>Ga0100401_1000385_pt1 | contig 36165 bp, 30 predicted proteins | sample CryGeymeta201525_FD_80421 | JGI IMG/M metagenome (GOLD analysis project Ga0100401, IMG submission 80421) | Groundwater microbial communities from Crystal Geyser aquifers in Utah, USA - Crystal Geyser metaG 2015-25 | ecosystem: Environmental > Aquatic > Deep subsurface > Groundwater | place: USA... | reverse complement strand
TTTTCCCAGTGAAAGGCGCTGCGCACCTCCCGCAAGCCCTCGGCACCCTCTGCAGACCGCCCGCTTCAACTAAAAATTCGAAAATCACCCTGCCCGAATGGCTTTTCGAATAGGGTCATGCTAGGCATCTCAGAACGTGCCGTCCCATTTTCGATTGAGAAGAAGCACCTGACAGGGCAGGTGAAGACAACCCACCGGCAAAAGTGGGAGATGCTTGCCGCGTGGCACTGGAGCCACTGGCAAACTCTGAAACGTAGTGGAGAAAAATGGACTCTCGCGAGACGATGGGAAACAATGAAGACACTCGGATATCCTGACAACGAGGCGGCATTTCGGAAGCTTTGCAGCCGCCTTGAACTTTCTGTGACAGATTATCCGTGATACCCGTCACAGAACTGCAACTTTCCACTCCCGCTTCATTTCTTGCGCCCCGAGTCGACCTTTGACTTAGGGCGTGACTGCAACAACGCATAACAAAAAGAAGGTCGAGCGAGTCGCTTATTCGCTCGAAGAGTTCTCAAGGATGTTCGGACATAACCGCGCTTGGGGTTATCGGATGAAGGCCGCGAAGAAGATCCGAGTCATCGAAGGCTTTGGCGTAACGATGGTTCCTTCATCTGAGGTGAAACGTCTAATCGAGGCCGCAGCCGACGCCGGGGCAGAACAGTGAGCGACCGACATAAAAACACCCCGGCCACCGCTGAGGGCGACCGGGGCGAGATACACGAAACCTCGCCCGAGGCTAGCCCTGAGCTCGGCAAAAAGCAACCCTATTCGAGACTGACACCTGTCACCGTGGGCGATCACCACCGCTTCCGTAGATGGCTCTTGTCGTGGGCATCGACGAAAGGGGGTAGGCCATGAGTCGAGATGTCTTTGCCGAGGCCCGCGCAACATATCCCATACCCCGGTTATGGGGGATGCTCGGACTGCCGGGAAATCCTCCCAGACCGGGCTCGAAATTCAGGTCACCATTCCGTCCCGACGAACATCCATCTTGTGATATCTCAAAGGATGGCCGCTGGTTCGCCGACCGCAGTCGTGGCGACAATTTGGATGCCGTGGGTTTCGTCCGCGAAGCAATCCGTGGCGACTGGTCCGATGTCAGAGCTTGGTTCCTTGAGCGTATGGGAATCGACATGGGCGATCGGAAACCGATTGTCATGAAGCCCGAGCCCGTGAAGAAAATTCAATGGCCAGCCGACCTGATAGAAGCCACACAAGAAACGTGGACAGCCTTCGATAGGAAGCTACATCTACCTTCCGGAACCTCCTTTGTGGCCGTTCACGCGGGAATCCTGCGATTCCTAAAGGTGGATGGCGTGCGCTGCTATGCCATAACCGATAACGCAAACAGGGCCGCCGAAATTCGCCGCTGCGACGGCGGGCTGTTTGGAGGCCGAAAAGCATATCCGCTCAGGGGTGTCGATAAGTCATGGTTACCCGGCGCGTCCATGTTGGAAGGTGTGGATATGGACAAAGGACTTATCATAACCGAAGGCCCCCGTGACCTACTCGCCGCCCTTGGTCTATGTGTGAAATACAAACGTAGCGGGAAGCCGAACACGTGGAGCCCCGCCGCTTTGCTTGGAGCGGGTTGCAAGAAACTTCATCCCGGGGTTGTGCCATTGGTCCGTGGCCGACGCGTGCGCCTAGTTCCCGACGGCGACGAAGCAGGGGACCGGATGGCCGCGAATTGGAGGGAAATCCTGCTCGGTATGGGCTGCACCGTCGACGTGGTGCGGATGCCATCGGGGAAAGACCTTTCAGATGTGGCCAGTGAAATCGAACCGGAGGAACTATTTGAATGAGCATTTTAAAAATCGAGACCTACATTCCCGCACCGGGACATATCACCGACACCGACCATGAAAACGAGCCCGAACGGTTTGTTAATATCGGCACTGCCGCCGACCCGCTATTTGTCGACCCGGAAGCGGCAACAAAAGAGCAGGCCAATAAGGCGAACGAGTTGAAGCGAGCCCTTGCCGCAAGGATGTTCAACCATGAGCAGCAACCCGAAAGGCCAGAACCAGTGCTATCACTTGGTGGGAAGCCATTGAGCACGGCTGGGAATATCACGAACATACAAGCAGGAGTGAAGGCCGGAAAATCTGCCGCCATCGGTGGAATCATTGCTGCCATCATTCGCGGAAACTATCAGTGCGGGGACTGCTTAGGCTTTGAGTCCAATAACGAAGCAGGGAAAGCAGTGATTCACTTTGACACCGAGCAAAGTCGATTTGATGCCGATGCACTGATTCGCCGTAGCATTCGCCGCTCAGGGATGGACGATAAAGCGCCCGCGTGGCTCATGTCGTATTCGCTGGCAGACATCGACACCGATGACCGCAGGCGGGCACTGAGGATTGTTATGGATGAAGCAGTCGAGGCCTTCGGCGGGATTCATGCCGTGATTATCGACGGCGTGGCCGACCTATGCGGAGGGTTGAATGACGACGTGCAAGCTTTCGGTCTGGTCGACGAGCTGCACAAGCTCTCGATCAGATTCGATTGTCCGGTTATCACAGTCCTCCACGAAAATCCCGGCAGCGAGGGAGGAAAGACACGCGGGCATCTTGGAAGCCAGCTTGAGCGGAAAGCAGAGACGAACCTTCGCCTTGTGAAGAGCGCCGAAGGCATCACCACGATTTTCACCGAGAAAAGTCGTCATTGCCATATTCCGAAAGCGGAAGGGCTGTGCTTCCAATGGAGCGACACCGAAGGCATGCACGTCTCCTGTGGGACGGCGGGAGCAATCCACGCGGCTGCGAAGCGGGAGAAAATGCAAGCGGAAGCCGAGCAGGTATTGACTGGTGACGGGATGAAATATGCCGATCTTGTTGGTGCAATTATGGACGTGCACCAGCTCGCAGAACGCACCGCCAAGGAGAGAGTGAAGGCCTGGCGTGCAGAAGGGGTCATCCTAAAACACGAAAACGGGCTGCATGCCTTGATAAATCAATGAAAACCCAGAAAGGTGCAGAGGTGCAGAAAGGTGCAGATTTAGGTGCAGTGCACCAAGAAGAGGTGAATTGGTGCAGAGGTGCAAGCCCCTATATAGGAGGGGCTGCACCCTGCACCTCACCTTACACCCGCCGTCACCAGACAAAATCAAGGCAGCGGGAACCCGATCCAATGCCGACCGCCAGCTTGCAGACACCATCCTTGCACCACCCCCGCTCCATTCGCTACCCCATCACCGAATGAACCAAGCGACCGCCGAACCCATGACCAAAGACCACCTGCCGACCGCGACGACATCGACCTCGAACTCGACACCGACATCGATCAAACTCACGCCCTATGCGCGAAGATTGCTGGCCGACTTCGACACGCCGCGATTGACACCCACCGCGCTGGAGTTGGTCCGCGAGGTTTCAAGCGCCAGGGCTGTCTCCGCTGCCCTCTCCGCCCGTGGGTTGGAAGTCGAGGGGTGAACCAGTAAACCGTTCCTTTGACCAGCCATGTTCATCCGCTCTTGCTCAAAAGAACTATTTGTTCAGACAGACCGTGCTCGCTTTCACACCGTGTTCTTTAGCACGCTGTTCACCATCCACCCGCTACTCAGATGAAACCGAAACCAAGAACGACGAACTCTGCATCGGGAAAAGCGAGAGCGGGAATCGCTGGCAGGCGCCAAGACTTCGAATTGCGACTGGCGTTGGATGTAGGACAGGCGTGCGACAGATGGCTAAGGAAGCGCGGGGTCGCCCCGGCGCTGTTTCAACCCTACGCCGACCGATGCGGCGCGTCACAAAGCCATCCTCTGAGCAGCGCGGGCATGTCAGGAACAGATACCCCCCCCTAAGGAATCTCTTCGACCCTCAAAAAGCCCGGGGGTGCCATTGTCTTGATAACACACTTTGTGAGCGGTTTTGACATTTTACTTTTCGTTTCGTGTGAGACTATAGAACGTCTCACTTGAAACATCACGATCATGAATCGAAAACTCACCCAAAACCAGCTCGCCCTTCACTGGGGAGTGACTTCGGCCACCATCCGCAACTGGAACAGGATTGGCGTCGGCACACAGGATGCAAGAGCCATCGCCGCCCACATTTTCGCCGCCAAGCGCCGCCCGGCTGGCTGGGAGGGTGTGTTTGGAGCGGTGGGAGGAGAGTCTCTTGATGATTTGAAAAAGCGCAGATTGCGTGCCGATTCCGAGCGCCTGGAGCTCATGGCGGCACGCGCACGCGGAGAAGTCGTCACCGTGGAGTCGTGCCGAAGGATTGGCACCGCCATGGGAACCGCGTTTAGATCGGGCTTGGCGTCGCTTGTCGGGATGCTTCCTGAGCATCTGGCGGGATTGGATCATGCGGCCATTCACGAGGCGCTTGGGACCGCATTTCATGGGCTTCTCAGTGAACTGGGGGATGTGGAGTCGGGCTTGTGGCAGGAGGCTCTTTCCGAAGCTGGCTGTATCACCCCGGACGATTGAAACGAGCGTTTTGATCGTGGCGATTGAAACGAGCGCTTGAGAGGGGCTGACTCCTGGTTATTGCAACAAAAGTGCATTTGCAAACAAAGTGCATTTAGGGCTTGCGGGGGAGGACGATTGCTGCTTGTTTGTCCCCGTGCTTCAAATCCCATCCGTCACCCTTGCCCGGCTGTATCAAGTCAGTCCTCGCCAGATCAGGCGGTGGCGCGAGCGTGGGCTTGAACCTGAAGCCCCCAAAATTTTGGCCGCTTCCCTGGCTTCCCAAAACCGTCCCGGCGCTGTCCTAGACCGCCTTGTCAGGCCCGGGGAGCTCGAGGCCATCGAAGAGCAGATCGGAGAAGCCAAACGCCACCTCCCCACAATTTATGCAAAACACCACTAATAACCCCGCGAAAAAAAGCCCGCTACCAAAGGGCTCGCCACACTCCTTCAAAACTCGGCTCGAACTCCATCAAACGATAGTGGATCTTGAAGCTGCACTTGCCACACTCAAGACCAGCCGAGCCCCCGTTTCTGCCGTGGCTCGCCGCCTCGAACAGACCACCAAGGCCGTAGCAAAAGACCTTTCTGCCGAGCGTTCCAAGCTTGCCGCATTCAGGGCTATGACGCCAACCGAATTAGTTACATTGAAGCGCCGCGACACTGAGCTGTTCGAGGAACTCAAAAAAGCATCGCTCAAGAACACCCCTATCAACTCAAAGTGATATGTCCGGATCCTTCGCAACCAACTTCGGCGGGCTGTCCGCTTTTCGCTATCAGCCCGTAAAATTCTCCAAGTCAGAGCTCGAGCGACTCCGCGCCGCGAAGCGAGAAATAGACTCTCTGCAATCTCGGATCGGAGCGGTCGACGACATCAAAAAGCAGATGGCCTTGACCGCCGCCGACTATGCCGATGGGAAAATTACGATCCGCGAGGCGGCAGGACTGCTTGCCTTCGCCGCAACCAGCGAGACACGGGGCGCACTCAGAAAAGCACTTATCAGGCCACTCCGCGAAAAAGTCTCGGAGATCATGCAATCGCTTCACGGCATCGAATCGACGTGGCTCGCGGGCCGAGTCGATCAGTTGCGCCAAGCGTGCCAGACGGTCGAGGGGCGCGAGCGTGCCGACTCGGAAGCAGTCGGCATCGTTTCAGATGATTTTGAGCCGTCCCGGACCCTTCACAAACTCCGCAACACGCACCGCATGGAGCTCGATAGACTACGCGAGGCGGAAGGGCGTCACGCAGCAAGCCGCGATGCACTGAATCGAATTTTCGCTGAAATCGGCATCTAAACTCACCACCCACACAAAGCTATGCGCATCGAACGCCCCACCGTCGAAGATATCGAATCGGCAATCGACAACCTTCCCGCCCGCCTGCACGCCATTTTCCTTCGTGCTGAGGCCGCCCGCAAAAACCTTGAAGAGATCGAGGCCCACCCCGATTTCAAGAGAGCAAACGCGTTGTTCACACCGCTCTACTCCGAGCGTGCCGCCGCGAAAGCATCGGGGGATTGAACCCTTTCTAGGCCAGCCGCTCTGAGGGTTATTAATCGGTTTACCTCAGGCGGTAAAAGCCCCGCGCCGGAAATTCGTTACTTCCGGCGCGGGCATCCTCCTTCCCCTTGATATGCCCCCCCCCGCGACCCCCTCGACATCACCGAAGAGATAATCGGTTTGTGCGCCATCCTTGCCGATGGCCCTTGCCGGGTGGATGCGCGGTCGATCAAAGAGCGCGTCACAGAGCTGAGGCAGTGCAGAGACCGCTTGCTCAACCAGATTGAGCAAACGCCGCCGTCCACACCGATGGACATGATGGCGGGCGCGATGGCGACACTGAAGGATGACCTCGATCTTGCCGCCGACTTCCACTGAGTTTCCCGACATGCTACCCTGCCACCCCCGCTTCCCGTCCGGGGGGCGTGCTCCTAGTCTTCCCGCTCCTGCCCCCGGCTTCCATCCGGGGTTGCCGCTACCCTGCCCGCATGACTGGCGTCATCGATGGCCAGCGCGAGAGAAGGGAACGAGCGGGGGGTGTTTTCTCGTTTGCGGCATCGTCATCGATGGGTGAAACGAGGCGGGAGGGAACGAGCGGGGGTGATACCAAAGGTGATACCACTTTTGAGGAAAATGGCCTCTTTGTAATCAACTTGCGTTAGCTGTAACTCGCTGCAATCCATACACCTTACAACATTTTTGCGAACCTCGATAACCCCCAATTTTGGTTTTCAAGACTGGCGCAATCGACCACTCTACCACCCCTCCGGTGCATGTCGGCCGAGGAAGATTTGCAACGTCTTGCGCCGGGCTTCAAGCAAAACTCACCATCAAAACGTGAGTTTCGCTCAACTCGTCCCCACAAAAAAAGCCGGCCCCGTTCTCACGAGGCCGGCTTTGGAATCGTCTATCTCGACGGTCAGGCTGTCTCTGCCGAGTTGGCAGCCTCTGCAGCTAGGCGTGCTGCCTCGTCGGATGGCAACGGAATGTCGATTCCGTCGTTCTCATCGGGTTCGATGATGATCGGCTCTGGCTCTTCGACCGTGAACTCGATCTCACTGTCGCGGTGACAATCGAATCCGGTACCGGCTGGGATGAGGTGGCCCATAATCACGTTTTCCTTGAAGCCGGTGAGGTAGTCGACCTTGCCGAGCGTTGCCGCTTCGGTCAGCACGCGGGTGGTGTCCTGGAAGGACGCTGCGGAGATGAACGAGTCGGTTTCAAGCGAGGCCTTGGTGATACCAAGAAGCACGGGCTCAGCTTCGGCTGGCTTGCCACCGTTGGCGACGATCTCTTCGTTGACCTTGTTGAAGGTCGAACGATCGACCTGGTCACCCCAGAGATACTGATCGGCATCACCTGGATCGGTGATCTTCACCTTACGAAGCATCTGACGGATGATGATCTCAATGTGCTTGTCGTTGATTTCCACGCCTTGGACGCGGTAAACCGACTGCACTTCGTTCACCAAGTGCTCCTGAAGTTCCTGCGCTCCGCAGGCTTCGAGGAGATCCTCTGGAGACACGGGCCCTTCCGTGATCTGATCACCACGCTTCACCTGGTCACCTTCAGTAACGATGATGTGGCGGCCCATGGGCACGAGGTGGTCGACGCTTTCGCCGCTTTCAGGATCGGTGGCGATGACCTTCTTCTTGCCGCGGACCGTGCCGCCAAAGGAGATTTCACCATCGATCTTGGCGATCACGCAGGCATCCTTTGGCTTGCGGGCTTCGAAAAGCTCGGCAACCCGTGGAAGACCACCGGTAATGTCCTTGGTGCGGGCGACCTTACGAGGTGTCTTGGCGAGCTGCGTGCCGCCTGTGATGACCTCATTTTCCTTAACGGAAAGGTGAGCACCCACAGGAATCGAGTAGCTGGCGCGGACTTCGCTGGTCTTCGGATCGAGCACGACGACCTGCGGGTGCAAGTCCTCCTTGTGCTCGGTCACGACCATCCCCTTCTTGCCGGTTTCCTTATCGGTTTCGGACTGAACGGTGATGCCTGCGATCATGTCGCGGAACTCCACCTTACCCGCCTTTTCCGAAATGATCGGCACGTTGTAGGGATCCCAAGTCGCGACGGTATCGCCCTTCTTGACGTCCTCACCGTCCTTGATCTCGATTTCGCAACCGATGACGATGTTATGGCTTTCAAGCTCGAGACCTTCTTTGTCGCGAACCGAAAGTGATCCGTTCTTGTTGAGAACCACCCACTTGCCGTCGGCGCTTTCAACCGTGCGGAGGTCTTTGTAGACGACGTGACCGGAGTTCCGGGCTTTGATGATCGGCTGCTTGAAGGCCGATGTCGCCACACCACCGACGTGGAAGGTACGCATGGTAAGCTGGGTTCCCGGCTCACCGATCGACTGAGCGGCAATGATGCCGACCGCTTCACCGATCTTCACGCCCTTGCCGGTGGCAAGATTGAGGCCGTAGCACTTCGCACAGCAACCGCGTTCGGCTTCACAAGTGAGCACCGAACGGATCTTGAGCTTCTCGTAACCGATACGCTCAGCTCCGGCTGCCATGGTTTCCGTGATAATGTCATCGACTGCGATGATCACTTCGCCGGAAACCGGATCCTTGACGGTCTCGCAAGAGACACGGCCGTAGATGCGGGTTGCGAGCGAGGCGGACTCTTCGTCACCGTCATAGATCGGTTGAACAAGGATGCCGTTGACCGTTTCACAATCGTGCTTGGTGACAATCACGTCCTGAGCCACATCGACGAGCTTACGGGTCATGTAACCCGAGTCCGCCGTCTTGAGCGCCGTATCAGCGAGACCCTTACGGGCACCGTGAGTGGAGATGAAGTACTCGAGCACCGAGAGACCTTCGCGGAAGTTCGAGGTAATCGGACGTTCGATGATTTCGCCGGATGGCTTGGCCATCAGACCACGCATACCCGAGAGTTGCTTAATCTGTGATTTGTTACCACGCGCACCGGAGTCGACCATCATGAAGAGCGGGCTGATGCCGGGCTTACCGTCATTGTATTCCAACTTGCGGTAGAGCGCCGAAGCGATCGTGTCCGAAGCGTGGGTCCAAATATCGACGACCTTCTGGTAGCGTTCCCCATCGGTGATCACACCATTGCGGTATTGCTTGGTGACCTTTTCGACCTCTGCATAGGCATTGGCAATGATCGCTGGTTTTTCTTCCGGCACGACCATATCGACGATACCGATCGACGTTCCCGAGCGGGATGCTTCCTTGAAGCCTAGCGTCTTGAGTTCATCGAGAGTGGCGACGGTGCCCTTCTGACCGGCAACTTGGTAGCAACGCCAGATGACATCTCCCATCTGCTTCTTGCCGACGGTCATGTTCATGAAGCCCATGCCCTTCGGCCAGATTTCGTTGAAACGAACGCGGCCTGGGGTGGTTTCGATGATCTTACCTTCGTCGAGCGCCTTCTGGAGATGGCTTTTCTTCCCCTTCTCTTCGTCGGTCAGCTCGTGCCCTTTGTAGCCAAAGACCGTGTCCTTACCGTAGTCGGGATTCCGAAGACGGATCCAGGAGTGGTAACCGATCTTGCGGGAAGCGATCGCGTATTCGACCTCCGAAGAATTTTCGAACAGGGGAAGGTGTTCTTCTTTCTCACGATCCTTCTGAGTGCGGCTAGGTGCCCAGGTGAGGTAGTAAGAACCAAGAATGATGTCCTGTGATGGCGTCGTAATCGGACGTCCGGAGGCAGGCGAGAAGATATTGTTAGGCGCGAGCATCAACTGGCGCGCTTCCATCTGAGCCTCCACCGAAAGCGGCACGTGCACCGCCATCTGGTCACCGTCGAAGTCCGCGTTGTAAGCGGTGCAGACGAGCGGGTGAACGCGAATGGCCGAACCTTCGATCAACTTCGGCTCGAAAGCCTGAATTGAAAGACGGTGAAGCGTCGGTGCGCGGTTCAGCATCACCGGGTGACCCTTGGTCACTTCGGCAAGGATGTCCCAAACTTCCGTGGTCTTGCGGTCGATCATCTTCTTCGCCGAACGAACCGTGTGGCAGTAGCCGAGTTCCTTGAGGCGACGGATGATGAAGGGTTCGAACAGAGTCAGGGCCATCTTCTTGGGAAGACCGCACTGATTGAGTTTAAGGTCAGGACCCACCACGATCACCGAACGGCCGGAGTAGTCGACGCGCTTACCGAGAAGGTTCTGACGGAAACGCCCGCCCTTGCCCTTGAGCATGTCGCTGAGGGACTTGAGCGGACGGTTGCCAGCACCAGTGACGGCGCGACCGTGACGACCGTTGTCGAAGAGAGCATCGACCGCTTCCTGAAGCATGCGCTTTTCGTTACGGATGATGACCTCCGGCGTCTTGAGCTGGAGGAGGTTCTTGAGACGGTTGTTACGGTTGATGACGCGACGGTAGAGGTCGTTCAGGTCGGAGGTCGCAAAGCGGCCACCTTCCAGTGGAACCAGCGGACGAAGATCCGGCGGGATCACGGGAAGAACCATCATGATCATCCACTCGGGACGCGACTTGGAGCCCGCGAATCCCTGGGTGATCTTGAGACGCTTCGAGAGCTTTTTCTTGTTCTGCTTGGAACGAGTCGTTTCGAGCTCTTCCTCAAGTTTCACCTGAAGAGCAGCAAGGTCGACCTGGCTGAGAAGATTCTGAAGAGCTTCGGCACCCATGCCGGCGCGGAATGATCCGTCACCATAGGCGTCTTCCGCTTCACGGATTTCGTTTTCGGTTAGGAGTTGGCCGAGTTCGAGCGGCGAGTTGCCGGGATCGGTCACGATGTAGTCCTCGTAGTAGATCACGCGCTCAAGGTGACGCGCGCTGATATCGAGAACCAAGCCGATACGCGATGGCATGCACTTGTAGAACCAGATGTGCGAAACAGGCACGGCGAGTTCAATGTGGCCCATGCGCTCGCGGCGAACGCGGCTGAGGGTCACTTCAACTCCGCAGCGGTCACAGACCACGCCCTTGTGCTTGATGCGCTTGTATTTGCCGCAGGCACACTCCCAGTCACGTGTCGGACCGAAGATGCGTTCGCAGAACAGACCACCCTTCTCGGGTTTGAAGGTCCGGTAGTTGATGGTTTCCGGGTTCTTTACTTCGCCTTTGGACCAAGAACGGATGACGTCTGGTGCAGCAACGGTGATCGAGACCTGATCGAAGGCATCGGGCTTGTCGTCCACGCCGAAGAGTTCGCGGAGGTTGGTGTCAACACTCATGATAATTTGTAGCTAGTTAAGTCGGTTGGTTGCGGGCGATTAGAGGGTAAGGTCGTCGAGAGTGAAGTCATCACTGCCATCGGCAGGAATTCCACCACGTTCGGAACCACGCTTGCCGGGACGGACGTCCAGGCCGAGCGACTGCATTTCTTTGATAAGGACGTTGAAGGATTCCGGGGTGCCGGCTTCCAGGTTGTTGTCGCCCTTGACGATGGATTCGTAAATCCGGGTCCGGCCTTGCACGTCGTCCGACTTCACCGTCAGAAGTTCCTGCAAGCAGTAGGCGGCGCCGTAGGCTTCGAGCGCCCACACCTCCATTTCCCCGAAGCGCTGACCACCATACTGTGCCTTACCACCGAGCGGCTGCTGGGTGACGAGCGAGTAAGGACCAACGGCACGGGCGTGAATCTTATCGGCCACAAGGTGACCCAGTTTCAGCATGTAAATCATTCCGACCACGACGGGTTGGTGGAAGGGCTCACCGGTGCGGCCGTCGATCAGGGTCGACTTACCACCTGTGGATCCATCCTTGCCGTCGCCGATCCAGGTGAATCCGCGAGTTTCAGGCTCACCCGGCTTACGTGGGCGGGCCTTGCCGTTGTCGCCGATGATGTTGACACCATCGACGGTCTTGGCCTCGGACATGTAGTCCCAGATCTTGCTTTCGTGGATACCATCGAAAATCGGAGTTCCGACCTTGAAGCCCAATGCACAGGCGGCGACGCCGAGGTGGGTTTCAAGAACCTGTCCGACGTTCATCCGGGATGGCACGCCGAGTGGGTTGAGGCAGATATCGACCGGAGTGCCGTCTTCGAGGTAAGGCATGTCTTCCTCGGGGACGATGGTGGCGACCACCCCTTTGTTACCGTGGCGGCCGGCCATCTTGTCGCCCACCGAGAGCTTGCGCTTGGCGGCGACGAAGACTTTCACTTCCTTGATGACACCGGGATCGACTTCGTCACCGGACTCGAGTTGGTCGAGCTTGCGCTCCCGCTCGGTGTCGAGTTCGGAGAAGCGGCCTTCGAAGGAGCCGATGATCTCAAGGATCTTGTTCCGGATCGGGGAAGGATCGATTTCGATATGATCGTGGACCGATGCGAGTTTGCGCAGCAGGGTCTTGGTGATCTTGCGGTTCGCCGGAATGATGATCTCACCCGTCTGGGCATTGACCACATCAAGCGGGATCTTTTCACCGAGCAAAATGTCGGAAAGCTTTTCCGTCAGGTCGTCGGTTAGCTTGTCGGACCTCTTCTTGTGTTCGTCGTTGATCTTCTTGAGCTGCTTCTTGAGCTCGGCGGGATCGACCTTTTCGGCGCGACGTGAGGCAAGCCCGTGGGATGCCACGCGGATGTCCTGAACGATGCCCGTGCAACCGGATGGAACGCGCAGCGAAGTGTCCTTCACGTCAGCGGCCTTCTCACCGAAGATCGCACGCAGAAGGCGTTCTTCCGGAGCAAGCTCGGTTTCGGACTTCGGTGTTATTTTACCGACGAGGATGTCACCGGGCTTCACCTCGGCACCGATGCGAACGATGCCGTCGTGGTCGAGGTTCTTGAGGGCTTCTTCGCCGACGTTTGGAATGTCACGGGTGATTTCTTCAGGACCCAGCTTGGTATCACGGGCAGCGACTTCGAACTCGGAGATGTGAATCGACGTGTAAACGTCTTCCTTCACCACACGCTCGGAGATGACGATGGCATCCTCGAAGTTGTAGCCGTTCCAAGGCATGAACGCGACGAGCACGTTACGGCCCAGAGCAAGTTCACCATTCTCGGTGTTCGGACCGTCAGCAAGGACGTCGCCCTTCTTGATCTTGGCGCCCACCTTGACGATCGGCTTCTGGTTGATGCAGGTGCCGGCGTTGGAACGCATGAACTTCCGCAGCGGATAGGCCATGATGCCCTTGGCGACGTTGGTCTTGACCGATTCAGGATCGGAAAGGAACTTCTCGTCGGTCACAGGGAGGGTGCCGTCAGGGGAAGTAACGATGATTTCCGCAGTCGCGGCAGCAATGATACCGTCAGCTTCCGCCACCACCACCGCACGCGAATCGCGAGCGGTCTTGCCTTCCAGACCCGTGCCAACGAACGGCGACTCGGAAACGAGAAGCGGCACACCCTGGCGCTGCATGTTCGATCCCATCAGGGCGCGGTTGGCGTCATCGTGCTCAAGGAACGGAATCAGACCCGCAGCCACGGAAACGAGCTGCTTGGGCGAAACGTCCATGTAATCGACCGTTGATGGATCGACTTCGATGAACTCACCACCAGCTTCGCGGGCGGTGACTTTATCGTTGAGGAATTTGCCGCCCTTGTCGATCGGGTTGTTCGCTTGGGCAATGAGGAACTTTTCTTCCTGGTCGGCGGTGAGATACTCGATCTCGTTGCTGACTTTACCACTCTTGACGCGGCGATACGGAGTTTCGATGAACCCAAACTCGTTAATCCGAGCGTAGGTGCACATCGAGTTGATGAGGCCGATGTTCGGACCTTCCGGGGTCTCAATCGGGCAGATCCGTCCGTAGTGCGACGGGTGCACGTCTCGAACTTCGAAACCGGCGCGGTCGCGGTTCAGACCACCAGGGCCGAGGGCCGAAAGACGACGCTTGTGCGTCAGCTCGGCGAGCGGGTTGGTTTGGTCCATGAACTGCGAAAGCTGCGAACGACCGAAGAAGTCACGCACGACGGCACTGAGCGCCTTCGGGTTGATGAGCTTCTGCGGCGTCATGCCTTCGATGTTCACGTCGAACAAAGTCATGCGCTCCTTAACCAAGCGCTCAGTGCGGGCGAGACCGACACGGCACTGGTTGGCAAGCAATTCACCCACGGCACGCACGCGGCGTGAACCAAGGTGGTCGATATCGTCGATGACTCCCTCACCTTTCTTCAGGCGAAGGAGATACTTCACGGCACCGAGGAAGTCCTCGGGAACCATGATGCGTTGATCGGAGTCGACCTTGCTTTCAAGCTTGCTGTTGATCTTGTAACGACCGACTCGGGTCAGGTCATACTTCTTCGGATCGAAGAACAGACGCTTCAGCAGGGCGCGGGCGTTGGCGGCGGTCGGAGGATCTCCGGGACGCAGCTTGCGGTAGATGTCCTTGAGGGCGCTGTCCTCGTCGTGAGCCGGGTCCTTACGCAGCGACTTGAGAAGGATTTCATCTTCACGTCCGTCGATCACCTCGATGTTCTTGTGACCAAGGGCGATGAGTTGCTTGACGATACCAAGAGTGAGCGGCTCGTAGGCCTTGGAAACGACGAGTTCGCCGTCGAGGACGTCTTCGAAAGGAACCTTGTGACCGAGCTCCGTCTCATCGGCCTTCTCCGAGAGCTTGAGCTTCTCGACGGTGTAGAAATGGGTGACGATGTCGCGATCCGTCGGGTAGCCCATTGCACGCAGGAAGGTGGTGGCGAGGAACTTGCGACGGCGACGGCGGCGGTCGAGGTAAACGTAGAGCAGGTCATTCGTGTCGAACTGCACTTCGAGCCATGATCCACGGTCAGGAATGATCCGGAACGAGTGGAGGGTCTTGCCGTTGAGGTGCTGGGAGGTCTCGAAGCAGATACCAGGTGAACGGTGAAGCTGGGAGACGATGACGCGCTCGGCGCCGTTGATGATGAAGGTGCCGCGGCGGGTCATCATTGGAAGCTCACCCATGTAAACACGCTCCTTTTTGACACCCGTTTCGTCCTTCAGTTTGAAGGTCACGTAGAGGGCTGCGGAGAAGCTCTCACCATTGCGGAGCGATCCAAGAGAAGTGATCTTGGGCTCTTCGATATCGTAGGTCACGAAGTCGAGTTCGATCGCTTCGTCGTAGCTTTTGATCGGAAAAACCTCGCGGAAGACGGCCTGAAGGCCACTGTCGCTTCGTTCACCTGCAGGAACTTCCTTCTGAAGGAAATCCTCGTATGAACGGCTTTGAACTTCGATGAGGTTGGGAGCCTCAATGACTTCCTCGATTTTCCCGAATTGGAGACGGTCGGCCATGGTGTCTGGGGTAGTGCGGAGTGCGGATTGAGCCCGGACCGAAAGACTCGGCCGGGCGGAAACTAGTTAGCAGGAGATGGAAAGATTTTCCGGGATCGGCGAAAACGGTCGAAACGGGTCTCGACGGCTTTCGCCGGTGCCGGTGGCGACTCCGGGAGTGTCTCTGATGGAGACACTCCCGAAATCTAAAAACCACGTGGTTACTTGAGCTCGACCTTGGCGCCAGCTTCTTCAAGCTTTTTCTTGGCAGCTTCGGCGGCGTCCTTAGGAGCACCTTCGAGGATCTTAGCTGGGCAGCTTTCGACCAACTTCTTGGCGTCTGCAAGTCCGAGGCCAGGAGAAACTTCACGCACAGCCTTAATGGCAGCGATCTTGTTTCCACCACCTTCGGTCAGGACGACGTCGAATTCAGTCTTTTCTTCTGTAGCTTCAGCAGCAGCGGCAGGGCCGGCAGCGGCAGCAGCAACAGGAGCAGCGGCGGAAACGCCCCACTCTTCTTCCAACTTCTTCACGAGTTCGGCAGCTTCCAAGACGGTAAGCTTGCCCAGTTCTTCAGCAATTTTTGCGATATCAGCCATTGTATTTCTCCATTGCGGTATTGTCGCGCCCGGTAGCCACCGGACATTTCAGAAACGCAGCTGCGCCCCCGACAAGGAACCATTGTGTGTTCAGGTGACAGCGGAGAGCCGCCACCATCCGTTCAGATTGTTTTGATTCAGCCTTCTGGGTTGAATTTGGCCTGCAGCACTCGCGCGAGCGAGGCACCAGGTTCGTTGAGGGTGCGAACCAGCTGGCTTGCAGGCGCGTTGATCGTGCCAAGCAGCATGGCGAGCATGACCTCGCGGGTAGGAAGTTCGGCGATCGCCTTGACCTGCTCTTCGTCGAGGATTGCTCCATCGAGGATACCGAGCTTGATCGCAGGCTTCTTGAACTCCTTTTCAAAGGTTTTGAGGACCTTGGCGGCGGCAGCGACGTCCTCGGCACCGGTCACGAATGCGGTCTGACCGACGAGTTGGTCACCCGTGTCAGGGAGACCAGCCTCGGCGAGGGCCTTCTTCATGTAGGTATTCTTGGCAACGTGGCACTCGGCGCCGTTGGCGGAAAGACGTGTCCGGAGTTCGGAGAACTGAGGAACGGTCATGCCGGTGTATTCGATCACCAGCAAGAATGGGGAACCATTCACCCGCTCGAGCAAGTCATCGATAATGATTTTCTTATCAGGATTCATGTCGGATCAGGTGGTTTAGTTGATGGAATAGAGGGACTTCTCAAGTGGCAGGCCCGGGCACATCGATGCAGCTACGGTGACGCTTTGAATGTAGTTACCCTTGGCGGAAGCAGGCTTGGCGCGCTTCACGCTGTCGATGAAGGCTGCGGCGTTTTCAGAAAGGGCGTCTTCCTTGAAGGAAGCCTTGCCGATTGAACCGGAGACGTTGCCATTCTTGTCGAGCTTGTAGTCGATCCGACCAGCCTTCACTTCGATCACGGCCTTGGCGGTGTCGTCGGTCACGGTGCCGGTCTTCGGATTCGGCATCAGGCCACGGGGACCAAGGACACGAGCGATCTTACGAACTTCGGTCATCGCTTCCGGAGTGGCGATGGCGACATCGAAGTCGGTGAATCCACCCTGAACTTTTTTGATTAGGTCTTCGAATCCAACGTGCTCGGCACCGGCGGCGGTGGCGGCTTCGGCGGCGGCTCCTGCGGCGAAGACGCAGACGCGGACGTTCTTACCCGTGCCATGTGGCAGGGAAACGGAACCACGAACCATCTGGTCACTCTTGCGGGGATCCACGCCGAGGTGGAAGGAAACGGTGACGGTTGGATCGAACTTTGGTGCCGGGAATTTCTTCAGGGTACTAAAGGCCTCATCCAGACCGTAGGATCTGCCGACCTCAACGAGTTCGACAGCTTTTTTGTAGCGTTTGCTGCGGTGTTTAGCCATTTTCTTGTGTTGCAGTGCGGACGGACTTTGCGGATACGAAATCCTCCTGCGTTATTGGGTGACACCCGCCGGAGCAGGTGTCGGAGATTGATTACATGCCTTCGACTTCGAGACCCATCTGACGCGCGGTGCCTGCAAGAATGCGGGCCGCAGCCTCTGGATCGTTAGTGTTCAGGTCGGGCATCTTGATGTCGACTACTTCCATGAGCTTCGCCTTGGAAATTTTGCCGATCTTTTTCTTGTTTGGCTCATCGGATCCAGAAGCGATGCCTGCGGCTTTCTTCAGCAGGTTGGCGGCTGGTGGCTTCTTGGTAATGAAGGTGAAGCTCTTGTCCTTGTAGACGGAGATGATGCACGGGAGCACTTCACCGGCTTGGGCCTGAGTAGCGGCGTTGAACTCCTTACAGAAGCCCATGATGTTGACGCCGGCCTGACCGAGTGCAGGACCAACGGGTGGGGACGGGTTGGCGCCTCCAGCTTGGATCTGGAGTTTGATGACTTTAACGACTTCTTTGGCCATGGTTTTGAGTGGTTGAGATGGTGGTGTGTGAAATTAAAAAATGCGGTTCAAGCGGCTTCATTCACGCTCGACCTGCCAGTATTCGAGTTCGACCGGGGTCGAACGGCCAAAGATCGTAACAGAGACGCGGAGCTTCCCTTTCTCGGGATCGATCTCCTCGACGATGCCTGTCTGACTTTGGAATGGGCCGTCTGCCACCTTGACGGTGTCTCCGACCTCGAAACTAATCGAGGGGCGGACGTTTTCCTCCCTCTCCTTGATTTGACCAAGCATGGCATCTACTTCCTTCTGGCGCATCGGGATTGGGCGATCCTTGGTGCCGGCGAAGCCAATAACGCCATCCATTTCCTTGATGAAATACCAAGCTTCCTCCTGAAGCTGGTTGTCTTCGGAAAGGAGGTTCATGTTGATGATGATGTAACCTGGGAAGAACTTCTTCTTGGTTTCCGTCTTCTTGCCGCGGCGAATCTCGGAAACCATCTCCATCGGCACAAGCACTTCGAAAATGTATTTGCTCAGGTCTTCGGCCTCAGCATTGCGATAAATGCGATCACGCACCTTGTTCTCCTGACCGGAGAGGACGTGGACCACATACCACTGTTTTTCTGGTGGCGGAATGATGGGCATGAAAGTGAGGAAAGTTCGGACAATCCGGAGGCGTTTAGCTCCCGATTTTTGTGAGGAAAAAGACGACCTGCGTAAGGAAGAAATCCCAGAAGGTCACGAATCCTGCGAGCAGGATAGTGGCAATCAGCACGACGACCGTTGAATCAACGAGCTCTTTGTACTTTTTGATACCCTTGATCTTCGGGTCGGACTCCCACGGCCAATTGGCCTTGCGGAGTTCGCCCTTCACTTCACCGATGAAACGGGAGACTTTTGTGAACATGGCTTAGAAAGAGGAAGATCGGGGAATATGAAAATGGCACGGAAGGAGGGACTCGAACCCACAACCAACGGTTTTGGAAACCGCTACTCTACCAATTGAGCTACTTCCGTTTTTTGCTTCTACGATGAGGCGATGGCGGGGCACCCCGGTGGTTTCACCAAGGTACCCCGAAAATTTAGAGATCCATTACGAACGGCGGAGCGCCGACATGAACCCCTATTGAGTATTAGTCAAGGATTTCACCTACACGACCTGCACCCACGGTGCGACCACCTTCGCGAATCGCGAAACGCATGGTTGGCTCCATGGCGATCGGGTTGATGAGCTCGACTTCCAAGTTGACGTTGTCACCAGGCATCACCATCTCGACTCCTTCTGGGAGCTTGATGCTGCCGGTCACGTCGGTCGTGCGGAAGTAGAACTGTGGGCGGTAGTTCGAGAAGAACGGAGTGTGACGACCACCTTCATCCTTGGAGAGAACGTAGATCTCACCCTTGAACTTGGTGTGAGCCTTCACGGAACCTGGCTTGACGATGACCTGACCACGCTCGACGTCGTCCTTCTTGAGACCACGAATGAGCAGACCCACGTTGTCACCGGCACGACCTTCGTCGAGCAGCTTGCGGAACATTTCGATGTCGGTCACGGTGGTCTTCTGCGTGTTGCGAATACCAACGATTTCGACTTCTTCCATTTTCTTGACGATACCGCGCTCGACACGACCAGTGCAGACCGTTCCACGACCTTCGATCGAGAAAACGTCTTCCACAGGCATGAGGAATGGCTTGTCTACCGGGCGCTCAGGCTCAGGGATGTAGGAATCCACAGCTTCCATGAGCTTGTGGATGTTCGCCTTTTGCTCAGCGTCACCTTCAAGAGCCTTAAGAGCAGAACCCTTGATGACTGGGATGTCGTCACCTGGGAACTCGTAGGTGGAAAGGAGGTCACGGACTTCCATTTCGACGAGCTCGAGAAGCTCTTCGTCGTCAACCATATCGACCTTGTTCATGAACACCACGAGCGCGGGAACACCCACCTGACGAGCGAGCAGGATGTGCTCACGAGTCTGAGGCATTGGGCCGTCTGCTGCAGAAACAACGAGAATACCACCGTCCATCTGAGCGGCACCGGTGATCATGTTCTTCACGTAGTCAGCGTGACCCGGGCAGTCAACGTGTGCATAGTGACGGTTGGCGGTTTCATATTCGACGTGTGCAGTCGAGATCGTGATACCACGCTCACGCTCCTCGGGAGCGGCGTCGATGTCAGCATACGCCTTTGCTACCGCACCACCCGTTTCTGCGAGGGTGTTGGTGATTGCTGCTGTGAGAGTGGTCTTACCGTGGTCAACGTGGCCGATGGTGCCGACGTTTACGTGTGGTTTGGTGCGCTGGAATGCTTCTTTAGCCATGATTGATTGGTTGTTCGCTTTGGACTGGTGCTGCTTTAAATGTCTATTTCCGATGGAGCTTGTGGTGGGAATTGAACCCACGACCTCACCCTTACCAAGGGTGTGCTCTACCCCTGAGCTACACAAGCGAGTCGACTATAGACACCATTCCCGAGAACCGTTGGAGAATTCACACCACCTGCCGAGAATCGGAAAATCGATGCGGTATCTCGGTGAGCCCCCGGGAAAAGCGGGCGGAACTTAACAAAGCCGCCCACCCTGTCAAAAAAAATCTGAAAGGAAAGAAGATTTCTTGGCAGTCGTGAATTTTCCCCGAGAAATCAAGGGTTTCAGCGGGTCACGATTCCGCTCCAGAAACGCCATCATCGGCCTCTGAAGAGTCAATTAACCGATTCACTCGCTCGATCGACAGGCATTTTCCGCTTTCGGGATCGATGTCGGCCACCAAACCACACAGGCGGACCGGTCCCTTTGCCACGGGAAAGCGGGTTGGCATCCCAGTCCGGAAGCGCCAGACGACTGATTCGGGCGATCTCCCGAGCACCGAATGCTCCGGACCGCACATTCCGGCATCCGTCAGGCAGCCGGTTCCTTGCGGCAAAATCCGCTCGTCGGCGGTTTGGACGTGCGTGTGGGTTCCCACCACGACCGAAGCTTTTCCGTCGAGCGCCCAGCCCATCGCGATCTTCTCGCTGGTGGTCTCGGCGTGAAAATCGAGGAAGATCATCTTCACGCCCTCTGCCCTCAACTTGGCAACTCGATCCTCAACAATGACGAAGGGATTCTCCAGGGGCGGCTGAATGAATGAGCGACCCTGCGCCTGAATCACCGCGATTTTCCCTTTTGCCGTCTCCAACACGACCCACCCTTCACCCGGCGTTCCTTCAGGATAATTGATCGGACGCAGCAAACGCGGCTCCGTCGGAAAGTAGTCAACAATGTCCTGCTGATCCCACACGTGGTCACCAGTCGTCACCACCGCCGCCCCAGCACGAAGTAGGTCAATGGTGATTTTCGGCGTAATCCCCCGCCCTCCCGCCGCGTTCTCTCCATTGACGATGATGAAATCGAGCTCGAGTTCTTTGCGCAGACTCGCCAACTGCCCAATCACCGCCTTACGTCCCGGTTCACCGACGACGTCTCCGAGAAACATGATGCGCAAAGATTCCATAGTAGTTCGCTTCACCATCGCAACCGCCAGAGACCAACCCGCCAAGTAAAATTCACTTCGATGAGCAAACGCACCGCTATTCCCCTGCTGACCGTCCTCGCCTTCGGGGTGGTCACTCTGATTTTCTGGAAAGCCCAGTCACCAGACTCCAAGCCGCCTTCCCCGACTGCCTTGGAGCCTCAACCCGCTCCCGCCCCACGACTTTCCGACCTCGCCCCAGCACCGGATTGGTCGGAGCTCGATCCATGGCAGGAAAAGGTCACCCGCAGCGCATTCATCGAGATGATGGACTCCGTGTTCACCGTCTCATCGGCATGGCGGGACTGGTTCATCGTTGGGGACGATTCAGTCGAAGTAAAAACCTCCGACCCCGAAGCTCCCTATGTGCTGCGCTTTTCCGAATCCACAGACACCACTGCTGGCCCTCGATTCTGGAGACCCGCAAAAGAGCTACCCCCTGCCGCAGTTGATCGCCCCCTTGAGGGAATAAGAATCGCCATCGACCCCGGACACATCGGAGGCGACTGGGCCAAGATCGAAGAGCGTTGGTTCCAAGTCCGCGAAGGAGCACCTGTTAGAGAGGGAAGCATGACCCTCCAGGTCGCCAAACTTCTCAAACCCATGCTCGAAGCCCAGGGAGCCGAAGTCTCACTTGTTAGAGATAAAAACGAACCCGTCACCAGCTACCGGCCTGAGACCCTCATGAGTGAGGTGCACGACAGCAATAGTGAAACCCCGCAAAAGCTCGCCGAACGGCTCTTCTACCGCACCGCTGAGATTCGCGCACGAGGCGACAAGGTGAACCACGAGATCAAACCCGACCTCGTGCTCTGCCTTCACTTCAACGCCGAAGGCTGGGGCAACCCACTCGTTCCGCGGCTTGTTTCTAACAACCACTTCCACCTGATCCTGAACGGCGCCTACATGGATGAGGAAGTCACCCTTGAGGACCAGCGACTCGAAATCATGCGCAAGATCGTCGAACGCATCCACCCGGAAGAAGCCGCCCTTGCGGAAAGTGTCGCCGCTGCTTTTGTCGAAACAACGCAGCTTCCTCCCTACCTCTACGAGCCGAACTCCAGACGCGCGGTCAACATCAACAACAACCCCTACCTCTGGGGCAGAAATCTTCTCGCCAACAGGATCTACCGCTGCCCCGTCGTTTTCTTGGAGCCCTACGTCATGAACTCCGAAGAAGATCACGCCCGCATTCAACTCGGCGACTACGATGGCCTGAAAGAAGTCGGAGGAAAGCTCCGCCCCTCTATTTTCAGAGAGTATGCCGAGACAGTCGCCACAGGCCTTAGCGACTACTATTCGTCTAAACGCAGTGAATAAATGACGCAAAACAACAGTAAGACTCAGATCTCCAGCTTGTATGGGAATCATGATTCGACCACCTCGCGCCATGCGAGCTATCCTGTGCTTCGTTGCCGGACTCACTAATGGAGCATTAGCCCAGGACGGCGGACAGCTTTTTGCCACCTACTGCTCGGCCTGCCATGCACCTGACGGGAAAGGCGCAACCGGCGGCCAGTTCCCGCCCCTGGCCGGAAGCGAGTGGCTCGCCGGTGATCCCGACCGCGCGATCAAGGTCGTGCTCTTCGGTCTCCAAGGCCCCGTCGAAGTCGCCGGGAAGAAATACGACCTCGTCATGCCACCCCAGGGCGGCGCCATCCCCGACGAGCAAATCGCCGCGATCCTCACCCACGTCCGCTCCTCATGGGGAAACAAGGCCAGCAAAGTCAGCGCAGAACAGGTCAAAGCCATCCGCGACAGCCTCGCCGGTCGCACCGAGATGTGGACTCAGGATGAACTCCTCAAACTCCATCCCTTCCCCAAAAAGGAATCCGCCCTGAAGAACCTCATCTCCCGGACCTATCACGGCGAATGGAAATCTCTCCCCAACTTCGGGGAGCTCAAAGCCGTCAACGTTGAAGAAGAACACGATGGCATCATCAGCTTGAAGCAAGCTGACCGCAAAGACCACTTTGGCATGGTTTGGGAAGCCGACTTCATCGCGCCCAAAAAGGGCAGCTATACCTTCCGCTTCGCCTGCGATGATGGCGGTCGCATCATCCTCAACAGCAAGACCATCCTCGAAGTCGTCGACATCGGACCAATGAGCGGAGCACGCACCAAAACCGCGAAACTCGATCTCGACGCAGGAGCTCATCCCCTCCGCATCGAGTATTACGAATACACAGGGCAAGAGGGTATTTCCATCTCCTGGAAAGGTCCGGGCAGCCGGGAACTGCATGAACTCACCGATCTGGAAGTCCGCCCATCCTCGAACGGACCGCCCCGCATCCCGATCGAAGCGACCGCCGAACGAGCCGCCATTTACCGCAACTTCATCGCCGGAACAACATCACGTGCCATCGGCATCGGCCTCCCCGGAGGCGTCAACTTCGCCTACAGCGCCGACCACCTCGCCCCCGAGCTTCTCTGGCTCGGTCCCTTCATGGATGGAGGACGTCACTGGACCGGCCGCGGACAAGGAGCCGAACCACCAGCTGGACATGACCTTATCAAGCCGACCGACAATCGAGCATTCCCCGCTTCTGCAAAATTCCGCGGCTACCAACTCGATCCGCACGGCAACCCGACCTTCACCGTCCAAATCAATGGCATCACGGTGAAAGACTCCTATCGAGCCCGCGACGGCAAACTCATCCGAGTCCTCAGCGCCCAGGGAAAAGGCACCGCCATTGAGATCCTTCTCAGCGACCTACTCCCGGTCACGCCAGACACCAATGGGACCTATCAATTCGGACCCCAGATGACCCTGAATCCCGAGAATGCCGACATCGAGATCCGCGACGGTCAAACCTTCCTCAAACTCACAGCAGGCTCATCGCGCACCCTCACCTACATTTGGAAATGATCTTTCCACCGCCAAGTTCCCGAACCCCATTTCCACCAATCCTCACCATGTTCCACCTGCGTTCATCCGCCCTCATCTGGGGCTTGTTGCTCACCCAGACCCATGCCGTCGAGCAGTCCGACTTCTACATCCGCGAAGAGATCCCCCTCCCAAAAGGGGAAGTCATGGAAATTGGATCGATCGCTCTCATGCCCGATCAGAAAGTCGCCGTCACCACACGACGCGGCGACCTCTGGATCTGCGAAGGTGCCTACGCCGATGACCTTTCGAAAGTCACCTGGAGCAAGTTCGCCGAGAACCTCCACGAACCCCTCGGCATGTTCTGGAAAGATGGCTCGTTTTGGGTTCACCAGCGTCCGGAATTCACCCGCATCACGGATACCGCTGGCGATGGCCGCGGCGACAAATTCGAAACGATCTGCGATGGCTGGGGCATCAGTGGGGACTACCACGAATATAACTTCGGCTCCGATCCCGACAAAGAAGGAAACGTCTGGAACGTCCTCTGCCTAACAGGTTCTTCCGGTGCGAATGCCGACTGGCGTGGCTGGGGCATGCGTATCACCCCCGAAGGCGAAATGGTTCCCACCTGCTCCGGTATCCGCTCACCCGGCGGCATTGGATTCAATCCCGCAGGCGACGCCTTCTACACCGACAACCAAGGCCTCTGGAACGGATCCTCCTCGCTCAAATGGCTCAAGCCCGGATCATTCCAAGGCAACCCCACCGGCAACAAGTACCACCAGCTCGCCGACCTCCCCGCGCCCCACGAACCCACAAGCGGCTCCCGCATTCTCACAGAGCGCAAACGCTTCCCGGAATTCGTCCCACCCGCCGTGATCCTCCCCCACGCCAAAGTCGGCCAATCACCCACTGGCGTCATCGACGATCAGACCAAGGGAAAATTCGGCCCCTTCGCCGGCCAGATGCTGGTCGGAGAACAAACTCACTCGCAGGTCCAGCGTCTCTGCCTCGAAAAAGTCAATGGACTCTACCAAGGCGCCGTCTTCCATTTCCTCGAAGGCTTCGAAGCCGGCATTCTGCCCGTGAGACTCTCCGACGACGGCACGCTCTTCGTCGGCGGCACCAACCGCGGCTGGGGATCCAGAGGTTCCAAGCCCTTCACCTTCGAACGCGTCCGCTGGAACGGCACCGTGCCCTTCGAGATTCACACCATCTCGGCCCGCCCGGACGGCTTTGAACTCACCTTCACCCAAGCCGTCGATCCCACCACCGCCGGCGATCCGGCCTCCTACTCCATGGAAGCTTGGACCTACATCTACCAAAGTGGCTATGGCTCGCCCGAAGTCGATCAAGCCACACCCAAAGTCACTTCAGCCATCGTTTCTCCTGACAAAACCAAAGTCCGCCTCGCCGTCGAAGGCCTCGTCCAAGGTCACGTCCATCAGATCGATTCCACTGGCGTCAAATCCTCCGACGGCAAAGCCCTCTGGCACCCCACCGGCTACTACACGCTCAACGAGATTCCAGATTGAGACGACCGACAGGCCACCCGCTGCTGAAATCCCAGCAAAGCGCCCTGCCTCCAGCCGACGACTGTTTTCCGCTCGGAGTCGGATTTGCTGGTAAGAAGGAGCCTTCTGCGTCGTTCTATTTCGGACATGATGCGTCCGTTTATTGCTTGTTGGTTGGGGAGTCACGCTTTGGCAGCCCCCTTGACGGTGGAAAACTTCAAGACCGATGGCGTGGCAAGCCGCCCCTGGTATGTTCCGGGCGCTACCGGCATGGCCCTCGCTGCTGGAGTCGGCACCTCGCTCAAAGTCGCCATTCCCCCGCTCACGGACAAGGAGCAGAAGGTGGGAGGCACCTGGCGTGGAGTGATCACCTTAGACCTTTATGGCACGGAAAGTGGCAAACAAGGAGAGATCATCTTCAAAGCGGTCGACGCGGCGAGCGGCGAGCTAATCGCCAAGGACCAAACAAGCGTCAGCGGTAAAGCCCCACGGGCGGCGTGGGCAGTCATCGCATCCTCGCAGCAGCGTCGCGGGGAAGCTCGCCGCGCCTTCGATGGCGACCTCTCGACTCAGTGGCAGTCAAGCCCCCAAGCCGCAGGAATGAAAACCCCGCAGTGGATCGGCCTCGAACTTGGCGAGCCCTTCGCCCTTCCGGGCATCCGCTGCACTCCCCGCAGCGATGGCAACCTCAAGGGCGTCGCGAAGACCTTCCGCCTCGAAGTGCGCAAGCCTGGCAGCGCTTGGGAAACGGCGCTGACTGGAGAAGCCAAGCAGCATGAAGTGCTCAACCTTCAAATTCCAAATCCGGTTCCAATCGAAGCGTTCCGCTTCGTCATTGAGTCCGACCATGGCAATGGATTCGGCTCGGTTGCGGAAATCAAACCCATCGGACTTGCCCTCGAATCCGAGAAAGCTCTCGCGGTCACCACCCGCATCTGGCTTGAAATCCCGCCAAAAATGATCGGCGAACTTGAGGGCAAATCCATGATCCTGCGGGTCGAAAACAGTCCAGCGACCACGGTGATCGTTGGTAATCCACAATTCGCCCGCGTGCACACCGCGCCTTCGGCGAAACTATTCAGCCGAGTGAATGGGGGCAAAGGCCCCGACCAACTCGGAGCTGGCCTGTTAGGCTTCACCGCACTCATGGAGCATGAGCAAACCGTCCTCAGCGTGATTTCCGTTTTGGCGAAATCGCCCGCAGCCAGCGCTGGACTGAAAGCCGGCGACGTCATCATCGGCATCTCCGGCAAAACGCTGCCACTGAATAGTCTGGCCCCCGGCTGGGAGTGGTTCCACCACGGTCACGAAGCCGCGATCGGCCGTGCGATCGAGCATGCGCTCAAGGCAGGCGAAACCACGCTGCCACTCACCGTGCTGCGGGATGGCCGTCCCGTGACGCTCGATATTTCGTTACGCCGCAATCAGCCATTCACGACCCTCGATCCGGCGAGCGATCCGCAGGCGGCCGCCCTCTTGGCTGACCAACTTGCCTTCATTGAGCGCACTCAGCGCGCTGACGGTTCGTGGTCGGGCGATATCATCCGCACCACCTTTTCAGCGCTCGCCCTGATGGCGACCCGCGACGTGAAATACCGGGACCGCGTGGCCAAGGCCGTGGGCTGGGCGATGAAGAAATACCCGACGCCGGAATCCTATGGACGTCTCGGTTTCTGGCCCGGGTCCTACGCCTGCATCCTCTACAGCGAATGGCATCTCGCCACCGGAGACGAAACCGTGCTCCCGCGCCTCCGTGCCTTGCGCGACTGGGCACTCACCGCGGACTTCACCTGCCGTTGGAACGTCCGGGCGCTCGGCCATGGCACGCAGGGGATTCCCTACGACAAGAAAGCCTTGGTGGCACCCGCCTGCCATCTGCTCGTCTTCGAGGCTCTGGCGATGCGCTGTGGCATGGAATCCGGCGTCTGGGAGCTCATCTTCCCCTACATGGAGCTCTCCTGGTCCGATCCCGCGAAAGGGGGGCATGGCGCACTCGGCTACAATCCTTCCTACAAGGACAAGCAGGAATTCTGGTCCCGTTCCGGGCTCTTCGCGATCGCCTCCCACCTGCGCCATGAACGCACCGACATGCGCGACGCCATGATCGGCTTCATGGGCAATAACTACCCGTGGTTCCGGGCATCCCATGCGTATGGCGAACCCGGCGGTGCGCTCGGCTTGCTGGCGCTCAATCTGATCACACCGGATGCCTTTGCACGTATTCTGCCGGAATACGCCTGGTCGTTCGCACTCGGCTGGGAACCCGGCCACGGGCTACGCTACACGCATCCCCACATGGGATCTCTTCACATGGGCGAGGAGGACCTCATGAACGCGTGCTACGCCCTTGTGCTCCAAGCTCCAAAGCGCACCCTTCACCTCACCGGCACCACCGAAAGAGGCTTCTGGGCCATTGACTAATCCCACCTAACCGATCACTTGCCACTTCATGCATCTCCTCCTCTGCGGCCACGGTTACCTCGGCCAAGCCATCTCCAAGGAATTCCGCGAAGCCGGCTGGAAAGTCACCACCGTCTCGAAATCCGGCGATGACGCCGACCAAGCCTGCGACCTCTCGTCCGCCGCTGCGGTCGCCGCTCTTGAAAAAGCCTGCGACGCTCCCGATTTCATCGTCCACTGCGCCTCCTCCGGCCGTGGTGGTGCCGAGGCCTACCGTGCCGTCTATCTCGATGGCTGCCGCCACCTCATCGACAGCTTCCACGGTGTCCCCATGCTCTTCACCTCATCCACCTCCGTCTACCCGCAGACTGATGGCTCACTCGTCGACGAAGAATGCGCAGCCGAGCCCGACCGTGAAACCGGACAAATCCTCCGCCAGGCCGAACGCGTCGTCCTCAACCACGAAGGCATCGTCTTCCGCCTCTCCGGCATCTACGGCCCCGGCCGCAGCGTGATCCTGACAAAATTCCTAACAGACGAAGCCACCCTCGAAGAGGACGGCAGCCGTTTCCTCAATCAGATCCACCGCGACGACGCCGCCCGCGCCGTCTTCCAAGCCGCCCTCGGCTACTGCGGCCCCGGCATCTGGAACGTCAGCGATTCCAACCCCACCACCCAACTCGACACTTACACCGCTCTCGCCGAAATGTTCGGCAAGCCAATGCCTCCCTCCGCCCCCCGCGACCTCGATCGCAAACGCGGCTGGACCCACAAGCAAGTCGACAACTCCAAGCTCCGTCAAAGCGGCTGGACACCCCGTCACCCGTCGTTCCTCGGCTCCGCCAAAGAAATCGCCGGAACGCTTTGAATCATCGAAGGGACCGGAGACCCGCCATGCTTCCTATCCCTTCCACTCCCAATTCATCACCACCTCGATATCAGGATGAAGGCTGTGATGGACCGGACAGCCTTTCGCCGCCGCTTCTAACATCGCACGCTCAGGATGATCGGCCGCCACCGGCAAAAACATATCCAGTTCGATTTTCGCAATCCGCCGCGGAGTATCCTCCGACATGTGCTTGCGCACCGTCACGCTCGCACCATCCATCGCGATCCCCTTTCGCTGAGCAACGATTCCCATCACCGTGCACATGCAGGCACCCAAGGCAGCCGACACCAGATCCGTGGGCGAAAATGCTTCCCCACGGCCGTTGTTGTCCACCGGGGCATCGGTCGAAATCACATGCCCCGAAGGCCCGTGAACGGCGGAGCAATGCAGCCCCCCTTCATACTCAATCTTCATTTGTACCATTGTCTTCGAATGTTCTAGTGCTTGTTTCTTCCGTGTCGGTTACCGGCTCTTCCTCCTCGATCACTTCCCGCGCAATCACCACACGGAAGCCGTAGGTGCCCTCACTGGCCGTGGGCGGTTGGGGATTCCGCGAGTCGACATAAAGATCCTTCTTCTGGTGGCTGAGCCAACCACCGCCCCGCAGCACGCCTTCCCCATCCGGAAGACTCAAGCTGCTGTAGGATTCGTTCACCCATTCCTGAGCGTTGCCACAGAGATCAAAAAGGCCGAGCTCGTTGGCAGGAAAGGAGCCGACTGGAGAGGTCGTCCCAAAGCCATCGTCATACCCTTCAATGCGACTCCCAAGTGACAACTCCGATTCTTCCCCTGCAAGGTTCGCAAAGCCCGCAGGCGGTGGCCAATTATCCCCCCAGAAAAGCACCCCTGACTTCCGCAAGTCACGCTTCGCCGGCGAGTTCCCCGCGATCTCCTGCCTTCCGGCGAAGGCACTCCACTCAGCATCCGTCGGCAGTCGATACTCGAGGGATCGCTTCAAGCGATCCTCACCCCTTTCTTTCGCCGTCAGCCATTCACAAAACGCCTCCGCTTCATCGCGTGAAATAAACACCACCGGATGATCCGCATTGGGATCTTCCACATCGTCACTTTCCACACCATCCGCCACCAAGGGCATCCGCGTCCCGACACTCTCCGCATAGGCACGGTAATCCTGGCGGCGCGTTTCCCAAACGGACGCCATCCATTCGTCCCCCATCGGAACAAATTTCATTCCCAAGGAATTCTCCCACGGCCGATCAAGAATCACACTCGTATCCTGCTCCAAAGTCAGGACCATTTGCTGACTCTCACGCGGCATGATCTTGATCTCCCGAGTCTCCGACTTGTATCCCTCAAGCGAGGCCGTGAGCTTCCAGGTTCCCGGGCGGATCAAATCGACAAGCAATTGCCCGTCCGCTGTCCCCCTCTTGGTTCCACCAAAGTAAATCTCAGCACCCGCTGGCTCGGTGCTCACCAAAATACTTCCATACGGGATCTGTCGCACCAAAACCCTGAACGGCCGCCATCCTTCCTTCCTCGCCACCGCGCTCATTTGCTCGTTGTGGAATTTCTCCGGCATGCGCGGAATCGCCTCGTAGTGCTCCGTGAGATAACCCCGCTCAATGCCGGTCCTCACCAACCAGTCGCAGTAGTTCGTCGCTTCGCCCACGCTGGTCAGCACCAACTTCTGCTTCTTTCCAGCTTCCGCCACCTCCAGAATTTGAGCAATCCCCTCCGGCCGCTGCTCCGACTCCATGTATTTCTCCCAAGCAGGATCCGTCACGTAGCGCACGCTCTCATGGTTCTCCTTGAGCGGCCGATACTCGCGGCCGAGATGATCGCTCCATGGCTCGTTCATCGTTGGCGGCGCGAAAATCTTCAGCTCTGCCCGAATCACAAACGGCTCTTCGGACGCTTCGGGCGGCACGACGACCGTCGCATCGTACGGCTGATATCCAACCTGAACAATCCGCAGTTGAAGCTCTTCACCAACGTACGCCGGAAGTACGTCCGTTGGCGTATTCCCAATCAACTTCCCGAATTCCGAACCATCCGTAACGTCCAGAACCTCCGCATCCTCAGGCGTGCTCGTCACGCGAATATAGGCCTGCTGACGTTCGACGACAGGAGGCTTGTCAGATATTCCCGTGATTGAGCGCGTCCAGGGACTATCACTCATGAACTCCCATGCGCCCCAGACCAGAGCCGCGCCCAGAACCATCGCCGTAAAAATCGCCCCGATCGGACGACGCTTCCGCCGTCGCTTGCCCAATCTCAGCTTGTCGAGTGCCTCGGAGAGTTCTCCGGCAGTCGAGATCGTGCGGCGAGAAATGTGCGGCTCGCAAACTTCACAAATGATCTGATTGAGCGCCAACCAGGATTTTCGTTCAGCACCGTCCGGCAGTTCGTCCGGCAGCTCGGGGAAATCCATCCGATCCTTCCCCGTCGCCATTTCATAGAGCACCTTGCCAAGCGAGTAGACATCCGCCTGCGCCGATCCCGGCCCTTCCGGTGGCACAAATCCTTCCGTCCCGACAAATGTCCGTTGACCACGCGCCGCGACCAAGCCGATATCCGCGAGCTTTGCCTTGCCATTGACAAAGATCACGTTGGCTGGCTTCACGTCACGGTGGGCCAACCCATTGTCATGAAGGTGCTTCAGGCCTTCCGCCAGTCGCTGACCGACCTCAATGCAAGCCGCCGTTGCCAAACGCTTTCCCTCCTCGCGCTTGATGTCGCTTCGCAAGGTGCGCGCTTCATACTCGATCGGATTGATGTCACGCCCGGTGGTGATGTCATCACCAAGCTCCATTACGTAATAGTAGAATTCGTTACCATCCGGACTACGACCGACGTGCAGCACGTTTACCAACCCAGGATGATCTCGGGAAATTGGCTCGTATTTTAGGATCCCCTCGAACTCCCGTTCGAAAGAGCGCTCGTCGTCGAAATCCTCACGCCAAAGCACTTTCACCGCCCGCAAGGCCCCCGTCACCCCGCGCGCCAGCCAGACCTCACCATACGCACCTCCCCCGAATCTCCTCAGGACCTCGTGGTCCGGGATTTTCGGATCAGGGCGCGGTTTAGTCGTCGGCATTCTCCTCTAGTCGGGCGAGTTCCTTTTTCAATACGGCACCAACCCGGTGCTTGGCGAGATAGACCTGAGCCATGCTCACATTCAGTCGCTCCTGCACCTTGCTCGCATCCCACTGACGCACCACGTAGTAATCGAAAATCTGGTACTGCTTCGGCGAAACCTGAGCCTTCACCCGGTCGAGCGCGGCGTCCGCCATGTTCTTTTTCCACTCCACATCCCACAGACGATCCAGCAGATCACCTTTCGGATCCTCGAAACGATCAATCACCGCCGTCTTCCGATCGTCTCCCCAATCCGCCCCCGACATCGCCGTATCCTTCTTCCGTTTGCGGAACTGGTCGTTGATCCGCCACCGCGTCATGTTCATCAGCCAAGTCTTGAAGGAACCCTGCGCCGGGTCGTAGAGCTTTTTCTTGCTCTGCTTCGCAATCGACAAAATCGTTTCCTGCACACAGTCGTGAGCCTCTTCCGGTCGCAGCCCGGCTTTGATGCCCACCGCATAAATCAGCCGCCAGTAGGTCTGATAAAAATCCTCCCAGGTCCGACGGTCCTCCCAATCATCCAGACGCGCGATCAGGCTTTGCCGAGTTTTCTCGCAAGCTTCCTTCAGGACCCGCTTGCGTTCCTTGTCCTCGTTTTCCTCGTTTTTAACGTCGTCGTCGGCCATGTGCGAAACCCCTACCATACCCACGCAAGCCTGTCTTTCACCGACTTCGGCAGCTTCCACTCGGAAAACACCCCGAAACTCACCCTCTCATTGATATTCAAGGAATACGAAGGAGTCATCTTGATCTTCCCCTGGCACAGGAATTCCGGGTAGCTTTCGCGCTCACCCCCCACCACCCACCCGGTGCGCATTCCCCCATGCCCCACCCTACCCCTCAGCTAAAAGCTGGACCTCAGGTCCAACGTATCCGCGAAATCCTGATCGGCCGCCAGATGGAGACCGTCGAGCAGCGCCTTGATCGGCTCGAATCGTCGCTCCGTCCCATGCCGATGGAGAGCCAGACCAGCATCTTCGTGCAGCAGCTCGACGCAGCGCGAAAGCAGCACGACGAATCGCTCTGTCGACTCCGTGATGAGATCGACGCCGACCGTCTTCGCCAGCTCGATGAAACTCGCCGCCTGGCCCAGCAGATCCAATCCATTGCCCGCCGCCGGAGTGCCTCCGATGAAGAAGCTCGCCATGCCGTAGAAGAGCGCATGTCCGAGTGGTTCAGCCAGTGGCAAACCGGATTGAACCACCACCTCCAGGAGCGCGAAAGCTACCTCATCACCGAGCTCCGCGCCGAACTCGACCGCATGCGCAGCTGGATAAAAAGCGAGTTCGCCACCAAGCCATCCGATCAACCCGACCTCGCCCGCATGCGCAGCGCCTTCGATCAGCTGGCCGCCGCCGCCCGCGCCATCGCCGACAGCCTTCCCGGCAATTCCTGCCCCGAAAATCCCCCCGAAAGTCCATGACGTCCCAGCTCACTCCCCTCCCATTGGCGAGCTACTCCCTATCGCATTTCACAACCCGTAGCATCGAGGTCCCCCATTTCCCCGACACGCTCCCGGAAGCTCCCGCACCAAGAAAGCCAATCGATGTCGCCCCCTTCGGCGAACTCCAGGACGAACCCGAGCCCCCCGCAAAGCACTTCATTCCTCCACTTAAGACCGAAAAGGCAGACGATCACCCGCCAAAAGGCGAATTCACCGACGCCGATCTCGCCGAAGCCCTCCAGCCGCTCATTGGCGAATTCAATACCGTCCCGGCACCATTCGCCAGCGAGGATTTCGAGGCCATCTTGCGCTGCGCTTTTCGTCGCGCCCTCTCCGAGCACACCTCCGGCCCCTTCGATCAGCCAGCATTCGTCCAGCGCTGCCTGTGGCGCTTCGATGCCCTGCTTTCCAGCCGCAGCTACGAGGAAATCATCTATCAAAAGACCCGCCGTTTCCGTATCGAGGAGATCTATCTCTTTGATCATGATCGACTTTCGATGATCTCCTTTGCCAGCACCGACCCCACCCGCCACGCCTCCGCTCGCAAGATCAACCTGACCGCTCAGAGGATCGCCGCCAAAATCCGCGACCATTCTGGGGCCATTTCCCTCGTTTTCGCTGTAGACGACGGCCGCCGCGCGCTGATCCGCATCGGCCGCTGGTCCATCATGGCCGCCATCGTCCGCGGCGAGCCCGATGCCCTCGTCCGCAACGACCTCGACTACGCCCTGCGCCGTATCGAAACCCGCTTTGAGCACGATTTTGAAGCCGATCTCCCGCTCCTGCTGGAGATCCAGCCCCTGCTTGAAGAGTGCCTGCTGATCCACTCGCCGGTCATACCTTCATCAATCTAAGTCGACACCGACCTTGACCCGGTTCCTGCGTCCCAGTACGCAGTCCGCACATGGGATTCGATACACTTGGGCTCTCTGAGCAAGTTCAGCAGGCCGTCACCGAGTCGGGTTATGAAAACCCGACGCCAATTCAAGCGCAGGCCATTCCCCTAATCATGGGTGGAAGAGACGTGGTCGGAGCCTCGCAAACCGGCACCGGCAAGACCGCCGCCTTCGCCCTGCCATCGCTGAGCAAAATCCAGCCGATCGGCAAACCCCAGATCCTCGTTCTCGAGCCCACCCGCGAACTCGCCCATCAAGTCGCCGAACAGTTCGAGCACTACGGCAAGCACACCGGCTGCAAAGTCGCGCTGCTCTATGGCGGCGTCGGACTCGGTGCCCAAATGGAACAGCTCGACAAAGGCGCCGACATCGTCGTCGCCACTCCCGGCCGCCTCGTCGACCTCTTCTACCGTGGCAACATGCGCTTCGGTGATCTCAAGATTCTCATCCTCGATGAAGTCGACCGCATGCTCGACATGGGTTTCCTCCCGCAGGTCCGCAAGATCGTCAACCTCTGCCCATGGGAAGGCCGCCAGACCCTCTTCTTCTCGGCCACCATGCCGGCAGCAATTCAAACCTTCGCGATGTGGTGCCTAACAGACCCTGCCGAAGTGGAAATCGCCCGCCGCTCGGTGCCTACCACCGTCACCCACGCTTTCTATCCCGTATCGATGGATCAGCGCGATGAACTGCTCATCGCCCTGCTCGACTCCATCGAATACAACTCGGTGATGATCTTCACCCGCACCCGCAAAGAAGCCGACCAAGTGTGCCATATGCTCAAGCAGCAGGGCCATGAAAAGGTCGCCGCCATGCACTCGGACATCAATCAGACCGACCGCATGAAGCACCTCGCCGGATTCAAGAGCGGTGAATACGAAGTGCTCGTCGCCACCGACGTCGCCGCCCGTGGCATCGATATCTCCAGCGTCTCCCACGTCATCAACTACCGCGTCCCTGAGAACGCCGAAGACTACGTCCACCGCATCGGCCGGACTGGTCGCGCCGAAGCGGAAGGCGACGCCTTCACTCTCCTAACAGCCGACGAACTCGACTACGCCAAATCCGTCGAGATCTTCATCGACCAGGAGATCAAGCGGGAGAAACTCGAAGGCTTCGACTACCTTTACACCGCTCTCCTCGACGACTCTCCATCCAAACCCATCCGCAAGAAGCGCGGCGGCGGCGGAAGGAAGAAGAGACGTTGAAAAACTCTAAACTTTAAGTCTGAAACTCCAAGAAAGTCAGGCTGGCGCAGCAGAGTCATTCGTCAGGCTGGCGAGTTTTCCTGCTGGAGTTTGGAGTTTAAAGTTTAAGATTTAAAGTTTCCATGCGCGTCCTCGCCATCGACCCAGCCATTCGAAATACAGGATACGCCGTTGTTGAAGGCGATCACCGGAATGCTAGGGTCATCACCTACGAAGTGATCCGCATTCCCAAGGCCATCCCCCAGTCGGGTGCTCTCGCCGCCGTGCGCACCCACCTCATGCATGTCATTCAGACTCACGCACCGGATGAAGTCGCCGTCGAAGGCATCATTTATGTCCAGTCTCACAAAACCGCAATCTCCATGGGCGCCGCCCGGGCCGCCGCGCTCATCGCCGCCGCCGACGCCGGACTCAGGGTATTCGAATATGCCCCTTCAAAAGCCAAGAAAGCCGTCGTCGGCAACGGTAAGGCCGACAAAGCCCAGGTCGCTTTCATGATCCGCGCCCTCCTCGGACTCTCCGAAACTCCACCCCACGACGCCGCCGACGCCCTCGCCATCGGCCTCGCCCACCTCCAAGCCTCCGACCCCCTAAAAGCCCAAGCCCTAGACCGACGCCAAGTCTAAGGGAGCAAGGGCATTTCTGCCCTGTCCGCCTCACCCAAAGACCTTCCCCCACTCAAAAAAAGCCCCAAGCTCACAAAAATGCTCACTAACAACAAGGGGTGCTGCGGAGGTGAGGGACGAGGAAGTTCGTGCGAAGCCTGGCTTTGAGGAGTGGAGCATTTCGAGGCGGGATCCGATGGCCATTCACTTCTACTGCTTGCGCCGTGATGAAAAAGC
>Ga0100401_1000380_pt1 | contig 36404 bp, 28 predicted proteins | sample CryGeymeta201525_FD_80421 | JGI IMG/M metagenome (GOLD analysis project Ga0100401, IMG submission 80421) | Groundwater microbial communities from Crystal Geyser aquifers in Utah, USA - Crystal Geyser metaG 2015-25 | ecosystem: Environmental > Aquatic > Deep subsurface > Groundwater | place: USA... | reverse complement strand
GTTGTGTGAGCTACCGGACGCTGAAGCGATCCGGTGTCTAATGTTGTGTGAGCTACCGGACGCTGAAGCGATCCGGCGTCTAATTTCGAAGAATTGACGAAAGGATGCACTAAGTGTTGACCAATGGAATCAACCCCCCGGGCAGACGGGCCTGACTTTCTCGATCGATGTCTGTGCGTGGAGATTGAGTGAGTTGACGATACGGAGAACTTGCCGCGGTTCGCGTAAAAGGAACCTTTGGCGTGCCTGCCGTGAGCTTGTTCGACCCCAACTGACCATCGTTAGATACTGTGCATCGGGTGAGCTTGCCTCTGTCGAGATGGCAGCGTGAGGACTTTGTACGACCCCCACTCCAAATGACAATTGGGAGATTTGGCGTCGCTCCCGGCCAGTGTTGTAGACAACGGGGGTAACCACCTCAAAGTGGCCGGAAACCCCTGTCAGTCAAAGGGAAATGCCGATTGAGGTTTGCATCAGCCGCGCGGACACTCCAAGAGTAGAAACCGTGCGGACAAAAAAGGAGTGCAGCAACATAATGGGTGGAATTGGATCGGGTAGGAAACGTGGGCCTTGGCCTTCTGAGCGCACAAGACGACGAGATGGCCGTCTTTTGCATCAGAAGTGTGAAGCAGATATTGCAGAGCTGAGAATCTTGTTGCACTCTGATCCTGACTGGCTTCGAGAACTTCGCAACCGTAAACGGAGGCGTCATTTGTACGCAAGTTTTGCTTGGATGGCATCTTTCGTAGCCGGTCACAAACTTGGCGGCAGGCCACCCAAGGCCCGACGATGCACGAAACGCCTTGGTACAAGGCTCTGCTGGAACTGGAGAGCAGACGGGACAGACCGCTGCCGGTTGCACCAGCGTGCAGTCTGTCAAGTCAATCCCGTTCCAATAGAACCTCTTACGACTCATATTCATAAAACTCCAAGGAAGATTCCGCTCAAGAAGCCCAGACCTGAACCAATGTCAAAGAGCGCCCAGAAGGCGGCGCGGTATCGCCATACGCATCCACGGCAGGAACCCATCAAGTTGACTGCCGACCACCTTTGCAGTCTGTCCGGCATATCGTTTGACATCTTGATTGATTTGCAGGCAGTGGGATTGATTCGACCGAACGCTCACGGGCTTTATCGGTACAACCTGGTGAGGTGGGCGGAACGATGCCATTACCTGCTGCAACAGGGCTGGACGGTGGAGGAGATTAAACGATGGACTCAGGAGCGGTGGAGTGCTCCGAACCCGCAAGAGTGGCCACCGAGGCAAACGACACATCACTTTACAGAACCCGACACTTTTTGACACTTTGGGGGTGCCGCTATGAACGAACTAACGCAATTGACCGACAGACAACTCCTCGCCATCGAACATCTTCTGAACGGGGAAAACATGACGGCGACTGCCGACGCGGTCGGCGTGAGCCGTCAAACGCTTCACGAGTGGCAGCGGCAACCCTTGTTTCAACACGAGCTTGAATTGCAGCGAGCGGATCGACAATCAACCTTCCGGGAACGTTGGCAGAGAATGAGTGACAAGGTGAGCGCCATCCTGGACAAGGCCCTTGATGCTGACAATCTGGATACGAAGTTGAAAGCCGCCTCGTTGTGGCTGAAACACCAAGCGCCTGCACCGGAACCAGTGCCACTGTTGGACACGAAGCTGGCGGCGCTCCAGTTCGCGCGCGATGCGTTGCATCGAGAGATTGAAACAGAGTTCATTCTGGAAGGCAAACCTCGCTTCTCAGGTGTTCTGGACGGGTGGACTCCAGAGATGCTGAAGAAGCTGTGCGAACCCACGAACCCGGTGGACATTGAATTAGAGAATCGGCTACCTGACCGGCTGCGAAAGCTGGGGTTGCTGCCACGAAACCACCGAACACGCAGGCGCAAGACAACTTGCGGAGGTGCCGGATGAGCAGGGCATGATTCGCTTTGACAAAGCGCAATCTGTAACCCCTGTTGCCAGTTCCAAGCCGAAGCGGTACGGGTGGCTGACCCAAATCGGCTCCCCCATTCTCCTTGCGCGTCGCTTTACGTCCCCCGTTTTTGATTTGACACTTATCTATGCCTTCCTGTGCATCTTTGCACAAAGCCTCCTCTTCCGCGAGTTCCCACGTGTCTTCAGCGAACACACGGGAATCGTTCCCACTTGGTTTTACCTATCAGCGACCCCGCCGCGCGAAAATGCACGAAAACGTATAGAAAAGAGGACAACTGAATAGCCCGACTGACCCTCGGGCAGCCGTGCCAGGACTCCTGCCGCCACGAGGCGCACGGTGGGTAACGCTAAAGGGAGAATCAGTAAGGAGATGATAGAAAGATGACAGTGACAGATAAATGCCTTGCTGCTGCTGAGAAGTACACCCCGGAAGGGGTCAAGGTCGAATACCGGAAGTCTTTGAGTGGCCGCGCTTACACCCGCGAGGGGAGAATGTGCGTGCCGCGTCCGGTGACGCGCCGGTCGCTTTACGTCTACCTGCACGAGTGCGCCCACTTCAAGCTGCATTCCAAAAGGCGTAAACCACGCTACGTTGAGGAGATGGAGGCGGAGAAGTGGGCCGCCGCGGTCATGCGCCGCGAGGGAATCGAGGTGCATACGAGATCCATCGAGGGCGGGAAGCGATACGTCCGATACAAGGTCCGTCAGACCCTCAAGAGAGGGCTGCAATGTCCCGACGCGAAAGTCATGCGTTGGTGCGGGATGTGGAGATAACGGCGTGCAAAAATGCACGAAAAGGTATAAGGGAACGAAAACCAACTCCCTCCTCCGAGCGAGGAAGGGAGTTGATATAACTCTCCCTTATATCAAGTTCAGACGTGGCCAAGCCACAAAAGCCCCTGGGATTCGCCGCAGAATCGACAGTCACAAACTTGATATAAACTGAAGTATAGCTTAAAATCTGGTCCGTTGGCTTCGACATTCGGAGTCACGTCGATGGACGATGGAGGATGAAAGATGCAAAGTGCTGCCCTGTCTCTAATTCCGGGACGCGTTCCCGACCTGCCTGATGTGGTGGATTCCTTTCTGGAGGAACTCCACGAACAGCAAAGGACGCAAGCTGCGTACCGTTCCGCGTTGAATCGGTTTCTCAACTTCCTCAAGGGAACACCCGCGGGCGTCCTTCCACTCGCCGAGATCGACTTCGCGACCGTCAACGACTTCCTCCGCCACGAGCGCGCCTCCGGCGCGAAAGATTCCACGGTGAATCACCGATTGGCTGCACTGCGGTCCTTCTTTCGCTGGGCTGGTGAGAACCGATTGCTGTCGGAAGACCCCTCCGCCGATATTGACTTTCGGCCCGTGAGAGATCGGGAAGAAGCGCACTTCCTCGACGCGTCAGAACTCGACCGTCTGTTCCAGACTTGTGACCGGAACACTTCGCAGGGGAAACGCGACTACGCCATGCTCAGAATCTTGGCGGATTGCGGACTGCGCGCGGCGGAACTCCGGGAACTCGACCTCGAGGACGTGGACTTCAAGCGCGGCGCTCTCTTCGTTCGTAACGGGAAGGGAGGGAAGCAGGCGTGGGTCTACTTCAACAACGAGCAGCGAAAACGATCGAGCACGCGGACGGCAATCAAGGAATGGCTTGCAGAGCGTCCGATCTGTGCCGACAAGGATGCTCGTCAGCCTCTATTCGTTACCCGCAACCGGACGCGTTTCACGAATCAGAGCATCTGGAGTCTTGTGAAGGAGGCGGCCCGGCAGTCCCGATTGCCGATAGAGAAGGCCGAACGGATCACCCCGCACACGCTGCGCCACTCCTACGTGACACGAGTCTGGGAGAAGACGGGCGATATTGCATTGACGGCAAAAGCTGCCCGTCACTCGTCGCCCCACACCACCTTGTCAATCTACACCCACATTCGGGATGAGAGGCTGAAGAACGCGGCGAAGGAGCTTTGGGAATAAGCAAAGGAAGGAGGAATGTGTCCATGAAACTCAATCTTGATTCCCGGTTCACAAGGACGGGTCTATGGTTGACAGGAGGATGCGCCCTCCTCGCGGTTGTTGTGGCCTACCTGGTCACAGCCGCCTACGGGTATGGTTTCTCGTACTTTCTCATCGTCGCCTTGCTCCTCTTTGCCCTGTGCCGGACGCCGCTGTTTGTTGTGGACATCGAGAGGGCAGGTTCCGGTGACAGTCTGAAGCAGAACGTGACCACTGCGGTTGGTGGAATCCTGTCTCTGATTATCCTCATTGCAGTCACTCCGATAGTCGTTAAAATCGTCTGCGCAATCGTGATGGCTGTCTTCGTTCTTGCGCTGGTTCTATTCGCGTGCTGGATTCTCACGATCATCGGACCGTTCCTGGTTGCAGGCATGATCGGAGCGGAGATTGGCGAGTGGTTGTCCCACCGACGGGATTAAAACCTCCCCGTCAAACGACTCTTCAACCAACGGCTGCAATCTGGTATGCTTACGGGACCTTTGAGTACCGCGGTTGACGCCACCGAAGCTTGGCATGGGGTGACAGAGCCGCATACAGACAGGATCGGGGCGGGCGACTCGCATGGGGTAGTTGATGGAATTCCTTGAATCCGAGCAAGCAGAGAACAAGCAATCGCTGAATGAGTGGCGGGAGGTCGTCCAGTCCGTCGCGGCCTTTGCCACGGCCAACGGCGGCGTCGTGCGAATCGGTATCGGCCCAAAGGGCGACCTCGTCGGCGTTCAGGTGGGGCAAACGACGCTGGAGAATCTCGCCAACCAGATCAAGAGCAACACCGAGCCGCCACAATATCCCTCCCTCACGATGGAAGGCAGCGAAGACTCGGCGGTCCTCGTCGTCACCGTTCCAGAAAGTCCGGTCAAGCCCGTGTGGGCTTTCGGGCGGCCTTTCAAACGAGTGGGGAGAACCAACCAGCGCCTTTCTCGTGAAGAAGCCCAGAGGCTTGTGGAAGCGACGACGGGCCGGACTTGGGATGCCTTGCCCTGCCCGGGACTACGCATGGAAGACCTGGACCGGGAAACGGTGGAGAGCTTTCTGTACCGAGCCGGGCAAAGCGCGGGTACGACCACGGAGAGTGTGCTGGGGAACTTGAGGTTGGTGGCCGGGGAAGGGCTGTGCAACGCGGCGGCGCTGTTGTTCGCGCGCTGCCCGTGGCAATTCCTCACCTCCGCACAGGTGAAGTGCGGACGATTCCGAGGCACGGATTCAGTGGACTTCCTCGACCAGCAGACCTTCGAGGAGAACGCTTTCACCCAACTGGAGCGAGCACTCGCTTTTGTGGCGCGCAACACCCGCCAGGGAATTCGCATCACCGGGAAACCGGAGCGGGAGACCGTCCCCGAGTACCCGGACGAAGCCGTTCGGGAGGCGGTGCTCAACGCCATCTGCCATCGGGACTACACCTCCACGGGAACCGTTCAGGTGCGCATCTACGACGACCGGCTTGAGGTCTGGAATCCGGGAAAGCTTCATCCCGGACTCACCATCGAGGCGCTCTATCATCAGCATCAGTCCTATCCCCGCAACCCGCTCGTCGCGCACGCTTTTTACCGGGCCAGGCTCATCGAGCATTGGGGCACGGGCACGCTGCGTATCGTGCAGGCGTGCGAAGCCGCCGGGCTTTCCCGTCCGGAGTTTGTTTGCGAGATGGGGAGTTTCATTGTGCGGTTCTGGAAACCGACGGTGAAGGCGCCGGCAGTGGCCGAGCCGGCGCTCAACGAACGCCAAAGGCGAGCTATAAAGTACGTGCAAGAGCACGGAGCCATCACAACCAGTGAATACCGTCTCGTCACGCAATCAAGTGAGCGACAGGCATCGAGAGACTTGCAGGCCCTTCAGGGATCGGGCATACTCCTCCGCCAAGGGAAAGGACGGGCAACCCATTACGTCTTGTCTGATTCTCATTCTGAAGAGGGATAAGGCGGGTTTGTGGCGGGATTTGGCGGGTTTGTGGCGGGATTCCGTGCCAGCCCCCTGGCGCGCAAATGGCACGACTCTGCACGGAGGCAATGGAGAGTTAGTGCCGGATAGACGCCGGAATGGTGCCGGATAAGTGCCGGATTCACGGCGGCATGACTGGATTCGGCTGTGGTGAGTGCGCAAGAAATGCAAGAGCGCAGAAAGGGAAAACGATGGCATCAGCAAAGAAAACGCCTAAGAAGACCAAGGCGAGTTCGGCAGGACGCAGCCGGACCGCTGGCAAGGGCAGAATAACTGCAAAGACCAGTCGGACCGCTAAGAAGTCCAAACCCAAAGCCTTGGCTCCGGCCCGCTCCCAGAAGGCGGCGCAACCGGTCTATGGGAAACGAGGTCAAGCCGGGAAGCCTTCGAGCGGCGAACAAGGCCAGGCTCAACTGATTAAGGAACTCTGGCAGGCCGCCGTGAACCTGCGAGGTTCCATTGAACCTGCCGACTATAAACGATACGTTCTCCCGATCATCTTTCTGCGGTTTCTGTCATTGCGCTACGAGCGACGACGGCACGAGTTAGAGCGCCTCGTCAAGGACAAGCGAAGCGAGTATCACTCCACCAACGCGAGAGAGGTCAACAGGATACTCAATGACAAGGACGAGTATCGCAGCGCCGGAGCCTTCGTCGTTCCAGAGAAAGCACGCTGGGATTACCTTCGTCAGAATGCCCAGGCCGACAATATCAAGAACCTTCTTGATGACGCCCTGGAGTTGCTTGAGAAAACCTACCACGACAAGCTGCGGGGTCTGTTGCCAAGAATCTATGCTGGCTCCAACCTTGACCGGGAGAATGTCACGGGTCTCATTAACCTCTTCTCCAAAGACCTCTTCCGGGAAGACCACGGCGGGGTAGATCTCATCGGACAAGTCTACGAATACTTTATCGGCGAGTTCGCCGACTCCGAAGGAAAGCGCGGTGGCGAGTACTTTACTCCCGCCAGCATTGTCCGCACACTCGTGGCCATGCTGGAGCCGAAGCAGGGAACCGTCTTCGATCCGTGCTGCGGGTCGGGCGGGATGTTCGTTCAGTCCGATGTTTTCACCCAGCACAGCGGCGCGCTGTCCTTCGCGGGTCAGGAATCGAAGGACTTCACCTACCGCCTCTGCCGGATGAATTTCTTCATCCACGGGATTGACGGCAACATCAAGATGGGCAATTCCTATTTCGACGATCAACACGCGGACCTCCAGGCGGATTATATCCTTGCGAATCCTCCCTTCAACGACGGTTCCAAGGGTGAGAAGGGCTGGGGAGCCGACCGCGTTCCCGATAAAGACCCTCGTCTCTCGCTCGGAAGTAACCGGATGCCTCTCTCCCCTCGAAACGCCAACACGATGTGGATACTCAACTTTCTTTGCCACCTCAAAGAAGGCGGCACGGCGGGCTTCGTCATGGCGACCGGCGAGTTGTCCAACAGCGAAACCGCACGACTGGCAGTTCGCAAGGCGCTCGTCGAAAACGACTATGTAGACTGCATCGTCCAACTCACCGGTCAGCTTTTCGCCAATACGCAAATACCATGCTGCCTGTGGTTCCTGTCAAAGAACCGCGAGGGCATTCACGGTTTTCGCAGACGCATGGGCGAGATTCTTTTCATTGACGCTCGCAAGTTGGGTAGTCTCATTCCCGGTTCCCGGAAGCAGAAGCAGCTCGCGCAAGAGGAGATTCACAAGATCGCTGACAACTACAAGCTCTTCCGTCTCGACCACCCGCGCGACGAGGTTCCCGGCTTCTGCAAGGTTGCGACAATCGAAGACGTGCGGGGACACAACTACGCCCTCACTCCCGGTCGCTACGTCGGTTCGGAGGAGAACGGTGACGATGGCGAGCCGTTCGAGGAGAAGTTCCCTCGACTCCTTGCGACCATAAAGGAGCAGTTCGCTCAGTCCGACAAGCTGAAAGGAGAAATACTGCGGAATCTGGAGGGGTTGAGGTATGACGGGCGATAACCATCCCAAAGGCTGGCGGCTCGTAAAGCTCGGGGACCTCGGGGAGGTTAACCGTGGTCGTTCGCGTCACCGTCCACGTTATGCCGAGCACCTATACGGCGGCCCATATCCGTTCATCCAAACAGGAGACATCAAGAACTCAAACGGGCAGATCACCAGATTCCAGCAAACTTACAGCGAGGCTGGACTGGCACAGAGCCGGTTGTGGCCTGCCGGAACTATGTGCATCACAATTGCGGCCAACATTGCCGAGACGGGAATTCTCGCATTCCCGGCTTGCTTTCCAGACTCCGTTGTCGGGTTCGTCGCGGATGAGTCGAGGTGCGACATCCGCTTCGTCGAGTATACTTTTCGGCACTTACGCCAACGCATCCAATATGAGGCCTCCGGTAGCGTTCAAGACAACATCAATCTGGCGACATTTGACCGGCTCCGATTTCCATTACCGCCTCTCCCCACCCAACACACCATTGCCCGCATCCTCGGCTCCCTCGATGACAAGATCGAACTGAGCCGGAAGATCAACCAAACGCTGGAGGCGACGGCGCAGGCGCTCTTCAAATCATGGTTTGTGGACTTCGATCCGGTGGTCGCCAAAGCCGAAGGCCGCCAGCCCTACGGCATGGACGCCGCTACTGCTGCCCTTTTCCCCGACCGGTTGGTGGAGACTGAGTTGGGCGCGGTGCCGGAGGGATGGAAAGCATCGTCCATCGGCGAGGAGTTCCGGCTCACGATGGGACAATCTCCTCCAGGCACAACCTACAACGAGGTGGGAGAGGGAATGCCTTTCTACCAAGGGAGGACTGACTTCGGAACTCGCTTCCCATTACGTCGGGTATATTGCACCGCTCCGACGCGATATGCTCAGCCCGGCGACACACTGGTCTGTGTCCGCGCTCCCGTCGGTGACGTCAACATGGCTTGGGAGCATTGCGCCATCGGTCGTGGTCTTTCCGCCATCAGACACAATACCGGAAGCCGTTCGTTCACGTTCTATTCTATGCGGAAGTTGAAAGATGAATTCGATGTATTCGAGGGGGAAGGGACGCTTTTTGGAGCGATCACCAAAGACAAGTTTGAGGGCATTCGCTTTGTTGCGCCGGTCCAGAGCATCGTTGAAGCTTTTGAGATTCTTGCAGGTGGGATGGATGACCAGATTGAGAGCAACTGGAAGGAGTCCCGCACCCTCGCCTCCCTCCGGGACAGGCTGCTGCCGAAGCTGTTGTCAGGGACGATTCGGGTTCCGGAGGCGGAAGAGGTTGCAGAGGAGGTCGTGTAGATGTCGGTTCGTGGAAACGAGACGGATTTCGAGAAGACAACCATTGATCGCCTCGGGTTGCTGGGCTACAACTACGCCAACGGCGGCGACCTGGAGCGTCCGCTGGAGGAGGTCGTGTTGCGGGATCGTTTGCAGGATGCGCTGGCCACGCGCTATCCCGACCTCCCACCGGACGCGCTCGAAGAAGCGGTGCGCCGCTTTGCCATTCCGGAAGGAGCGGATACCCTCCGCCGCAACATGAACTTCCATCTTGCGCTAACTCGCGGCATCGAGTTGCGCGTCGAGGTTGCCAGAGGACGCCGGGAGGTCCGACACGTTTACGCCGTGGATTGGGACAACGCCGGGAACAACGACTTTCTCGTGGTCAACCAGTTTCCCATTCACGGCCGGAACGACCGTCGCCCCGATCTCGTGGTATTCGTCAACGGCCTGCCGCTCGTCGTGTTCGAGTTAAAGAACCCTTACCACCCACAGCCGACGGTGGACCACGCTCTCAACCAGATTGCCCACTACCGCCTCGACATCCCGCAGCTATTCGAGTTCAACGCTCTGACCGTCGTCTCCGATGGCGTGACCACATTGCATGGAATGTGGACGGCGACCCCGGAGTGGTTCGCGCCGTGGCAGTCTATTGACGGATTCCATGTTGAAGCCAACACCACCGGAAGCATGAAGACCCTTATCGAAGGGCTGTTCCGTAAAGACCGACTTCTGTCCTACGTCCGCGACTTCGTTGTCTTCGAGGTGGTGAGCGACACGATCACCAAGAAAGGAGCCAAGTACCACCAATTCTTTGCCGCGAGGGTGGCGGTGGACAAGGCCGTGGAATCTCTGGCACCACGCAAGAGGGACAAGCGAATCGGCATCATCTGGCATACGACCGGTTCGGGCAAGTCACTGACGATGGCATTTCTCGTTGGACTGCTGCGAAGGCTGCCGCAACTGGAGAACCCCACCTTCGTGATTGAGGTGGACCGCAACGACCTCGACAATCAACTGCACGATCAATTCGTCGCCGCCCGGTCTCTGGTGGGCGACGTGAAACACGCTGAATCAGTGGACGACTTGCGGGATCTTCTGCAAACCGAAGGCGGGGAGGTTATCTTCACCACCATCGAGAAGTTCCGTTTGAAGAACAACGCCGAGGGGGGCAAAGAGATCAAGCACCCGGAGCTGTCCACGCGGTCGAACCTTGTCATCATTGCCGACGAAGCGCACCGGAGCCAGTATGGCTTCCTCAAAGGCTATGCGCGCTACCTCGCCGACGCTTTGCCCAACGCCCGTCGCATCGGGTTTACGGGAACGCCCATCAGTTTCAGCGGAGCGGATACTATTGCCGTGTTCGGCGACGTGATCCACGTCTACGATATTCAGCAGTCTCAGTGGGACAAGGCAACCGTGCCGATCTACTACACCCCGCGGCAGGCGAAGCTGCACCTCAGTCGGGAGGATATTGATAAGGCTCTCGCGGAGATAATCGCGGGGAAACCCGTCACAGAGTTGGAACGCAAGAAAACCCGATGGGCCGCGCTGGCCGTTGCGGCAGGCTCGAAGAAGAGAGTGGAGAAGGTCGCACAAGACTTGCTCCAGCACTTCCAGGAGCGGACGGAGACTCTGCCGGGTAAAGCGATCATCGTTTGCATGACCCGTGACAACTGCGTGCGAATGTTCGATGCTCTTACCGCGCTGCCGGGTTGCCCGGAAGTCAAAGTCGTGATGACGGGGAATCTTGGGACCGACCCGAAGGAATGGAGCGAAGCTGGCCACCTGACGACCAAAGCACAGCGCGACGCCATCAAGCAGCGAATGGTTGACCCGGACGACCCGCTGCAAATCGCGATTGTCTGCGACATGTGGCTGACTGGAACGGACATCCCCTGCCTGCACACGCTCTATGTAGACAAGCCAATGCGAGGCCACACCATCATTCAGGCCATCTCGCGGGTGAACCGGGTGTTTCGTGACAAGCCCCACGGGTTGGTCGTGGACTACATCGGCATCGGCGACGATCTGCGCGAAGCGACGGGCAAGTACACGAGCGGCGGTGGGAAAGGCGACCCCGCTCCCGACCTCGAAGAATCGGCAAAGCCGGTTTTCTTTGAGTGTCTGGAAGCCGTGAGGCAACTCATGCCTGAGGACATGGACTATGGCGACTGGCGGCGGCTCACGCGGATCGAATTGGAAGACCGCTATAGCTTGGTTTACGGTTGCCTGATGGAAGAGGAGGAAAGGCGCGACGCTTTCCTCAAGGCGGAGTTGCGGCTGACTCACTCATTCCTGCTGGTGAAGCATTTTGATGACTGCCGTGATTATGCCGATGAGATCATCTTCTACCAGCGGGTGCGCAACCAACTTCTGAAGACGAGACCAGGCGCAGTGACTCCCGAGCAAGTTGAACGCGCCGTCCGTGATCTCGTTGACGATAGTCTTGGCAGCAATGAAGTTGTTGACATTTTCGAGGCGGCTGGCCTGCCGAAAGCCGACATCTCCATCCTTGACGGTGATTTTCTGCAAACCTTCAAGAATGCGACTCGGCCCAATCTGCAAGTCGAGTTGCTGACGAAGCTGCTGGAGGACGAAATCCAGCGACGACAGAAGAAGAACCAGGTCAAGGCGAAGAGCTTTGAGAAGCTGCTGGAGCAGACCTTGCAGAGCTACCACAACCGGCTGATTGATGCGACAAAGGTGATTCAGGCATTCATTCAAATCCGTCGAGAGATGCTCGATGACCTGAATCGTGCACGCCAACTCGGTCTGGAGGAAGATGAACTCGCTTTCTATGACGCGGTGGCGGAGAAAGTGGGGGATGTCTACAATGACAAGTTCCTGTGCGACCTGATTCGGGACGTGGTGGCGACGGTCAAACGGAACCTGAAGGTCGCCTGGACGGAGCCCCACCGGGAAGATGTGGAAGCGGGAGTCCGGGCAGCAGTGAAGCGGGTTTTGGGAAAGAGGAACGTCAAGAAGAAGGACTTCGACCCCATCGTCACCCGCGTCATGTACCAAGCTGAGGCGCTGTATGCGGAATGGCCACTGGCAGCGTAAGGGGTAGCCCCTGTTCGCTTCCTTGAGGAACTGACGCGGGCAAGCACGAACTCGATAGCCATGTGAGGTAGCAATGATGCACATCCCTGATGCGATGGAAAAGACCGTGAAATTGCCTGTGGTAATCGAGGATGGGCAGGTGAGGTACTGCTACGGTAAGATGCCAACACTGAAGGATAATACCACAGGCTACCTTGTCGTCCCTGCTCACGCGCTGGCGGAATCTGCCATTGCGGAGAAACTTCAACAGGAGATTGTCGTCCCCCTGCTCCCTCCTGGCGACATGGTTCTTCTCGGGATGCGTGACCGTGCCATACCATCGGCATTGCACCCAAAGAGCATCTCGGTAAACGATGTCCCCCTGCCTCTGGAATCCCGTCCCGAATACCGGTTTGTGCGGGCTGTACTCCAGGAACCTCTATGTCTCCAGTTGCGCGGCACTAAGACCTCAGTTCTGTGTTACGGGAGGTGCTACCTACCGGCCCTGGGTGAGTTCGCCGAAAGCCTGAACCACGCCTACAGCAAGGCTTCTACTGCTTTCGAACCATACCGAAGGTCGCACGCGGGGAATGTTTTCACCCGGGGATACTTCTTCCTTGGTAACTGCTGGGTGCAGATTGGATGGCTGCGCGAATTGATTGAAGAGCATTATCAATCAACGATATTCAATTCCTGTGATTCCCAACCGAGTTCAAAACGGACGGAAACGGGTTCTCCAAGAACGTTGGAAGTCTGGTGTGGCGACTGTGCCCAGAAGTTCTACTTATGCGATCCGAAGTCCTTTCAGATGCCACCGCGCAAGGAACTGCGTGACTCGGCGGAACTTCGAGCAAAGCAACGCGATCACCGCAAGATGATATTGGAGTGCCTGAATGAGTTGAGCAGTAGCGCTTCGTCGGGCGATGGGCTATGGGACTGGCGATTGGACGACCTCGCGAAATCCATGTATGGCTTGCCCATTCAGTCGAAAGGTAAGAATCGTCCGGGATAGCGACTGGCGAGATAAGGCCAAGCTCAAGATGGATGGAGGATGAAGAATGGCCATAGAGGCAACAACGAAACGGACACAGTCTACCAACCGCAATGCTCGAAGCCCAAAACCAGAAGAACGTCTTTCTGACAAGGAGCTTGAAGAACTCTTTGAGCCATGTTGGCTCTTTCAAGAGACCGTCAGCAAGAAGCTGAATGGGAAGGCTCTTGCCAACGACATCAACACTCTTCTGAAGAAGATTAAGAATGGCGAATGGGACCAGGCCACGCCAATCGCAGATCAGGCTATGGATGTAATGGTGCGACAAACCACGGACGTCGCAAAAGCGGCCTTTGAGGCAGGCTTCACACTTGGCCACGGCGGCAAAGGCAAAGGACAAGGACACCGTGACGAGCTCCCAAGAAAGTATAGTGACATCCCGACGTTGGAGGAGTGGCTTGTTAGAGACATCAAGGATCACGGGTTCAAGGGCTCTCGGGTGCAACGAATCCTCAAAGTGATCCTTGACATGGGCGCGAAGGGTGAATTCCTAAAGGACGGTTACAAGTCAGTTGTCTTTAATGGCACTGGCAGCATGGTTTCTGTGGAATCAGATAGGAAGCTCTATAGGGCAGCAACGTTTGAGGTCACCGGCAACAAGTGGGTCACGACTCACTGTGGAGTCTATGCAGGCAAAGTCAGGCGAGCGACTGAGAACATGAAGGGACGTGGGGCGGAGTTCTGGAGATCCGCAAGAGTTGGCGCTTGCGTCTACCGCATTGATAGGAGGCCCACATCGTGCGGACTTGGGATGAGTCCTCGTCCCGGGGCCCCAACTGAGGAATGGGAGGCGTGGGAGAAGATGGTGTTCTACTGGCAACACTACTTGGCCCGAGACATGGACGTGATGATGGAAACTCGAAGCGTGAGCCCAAGTAGCAGCAAGGGAATGGGAAGGCGAAAAGAGGGACGGAAATAAATTCCCCGCGTTTTCTTCGCGAAGAGAACGCGGTCTACCGGCAGCACAATCCAGCATTTAGACTATAGGCAGGATTCCGACATGGAGTCCTGCCTGTTGTTTTTTGCAGACCGATGAAAGCGAGGAAATGCAGAATGAGCGCAAAGACAGAGACATCCTTCTTGACCCACGACCTCGATCTTGCGGCGACGCTTCTGACATGCGGCTTGAGGCTGCTTGATGTAACCCGCAGCAACGGAGGCGGGCGCGCGCAGTTTGAATTCGAGGACGTTGACCAGTGTGAAGCTGTCCGTCGTCGTTTCGTGTGCGGGGAATTGGAGGCGAACGCTTTTGACCTCCTGGGGAACTTGCGCGGGCTGAAGTACCGGCTTCACCAGATTTGAGACGAGGAGATTGAGGAATGGACGCATTCGAGGGAACACTTACTCACCACACCACAGCAACAGACTCACTCCTTTTCGACGGGAACACTCCCCCAGAGGCAGCGGCACAGGCAACGCTCCTGCCTCACCACCTCACCGACCTCCGACGGTCCGGGCTGACGGAAGCCACGATAGCCGCGCTGGGCTTCTATTCTGTAACCAGCGATGAGGCAGCGGCGATACTTGGCTTTGACCCTTGCCGTGACTGCCTGGCCTTCCCGTTCCCCTCGCGCAATGGGCAGAAGCCTTTTGTCCGGCTCAAGCCTGACGTGCCTTTCGTGAATGCGGATGGCAAGCCGGCGAAGTATCTGTCACCGAAGGGCGCTGACAACTGCCTCTACATTCCACCCGCGACGCGGCTTGTTCTGGGTGATGCTGGCAAGCCGTTGATCGTGACGGAGGGCGAGAAGAAGGCAGCGAAGGCAGATCAAGATGGCTTCCCGTGCATCGGCTTGACCGGCGTTTCCTGTTGGCGGCAACGTCCACGCGACAAGCAAGGAGAGAAGATCGAAGATGCACCGGGAGAACCCATTCCCGACCTCGACCTTGTGGCGTGGAGCGGGCGCTGTGTCTACCTCTGCTTCGATTCGGACGTGTCGCAAAAAGTCGAAGTCAAGCGCGAACTGTGGTCGTTGCGCTGCGAGCTTGTGCGACGTGGCGCAATCGTGCGCGTCGTCTACCTGCCCGAAGGTGACAACGGGGCGAAGGTGGGCCTTGATGACTTCCTGATAGCACACGGACCCGAGGCGCTGCGGAGGCTGTTGGACGCGGCGCCCGCGTTGGACTGGTTGCAGCGAGTCAAAGAAGTGGCGGCAAAGCCTGACGATTCTGAGCGGGATGATTCACTGCGGCGGCTGGTTGCTGACGCGAAGCAAAACGGCGACGCGCTGACGACAGAGCGCCTCCGCGACCAATTGGTTTCGGCGGGCTTGCTGTCCAAGTCTACCTTCAACGGCTTGTTGCGGGAGTCGGACACCGATGACGACGACTCTCCCCGTCGTTCTGCTGCCGACCGATTGGTTGACTACGCCCACGAGGCCCTTGACTGTCTTTTCGTGGATCAATTCGGAGCGGCCCACGTGCTGGTTGGTGGTCAGCCCTTGTCCCTGAATTCACGCTGCTACAAATGGCTTCGTCGGCTGCTATGGCAGGAAGAGAATCGGAGCGCCCGAGGCGAGGACCTGTCCCAGACTGCGGCATTCCTGGCAGCGGAGGCGGAGGCAACAGACGATGTGCGGGAGCTTCACGTCAGAAGCGCATGGCATGATGAATCTCTATTTGTTGAACTTAGAGAAGGCCGCGTGGTCCGTGTGGATGCTTCCGGTTGGCGGATAGACGAAGAGCCACCCGTTCTCTTCCGCCGTATCGTCAATCTGAAACCCCTGCCGGACCCTGAAAGCGGCGGCAACCTGGACGCCTTGACCTCCCTGTTCCCATTGAAGACTGAAGATGGCAAACGTCGGTTGACAGCCTACATCGTGACCGGACTTCTTCCCCACATTGCACGCCCCATTCTTCAGGCGACAGGTGGGGGTGGGAGCGGGAAGACTACCCTGCTTCGTATGATTAAACGACTGCTGGACCCGACCACACCGGAGAGCATCCGCCTTGACCCGCGCGATGCTTTGCAGAAGGCCAGCCATTGCGCCGTTGTATTCCTGGACAATGTGACATCCTTGCCGGATTGGGCGGCGGACTCCGTTTGTCGGTGGGTAACAGGGGAGGGGGATTCCAAACGAAGGCTCTACACAGACGACGACGATGTGATATTCGAGATTCAACGGTTGGTCTTGGTGAGCGGGATAAACCCTCCGGCAGATCGCCCCGACTTCCTTGACCGTTGCCTATGCGTGGAGTTGTCGAGGATCCCCAAAGAGGAACGGAAACCAGAGAAGGAACTGTGGGGGCAGTTTCGCGAGAGTCACGGATTATGGTTGGGGGCAATCTTCGACATCCTTTCAAAAGCCATTGTCTTGTATCCGACCCAAAATCTGCAATCATTGCCGCGCCTGGCAGATTGGGGGCTGTGGGCCGCCTCGGCATACGACGCTACCGGCTCTTCGGCACAGACATTTCTTTCCGACTGGAATGACAATGAAGCCGTGCAACACCAAACCACCTTCGACAGCAGTTCCTTTGCGCAAGAGCTCACAGCATTCATGGCTGACCGGGAAGAGTGGACCGGGACCTCGACCGACCTGTTAACGGAGTTGCAGTCGGCTGCCAAGGAGCGGAACCTCGAAACCAGACACGACAGGACATTCCCCAAAAACGGCGTCTGGGTATCGCGCCGGTTGCGGGAACTCGTTCCGGCGCTATCCGAGAACGGGCTTACCGTATCTTTCCCTCTGCGTGGGAAGGGCAGAGACCTCACCATCGGAAAAGGTCCCACAAATACCGACGATACTGACGATACTGACGGAAGCCTTGCAGGACAAGGCTTTTCCCGCGACGGTAACGACGACAGTAAACCAGATCACGAATCTACTGACGACGTTACTGACGCCCCGAAAGCCTTATGGGACAAGGCTTCCGACAGTAACGTCGGTAACGACAGTAAATCTGGGGACTCTTCCGAAGATGACGCGGAGGTGTTCTGACATGACCGGACTTCTCATCCGTCTGGCAGATCGCGGGCTATCGGTAACAGTGGACGGCGGAAACCTGACAGTCCGACCCAAGACCGAGTTGACTGACGACCTCAGAGCGGAGCTTCGGACTCACAAGGCGGCTTTGGTGGGATACCTGACGGCACAGACCGACCGACTCCCCCTGACCCTCTTCTCCCGTCGCCTGGGTGACACGTTGATTCTTGCACCTGACAGCGAGACCCGCACGACCATTGATGGCCACCCCGTCTACACCTTGAGTGAGACTCAGCGGCTTCGGGGAGCTTCAACGGAAATGCTCATGGCAGTCCATGAAGGGAAGAAGTCCCTGGGTGGGCGGGTGGTCAAGGTGTCTGAAACATCGAACAGAGAGGAGTTGCAGCAATGTTGAGACAGAGTGGAAATCCCGGAATCGTAGAGGGGAGTAACTGGTAATGGGATTCCAGGCAAAGACGTTAGCACTCATCGAAACCGTCAAGGGCATCCTGGGTGAGTATGACATCGCAATCACGCTGAGGCAGCTTTTCTACCGGCTGGTTGCGGCTCACGCGAGAGAGAATACGCAGAACTCTTACAAGCGCCTGTCCAAGACGCTGAGCAAGGCACGCGAGGAAGGCTGCATTCCCTGGGACGCGATAGAGGACCGCTTGAGGGCGCCACAAGGCGTCCAGACCTGGGGCAACTTGCGCGACTTCCTTGAGTCAGTCCGAGTATCCTACTCTCGGGACTTTGCACAGTCGCAACCATACCGCGTTGAGGTGTGGCTTGAGAAGGACGCGCTGGCAAGCGTGTTCCGTCGGGTATTGGATGAGTACCGGATAATCTTGATGGTGGGGCGAGGCTACGGCTCAGCGTCCTTTCTCCACGAGGCGGCTGTGACCTACGGGGAAGTTTTGCGACAAGTCAACAAACCCGTGAAGATCCTCTACTTCGGCGACTTCGACCCTTCGGGTGAGGACATGGTGAGAGACCTGCGGGAGAGGCTGACCCGATACGGGGCAGAGGTGGACGTTGAGAAAGTGGCGTTGACTCGCGAGGACATTGAAGTCTATGAGCTTCCTCCTGACTTCACCAAGAAGACCGATTCCCGACAAAAGGCTTTCGTGGCGAAGTGGGGCGATGTGGCGGTTGAGTTGGACGCACTCCCCCCCGACATTCTGATGACCCGGATTGAAACCAGCGTGTTGCGCTACTATGACCTGGAAGCAAGAGGCCGGGAACTTGAGCGCGAGGAAGAGGAAAGCGCCTGGCTGGTTGACATGATTGGCGAGGCGGCAAATGCGCCATTCTGAGGCGTTGTCCCTTTCAGACGATGGTTGACACGTTCCTTCCGTGTGCGCCACGAGACGGGCAAAGAGAGGTTTTTCCGATGGACAATGGACACAAGCAACGCGACTCAAGCAGAGGTGAGAAACCATGAACGAATGCAGGGCGACAACTGGTACGAAGTCAACGGAGTTGATGGCGACTTCCCCCCTCCTCTGCCGTGATTGATAGGCTTGTGGGCGTCGTATGGGGCACAGAAAGGTAGATCGCAGGACAGACCGTGACAGCAATCTTAGTGTGAAACAATGCCAGCACTTGAGCAACTACAACCCGGTAAAGTAGAATCCAAACAACACGTTCCAAGGCGGGTTGACCGCGTTGCGGAAATACTCGCGCGAATAGCCGCACGACTGACAGGAGATGAAGTATGCCACATAGAATCCTCAACCCGGACGGAGACACGATTACCTATGCTCGAATTTCCGAAGAAGAACGGGCACAACTGAAATACTCATCGACGGAGGCACAGCTTGATGATCTGCGCCGGTGGGCGCAAGAACAGGGCTGGGTAGTCCACACCGAGAGATGGGATGAGGGCTATTCCGCGACAAAGATGGAACGGCCCGAACTCATAGAAATACTGACGCACGACGTGGAGAACAAGAACCTACGGCGAGTGTGCATCATAGAGATTGGGCGGCTCGGTGGTGGCGTGGAATGGATTCCTGTGATGGATCGTCTAAGAAACAAGCACGGAATTGAAGTGCTGGCACATCACGATCCAGTTGACGCATCGACACCGGGGGGAGAGTTTTGCCTGACTCTCCTCTTGGCGGCAAAGCGGTTTCAGGTACGTCTTACCGGCCAGCGCATCAAAGACAAGATACATAGTCGAGCGGAGAAGGGGCTGTGGCATGGAGGGATGTGCCCTCCGTACTTCCACGTGGACCGCGAAGCCACGAATCTCGTTCCTGATATGCAGTACGCAGATGTAGTGCTTCGTATACACGATGAATATCGTCGTTCTGAGAGTTTCGTGGCTGTTGCCGACTGGCTGACCTCGCATAGGGTGCCGGAGCCTCGTGGCAAGACGGCTTGGGACTGGCATCAGGTTGAACGCATTATCAAATCTCCTTATTATGCGGGGTTGATCGAACATGATGGTCGCTTGTATCCGGCTGCGTTTGAAGCGATGGTGCCACGAGAGATATGGGAAGAGTCTCAACAGATAGTTAAGAAGAAGAAGGGACGCCGGATGCTGGTGTGTGAGCATCGGGTCAACCTGCTCATCGGCTTGGGACGTTGCGGGCATCCTGGCTGTGGTGCTGCGCTAACGTGCGGCGGATCTTGGAAGAATGGACGGCGATTCTACTGGTACCTGTGCAGCCGGAAACAACGCAACTACAAACAGGTTGACCATTCCAACCGAATCAGAGCCGACAAGCTGGAGGATTGGGTGATTAGTCAACTCGTGTTCCTATCTGAGAATCCGAAGATGATTCAGGCGGGGTTGGAGAAACAATTGGAGGCGGCCAACCAGAAGCAGGCTCCTCAGAGAGAGACACTGCGACGGTTGACACTTGCAGATAAGAAGGTAGAAGAGGAGAAGAGTCGAGTGGTTGACTCCATCGCCACCGGGTCGATGACAGGGGCTTTGCTTTCTGCGGTCAACGACAAATTCGCAATGTTGGAGCAGGAACAGAACCAACTGCAATCTCAGATCGACACCTTGAAGCAACAAATCGACCACAGCGCCTATGACTCCTTTGACCCGGAAGACTTCTCAGCCCACCTGGGGGACTGGTCGGCGCTGATGGAAGCCGCTACGCCGGAGGAGAAACGGGAACTGCTCAAAGAATGCGTGCGTAGCATTTCACATGACAGGGAAATTGGAAACCAACTGGAGCTCTTCTCAGAAATAGCCGAGGTTCGAACAACAGAGCATACTTGGCGTGCCTGGAGGGATTTGAACCCCCGACCTCGTGGTCCGTAGCCACGCGCTCTAATCCACTGAGCTACAGGCACGCGACGGTTGGATGCTCTCTGATTGATGCCGACGCTGAAGGGCGATGGCACACGTCTGGGGACCTTGTGCCTGACCATTCAAGTCTCTGGCGGAGAGGGAGGGATTCGAACCCTCGGTAGAGCTTTATACCCTACGACGGTTTAGCAAACCGTTGCCTTCAACCGCTCGGCCACCTCTCCATGGCGGTCATCAGTCTCTATCCAACGTAGAAGGATTATATCCTACCGACAGATCTTTTGGCAAGATGGCCTATGGCAGAGGGCTGCTCGCGGATGGCTGACCGCAGATGGCGCTGCGATCCATGTTGGCGGTTGGGCGCTTTCATACGCCGCCGAAAGCGGAAAAGCCACCGTCCACGGGGAGGACCACTCCATGCACAAATGCAGCCGCCGGAGACAGCAAGAACAGCAGTGTTCCCACGAGGTCCTCCGACTCGCCAAACCTTCCCAGAGGCGTGTGGTCGATGATGGTTTGGCCACGCGCCGTCAGGTCGCCGGTCTTCTCGTCGGTCAACAGGAAACGGTTCTGATCGGTAAGGAAGAAGCCTGGAGCGATGCCGTTCACTCGAATCTCTTTCGAGTAGTTCTGCGCCATGTGCGTCGCCAGCCACTGAGTGAAATTGGATACTGCGGCTTTGGCTGCTGAATACGCGGGGATCTTGGTCAAGGGCCGGAAAGCGTTCATCGACGAGATATTAACAATGTTCCCCGCGCCGCGGTCCGCCATATCCCGGGCGATGACCTGAGTGGGCAGAAACACGCCGAGGAAATTCAGGTTGAAGACGAACTGCACCGCCTCGGGGGGAATGTCGAACAAAGCCATTTTGTCTGAGGTAGTGGCCGACGGGTGGTTACCTCCCGCGCCGTTGATCAGCACGTCCGCCGGGCCGAGCTTGGATTTCACCGTCTCATAGGCGGCTTCAATGCTGTCCTTCTCCAGGGCATTGCAGGCAACACCGATCGCCGTTCCGCCGGCAGCGTTGATCTCGTCGGAGACCTTCTGCGCCGCGTCTTCGCGCAGATCCAGCACCGCGGACTTTACACCGCGGTGAGACAACGCCTTCGCCATCGTGCCGCAGAGGACTCCTCCCCCGCCGGTGATCACGGCGATCTTACCGGATACATCAAACAGGTTGTCGGGCAAAGACATTACAAACTCCTTTGAGGTAGTGTTCCGTGGCCGAAATTCAGCGGCCAACGTTGATATACTCGTTACGGGTGCAAACACCCCGTCACCCGTAACGAGTATAGTCGGGGACCGGGGGAGCGCGTCAACTTCCGGCATTGCCTCCGAGGTGCGGTGGGGCATTCTTGAGCCGGTGCAGAATTTCCCCGGCTTTGGGGACGCAGAGAATACCCTCATTCTCCCGGTGGGCGTAGTTCTCAACATTGATTGAGTCCGGGTCCATATAGCCCAGGTTGATTCGGGCGCAGGTTTCCTCCGGAATCTGCGTCGCCAGCGCCACGTTTACACGGGGTTCTTCCACCCCGTCAACCATCTTCCCGATCCCGCGAACGTGGGTCGAGTGGGCGACGACGCCCCACGGGTATTTGCTGAACCGATCCCAGTCGGCCAGGAAGTAGTCGCGGGTGTGGTAGCCGATCGCTTCGATAATGTGACCGTGCGTCGCGGAAACCTCCGTAACGTGAGGCGCGTAGATGATCAGCGTGCCGCCGTCGGCAACAACCGGCTCCAGTTTGTACATACATTTGCCCCCGGTCCAGATATCATCGTACATTCTGGGCGCGCAGGAGAGCACGGTTTGGTAGGGCTTGTCGTGGTATTGAATGTGCAGCTTGTCCGACAGGTCCGCGGCCTCCGACCAGGCCTCTTCGGGTGAACCAAAGTAGAGCCCCGCAAGATTGTGCGGGTCTTGGTGCGTGGGGTCTTCCTTTACCACCAGGCTGAAATTCAGCCGCTCGACGGGCACGGTTTGGGCAGCCCGATCCACGACGCGCCGCACGGGAGTCCACTTGTTGCCGATGATGACCGGATTGGTAATCACCGCCCCCAGCCAGTGGAAAAAATCGATGATCTGCTGACCGGCGATTCCCGGGAAAAGGTACTTGTTCCCTCCAGAAAATCCCACCACCTCATGCGGGAAAACCGGACCTACGATCAGTAGCAGGTCGTAGTTGTGCACCATGCGGTTCATGGTGAGAGGCACTTCCATTCGAAAGCGCCCTTCGGAGACCTCCGCGACCTCCTCCTCGCTCAGTGTGGCGACAAGAGACAGCGCTTGCGGGTCTTTCCAGGCGTGATTGAAAAAGCGAACCTTCGGGTATCGGGCGCTTCTCTCCTGCTGCGTGATGCCGACGCGTTCGTTAATCATCGCGTCCGACATCGGCGGATGCGTACCGAGGGCCATCAGGTAGTCCAGCAGTTCCACGCGGTCTGCGACTGATTCGTAAATCAGACGGAACATCAAATCGATGGGTGCGGTACGTGTGTGGTCGGGGATGATGACCAGCACTTTCTTTCCGTCCACTTTTGTCTCGTCGAATGCGCGTCGGACGATTTCACGCGCTTCATCTTCCGTCAGGTAGCGGTTATTGAAACCTGCTCCAATGGACATGGCTCAACTCCGAAAAGTGGGTTTTCAACCTGAACGAGTATAACTCATCAACGCCTCCACAAACAATGGAATCAATCGGAGCTCCGTAAAAGAGGTCATTCCTCTTACCCACTCAGGATACGAGTGCCGACTCAATCACCGCCTTCACCATATTGTTCTCATACGCGGCGTTCAGAGCGAAGGCCCGATCTGCGTCTGCAAGCGGGAAGCGGTGGGTGACCATCGTGTTGAGGTCGATCTTCCGTTCGAGGGCCAGTTTCATTGCCGTAGGATAGGTGTGCTTCATGCGGCGGGACATCTTAATGGTCAGTCCCTTGCGTCGGGACGTGGACGCGGGCAGGGCGAAACTGTTCTTTTCGGTGATGCCGATCAACACGACGCGCGCACCCAAACCGGCGACCTGCGCGCTCTGGTAAACTGTTTCGTTACCGAACGCGGCTTCGAAGACCACATCCACGCCGCGATCTCCGGTAGCTGCGCGAATGGATTGCACGGGGTCTTCGTTGCCATCGAAGACGAGGTCCGCGCCGTACAGTTTCGCCATCTCCAGTCGCCACGGATGCAGGTCGGTCGCAATGATCGGGCTGGCACCGGCGAGCTTTGCCAAGGCGATGATGAACAAGCCGATGGGGCCGCTGCCAAGCACCGCCACACTTTCGGCGATGTTGATTTCAGCCAGCCGCACGGCATGGATGCCGATACCGAGAGGCTCCATCATTGCTCCCTCCAGGTTGGTTAATTCATCGGGGAGGGGGAAGCAGGTGCGCGCGGGCACGATCATGAACTCGCTCAGCGATCCATCATCTGGAAACGTGCCGCAGAAGTGCAGGCGTCGGCACAGATTGGGGTGGCCTTTCTCGCAGTATTCGCAGCGGTGGCAAGGCATTGCGGGATCGACGGCCACACGTTGACCGACCGACAGCGGATTGTCGAAACCGTCTCGCGCGTTTTCACCGATCTCTGCTACGACACCCGCGAACTCGTGCCCCACCACCAGTGGCGACTCGATACGCGTTTCGCCGATGCCTCCGTCAGTGTACCAGTGAAGGTCTGAACCGCAGATGCTGGTCACCGTTACCTGCAACAACGTTTCGTCGGGCCCCGGGTCGGTGGGACGCGGCACCCGTTCCACGCGCATGTCACGGGGGCCGTACAGCCTCGCGGAAAGCATCTCATCTGGAATTCTCATCTTCTCGTCTCCTCTTCGCTCGCGTTGGCACGCTCGATATCACACCCGGAACACCTATCGGATGCGTGACTCAGACTGCCACATGTCCGGGTTTGCCCCCAACTTCGCTTTCACGCAGTTTGTCGCCTCGGCGAGTTGTTCCAGAATCTCTGCAGGCAGATGAAGGTCCGCGGCTTTGGCATTCGCCCTGGCCTGTTTCGCGTTGCGGGCGCCCGCTATCACACAGCTTACTGCTGACTGCGCCAACAGCCACGATAGAGACACCTCAGCCATCGGTCGCCCCGCCGTTTCACTGATGTGGCGAATACGATCGATCGCGGCGAAGGTTTCCCCTTCACAACCATCTTCGCCGTGTCGCACTCCGTTCCGTTTTTTGGAGTAATGCCGCGTTCGCGCGCGCCCCTCCGGAACGTCTTCCGGGGACCGGAATTTCCCCGTGAGCAGTCCCTGTGCAATGGGACTGTAGCAGAGAATACCGATCCCCTTCGCAACGCAGACCGGCTGTATCTCATACTCGATGGCGCGCCATAACAGGCTGTAGCACAACTGATCCGTTACGACGGCGTCCTTTTCGACGGCTTCCGTGATGTCCTGTTTCCCGAAGTTCGAGACGCCATATTCCCGTATTTTTCCTTCACTTTTCAGCGCCTCCAACGTTCCGATGGATTCCTCCAGCGGCACACTCCAGTTCGGCCAGTGAATCTGATAAAGGTCGATGTAATCAGTCCTCAGACGCCGCAGGCTCCTTTCGCACTCCTGCCTCAGAGCATCGGTCTGCAGCGAGCCTGAGTGCACCTTGGTGGCAATCACCGCGTCTTGCCGCCGCTTGTCCAAAGCTTTGGCCAGCAATTCCTCGGAATATCCCTCGCCGTACATGTTGGCAGTATCGAAGAACGTGACCCCCACGTCGAGAGACGTATGGATGGCGTTGATGGCGTCGCCCTGATCCTGCGGTCCCCAGGTAGAGTCGCCCACGATAGCCCAGCAACCCATGCAAACGGCAGAAATCTCGATATCACTTTTACCCAAGAGTCGGTACTGCACGGCTCCTCCTTCAGCGCGGTGGAACGGCGTGAGGCAGACGTTTTTGTCTGCCTCATGTGGCGCGGTGAACCCCGGGGGTCTCCGAGTCATTCCAGCAATCATTATACACTTTTCTAACTTCAGAGAGCAGTCGGTCGAAGGAAAATCTTTCGTCCACGATCCTTCTGGCCGCGACGATTCTCTCGATTCTTCCGTTGCCGTTACCTTCATTCAGGATAGCGGCAACCGCGTCGGCGAGAGCCGTCGCATCGCCTGGGCGAATGAGCCTCCCTGCGCAATTGTCCTGGAGCACTTCGGGAATGCCGCCGGCAGCGGATGCAACAACGGGAGTGCCCACGCTCATGGCTTCCAGCAACACGAGCGGAATGCCCTCGCTCATGGACGGGAGGCAGAAAACGTCCATCGCGCACAGCCACTCCAGTGCGTCTGGCCGCACACCCATGAATCGAACATGTTCGGCTATGCCCAGCTCAACCACTTTTTGCTCGAGGCGTGATCTCAAGAGACCATCACCGAGAAGCGCCGCGTTCAGGTTCACACCACGGTCAAGCAACAGGCGCACAGCTTCCAGCATTGCGCGTTGTCGTTTGACGGGCACCATGCGGCCAATGGTTCCTATCAACGGCAGCCTGTCGAGTCCCGCCGACGTTCTGAGAGCCGCTCCCCTTGCCCTGAGGGATGCAATATCCCCCACCGGCGGAATGGCGTTGTGAATTGTTCGCAGTTTCACGGGGGGATATCCCTGCCGTTCCAGGATCGCTCTCGCATGGCGCGAAATGACGATCACCGTGGCGGTTCGGAACTGCAACAGTCTGTCCAGCCGAAGAGCGGCGCGCATCTTCCACGCCATCCGGTGTTCGTTTCTTCCCTCCCCAAAGTCGAGCCCATGCATGGTCTGCACAACAGGAATGCTGCGGAGAGAGCGTTTGCTGACCATCGCGAGGCACGTGTAGAAATTCGTGCCGAAGGTGTGGGAGTGAACGAGATCAACGTGCGCTCGACTTGCCACCGTCGCCAGGCGAGTGGCGCACCCAAGGTCACCGCGGTAGCGTTTGTCAAGCAGGTGAACCGGAAATCCACTGGCGCGGGCCGCCTCTGCGCCGCTACCTTCCGACAGGCAGGCGAAAGAAGTGTTATAGCCATGGCGTTCCTTCAAGCCCTCGGCGAGTGAAATCGCGTATCGATCCGCCCCTCCCAGGAGATGCCCCGCCAGCACGTGCAGAATATGTCGGTTCCCCTGTTTCAGTTTCTTCCCCCTGCGTCGTCCACAACCGCGAAGAGATAATGGGCGGACCGCTTCGCGGCTGTGCCCAGAGATTCATACCACCGGAAGGTGCCGAACAGACATGTGAGGTACAGGACAAATGTTGTGAATGGATCACGACCGGAGAATCGATCCACCATGTATCGTGGAATCTCAAAAGTCGGTTGCCCTCCGAGCAGGGGCCGGGGAACGACGGTAAACCCGACCTGGTATCCGAGTCGTTTTGCCGAATTTGCGGTCTTCTCAGCCTCACCCATATCACCGTAGGGATAGGCGATCCCGGTGGGTCGCTGCCCGAGTCGTCCCTCAATCGCCGCGGCGGATTCTCGAAGCTCCCACTCCACGTCTCGTGGGGATATGTCGCTGAATCGCGCATGGGTGACTCCGTGAGACCCAATCTGCTGTCCCTGCGCCGCGAGGGATCGCACATCATCCCAGCTCAGAATGCGGTGTTGACGCGAACCGCGATTTCCGTCCCATGTGTAGTAGTCCCCCACGTGGAAAGTTGGCACGAAGAACACCGCCGCGAGGTTGCACCGACGGAGTATGGGGAGCGCCTGCGTCAGATTGTCTCGGAAGCCATCGTCAAAGGTAACCAACACCGAGTCTTGAGACAAGGGGTGTCGGAGCGTGATGAAATTGATCAACTGCTCTATCGTGAGCACAGGAGTGCTTCTCCGCTGCAACCATCGCATCTGGCGGTCGAAGTCCGCTACCGGCATGGAGATGTGCAGCCGCGTGTTGCCGACGGAATGATATCCCAGCACGATTACCTGAGATTGGTGGCTCAGGAATCGTGACCAGAACCCCAGCAGCAGCAGACCAATTCCGTAGGCGACTGTGCAGACCTGATAGAGTGTCCGGAGCGCAGACAGGGCGATGAATCTCATGGCAGGCGACTCGTTCATATCTGGTCGGTATCGGCGCCGGTGTAGTACCAATTCTCGGGATCGAAGATGACGGGGCGGATGCTCTCGGCAGTGAACAGGCGGAGGATGATCTGTCGATCGTCGCCACGATAGCGCAGGCCAATCTTGGTCAGGAGTGGTTCCCAGTAGCGCCGTGGCAGAAACCACCCGACGATGATATCTGCTCCACCGCCGCAGAGGTAACTCATTGCATGGTAGAGCAACGCCTCTGCCACTTCCGGGGCATCCGGGAGAACGAGGAGGTCGGAGATACGGCCCCGCGCCACGCCATCTCGCCGCAGAGTGTCAGTGACGCAGTAGCCCGCCAGATCGCCTCCCCGAAGCGCGATCCAGACAATGTACTTGCGCGTGGGATGGTCGTGGAAACGCCACTTGAGGAACGCACTGTCGCGGATCAGGGAGATGGGCCATTGGTCGTCCGCCTGACTCCACAGTCTGTCAAACCGATCGTCGAGTTCACTCGATTCCGCGATGGTGAACTGATGCCGTTCACAGAGGGATTGTGCCTTCCGGAGGTATTTCGCTGCCATCCATTTTCCGGTGGGGCCCGCCTTGCTCGCCGGACGAAGCTTCTCCCGGAGGCGACGAGGAATCATCGCCCGCACTGTGATGCGTCTTTTGTACACGGGGGCATGGCACAGAGGGTCAAAGTGCATCATCTTCAGAGCAATGATCTCTGCCGCAGGAGTGGCGACGGCCTGTACCAGCGCCGTCTGCCTGTTGTACTGGTCCGCCTCGGTGGGTTTGTAGACACCCCAGTATGTGCGCCGTTGCTTGCGGTACTCCGGTAACACCCCCACGTCCACGATGAGCGTCCCGATCCCCTCTGTCCCATTCAGGCGGTAGCGAAGCGGAACTCCTCCCATGCACCCAACAATCTCCCCGCCATCTGCTGTCAGGGCCAGGTGAGACATGGGTGGTCCGGCGGGATTATCAAAGAATTTCTGCCGCCAGTAGTCCTTCGGGTATTCCCACGACCAGAGCCGGGAGAAGAGCCTCGCGATTCCATCACAGTCTTCTGGTCGAACAGGTCGGAACTCCAGCTTGTCGCTCATCCTTGAACCTCGGCCTTGCATCTATTCAACATATCCCAGACCCCGAAGACGCTCACGGAGGATATCCGAGTCGTCCGCGGTCAGAACGTCTGCCGGTTGCGGCGGAGTCTCTGGCGATGTCGTTCCGCCTGCTTTGCCCCCTGCTGCCAACGGTCGATGGAAGCACTCGCTGAGTACGTGTCCATCCAAACCGGGTGGGGAGGCAATGCCCAATATAGCCAGGAGAGCAGGCAACACATCGTAGAGGCAGGCGGACAGGTCGCACGCGGGAACGATGTTGGGGCCCCATAGTCCGATGATCCCATCAGGATGATGGTCACCGCTGATCACCGCCAACTCACCTGTCGGTGGGTTGGGCGGGGGCAGGTCGTCGGAGATTGCCTTGACGGTGATGTGATCGTTCCAACGGAAAAGCAGGTCTGGAGCCAAAGCAGTAGACTCACCGTGATAGAGGTCGTCGGAGCGATGCACCTCGGAGACCAGAGGCTCCATCGTGAGAGACGGATTTCTCAGATCGAGGAGTGACTGGGAGACTTCAGTCAACAGTCGTTCATATTCCTCCCCCGGCTCAACAATGCCCTGCGGTTCCCGTCCCTTCAGGTTGATCCGGAGGGAGGGGGCAACATTGTCGGCGTACACTCGGGTCCTGGCCCAATCGATACTGGCATACGCCATGCGCGAACGGACCCGGTTTCGGATCCCCGGAAGGAGCTTGAGGAGGCGGTCCTTCCCTCGTCGGGAGACGCGCTGCTCGATCACCGAGTAGGCTTTCCTGAGGAATCCGCGGCGAACCCCTCCCGCCTTCGCTCCTCGATAGCTCAACCACCCTTTCGACTCAAGCCAATCCATCACCTGGTGCGTGGCCGAGTGTTTGGGGCCGGCGCCGTGGTCTGAGATCACCATCAGGAGGCAGTCGTTGGGCAATTCCTCCATGATGGTTCCTACGACTGCGTCCATGCGGCGGTACAGATTCGGGATGACGTCTCCGTACCTCCGTGCTTCGGAGGGATCGTGGTTTGGGTGAGTTGGATCGAAGTACTTCCAGAAACAATGCTGGGCGAGGTCGAGAGTGGAAAACACCACCTGGAAACAATCCCATTCATGCTTGCGCATGAGGTGGAGCACCGTTGCGAGCCGCCGTTCCATGGCTTCCGTGAGCGACTGAACTCCGCGGTCCACCTCCCCCGCGAGGAAATGCCCGAAAATCCCTGGATGAAGAATGTAATGACCCACTTCTTCGTTGATCTCCTGCATCAGGTCAGGTGGGAAGCAGAACCCCTTGCTGTCCATGCCCGGGGCGTCAAGCCCGCTAATCATCAAACCGTTCAGCGCATCGGCGGGATACGTCATGGGGACATTCACCACGATGTGCCGCAACTGCGGCAATAATTGCCAGTAGGTAGGGGCGCGGCGGTCGCCTCCGCAGAGAAATCGGATGTCGTAGGAATCGGTTTTTGGCACATAGAAATCCGGGATGCCGTGTTTCCCGGGATTGACGCCGGTGATGATCGAGGTCCACGCCGCAGCGCTGTTGGCGACCGGCAGCGACCGGAGTAACCCGAAAGCGCCCTCGCGTCTCACCTTTGCGAGGTTGGGGAGGCATCCGTCGCGCATCCACTCATCGACCAGTGGGTAGGACGCGGCATCCAGTCCGAGAATGAAGACTTTCTGAATGGGGTTGTCTGAGGGCATGTTTTGCACTGGGAGGAGTCACGCGGGGCCTCCCGCACGGTGGTGAATTTGTGATGGCAGTATAGCACGCGCCTCTTGAGAGCGTCCACCTTGCTTCAACCCCCTCTCCGCTCAACGACTTCGACTGCGCACAATTAGATTGGCAATTCACCTGGGATTCCAGGTATTTCATTTTCTGGCTCGGCACAAGGCCCGTGGTGGGGCGAGGCGTTGACATGGCCAGTGGAGACTCCTATAATGCCACTACACCGAGGCTGGCACCGGTAAGCCTGCGATGGTCCGGATGATTCGGTAGAGCAGAGAATGGGAGCGTCTGAATGGTTTTTGCGACACAGAATGAGAAACTTAACCAATGGATGAATGAGGTCCTCCAAATGGTCCGGCCGTCGGATATTTACCTGTGTGACGGGTCGAAGGATGAATACAACCGTATGATTCAACTACTCGTTCAATCCGGTGCAGCGATTCCGCTCAGTACACATCCCAACAGCTATCTTTTTAGATCCGATCCCAGCGATGTGGCACGAGTGGAGGGCCGAACGTACGTCAGCTATCCCTCACGGGAGGAAGCGGGACCGACCAACAACTGGATCGACCCCGATGCACTGAAGAAAACCATGTCGGACCTGTACGACGGGTGCATGGAGGGGCGCACAATGTATGTGATCCCCTTCTGCATGGGTCCACTCGGTTCGCCTCTGGCAAAGGTGGGTGTCGAAATTACCGACAGCCCTTATGTCGTCTGCAACATGCACATCATGACACGCGTCGGCACAGCCGCTCTGGAGATGCTCGGTGCTGACGGCGAATTTGTGCCCTGCCTCCACTCGATTGGCGTACCTCTCAAGGAAGGCGAAGAAGATGTTCCCTGGCCCTGCGCGCCCATCGAGAAGAAGTATATCAGTCACTTCCCCGATGAGAGACTGATCTGGTCATACGGCTCCGGCTACGGAGGAAACGCCCTTCTCGGCAAGAAGTGCCTGGCCCTCCGCATTGCATCCGTCATGGCGCGGGACGAGGGATGGATGGCCGAACACATGCTGATTCTCCGGCTGACGAACCCTGAAGGCAGGCAGTTCCACGTCGCTGCCGCATTTCCTTCTGCCTGCGGGAAGACGAACCTGGCTATGCTCACGCCGACGGTGGAAGGCTGGAAGTGTGAGTGTATCGGGGATGATATCGCCTGGATGAAGATCGGAGACGATGGTCGTCTGTACGCCATCAATCCGGAGTCTGGTTTTTTCGGCGTGGCGCCCGGCACCTCCCATGAATCTAACCCGATGGCCATGGAGACGCTGAAGAAGAACACGATCTTTACCAACTGCTTGCTGACTGACGAGGGAGACGTCTGGTGGGAGGGGATGGACGGCGATACTCCCGCGCACGGAATTGACTGGAGGGGGTTGGACTGGACGCCTGACTGCGATCATCCCGGGGCCCACCCCAACGCCCGCTTCACATCTCCAGCCGCGCAGTGTCCCATCATCAGTCCGGATTGGGAGAAGCCGGTAGGCGTACCCATCGATGTGTTCATTTTTGGCGGGCGACGCTCAACGGTCGCCCCGCTGGTGCGCGAGGCTTTCGACTGGGACCACGGAGTATTCCTCGGCACAACCGCCGGGTCGGAGACAACAGCCGCCAACATTGGCGCAGTGGGCAAACTGCGTTGGGATCCTTTCGCGATGGTTCCATTCTGTGGGTATAACATGGGGGATTATTTCCAGCATTGGCTCAACATGGGGGACCGGCTGGGAGAGAATGCTCCCCGTATTTTCTACATTAACTGGTTCCGCAAAGATGGCGATGGTAACTTCCTCTGGCCGGGCTACGGAGAAAACAGCCGCGTACTGAAGTGGATGTGTGAACGGGTGGACGGCAAGGCCGAAGGACGCGAAACACCCATCGGCATCCTGCCGAAGGAAGAGGACCTCGACCTGTCGGGACTGGAAATGCCGGCGGAAAACCTCAAGGAACTCCTATGGGTGGACGCGGACGAATGGCGAGCTGAGGTGCCGGGAATCGAGGAGTTCTTCAACACATTCGGGGATCGCCTTCCTCAGAGACTGCGGGATCAATTGGAGCAGCTGCGACAGCGACTCGGGTAACATGCCGTTCCTCACGGGCCGGTTGCACTGAAACAGAACATCCCGTGTGTCCGCGCCGCGAGCCTGAGAGAGCGGAGCGCGTGACGCGGGATAGTCCGCTCTCATGTTAGCGGATCGGACATCGATCGGGAAGTGAGTTCACGCCTCGTCGTACTGCTTCAATTCCCGGTACCAGATATTGCGGAAACGAACCAGATGCCCGTGGTCCTGCAACATCAGAGGACCGGTCGTGGGGTGAGATACGTACGGCAGGATCTGGCGATGGGTGGTCGGCCCGATCAACTCGGTGTGGTTATGAACCACGATTCCGTTGTGGAAGACCGTAACGTAGGCCGGACGGATGAGCCGCTTCCCCTCAAACCTCGGTGCTTCCCACAATATGTCGTAGGTTTGCCACTCGCCCGGTTTCCGGCAGGCGTTGACCAGTGGCGGGAACTCACCGTATACCGACGCGGTGTTGCCGTCGGGATAGGTGAGGTTCTCGTAACAGTCCAGTACCTGAATCTCATACAATCCCATCAGAAAAACACCGCTGTTGCCGCGTCCCTGGCTTTCCCCCTTCATCACGTCCGGTTCTCGGAACTCAACATGCAACTGGCAATCACCAAAGTGCTGTTTCGTCTGAATGTTCCCGGTCCCCGGAACGACTTCCATGAAACCGCTCTCGACCCTCCATCCAGCCTCGGCACCGTCTTTTGTGGTTTGCCAGCCGCCGAGGTCGGTCCCATCGAACAAGGCAACGGCATCCGATGGCGGCTCTCCGGACTTTTCCTGTGTGCTCGGAATACCGGGGGTTACCACTCGTGGTTGGGGACGCTCTCCATCGTGAACCCGCCATTTCGTCCTGGGAAGAATCGGTGTGTCGTCATAGCCAAGTCCAGCCTGTGCCATTGGGTGTCTCCTCTCAATTCCTGCTTGAAATCGAATCGCCTCGCGGGTGAAAACACACCGCGACGGCCATTCAACTCTCCTTCTGCAACATAGTTGCCTTGCGCAACGGCTCGTCACTCAGGTCGATCCTGTCACTGGCTGCCTCAACGCCTGACAGACAACCGGCGCGAGGAGTTCGCAGATGACACGATGTCCTTCGGGGTTGGGGAGGATGCCGTCTGGAACGAGGTCGGACGTTTCCGGGCGGGTCTCAAAGTAGCCGTAGGCGTTGACCCCCGGAGCGTCCCGACGGCGCGCCATTTCCGTGACGCTCTCGGCGTACTGCCTGACGAGGTAGTTGATTCCATGAGCCACGTAAGGAGGGTGCGCGGTTCCCCAGTAATGGTGATTCATGGGAAGGGGCGTAATCAGCACCGCGATGGCCGGGAGCGACTAAATGCGGGACACGATCAAATCCAGCGCAGTTGTGATATCATCCACTCCGGCGCGTGGGAGGAAGGCGGCACTCCTATCTCCCGGTACATGGCTTTCGCAGGGAAGTCTGAGTGCGGTTCATTTGACACCGTCCGGGAAAATATGTAACATGACTGCAAATTTTCCATCTTAAATTGAAGTGGTCTTTATGAATTGGCTACGTCGTGTGCCGTTGCGAGAGACCACGGCAGCTTGACGAACGGGTCATCGCGATTCCCTATCATGCAATCTGAAGAGACGTCACCAATACGTCGAGATACTCTTTACCCACAACGATCACGAGGTAACTAATGGAACTCTATGTGGCAACAACAGGCAACGATCAGTGGTCGGGGAAATTGCCCGATCCAAACGCGGAAGGCACCGACGGCCCGCTGGCATCCGTTGCCGGCGCGCGGGATCGGATTCGTCGCCTGAGCAAGTACGCAAGCCCCGAAGCCGAGAGAGCGGCGTACTCCGGCCCCATCACCGTCTCCATCCGCGGAGGTCGGTACACCGTCACCGAACCGATTGAGTTCGGGCCGGAGGACTCGCTGCCGGTAACATACACCGCGTATCCTGGGGAGACGCCGATCCTCGACGGGGGAACACGCATCGCTGGGTGGAAAACAGAGACGATCAATGGAAAGGCATGCTGGGTTGCCGACCTGCCCGAGGTCGCCTCCGGCAGGTGGAGCTTCCGTGAGTTGTTTGTGAATGGGGAGAGACGCAAGCGACCGCGCCTTCCGAAGGAAGGGCTGTTCGTCATGGAAGACGTGCCCGGGCTATCGCTTCCCGCCGGATGGCATGCTCGTCAGCAGAACGCGTTCATTGCAGAAGAGGGGAATTTCGGAAATTGGGACAACCTGGGAGATGTCGAGGTCGTTGCGCTGCACTGGTGGATTGAGGAACGTCTTCCAGTGGAGTCCTACAACCCGGAGACTAGGTTGGTGAAGCTGTCTCGTTCCAGCTATTCCCCCCTGGCGGATGATCGCCAGAAGCATTATGCCCGCTACTATATCGAGAATGTCTCTGAGGCTCTTACCGAACCGGGAGAGTGGTATCTCGACCGGAGCGAAGGAAAGCTCCATTATTTCCCGTTCCCCGGAGAAACTCCGGACAACACGGAGGTCTTCGCACCGCGATTGCTGCAACTGCTGCGCATCCAAGGCGATCCAGATTCGAATAACCTCGTGGAGTTCGTACAATTCAGGGGGATTACGTTCCAGCACACGGACTGGCGTCAACCAGGGGAGGACGACACGGACGAATCGATGGGCTGTGGCGCTCCGGCGGAACGTCACAACCGCGGTAATTGCGGAGCGGCGGCGCAGGCGGCATGCGATGTTCCCGGTGTCATCCGTCTCGAAAGCGCGCGGCACTGCTCCTTTGAGAGCTGCACGATTCGGAATGTGGGATGGTACGGAATCGAAATTGCGGACGGCTGCGAAGGGATTCGCGTGGACGGCTGCAGCCTGCACGATCTCGGCGCCGGCGGTGTGAAGATCAACGGCTCCGACGCGGCGGGTCCGCGCTGTCGGCGTACCGGAAACAATCAGATCACCGACAACAACATCCAGTCTGGCGGACGCGTTTTCCACAGCGCCGTGGGTGTGCTGTCCGCGCATTCTTACGGCAACCTTATCGCGCACAACCATATCCACGATCTGTTCTACACCGGCATCTCGTGCGGCTGGGTGTGGGGTTACGGCGATAACGTGAGCTGCAACAACCGCATCGAGAAGAATCACATTCACAACATCGGTCAGGGAATGCTTAGCGACATGGGCGGTGTCTACCTCCTCGGCGTCCAGCCGGGGACCATCGTGCGCGGCAATCTGATTCACGACGTCAACAAGCTCAACTACGGCGGATGGTGTCTCTATACCGACGAAGGCTCCAGCCATATCATTCTGGAGAACAACGTCTGTCACAGCAGCAACGGCGAGATTTTTCACCAGCACTATGGGCGGGAGAACGTCGTGCGGAACAACATCCTCGTCTTTGGCGAAGAAGCTCTCATTGCCTACTCGCGCGTGGAGCCGCATCTCGGTCTTACCTTTGAGCGCAACATCCTCGTCAGCGATAGCGCGCCAATGTTCCTGCGAGACTACTCCGAAGGCCAACGTAGAATCCGCAGCGACCTGAACCTGTTTTGGGACAGCTCCGGCGAAGCGGCGCTGGATGACAACGGTGAGAAGAAGCTCAGTCTGGACGAATGGCAGGCGTTGGGGCAGGATCAGCATTCCCTCATCGCCGATCCGAAGTTTGAGGACCTGGCAAAGTGGGACTTCACCCTTGCTGAAGACTCCCCTGCGTTTGCGTTGGGGTTCAGAGCGATTGATGTTTCGGACATCGGGCCGAGGCGCTCAGACGGCTGACAGCTTGCAACTTTTGACAAGTGCGGAGCAATAACAATTCATTTCTCCGGGGGCTTCAGTTGACAACCGCCCCTTGTGGTTTTTGGTAGGGGCCATCTCCGATATCCCCACCACAGGACGAACTTCATGCGAATGTGGGCACGTCGGAGACCGCCCCTACGAAAGCCCATAATGCTGGGCGCGTTTTCTACCTTAAGCGGTAAGGGGGATATCCACTTGAAGCAAGTGCCTACTACATGTAGTATGGGGTCATGGGAACGCTGTCCAGACCGGTTGCGGGCGTCGATTACCCGCGGGACTTTCAGGAATTCGACCGCTGGTTCGCGGATGAGGCCGCCTGCCGGACTTACCTCTTGCGCGT
>Ga0100401_1000338_pt1 | contig 38243 bp, 31 predicted proteins | sample CryGeymeta201525_FD_80421 | JGI IMG/M metagenome (GOLD analysis project Ga0100401, IMG submission 80421) | Groundwater microbial communities from Crystal Geyser aquifers in Utah, USA - Crystal Geyser metaG 2015-25 | ecosystem: Environmental > Aquatic > Deep subsurface > Groundwater | place: USA... | reverse complement strand
GAATTACAACATGTTGCGTCACACCTTTTCAAGGTATTTATTTTATTTTCAATGAATGATTCATACGCAGGCTGCGACGTGTTTTCGGTCGGTCAGCGGCTTTTCGAATAGGGTCTAGCAAGAGTCTCTTTACCATACTCCGCCCGTTGATTTCGAGGGATTTCCGTCTGAATGCGCTTGCCGATGCGCCAGTAGAGCAGAGTCATTCCCGCATTGACGGTGCGGGCGACACCCTCGCGGGTTTGCTCAACCATCGTGCGCCCATCGGCCACAAGTCCGGCGTCGCTCTGGATGATTTCAAGTTCGTCGCTCATATCCCAAGTTGCTTGAGGATTTTGCCGAGAGCCTTGTCGGTCTCCTTGGGCTCCAGCTCGATGACCTTCGGTTCCTCGACGATCTCCACGATGGGGTGGTAGGTCTCGGCGTGGCTGGTGTGAATGTAGCGGCTGGGTGAGATGTTGGAGAGATAAAAAAAGCAGGATCTTCGAAGGGCTAGGACAAGCACAGGGTCAGGGAAGAACCATCTTTCTGACAAAGGCATTTAGGATTCCCAAAGCATCCAAGGCAAGATCGGAAGCCATGGACCGGATCCTTCGTGGGCTTGGATCGAACTCACCTACCAAAATCCTCACTTTGCTCCCCCCAATAGCGGCATGAACCACCTCGATTCAGGAGCGATTCCAGAGACACTCCCGCTACCCTTTCTCTGCTGCCTCCCGTTCCAATGATCATCTCCCGACTGAATTCGCCCCCCTCACCACCATCCCCCAAACTCCTTCCGATAAACCCCGGGCGGCATCCCGACCGCGGACTTGAACTGCCTTGTAAACGCCGACTGTTCCGCATAACCGCAAGCCGTCGCCACATCGATCAAAGCCATCTCCGTTTCCGCAAGCATCCGCGCCCCGGCCTCCACCCGCACTTTTCTCACAAATCCCGCAACACTCACCCCAAAGACCCGCTTCACCCGCCGCTCGAGTTGCAACTCACTCAGCCCCGCAAGCTTCGCCAGATCCGCCCGCTCAAGCTTGTCGCCAAAACCCGTCTCCACCCGCTCCACCACCTTCGCCAGCCCACCGAAACCAGAGCGACCATCCGAGATCACCTTCAGATCCCGCGATATCGAAACCACCCCGATCACCTCCCCCTTGCGACCATGCACCGGCAACTTGGTCGCCAAATACCAACCCAAGCCCGTCTCACGATTCGGGATCAATTCCATCCGATCCCGAAACCCTTTATCGCCCTTCATCACCTCCTCATCCTGAGCCCGATAAAGCTCAGCCAGCGGCTCCGGAAAAAGATCCGCAGCCGTCTTCCCCACCACCTCCCAGCGCGACCCCAGCCCGACCCGCTGCGCGAAAGCATCATTCGCCGACATGTAGATCCGCTCCCGATTCTTCATGCAGAAAACCACATCAGGAAGCGAGCAGAAGACCCGCTCCATCAAGGTCGGATCCTCCAGATCACCAAAGAACTTCCTGCGCAAGGCCTCTGCGTTTCCCTTCACCCCGCCAAGCATCTCCAGCCCAACAAAAGACTCAATGCGATTCGAATCATTGTCCGGATTGAACCGACAACCCGTCGATCCCGGTCAATACCCCATGGTGTATCTTCCCGCCATGATCGAATCCCCTGTGAAAACTGAAAGCACCGCCGCCACCCCGCCTCCAGACCTCGCAAAAAAGGCCGTCGAGCTCACCCAGCAGCTCCTTGAAAAATCCCGTCGTCTCGAGACCCCAAGCGAAACCCGCAGCAACCAGAAGCTCGCCGGCCTGATGAACGATGAACCCGGCAAGGAACTCACCTTTTGCCTCACCGACCAGGTCTTCCGACCCAGCGAAGCCTCACGCTCCGCCGAGCTTTTCCGCTCACTGGTCAATCGCTTCGGCATCCCCGAGCACCTCTCACCGATCGATCGCCTGCTGATGAAAGTCGGAGCCGTCGCCTCTCGCTTCGCGCCGTCCATCGTCATGCCCGCCATCACTCGCCGGCTCCGCGCCGAATCCCGCGACGTCATCCTTCCCGCCGATCCCGCCGCCCTCACCTCCCACATCAGGATGCGGAAATCCCAGGGTGCCGGCATTAACCTCAACCTCCTCGGCGAAGCCGTCCTTGGCGAAGAAGAAGCGCACCGCCGTCTCGAACAGAATTTAGAGGCGCTCACCTCCGGCACAGCGATCTACCTTTCCCTCAAGCTCTCCTCCATTTTCGCAGAGATCAGTCTCACCGCACCGGACTCCACCCGAGGCATCCTCGCCGATCGCTTGCGGCTCCTCTACCGCGCCGCCCTCGGCCAGAGCCCCGCCGCCTTCATCAATCTCGACATGGAGGAATACCGCGACCTCCACCTCACCATTGATGTCTTCAAGTCCGTCCTCTCCGAGCCCGAGTTCCACCAACTCCGAGCCGGTATCGTGCTGCAGGCCTATCTTCCCGACACCCACCCCGTCCAGATCGAGCTCACCGAGTGGGCCCGCCAGCGGGTCAAAAATGGCGGTGCACCGATCAAGGTGCGGATCGTCAAAGGGGCCAACCTCGCCAAGGAACAAGCCGATGCCGCGATCTGCGGATGGCCCCAGGCACCCTATCTAACAAAGGCCGAAGTCGATGCCAATTACCTGCGCATGCTCGACTACGCCTGCCTCCCGGAAAACGCCCAGGCCGCTCACGTCGGCGTCGCCACCCACAACCTTTTCAACGTCGCCTACGCCCTCATCCTACGCGAGCACCACGGCGTCAGCGAACTCGTCGAACTCGAAATGCTCGAAGGCATGGCCGCCTCCCAAGCCCGCGCTGCCCTCCAAGAAGCGGGCTCGCTGCTCTTCTACGCGCCCGTCGTCAAAGAGTCGGATTTCAACGCGGCCATCGCCTATCTCATCCGCCGCCTCGACGAAAACACCACGCCCGGAAACTTCCTTCACGACCTCTTCGAGATCGCCCCCGGCAATGCCGCTTGGACCCGCCAGCGCGATGCTTTCCTCGCCGCCTGCGCCGCGAAAAACGATGTCTCCACCGAGCCTCAGCGTCTCCAGAATCGCCTAACAGAAACCCCGCAGACCCAGGACGGTGGATTCCAAAACACGCCGGACACCGACTTCTCCCTGCCTCAAAACCAGAGCTGGCTCAAGACCGCGCTCGAAGCCGAGGAAATGTCGCTCGGAATCGACTTTCAGCCCACCGAGGCCGACATCGAACACACCATCGCCACTGCTGCCAACTCAGACTGGCACCAAACATCCCGCGAACAGCGCGCCTCACTGCTCAAACAGGCCGCCGTCGAGCTCGCCCGCTCCCGCGCTTGCCTCATCGGGGAAATGAACCGCGAAGCCAACAAGGCACCCGCCGAGGCCGACGTCGAGATCTCGGAAGCCATCGATTTCGCCAACTACTACGCCCATAGTTTTTCTCAGGACTACTGGAACGACGGACTCGAAATCGAAGCCATCGGCCCCGTCCTCATCACCCCGCCCTGGAACTTCCCCTGCGCCATTCCCTGCGGTGGTATCCTCGCCGCCCTCGCCGCCGGAAATCCCGTCATCATCAAGCCCGCGCCCGAAACCGTCCGTACCGCCCGCATCATGGTCGAGTGCCTGTGGCGCGCCGGAATCCCGCGCCACGCCCTCCAATTCATCGCCGCCCCAGACAACGATCTTGGCCGCCGCCTGATCACCGATCCGCGCATCGCCAGCATCATCCTCACCGGCTCGTCCCAGACCGCCGAGCTCTTCCTCACCTGGCGTCCGGACCTTCATCTTTGCGCCGAGACTTCGGGAAAGAACGCCCTCATCATCACCGCCGCCGCCGATCCCGATGGTGCCATCAAAGACCTCGTCCGCTCGGCCTTTCATCACTCCGGCCAGAAATGCTCCGCCGCCTCCATCGCACTCATCGAGAAGTCCCTCCTTGCCGACCAGTCATTCCTCGAACGGCTCCGCGATGCCGCCACCTCACTCCACACAGGCCCCGCGACCGATCCCGCATCCGTCGTCACCCCGCTCATTCAAGCGCCTTCCGAAAACCTCCTGCGCGGCCTCACCCAGCTCGATCCCGGCGAGTCCTGGCTCCTCAAACCCACCCAGCCCGATCCCACCAACCCCTGCCTCTGGACCCCCGGCATCCGTCTCGGGGTCAGGCCGGACTCATGGGTCCACCGCAGCGAACTCTTCGGCCCCGTGCTTTCGATCATCGCCTTCGACTCGCTCGATCAGGCGATTGAAATCCAGAACTCCTCCGCCTTGGCCCTCACCGGCGGCATCCATTCGCTCGATCCCGAAGAAATCGCCCTTTGGAAATCCAAGGTCGAAATCGGAAACGCCTACATCAATCGTCCGATCACTGGCGCCATTGTCCAGCGCCAGCCCTTCGGTGGATGGAAAGCCTCATCGATCGGCCCCGGTGCCAAAGCCGGCGGCTCGAACTACGTCGCCCAATTCGCCAAAGTCCGCTCAAAGGCACTGCCCAAACTCGAAGCCACCATCGACCCCCATGTGAAAGAGCTGTTAGATAACTGTCTCGCGCTCGCTCCATCCGAGGACCATGCCACCCTCCGCGCTGCCGCGCAAAATGCCGCCTACTGGTTCAAAAACGAGTTCGCCAAAGAACACGACCCCTCGAATCTCGCCCCAGAGTCGAACCACTTCCGCTACCGCCCCGTGCCCGAAGCCACCCTTCGTTTCACCCCAGCGCTCAGCCTCAGCAATGCCCTCATCACCACTCTGATGGCAGCCACCGCGCAAGTAGCCATCACCTGGTCGAGCGAAACCCCGCTTCCCGAGGCCATCAAGACCGTCGCCGAAAAGCTCGGCATCAAAGCCATCACCGAAACGCCCGCCGCCCTCAAAGAGCGCCTAACAGCTACCCCCTGCGCCACCCTCCGAAGCCCCGGCATCCCGATGCTCAGAATCCACTCGCGCAACCACAGCAGCCCGATCACGCCCCACGCCCGCCTCGAACTGCTACCCTACTTCCTCGAACAATCCGTCTCCGAGACCCGCCACCGCCACGGCCGCCTCATCTGAGGCACCCGTGCCGCATTTCGTCAGCCGTTTGTCCCACTTCCGGGACAGGCTGCCACCCTTCCGTCTGGCCTCTTGATTCTGGAATCTGGACTCTGCTCCCATGTTCCTCGGCCTCGATTCCTCAACCCAGTCCCTCTCCGCCCTCGTCATCGATCCCGCGACCGGCTCGGTCGTCCACGAATCATCGATCAATTTCGGCGCCGACCTCCCCGCCTATCAATCCCCCAGCGGATTCATCCCCGGCGGCGCCGATGGCGAAGTCCACGCCAACCCGCTGATGTGGATCGAAGCCATCGATCTGCTCTTTTCCCGCGTCGCGGAAAACTTCGACCTCTCACAAGTCAGCGCCCTCGCCGCCTCCGGACAGCAGCACGGCTCGGTCTATTTCGACCACACCCTCGTCCAGCGTCTCACCTCGCTCGACCCCGCGAAGTCCCTCAAGGAACAACTCGCCCCCGCCCTAACACGTGCCACCGCCCCGATCTGGATGGACACCGCCACCGGTCCCGAGTGCGCCGAAATCGCGGCCGCCGTCGGTGGAAATGACGAAGTCTGCCAGCTCTCCGGCTCGATCGCTATCGAGCGCTTCACCGGCCCCCAGATCCGACGCTTTTTCAAACAGGACCCCGAAGCCTACGAAAACACCAGCACCATCCACCTCGTCTCTTCCTTGATCGGCTCGATCATGGCTGGCAAGTCCATCGACATCGACCATGGCGACGGAGCCGGCATGAACTTGCTCAACCTCCACACCCTAAGCTGGGACCCCGACCTCCTCGAAGCCACCGCGCCCAATCTTCGCAACAAACTCCCCTGCTCGAGCCCATCCGCCTCAATCGCCGGACCGATCTCCAGCTACTTCGTCGCGAAATACGGCTTCTCTAGTCATTGCCAGGTCGCCCTTTCCACCGGCGACAACCCCTCGTCGCTCGTCGGCATGGGCGCCGCCGAGCCCGGCACCTTCGTCATCTCCCTCGGCACCAGCGACACCTTCTTCGCCGCCATGTCGCATGCCGTCACCGATCCCCAAGGTTTCGGCCACGTCTTCGGCAATCCCGCCGGTGGCTTCATGTCGCTCATCTGCTTCCGCAATGGCTCGCTCTCCCGCGAAGCCCTGCGCGATGAACTCGGCCTGAGCTGGGACGATTTCGACGCCGCCGGCCTCGCCAAAACACCCGCCGGCAACGAAGGCCGCATCATGCTTCCCTTCTACGGCCCCGAGATCACCCCGCGACGCGACTTCACCGCCCCCGTCCGCAACTTCCCCGCCGACGCCCCCGCCGAAGTCCAGATCCGCGCCTTGTTGGAAGGCCAATTCCTCAACATGCGCCTGCACTCCGCCTGGCTCGGCGAGCAACCGACCCTGATCCGCCTCACCGGTGGTGCCTCGCAAAACAACGGCATCGCCCAGCTCATCGCCGACATCTTCCAAGCCCCCGTCGAACGCTTCGCCGTCGCCAACGGTGCCGCCCTTGGAGCCGCCCTCCGTGCCGCCCACGCCTGCGGTCAGAACCTCGCCACCCTTGGCACCCAGTTCTGCCAACCCGACGCCAACTCCCGCATCTCACCCGACGCCTCCACAAAAGACATCTACGCCCAATCGCTCGCCACCTACAGAGAGTTGCTGTTAGGAATGACCGGTGCCACCTCTTCCTCGTGCACCCAGCCCTGAGTCGATCCATTATTGGCCGCAATCCAATAGTAGTGATTCTCCATTTTTCCAAGAGTCACCTCCCGACCCGCTGAAAGCGTTCCTCGCGAATCGGCCTTCTCAAATGGTGACAACCTCACCGTCGCGCTGTCCGCCAAAATGACAGCACGAGGACCGGCATCGTCGTTGTATCTAAAGGGACTCAACACCATCTTGATGGCCACCCCGCTGAGCACAAACATCACCGCCGCCCAAGCCAACTTTCCGCGATAGCGAACCATCAGGAACGCCGCAAGCGGCAGAATGAGCGCCGCCAGCACGATGACGACCGCCTGACTGTCCGGCGAAACTTTTGCCATCCATCCCCTCCAACCTTTCGGCTCCGCCTCCGGAAACACCGTGGCCTGATCCTGTGCCAACTTCAAATTCGCGCGCAGCCCCGAGTCACCAGGCTCCAGAACCAGCGCGCGCTCAAAGGCCAGAATCGCGCGACCATATTCGCCCAACCTGAAGTAGGCGCTCCCCTGATTGTTCAGCACGGAAACGCGCGGCCCTTCATCTTTGAGCAGCCCCTCATAAGCCTCGACCGCCTGTTGGAACTCCCCGTTCTCATAACTGAGATTCGCCTGATCAAAAGCCTCACTCGCCCTCGCCACCAGGCACAAAGCGAGAACTAACATCATGGAACCTATCATCTTCATCACGCTGCCTTCCTCCTTTCTTCCGTCGCCAATTTCTCCAGACCACGATCCAGCTTGGATTTCCACTGCGGCAAGTCAGCCGTCGCATTCGTCCGTCCCGAATAATCAATTCGGTCCGCCTCCTTCAAAATCTCGCCAATCTCCTCGCCTTCCACATTGAGAAGATCCGCCGATGTCACCGCTTCCGGCCGGATTCCAGTCCTTTCAGCCACTCGAATCCGAATCGCATCGCGCGCCGCCATGAAGAAAGCCACCCCATCACCACCCGCAACCGCACGCTCCGCCTTCAACAACGCTTCGCGCGCCGCCGCCTCATTCGCCAAACGCGCAATTTTCCCGTAATCAATCTTCCGGCGCGTCCAAGCCCCATATCCGAAAATCCCCACCGTTAGAACAATCGACCCACTCATCAACGGCACAAACCAGCCTCGCTCATCAATGGCCGCATAACTCTGAACCCGCCCCAACTCGGTCCTCAGTGGTGCCAGTTGTGGCCCCTCAGGCTCTACTTTTTCCGCATCTTTTACCTCGACCACTTCAGCCGGCTTCGCCGCTTCCCCGGTGATCACCACATCCTGCGCTTCCGAAACCGCGCTCTGATACTCGCCTTTGTCCGGATCAAAGTAACTGAACCCAAAACTCAACTTCTCCTCACCAGGCTCCAGCGGCACCACATTGAATTGAAATCGCTTCGATCCAGCAAACGCCGCCACATCGCCCGGCGAGAACTCGCTATTTCCATCATAAGACTTCCAATTCTCCACAGGCAAGGGATGAGGTTCCTTCAATAAGGAAAAATTCCCCTCGCCCTTCAATACCGTCTGAACCCTCACCGGCTCCCCGACCTCAAGCGCCTTCGGCAGACTCAGCGACTCGAATTCGAACCTCCCGATCGCCCCGGAAAAATCATCCGGCCTTCCTTTTTTGGGCAGCTCCATCACATCGAGCTCCGGGGGATTCTCGGTCGAGAGCGTCACATCCTTCTGGACCATCGGCGCAAAGAAGTCATCCAACAACGAACCACTACGTCGCGCGGAGCGATCCCGAATCCCGACCCGCGCCTCCAATCCGAAACTCGCCGGATACTTCCCCGCCTTCGTCGCCGAAAGCCCACCGAACCACGTCACCACCCGGTAGCGCTTGCCGTTCACCACCTCCGTCGACTGCTGCGGCTCCTCTGTTAGATTATGAAGCGTGAATGCCGACCCTTCCGGACGCGGCGGACCATTCAGCGACACCTGAACATCCATCGGGAAAAAAGCCCGAATCCGAACCGGCGCAATCTCGCCCGGATAGACATGCTCCCGCTCTTTCGTCGCCAATTGAAAAGTGAGATAGCCATAGTCACCCGCCTCTGCCTCCGTCTCCGCCGTATCCTCCTGATCACCCATCCCCGCAGGGGCACCATTCGCCCCCGGCCTGACAAGTAACTTCAGCGGCCCCGTCTTAAGCTCTTGGCCATCCACAGTCACCGTCGCTGCGGGAATCTCATACTCGCCCGCTTCCATCGACCCCACCACATAGCTATAGGAAATCGAACGGCTCATCTTGCCATTCACAATACTCATCTGCTGCGACTGCCCGCGCGGATTGATGATCAGATTCTTCACCTCAGGAAACGATGGCGGACCTTCCGGAGATCCCCCTTGCACAAGAATCGTCAGCATCGCCCCCTGCCCCGCCTCGATCGAATCCGCCGAAAGCTGCGCACTCACCTCCGCTGCCCGCACTGAGCACAGCGCGAGCATCACAAAAGCTATCAATGATCGAATCATGAACATCACCAGGTTTTCTCTTTAGCTCCGCGACCTTTCCGCCGCTCCGCATTTTCATCTGACAAAGGTGCCGGCACGACGATTCTCTCGTCATTCGCCAGCGACTCCAAAAGCCGGATTGCCTCTTCCCTCGACATCTCCCCTTCCTTGCGAGCTTCACTTATCTCTCCGGCCTCATCACCCTCCTGAGCGCCCTGCTCATCCTGACGTACCTCACCCGGATCACCCTCGGCAGGCTGTTCCTGCTCGCCAGATGACTTATCTTCCTGACCTTTGGCGCCTTCTTCCTGGCTCTCCTCATCTCCCTCCTTGCCCTGATCCTGGTCCTTCTGCTCCTGCTCGTCACCCTGCTCGCCGGATTCTCCATCCTGCTGCTTCCCATCTTTCCCTTTCTGATCCTCGTTTTGCTCACCGTCCTGATTCTCCTGAGAATCGCCTTCCCCATCTTGTGACTCTTCAGACTGCTCCTGATCCTTCTGTTCTTCGTCCTTGTTCTGCTGATCCTGCTGATCCTGCGGCTGCTGCTCTTTCAGTTCATCGAGTTTCTTCTGCACAAAATCCCGATTGAACTTCGCATCCTCGTCCGCCTCGTTCAGAGCAAGCGCATCCTCAAAAGCCTTCACCGATTTCTCCCACGCCTCGATCGTCTTCTTCGGATCCTCCTGCATCAAATCCTGACCCACCCGATAGAGCGAATTACCAAGGTTATAGTAGGCCTTCCCCTGAATCTCCAAATCCGGCGTCGCAAGCGATGCCTTCAACTTCTCCGCCGCCTCTTCAAATTCACCATTCTCGTAAGCCGTCGTTCCCTCATTGTAGTCCACCACCACATCCGATCGACCATCCATCGTTGAAATTCCCCAAGCAAGCGCCACCACCGCCACCGGACGCACTCGCCTCGCCACCGATACCAATTCCTTCCTCTTCGCCTCGCGCTTCCGCTCACCCATCACCGTCTGAATGGAAAGCAACAGGATCGCAAAACCCAGCGGCCACTGAAATCTTTCAAGCGGAATCTGCTCCAGCTTCTGCGCCAGCTCACTCTTCGGCACCAAGGCCAAACGCTGCTGATAGATCGCATCCAATCCCTCCGCCCCACGACCAAGCGGAACATACAAGCCGCCCGTCGTATCCGCGATTTTTTCCAATGTTGCCGAATCCAACTTCGTCCTCACCTCCTTGCCGGTCTCGTCTGTTAGATAGCTCTGCCGCCCATACCGGTCTCGAATCGGAATCAACTGACCATCCGCCGCTCCGACACCCACCGTGTAAATCGTCGTCCCCAGCTCCGCCGACTCCTCCGCCGCCTTCAGCGCCGCACCCTCCAAATCCTCGCCATCGGTAATCAAAACCAGCAAACGCTGATTGTTTCCCTCTTCATCAAACAAGCGGTCCGCCTCCTTGATCGCGCTCGCCAAATCCGTCCCAGGCCGGGGAATCAGATCCGTATTGATCGAATTCAGCGACTCCCGAAAAGCATCATAATCCAAAGTCAGAGGACAAAGCGCAAACGCCGTCCCAGCGAAAGGAATCAAGCCAACCCGATCGCCCTCAAGCTGCTCAAGAAAGTCAATGATGCCCAAACGGGCACGTTCCAAGCGGTTCGGCGTCAAATCCTCCGCCAACATGCTGCGCGAAGTATCCACCGCGAAAAGAATATCAATTCCCCGCCGTTTCACCTCACGCCATTCATAACCATACTGCGGACGCGCCGCTGCCACGCAAAGCGCCATCAAGGCCACCAGCCAAAGCACCCGCTTCGTCCACCTCAGCCCCGACGACCATCCCGCTACCAGCCTTGCGTGGAACCTCGGATGCGCCAGCTTATCGAGATCCGCCCGACGTCGACGATCTGCCCGCAAAAACAACACCACTCCGAGCCCCACCAAAACCGCCCCAACGGCGATCCAGATCGGCTGTGCAAATTGAAGGCTGTCTTCGTTCATCATCTCAAAAATCAAAAGTCAGGACCAAGATCGATAAGATGGATGATTTATGAAAAACCCAAAGACCTTTCATATCTCCAAATCCAATTCTATTCATCCTATTCATCTTGGTCAAAAAATCTCACGGCAAATGCCTGAATCGGGTTTCGCTCAAAAATCTTTCCACTAGAATCAGACCCAGCCCCGGCAGAAGCGCAAACAGGAATAACTCTTCGTAGTCCTCATACTTCTTCATCGTCCGCTTGGTCTTCTCAAGCTCGTTAATCTCCTCGTAAATCTTCACCAGCGAGTCCGTATCGGTCGCGCGGAAATACTGCCCACCCGTCAGCGTGGCGATCTGCCGTAACGATTCTTCATCAATCTCCACCGGCACCATCCTCATCCGGGTCCGGCCAAACATGTCCCGCACTGGCATCGGTGCTTCTCCCTGCGTTCCCGCACCGATCGTGTAAATCTTGATCCCCAGTGTCTTCGCCGCTTCGGCCGCAGTCACCGGATTCGCCGCGCCCGCGTTGTTCACTCCATCGGTCAGCAGCACCATGATCCGCGACTTTGCATCGGAATCTCTCAGATGATTCACCGACGACGCAATCGCCGTGCCAATCGCCGTGCCATCCTCGACCCGACCAATCTGCACTTCTTTCAGACGGTTCTTCAACCAGTCGTGATCCAGCGTCAAGGGACTCACCAGATAGGGCCGACCCGCGAAGCCTACCATCCCGATCCGATCTCCCGGACGCTCGCTGACGAACTGCTCCACCACATTCTTCACCACCTCCAAGCGATTCATCGCCTGACCGTCGATTTTAAAATCCATCGCCTGCATGGACCCGGACACATCCACCGCCAACATGATATCAATCCCGCTGGTCTCGACTTCCGTCCGCCCTTTCCCCAACTGCGGACGCGCCAGCGCTACAATTGTTAGAGCCAACCCCAGAAACAATAGACTCAGCAAAAGCCCACCCACTCGCGACTTCGGCCGACCACCGACACCTCGGGCATCCGAGACCGAAGGAAGCCTCAAAGCCACCGCCCGCCCCGACCGGCCACGCAAAATCGCCAAAATAGGCAACAACAAAAGCAGCCAAAGCCAGGCCGGGTTCGCAAACTGGAAACTCGTCTCCATTACGCCGCCTCCTTTCCGCTTTCAGTCGCAGTGGCCGGGGTATCCACGAAAGCCCTAGCCTTCGCCACCAACTCACCCCGATCACCCACTGTTAGTTCAGCCCCGGCAAACTTTGCCATATCACAGGATTTCAGAAAACCACGCAAGGGCTCCATCCGCGCACTCAGCGCCTCATTTTCCTTCCGCGCCAGTTCCTGCAAAAACTCCTCAGTCGTCCGCTTCGGTGCCGCCAAGCCAAACTTCCGCTCAATAAAACTCCGAACCACCTGGCTCGTCGCCAAAGCAAAGTCCCCTGCCTCTAGACCACTCCCCTCACGCCCCAGGCGATCCAGCTCCTGCTTCGCCAAATCCTCCGCTGAAATTTCCGGCTTTGATTTTCTCATCAACATCCAAATCAACCCTCCCACCACCAGCAATGCCAGCACTCCAAAAGCCACATACGTCAACCAAGGCGTCGCCGACTCAACCACCGGAACCTCAATCAGCGGCTTCGGCCCACGAATATCCTCCTCCTGCCCTATCGCTACTCCAAAAAGAATCACCCAAACCGCGAACGCGGACCGCGCGACGCTGTCGCGCCTATCAAGCCCAGCGAAGAACCGTAAAACTCCACCACACCTTTCACCTTCCCTCCTCACTTCCGCGCCCTCCTATTGTTGAAAAAGCTCATCAAAGCCGGCACCCAGTCATGCCCTGCCGCAAACTCCAGAAAGTCCACACCACTCCGCCTCACAGACGTTGTGATCCGTTCCCTTCGATTCACCGCCTCCAGCCGATATGACTCACGCACCTTCGCACTTCCCGTATCAATCTGAACCATTTCCCCCGTCTCCGCATCCTCGATCCGCAGCACCCCGACATCCGGCAACTCCGCCTCTAACGGGTCATTCACCGCCACCGCAATCACATCGTGATGCCGACCCGTCACGCTCAACTTACGCTGCAAATCCTTCTCATCACCATGCAAACGGAAGTCCGAAATCAGAAACACCACGGCCCGCCGTTGCATCACCCGATTCACGAAATCCAGCGCCCCATTGATATTCGTCCCGCGTCCCGCCGGCTGGAAAAAGAGCGCCTCGCGGATCATCCGCAAGATATTCGAGCGACCCTTCACCGGTGGGATGTAGAGCTCCACATCATCGGAAAAAAGCACCAGCCCAACCTTGTCGCGGTTCCGGATCGCCGAAGCCGCCAGCACCCCGGCAATCTCCGTTTGCAACTCCCGCTTGCTCGCCTCACTTGACCCGAAATCCGACGAGGCACTCACATCGATCATCAGAATCATCGTCAGCTCGCGCTCTTCCGTAAAAGTCTTGATGAAAGGCTCACCCGTCCGCGCCGTCACATTCCAATCGATCGTCCGAACATCATCGCCGGGCACATAATTCCGCACCCGATCAAAGTCCATCCCGCGCCCCTTGAAGACACTCGCATAACTCCCCGCCAAATGGTCATCCACCAGCCGCTTCGTACGGATATCCATCCGCCGCACACGCCCCATAATCTCGGACACCCGTGCTTCGTTCTCCTCGTCTTCCCTGATCTGTCTCCCGCTCTTCGCCATCTATTCTGGATTCTTCCCTCTGGATTCTTGCCTCTGGAATCTGGACTCTAAAATCACGGCACCGGCATCTCGTCGAGAATCTGCCGGATGAAATGTTCCGCATCCAGGCCCTCGGCCTCCGCCTCATAAGAAACCGCCACCCGGTGCCTCAGCACATCCGGCGCGATCGTCTTGACATCATGCGGCGTCACATAAGTTCGCCCTTCCAGGAAAGCCCGCGCCTTGCCTAACAGCGTCATCGCAATCGACGCCCGCGGCGAAGCCCCGACCCGCAGATACGGCCCGATTTTCAACCCAAAGTCATCCGGCCTGCGCGTCGCGTGCACCAGACTCACGATGTAGCGCTTCACCTTCTCATCGAGATAAACCCGGTTCACCATCTCCTGCGCCTTGCGGATCACCTCCAGCGTCACCACCGGCGTCGGCTCCGGCATGTCCTGCGTATTCGCCGCCACGTCGATCACCGCCATTTCCTCATCCATGCTCGGATAGCCCACAAGCACCTTCATGATGAAGCGGTCGAGCTGCGCCTCAGGCAGCGGATAGGTTCCCTCTTGTTCGAGCGGATTCTGCGTCGCCAGCACAAAAAACGGACTCGCCAGCTTGAAACTCTGATCACCGATCGTGACCTGCTTTTCCTGCATCGCCTCAAGCAAGGCACTCTGCACCTTCGCCGGAGCACGGTTGATTTCATCGGCCAGGATGAAATTCGCAAAAACCGGCCCCTGCTTCACCTCAAACTTCGCCGCCCGAGGATCAAAGACCTGCGTGCCGACGATATCCGCTGGCAGCATGTCCGGAGTGAACTGGATGCGGTGAAAGTCCGCATTCACCAGCTGTGCCAAAGTTTTCAGCGCCAGCGTCTTTGCCAGGCCCGGCACCCCTTCGAGCAGCACGTGGCCCTTCACCAGCAGCACCGAAATCAGCCGATCGACCAGGTCCTGCTGACCAATCAAATACCGCCCGATCTCCGCCCGCAGAGGATAAACCCACTGCGAAGCCTGCTTGATCTCCTCCTCCGTCAAACCGGTCGTGCTCGCTTGCTCCATTTCCATACTCAAACTCATGAAATTCCCATTCGGATTACAACCCCCCGAGCGTCACAAATCGTGAGATTTGTTTCGAATAGGAGGAGATACGCCACCCGTGCCGCAAGCTCAAGAGCCCGCCCCCTCGTCTGAGGGAGGCATCGCCCGTTCCACAACGAGCGGCGACTTCAGTTGCCTGTCAACCCCGCCCCCCCTGCGAGCGAAACCAAGCCTCGTGACTCAAGCCATCCACCCTTGCTCTTTCCCGAAGCTCGCTTCAACCACCCTCCCCAGCTTCGTCGAAACCAGCAAACACCTCACCTCCGCCCCGGGATAGACCTTCAGCATCACTTTCCGATAAGACCCCATCTGCCCCGTGTAGCGCTCCACCAACTCCTCTTCGGAATTCACCGCATCCGTCTTAAAATCGATGATCTCGAGCGACTTCCCACCATCAAAAACATGCAGCCGGTCAATCACCCCACTCAACCACTTCCCATCAAGGATCGCCTCGACCTGCTGTTCCCTGAACAACCCAGCATCCCTGCCCCGACGCTCAAACAAGCCACGAACTTCCTCCTTCTCTAACAACGTCTTCACCATCACCCCCGCCTCACTTTCCGGCAGCACCGGCTCCTCCTCATCGATCCACCCAACCGCTTCAAAAGCCGCATGAACCTCGCGACCAAACTTCATCCCAGTCGGAGAAGGCGCAATCTTCACCGCGCCCTTTTTCTTCTCACCACTCGGCGTCGTCCGCGCCCGCAGCGCCTTCGCTTTCGCCAACTCCGGCGCAGCATCGGTGGTCCGCACCTCACGCGATTTGACCTCCTCTAACCAGTCCTCATCCCCCACTTCATCAATCACCTCTGCCTCGCGACCATCACTGCCGCAAGCCGCCCGGATCAACTCCGCAGGCGATGACCAGTTCGGCTCTTTCCGCGACTTCGAAACTTCCGGCAGCAGCACATAAAGTCCCCGCTTCGCCCGGGTCAGCGCCACATAGAGCAAACACAGCGCTTCATACTGCTGCGCCTCACCCCATCGCGCTTCCGCCTCTAACAACTCCGGCCGCTGCGCACGCACCCACTGTGCTGGCGGCTGCAACAACCAGTCTTCTCCCTCAGCAATCTCGAACTTCCCGGCATTCGGCACCTGCTCGTCGCTGATCTCCGGAAGGATCACGACATCAAAGCCAAGCCCCTTTGCCTTGTGCATCGTCATCACCTGCACCGCCGCCGATCCCGGTTCCTGCGACACCTCCAACTTCTCAATCGCCGACAAAGCCTCGCGCGGTCCGCCACCGCCATCGGCGTCGAAGGCCTCCAGCGCGCGGATCACATCCATTGCCCGGCCGTATCCGAACTCGGAAACCGTATCGCGCAACGGCAAAAGAAGCCCTTCGAGCATCCCGCCAAAACCGATCGACTCGACCTCCGTCAACAAACCTTCCCAGCGCGCCTGCCAAGGCTCGCCGTAGCGCTCGCCGATCACGCCATCCAGCGGGGACATCGCCACCACCCCACGCTCAAAGCCATCCGCCGGATCCGCCAACCACGCGAGCAAGGCCCGCAGCGCCACGCCCACCGCATGATCCTCAGTCGGCCGACGCCGTCCTTCCTCGATCACCTGAAACCCCGCATCGCGAAGACGATCCGCCAACTCCACCACTTGATCATTTTTCCGCACCAGCACCCCGCAGCTCAGCTCCCGCTCTCCGACGCCGATCTCCTTCAGCAACTCAACCACCCGATCATAGCGAACCTCGCTTTCCTTCCCTTCGCAGACTTCCACCCGCACATAGCCGCTCAGCTCCGGCTTCGCCGGTTCATGATGTTCCCAGCCCCTCGCCCAACGCTTCGCGATCGACTCACCAAACAACTCCCTCATCTCCGCCTCGTTGCCGCTGACCCGGTTCACCAGATCAAGCACCGCCTTACAAGAGCGCCAGGAAACCGGCATCGATGCGTGCTTCAGCCCATCTCGATAATGGTCGCGGATCTCATCGAACAACTTCACCTCACCGCCGCGCCAGCCATAGATCGCCTGCTTGGCGTCACCTACGACAAACATCGTACCTTCGTCGTCGCTCGCCGCATCATCGACCCATGGCCGCAGCCCCTGCCACTGAGCCACGCTCGTATCCTGAAATTCATCGAGCAGCCAATGATCGTAGCGCGCATCCAGCCGGAAATCCACCGCCTCGCGACGCAGCCGACCCGACTCGCTTTTCAGCCACTCGCCCATCAGCACCTTGATATCATCAAATCCCAGCAAGCCGCGTCGGCGCAGCTGACGCTCGCAAATCGCATCAAAGTCACCAACCAACCTCAGCACCGCCCGCGTCCGCTCGACCGCTGCCGATAACTCACAATCGACGAGCAACTTCATCAGGGCCCGCAACCGGTCCTCAAACACCGGACCTGGCGAAACCTCCTTGTAATGCTTCAGCACCAAAGCGCCGCTGCCATCCCACTCCAGCATCCCCTTGAGGAAACCCGTCGCGCTTCCCAGCGATCCACTACCGATCGTGTGCATCTCGAAAGCCGTCAGCGCCTTCTCCATCGCCTCGCCCTGACTTTTTTGCGTCCATTCCACATCCCTCGCTGCCGAGCGCAAAACCTTCACCTGCTTCGACTTCTCTGCCTCCCAGGCATCCACCTCCGGCAGATCACCAAAGGTCCGTGAAATCCTCTCAATCAACACTGGCCCGCGCTCGAGCCACTTGTCCTGCCAGCCATTAAAGAAGTCTAACAATAACTCGACCACCGCCTTCTGCTCCCGCCCCATCGTCGCCCGACGAAACGCCGCCAAAAACTCCTCGGCATTCTCATCCCACAGCGCATTGCCAACCAGGTCACCGAGCAACTCATCCAAGCGCGCGCGCCGTTGCGGCCCTTCGAGCAACTCGAAATTCCCGCCCGTGATTCCCAGCTCATACTGGAAGCCCCGCACGACTTTCGTAAAAAAGCTATCCATCGTCCCCAGCGATAGGCGCGGCAAAGAATGCACCACCTGCTCAAGCACCGCCATCGGATCAAATGCCCCCCCGATCGCCTCTTCAACCTTCTTCCGCTCTCCGTCATCAAGCGCCGCCTCCGCCAGTTTCTCCAGCACCGCATCCGCGAACTCACCCGCCGCCTTCCGAGTAAAAGTCAGCGCCACGATCCGCTCGGGATCGACCTTTCCGCGACCGACCAATCCGATCACCCGGTTGCTCAATTGAAACGTCTTTCCCGAGCCCGCCGAGGCCCGGATCATCAGGTTCTTACTCAGGATTTCCATCGCTCCACTCGTTCGGGGTTTTCACCAAGTCCTCAAGCTGACGGCCCACCGCCAGCGCTTCAAAATCATCATACTTCGCCTTCTCTGCCGGTGGCCAGAATTCGCCCGCCTTCACCTGCTCCAGCACCCAGGCCGCACAAGCTTTCGCTGACTCCCGCTGTTCCTCATCGAAGGGCCCCCACCAGTTTTCACCCGACTCCCCTTCGCTACTACCAAGAACATAGTAGCCCAGATCACTCACCTCACCGAGCGCCACCGCATAAAGCGGCACCTGCAAATCCCTCCACAGATAATCACTCGCCTTCTTCGCCCTCCCGATCACCAACTGGACCCGCGTGTCATCGACCTCCACGAGATGCGGCGGAATCCGCGTCGACGCCGTGATCTTGGTCAGGTGCGAGGAAAACACCTTGTGAGTGCTAAGCCTCGCAAAAGTCTTGTAATCCAGCACTCGGCGCTGGCCATCGCGTTCATCGATCCGGTCGATCGTGCCGCGCACCGTCACCCCCGCGATCTCGATTTCGAAGGGCTTCTCCACTTCCTTCACCCGCCAGCCCTCAATCTGCTGCACCGCCTGCCACGAGGAAAACCATCCCAGCCGCTGCTTCAAACTTTCTCCCTGCATCCGCGCCGCCAGCGGCACTCGATCACCAAAGCGCTGCGCCAACTGCGCCTCAACCTGCAGCTCAAAATACTCGCGTAAGGCTTCCGACTTATTGAACTCCCGCGCCTCCGGATCATTCCCCCACGTTTCCAAAATCTCGTGCGCCACATTGCCGAAGTCGCGCGCATTCCACTCGACCCGTTCCGGCTCGGCCTTGCCCATCTTCATGCCGTGCTTCAGATAAAAGCGAAACGGACAGCTCAAGTAATCCTTGAACGCCGAAACCGAGATCGTCCGCTTGCCATCCTTGACCCGCACCTCACGGCGCTCCGGCTGCCATTTCCAATCGATCTCAAAAGCAACCCCCGCATCCGGCGGCTCGACCCCTGCGAACAACTGCTTCACCCGATTCGCCAGCTCCTCGCCCTTAGCCGCCAGCAGCAAGCGGGACGGCAACAAGGCATCCCCATCGCCACCCGACTTCGCCAACAGCAAATCCACCCGACCACCTGCCCGCCGCGCCTCGATCACCGAGCGCAGCACAAAGGCATCCCGCGCCCCGCGCTGTGCCTCAGTCCCAAGCCCCAAACGTTCCCGCACCCCCTCCGGCAACCACGGATTCGCCCCCGCTGGCGATGGCACCCGGCCTTCATTCAATCCACAAAGCACCAAATGCCGCCCATCAGCATGGAGCAACTCAAGCCACCCCTGCACATCCGCCACCCGACCTTCCGGAACCTCGGCAGTCGCGCCACTGAGCTCTCCTAAAACGAGATCCAACCAGAAAGTCGATGGCCTTTTGCTACGACTCACTGCTACACCCAATCGGTCCACCGCATCGCGTAAGTCCGACCATTCGCCATCGCCATCCACCCGCTCTAACAATGCCGCCATCGCCTCTTGAAAAGGTGCCCGCACAAATCCACCACGCCACTTGAGCAAGCGCTCCAAAGTCTCGCCCGCCAGCTCCGCAGAAAGCTCACTGCGTGCATCCATCGCCGCCACCCGCGCGACATCATCGCCATCACGGATTAGCCACCCATCGCGGAGCTTGGAAAGCGCATACACCCGCTGTGCCCGCTTTCCGCCAACCAGCGCCGAGGTCGACGAGTAAGCCAGCAAATCCATCGCCTCCGCCGCCTGCGGCTTCTGCAAGAAGCGCCGCCATGTCTTCAACCATGCCCGCGCCCCAGCACCACGAACAGCCCCCGGATTATGCACCATCCACCCCGCCGAATGAAATGCCCGCACCAACTCACCGGTCGTTTCCTCATCCGCACATCCCAGCGCCAACTCATCCGATCGCGTGCCCTCTTTCGCCACCAACGCCACCGCCCGCTGCGCCTGATGACGGGCATGCGCCGTCAACTCCACCCCACCCGCATCAGGCCACGGCAATTCCCGCTGCTCCCACGCCTCCTGCAGCGGTCTCCCCCATTCATCAAATCGCTCCGCCTCATCCTCAGGAGCCGCCACCAGACAACTCACCTCCGCCTCCTCCATCCGCCGCACCAGCGACTCCGGAAAGTCCCAGACCCCCGCAAACACAAGCCGCCCTTCAAGCTTCGGAGCCTCCACCAATAGCCGGTTCTCCCCGACCACACCCCAATCCCGCAGCACCTGATCACGAAGCTTCGCCAAATCCGCCAGACCCGCCCAGCGGTCCGCCTCAATCGTTTCACCCAGCCACTTCGCCGCCGTGGAAATACTCAGCGTGTTCTCCCGCAGCGAGCGTTCCAAATCGACCATCGCCCGCGCCAGTGCCAGCGACCATCCCGCCGTTTCTCCTTCGTCCGGAGCATCACGAAAAACCGCCTCATAAATCGACCAATCCGTCACTCCTTCCAGAGCCTCGACCCAAGCCGCCACCTCCACCGCCCGACCCGCCGAACCTTCCGGCATCAGCAGCTGCCCCGGCGTCACCACCTTCGGTGCAAGGCACGCCCCCATTTCCGCCAGCGCCTCACGCAATCGCCGACCACTTTGCGCCGTCGGCACCACCACCGTCATCATCGGCAGCTCCTCACGACGCGCCCAAAGCCACGCCACCGCCCGCCCTAACAGCGGCTCACTCCAACCCAGAAACACGCGACGATCCATGGCCCACAAAGCTGATCCACCACCCGCCCCGGCGAAAGCAAAAGTCACAATAATTTATCACCCCCTACAGATGTCCTACGCCTTCAAGGAGCGGTTGCTTGCAGCTACCGGACAACCCCGACGACATACCCGAACTACCCGCCTCCACCTAAACTGCCCCGAGGAACCAAGTCCATCACTCCAAGCCATCCACCCTCGGGGCTTACAAAGCCCCGCTCCTTGGCTCACGAATACACCACCACTGGCCCCGTGCTTCCTCCCTGCACCCGCCTCAGCTTATCCACCGCCTTGGCCACGCAAACCGCCGCCTTCTCAACCTCCTCCATCGTATTCAGCGCCGAGAAGCCAAACCTCAAACTGCTCTTCGCCTTCGCATCAGAAAATCCCATCGCCTTCTGCACATGCGACGGCTGCTGCTTCCCGGTCATGCAGGCCGATCCGGCCGAACAAGCCACCTCCATGTCATCCAGCAAAATCAACAAGCCCGCCGCCTCGCATCGATCAAACGAAAGATGCGTCGTCCCCGGCAACCGATGAATCAAATCCCCATTCACCGTCACCCCCTGAACCATCTCCACCACCTTGGCCTCAAACGCATCGCGCAATCTACCAGTGGCATGACCGTCCCGGTCATGAAGCTGACGAGCCATCGCCACCTCCGCCGCCTTCCCCAAACCAACGATCCCCGCCACATTCTCCGTCCCACTCCGCCGATCCTTCTCCTGACCACCGCCACGGATCATCGGTTCAAAACGACAGCCACTTCTAACATACAAAGCCCCCACCCCCTTGGGTCCATGAAATTTGTGCGCGCTGAGCGAAAGAAAATCCACCGCCACCTCCCGCACATCCACCGGAATCTTCCCCACCGCCTGAATCGCATCCGTGTGAAACGCCAGACCATTCCCCCGCGCGATCTCACAAGCCTCCGCCACCGGCTGTATCACCCCGGTCTCGTTGTTTGCCCACATCACCGAAGCAAATCCGCCACCATCCCTGGCACGTTCACAGGCATCTCGATACTCATCGATCAGAAGCCGCCCGCCACCATCCACCCCACAACGATCCGCTGTGTAGCCCACCTGCTCAAAGGTCTCAATCGGCTTCAACACCGCGCTGTGCTCAATCGCCGTCGTCACCACCCGACCCGTCTTCCGCCCCACCAATCGCGCCAACCACTTCAGTGCCGTATTCGTACTCTCCGTCCCACCTCCCGTAAAAACGATCTCATCCGCGCTCGCCCCAATCAGCGCTGCCAACTGCTCACGTGCCACCGCGATCGCCTTCCGCGCCTCCTTCGCCCCACGATACGAAGCATTCGGATTGCACGGATTTCCCGTCATCCACGGCATCATCACCTCCACCACCTCCGGCAGCATCGGCGTCGTCGCATTCGCATCCAAATAGATCACGGGGCAAGCTTAGACACTTCCTTCCCGACCCGCAAGCCACGCCACGCCCTCCGGACCGCTGACTTCAGAATACGCCAGAGCCTGGGCCACATCACCACTCGTCGCTCAGTTGCTGTCTCGTCCTTCGCCGCTCCTTCCGATGCGCGATCTGGCGAATCTGCTTCGGCGTCAGCTCCTTTTCCCGCAGCCATGGCTTCGGCACATCGCCCGCCATGATGCATCCCAGCGGACGAATCTCCGCCACCACTTCCGCCAAACCAAAGTGCGCGATCTGCGCCTTCACCGACCTTGCATTCTTGTAAGCCACCGGCGTCTCGCTCAGATCCGGCTTGCCGCAGAACCAACGCACATCCAGTCCATCGGTCCCCTTCTCGATCGCATGACGACGCGAGGCCTCATCGCGAAACTGCTTTCGCAGCGCCGTCCGCGACATGTTCCTCCCCGCGCCGTGCGGCGCAAAGGAAAGGAACTCCTCCTGATCCGCACCCAGCACCATCAGGATCGGCTCCGCCATGTTCAGCGGGATCAGCCCGAGTTGCGGACGACCATCAGAATCCTTCCACGCCGGAGTCGCCCCCTTGCCATGATAGAACATGTCACCACGTTGCCAGACGAAGTTGTGCTCATTGCCCACCTCCGCCACCGCGCGAGCACCGATCCGCTCAAGGAAGCGACGATGAATCGCCCGGTGGTTCGCCTTCGTCCAGCGTGCCACATACTGAAGCGCATCCCAGTAGTCTTTTCCTTCCGGCGACTTCGCATCGATCCAAGCCGCCGCCTCCGGAATGTGCTGACCCTTTCGCGCAACATGCTTCAGCGCCACCGCCTGCCCACGCTTGTAAACATGCGCGCCGAGACTCCGCGAACCGTGATGGGTCACAAGCACACGCAAGGTGGCTGGAGCGTCTCGCTCCAGTCCGTGAAAGGAGCGTCCCGCTCCTTCCAGCTTCCCTGCCAACTCCCCATGCCGCGTCAAACGCAGCACTGCCAGCATCTCAGGCGTCACGTCCACCTCACCCATATAGGCAAAATGATTACCATCACCCTGATCCGCCAAGTGCGCGTGCGCCCGATCCCGCATCCCGTAGAGGAAACGATTGCTCCACACATCCTCATCCAGCACCAGATCATAGACCAGATCATCCAAATGCCGATGCCCCGGCCCGAAGCGCGTGGAAGTCATCAGCGCATCCATCTCCTTGCCCACGCTACTACGTTCCTCGTAGAAAGTCGCAAACATCGAGCAGCAGATATCCGCCGAGTGGGCCGAAGGAATGATCGCGTTCTCAACCGCAATCGCACCACCCACCGGAATGTCGGCAGTCGCCTTCCCGGCCGGACACGCATCCGGCATGATCGCACCACGCGCAATCACCGGAGCCTTCAGCAGTTCGTTCATCTTCTTTCGAACCACCGCCACATTCGCTTTCTCCTCCTTGGATTCCGGAAGAATCGCCTCGGTGAACCCAATCGCCTTTTCACGCATCACCGCCTTCGGAGGCGGCGGCGTGAAATCGCGTTTGAGCAGCTTCAGCGCATACTTCTTATCCGAGATCCCGCGAGCTTCATACTCGTCGATCTTCTCAAACATGGCCTTGAATGCCGGCCCCGGATCATACCCGGCCGCAATCAAGTCCTCTGACGTCAATAGTTTCATATAAAGTGTTTCCAGTCATCGATGTTCCACGAGTTCCGAATTCGCACCGTCGCCGGAACTGCTTTCGGAGCCCTGGGCACCGTCAGCAGTCGCAAGCCCGCTTCTTCCGGAGTGAGCGATCCCTTGCGGGTATTCACCTTCCGATCCGCAAGCACGCAGTTTTCCCAGCAGTCCGCTCCACCACGCGAGCGTGGCAGAATGTGGTCGATGTTCGCCTCTGCGGGCTTCAACTCCCTGCCGGTGTACTGGCAGCGACCTCCATCGCGTTCCCAGAGACCGCGAAAGCCGAATACCGGAACGATCATCGGCACCTTCGCGTAGCGCGTCAGCACGATCACCGTCGGAATCCTGACGCGCCCACCCGGAGTGCCGATCACCGGCACGCCTTCGGGAATGCCAAGTCCGCGCCAGTCCTCCCAATCGAAAGGCTGAATCGACTCACCATCGATCCGCAGGGCACGAGCGCTGCCGGTGGCCAGATGGCCAAAGGCAACGATCGGCGTGATCGCATCGATTGCCAGCCAGTGGCGATTCAGCACGAGAACGGAAGAGCGATGAAGAATGGGAACGGTCATAAGGAAGGAAATTGGGGTGACCTAACGGATTCGAACCGATGCGACCGCGCTCACAACGCGGGGTGCTACCACTACACCAAGGTCACCATTGGGGAAAAATCCCGCATCGAAGGCGTAACTCTCCCGCCGCTTGAAAGATATGCTTTCCGATCCATCGGATCATGCATTCGATCAAAACCTTCACGAGAGCCGTCCGCCCTCCAAGCGGAGGAGGATCAGGAATATGATTTGTTAATCGTCAGTTGGATTGGCCTCATCGGCCTGGATGTTTGCTTGTTGAAAATGATTTGAAGAAGGCATGAGCGAAGTCCCTAAACACAAAAAACCCCGCTTCCCGATGGAAAGCAGGGCGTCTTGAATGCTTGTTCTAAGCGACTTTCGGTCAATCAACTGACCTTACCCTGTTTTCCGGTGGTTTCGGATTCATCCCGAGATCATGGCCCCGCTCAATCGCGGCATCAGATCCGAATGAAATCCAGCAAAGCATCAAACCCTCCGCGCCTGTCGGGCGGACTGTTTGCTTGCTGCTGGAAACTTGGTAAAACATGGTCGTCGTTGGTTGCGGACGGGGAGATATGCATTTCATCAAAACAAGTCAACATAACAATCGGAGATTTTTTGAAGACCCCGCTTTCCCCGGTGCCACGACCTGCTAAAGTCGCGGCATGATCAATCCCGAATGGCTTCCCTACCTGGCAGCAGGCGGTTACCTCCTACTGCATGGGGTCGGTATTCTTCACGTGATTCATGCCTTAATGCATGTGCGCACATCACAGGGCACCATTGCCTGGATCGTGTCCCTCATCGCCGCGCCAACCATTGCAATTCCGCTTTATTGGATCGCCGGCCGTAAACGTTTCTCGGGCTATGTGAGGTCACGCCGTAGTCAGGACTGTGACCTACGGCGGGCGTCTGACGCGATGCACAAGCAACTCCGGCACTACGAGGTCAAAAGCAACGATGCCTTCGGACGCGCCGCAGAGCAACTCATCGGCCTTCCCTTCACCCGCGGAAACGAGATCGAACTCCTCATCGATGGCAAAGAAACCTTCGATGCCATCTTTCATGCCATCGCCGAAGCCAAGCACTACCTACTGATCAACTTCTTCATCGTAAAGAACGACAGAGTCGGCAACCGCTTCAAGGATGCGCTCGTCGAACGCGCCCGCGCCGGAGTCCGCGTTTACTTCATTTTTGACGAAGTCGGCTCCCACAAACTTCCCAGAAAATACCTGCGCGAACTCAAGGAAGCCGGCGTCCAGTGCCATGCCTTCGGAGCGAATCGTTTCTGGTGGTCGCGGCTGCAACTGAACTTCCGCAACCACCGAAAAATCGTTGTGGCCGACGGACGCGAAGCCTTCATCGGCGGCCTCAACGTCGGCGACGAATACCTCGGTCGCGACATACGCTTCGGTGCTTGGCGCGACACCCACCTGCGCCTGCGTGGCCCGGCCGTTCAGGCGATCCAGCTCGCTTATCTGGAGGACTGGAATTGGGCGGCTAATGGATTTCTTGAGCTGCATTGGGAGGGCCATGCAGAAGCCGCAGACCAAACCTTAGCCATCCTCCCCACCGGCCCGGCTGACCTCGCTGACTCCTGGCAGTTGGTCGTCGCCGAAGCCGCCAACAACTCGACCAAACGGCTGTGGATCGCCTCCCCCTACTTCGTGCCCGACGGAGGTGTCCTCACCGCCCTTCAGGCCGCCGCCCTGCGTGGCGTGGACGTGCGCATCCTGATTCCTGAAAAAGCCGATCACCTTCTCGTCTGGCTTTCTGCCTTCTCCTTCTTTGAGGAAACCATCCCCTACGGCATCAAGCTGATGCGCTATCAACGCGGCTTCCTTCACCAGAAAGTCATGCTCGTGGATGACCGCTACGCCTTTGTCGGCACCGCCAATCTCGACAACCGCTCCTTCCGTCTGAATTTCGAAATCACCGCCCTCTCGACCGACGCCGCCTTCATCGATGAAATCACCCACATGTTGGAGATCGATTTCAGCCACAGCCGGGAAGTCGCCATCACCGATATCACCGAGCGCCCCTTCTGGTTCCGTCTCGCCACCCGCGCCGCCCGCCTGATGGCGCCGGTGCAATAGCAGCGACTACGAACCACGCTTCCAGCAATCCACCGAGTGATCATCGACCATGCCGACCGCCTGCATGAAGGCATAGGCAATCGTCGGGCCGAAAAAGGTGAAGCCTTCCTTCTTCATCGCCTTGCTGAGCGCTTCTGACTCGGGAGTCTTCGCCGGATAATCTGACATCTCCTTCCAATGATTCACGATTGGCTTCCCACCCACAAAACTCCACAGCCAATCGACCGCACTTCCTTCACGTGCCTCAAGATCCAGCCACGATTTCGCGTTTTGCCTGACGCCAAAAATCTTTCCCCGGTGCCTAACAATCCCCGGATCGACCACCAGTTTCTCCAACTGCTTGTCCGTCATCCCCACCACCTTCTCAGGCTCAAACTCGCGGAACACCTTTTGGTAGTGCGCCCGTTTTTGCAAAATCGTCCACCACGACAAGCCAGCCTGCGCCCCCTCCAGGCAGATCATCTCGAAAAGATACCGCCGATCCCGCGACGTCACTCCCCACTCGGTGTCATGGTATTCACGGTAGAGCTCCAGATTCGGAGGAAGCCACGGACAGCAGGTTTTGTTCATGCTGATAGTCTTCACTTCTCCATTCATTCGTCCATCCCGGCGATTCGATTCCTTATAATTGTCCCGCCGAAAAAATCGCAGTTGCTTACCACTGGCTCCCGTCCACTCTTCGCCCATGCCAACCGGCAACTCTTCTCGCCTTCGCCCCTGGTTCATCTGGCTCGGCTTGTTTTATACCGTCTGGCTGATTCTGGTGACCATGGGAAATCACTGGCACACCCTTGCCGAGCATTGGGGCATCGCAGTCGCCATGGCGCTTGGATCCTACGCCGCCGGCTCTACACCGATGGGCGGCGGCACGGTGGGATTCCCAGTGCTCGTCCTGCTCTTCGACCAGCCAGCCACGCTTGGTCGGGACTTCAGTTTCGCCGTCCAAAGCATCGGCATGACCAGCGCCACCATCTTCATCCTTTGCCGCAGGCAGCCGCTCGAATGGCCGATGCTTCGCTGGGCCATCCTCGGCTCCCTGATCGGGACGCCACTCGGGATCTTTTTCATTGCTCCCCACGTTCCCTCACTCTGGATCAAAGTCATTTTCGCAATCATCTGGTGCAGCTTCGGCGTGCTCCACCTCTACCGGCTGAAAGAACTCAGTCGCCATGAAGGCCTCGCCCCGGGAGCCCACCGCTTCGATCGCAACGCCGGATTCCTCGTTGGCCTGCTCGCCGGAGCGACCGCCGCGTCGATCACCGGCGTCGGCATCGACATGGTCCTTTACGCCGTGCTGGTCCTGCTCTGCCAAGCCGATCTCAAAATCGCGATCCCCTCTTCGGTCGTCATCATGACCTTCACCTCACTCGTCGGCATTGCGACGAAAGGTCTGAGCCACAGCATTCAACCCGGCGTTTACGAAAACTGGCTGGCAGCTGCGCCGGTCGTGATCCTCGGTGCCCCGCTCGGGGCTTTCATCGTCGATCGAATCGGCCGCGCTCCAACACTACTCTTCGTCTCCATCCTCTGCATCGTCCAATTTATCTGGACGATGCAGAACGAATGGCTGCAGCTCGGAATCAAAGGCCTGGCCTGGTCCCTCGGCGGCGTGCTGCTTTTCAACCTCGGTTTCGAGTGGCTGCATCAGATCGGAGGCCGCTTCGACCGCCGAAACGCCGCACAATCCGGCAACTAGCTCATTCCCGCCTTGCCCCGCAAGGTTTCGGCTGATTTCCTCCCGCCCCACCGAATTGACCCAAGAATCATGGCTAGCAAGGATACCACCGACCCCGTCCGCATGGAAAAAATCGTCTCACTGTGCAAACGCCGCGGGTTCATTTTCCAGGCCGGTGAACTCTACGGCGGGCTCAACGGCTGCTGGGACTACGGTCCGCTCGGTGCCGAATTGAAGCGTAACCTCAAGGACTACTGGTGGCGGAAGACCGTTCAGGAGCGCGACGATGTGCTCGGCATGGACGGCTCGATCCTGACCCATCAGGACGTCCTGAAAGCCAGCGGTCACATCGGCGGATTCAGCGATCCAATGGTCGATTGCAAAGCTTGCAAAGGTCGCTTCCGGGCCGACAACCTCGAAAACCTTGAATGTGGTCAAAAACCATCCTGCAAACCCGGCGAACACAAAGCCTGTGAACTCACCGAGCCACGCGCCTTCGACCTAATGCTTTCGACCAAACTCGGTGCCTTGGCAACTGACGATGATCCGAAGGCCATCGCCTACCTCCGCCCGGAGACCGCGCAATCGATCTTCTGCCAATACAAGAACATCCTCGATTCCAACCGGATCAAGCTGCCCTTCGGCATCGCCCAGGTCGGCAAATCGTTCCGTAACGAAATCAACCCGCGCAACTACACCTTCCGCAGCCGCGAGTTCGAACAAATGGAGATCGAATTTTTCTGCCGCCCGGAAGACGGCATGCGTCTGACCGACGAATGGCTCGAAGCCCGGCTCAACTTCTACGAAGAAATCGGCGTGCCCCGCGCCAAGCTGCACATCCTCGATGTCCCGGACGGCGAGCGCGCGTTCTACTCAGAAAAGACCTACGACATCGAATACGAATTCCCCTTCGGCATTCAAGAACTCGAAGGTGTCGCTTACCGCACCAACTACGACCTCCGCGTTCACCAGGAAGGCTCCGGTCGCCCGCTCGAATACTTCGACGAGGAAACCAAAGAGCGCTTCCTACCCCACGTTGTCGAGCCCTCCGCCGGCTGCGACCGCACCGTGCTCGCGATGATTTGTGAAGCCTTCGACGAAGAAGAACTGACCGATGAAAAGGGCAAGAAAGACGTCCGCACCGTGATGCGCTTCGTGCCCCGCATGGCTCCGATCAAGGTCGGCATCTTCCCGCTTCTCAAAAAGAACGAGGAACAAGTCCGCATCTGCCGCGAGATCCAAAAGACCCTTCAGCCATGGATGAACGTGTTCTACGACGACGGCGGCGCAGTTGGTCGTCGCTATCGTCGCCAGGACGAAGTTGGCACGCCATTCTGCGTAACCGTCGACTTCGACACCATCGGTGAGAACGACCCTGCTCACCAAGGCACCGTCACGATCCGCCACCGCGACTCGATGGAACAGGAACGCCTGCCTGTCAGCGAGCTGCTTGTGTGGCTACTCGAGCGCGTGCGCTAGGAGAAGCGACGCACCCGTCGCTCGAAGCATGGATTTCTCCGTGACGAGTGAATCCAATGTCGGGAAAAATGTCCCCTCGGGGATAGAGGCCAGTCAACATCCTAGCCTGCCGCACGGGGGTGGGCCAGCTCTTGGCTTCTCAGTAGTGATCTGGCACCGGGATATCAATCGCACGCTGACTTTCCCAGCGTGAGATCGCGCCATCCTTGTTGACGTCGTAGTATTCCATCATCGCGCTGATGTCTTCATTCGTGACGCCAGTCACTCCTGACTCGCGGATGCCCTGCTGTCCCTCCTTCCGCGTGATCTTTCCGTCCGCATTGTAGTCAAATCGATCGAACTTTTCCTGCAAGGCCATCACCTTCCGTCCGTGAGCCGCCTCGGAATGAGGATTGGGCGTCGGCGTACATGCGGCGAGGATCAGAACGCAGGAGGCGAGATACTTCATATCGCCGAAGTATCTGCCACTTCTCAAGCTGCGCAAGCCGAATCCAATCGCCAAATCGCCCTCTCTGGGTTGGGATTGCCCACGTGCGCATCCGCATCCTTGTCGCTGGAAAACCCGCCCTCGCCTACGCCAAAACCGGCGTGGCCGAGTATCTCAAACGCTTAACCCGATACGGCAATCACGAACTGATCCACCTCAAGGCAGGAGACTCCGAAAGCGTCTCACAAGCCCTGCTTGAGCGCTCGGAGGGCAGCTATCGCATCGCCCTGGATGAGCGAGGGAGAGCTCTCGATACAGCGGCTTGGGCGAAGTGCTTCGAAACCCTGGAACTCCGCGGCGACATCAAAGCCGTCTCCTTCCTGATCGGTGCCTCCGATGGCCACACCCAGGCGCTACGCGAACGAGCAGACGAAGTCTGGTGCCTTTCCAAGCTCACTCTGCAGCACGAACTCGCGCTCGTCGTGCTCTTAGAACAGATCTACCGCGTGGCGACCTTCCGGAAGGGTGAGCCCTATCACCGCTGAGAAGCAGGTCAGCGACGCGGCTGCTGTGGCATCATGCCCAGCGCACCGGCACCCTGCCCAGGCAGCGGCTGATTCCAAGCCTTCTGATTTGAGTTACTTGGCGGAGTCACAGGCTGTGGATTCAGATCCGGATCCTCCGTGGTGCAGGAGCAAAGGGGAAGAAACGCGATGGCAGTGGCGGCTAGAATGAGCGTGCGCATTCAGGGAACATAAAAAAACCTCCGCAGCATGCAAGCCTACGGAGGTTTTGAATGAGAAATGATTGACGATCAGTTCGTTGCTGCTTTGGCAAGGATCACGCGGTCACCAGGCTGGAGACGGACGCCAGGGGCGAGCGTGTCCCAGTCGATCTCACCGATGGTTTGAGTCGCTTCGATGCTCGAAGGCTTGATTTCAGCAATCGAACGTCCTCCACGCTTCACGATCAGGCGGGTCTGAGGGGTGAAACCGGTGTTCTTTCCGGCACCAATCACCACGAAGCCCCAATCCTGATCGACGGCCGTGATGACCGACTCCATGGCATTGCGGGCGAAGCGGGCATTGCGATCTGCCTTGCGCTTGGCGAGACGGGCAATCTCCTCCTGGTTCTTGGCGACAGCCTTCTCCGCTCCTTCGATGGTGGTTTCGAGTTCGCCGATATCCTGAATCAGAATCTTTTTCTGGTCCTCGAGATCAGTAACCGCATCCTCGATTCCGTCGATACCGCCCGGGACGTCGAGATCTTCAAGTTCCTTGAGGACCTTCTGCACATCGGCAAGATCTTGTGCCTGCTCTTCGAGGGTTCCTTCAATCTCGACGAGTTGACGCTGAAGCTGCGTCTCATCCGACTTGAGCTTGTCGATGCTCTGTTCGACTTCAGCCTTCTCACTGCGAGCCGTCTTCAGGTTGTCGGTCTCGGTATTGAGTTCCTTCTGAGTTTTGTCGGCGGTGGCGGAAACCGTCTTGTTGTCCTGAATCAACTTCAGGCGGGTTTTCTGCTGTTCCATCATATTCCCCTTGTTTGAATTGGAGAAATAGGCGGCACCAGCGATGGCGAGAAGCGCGATAACGTAGAAAAGGGCTTTCATTGAATCTTTAAAAATAGGGGTTGGCCTCAGGGCGGAATCAGTTCTTTTCTTCTGGGGCCGCAGGCTCGGCTGGAACGACCTTGTCACCGACCATCAGTGTCACATCTTCAGCAAGGGAGTTGGGAACGACGTCGGCTGATGCCCGATTTGATTCAACCGAACGAACACGCAGCTCAGCGATTGGCTCGCCGTTGCGGACCACGTTCAAGGTCGATCCGGAGACGATGCCACCGTTATTACCCGCAGAAAGGGTCACAAAACCCCACGGTCCGTAAATCGAATTGATGCGAGCACTGCCGAATGACTTCTTGCTCGAAATCATATTGGTCTCCTTGTTGTAGGCGGAAACCGTGTTTTGAGTGGAGGCGCGGAGTGCGAGCAGATTGGTGCGCTCGTTTTCCTTGGACGCCTTTTCATCCTCTAGACCAGTAATCTCCTCCTGGAGACGCTTGATCTTGCCGGCCAGTTCCTTGAGCTCACCTGCCTTCGCGGTCTTCTCCTTGATCTCGGCGATTTCGGCCGCCTGCGCTTCGCTTTGCTGAGTCTTGGAAGCAATTTCCTTCTTCACGCCATCATTCTTGGCCGTCTGCTGCGCTTCCTCTTCTCTCAGACTCACCGTGGCCTGCATGGTTTCCTCTTTCTCAGCGATGGTCGCATTGCGCTTCTTCTGAAGGTCGGCGAGTCGGTTCTGAGTGGTATTCAAACGAGACTCAGCGATTTTACGGTTATCGATTTCCTTCGTGTACTGTTCCTTGTTTTTGAAGGCGAGGAAGGCGGATGCCGCGAGAAGGACTGCTGTTAGGATGGCAAAGATGTTGGCCATGGAGTTTTTTCAGTGAAAGATTGGGACTTGCTTGGGGGTGAACGTAGATAGTCCCGGCAACCCCCGGCAATCCTTAATTTTAGCATGATGACGCTTCACTTTACAAAGTATGGGCGGTGTCCCATCGATTGCTCCCCCAAATGAATTCCGTCCTTCGCGTTTTCGCCTACCTGCGCCGCTACCCCGGCCTCGCCTCCGCCCAGTTTCTTTGCGCCACGATGATGGCGATTTCGGTGATTTTTTTCCCGGAGATCGCCAAGATCGTGCTCGATAAAATCGTCCCGGATCCCTCTCGCCACAAGGAGTTACCGCTATGGGTGATGGCCGCACTCGGAAGTTTCCTGCTCAAGGACGGACTCAACTGCGCCCGAATTTTCGTCAACAATCACTTCGAACAGAACGTCATCTTCGACATCCGATCCGACCTCTACCAAAAAATCCAGCGACTCCCCCTGAATTGGTTCGACTCCCGCCGGACCGGCGATGTTATGACACGAGTCGTTGAAGACGTCACCGCGATGGAGCGCGTTTTGATCGACGGAATCGAGCTCGGACTCGTCGCTGGCATCCAGCTGATTGCCGTCGGAGTGGTCATGTATCTCGCCGACTGGCAGGTCGCCATGTGGGCCACCCTCCCGATCCCGATCCTCATGATCGGTGCCTGGGTTTACTCAAAAGACGCCCGTCACCGCCACAAGGCGGAACGCAACGCCACCTCTGCCCTCAATTCCCTTCTCCACGACAACATCGCCGGCATCCGCCAAATCAAGTCCTATGCCGCCGAAGCCGAGGAGCACGCGAATTTCAACAAACTCTCCGGGAAAGTCCGCTCCGCCACCCTCTACTTGATGAAGTGGTGGGCAATTTATAATCCCAGTATGTCCTTTGCTGGCATGCTCGGCTACGTGCTGGTCCTCGGCTTTGGTTCCCAGGCCATCATCGAAGACCGCATGACGAGCGGCGAGCTTTTTCAGTTCATCCTCCTCCTCAGCCTCTTCTACGAACCCGTCTCAAAGCTCCGCCAACTCAACCAGATGGTCTTCTCGTCCCGCGCCGCCGGCGACCGGGTCTTTGAAATCCTCGACTCGGAAGACGAAGCGAATGCAGCCAGCGGTGACAGCCTTCCTGAGACCATCCGCGCCCACGTTCGATTCGACTCCGTCTCCTTCTCCTATGGCGAGCAGCCGACGCTCAACGAAGTCACCTTTGACGCCCAGCCCGGCCAAACGATCGCCCTCGTCGGCTCGACCGGTGCAGGAAAGTCCACGGTGCTTTCGCTGCTCAACCGCTTCTACGAACACGACGGCGGAACCATCACCATCGACGGCATCGACATCGCCACCCTCTCCAAGACCTCTCTGCGCGCCAACCTCGGCTACGTCACCCAGGAGCCCTTCCTCTTCAATGGCACGGTCCGCGAAAACCTGCTGCTCGCTCGCCGCGATGCCACCGAAGAACAGATCTGGACCGCCCTCGAAGCTGCCAACGCCGCGCCTTTCGTCCGCGCCCTGCCCAAGCAGCTCGAAACCAACGTCGGCGAACGCGGCGTGAAACTCTCCGGCGGAGAAAAACAGCGCCTCTCGATCGGCCGTGCCCTGCTTAAGAACGCGCCCATCCTGCTCCTTGACGAAGCCACCGCCTCGGTCGACTCGGAAACCGAACGCCTGATCCAGGAAGCACTCGATGCTCTGATGAGAAATCGCACGGCCTTCGTCATCGCCCACCGGCTCTCGACCATCCAGAACGCCGACCGGATTTACGTCCTCGAGCACGGCCGCGTCATCGAACAGGGCACCCACGAAGAACTACTTGCCCGCAACGGAAAATACGCTGACCTGTGCCGTAAGTCCTTCCTCGGCGACCAGAATCCCGATCGCCTGACCAACCAAGACAAGCGCACCGAACCATGACGCTTCGACTCCCCATGAAATCCATCACCGCGACCCTTGTCGCCTTTCTTTTGGCGCTCCCCGCCCACGCCTTGGCCCCAGGTGACGAGGTCACACCGGATGCCATCGCCAAAGCGGACTTCGTCAGAGGTGAGCCCTTCAAAACCTGGGAAGCCGGCAAACCCTACATCATCGCCTGCTGGGCCAGCGGCTCGGTTCCCTCGGTCGCCACCCTTCCGATGCTCCAGGACCTCCAGGAGATCTACGAAAAAAGAGGACTCAGGATCATCGCCATCAATGTCGGTGAAAACGATAAGGAAAAGCTCGTCAATTTCATGGAGACCCAGGGCGAGCGCATCACCCACCCGGTCGCCTTCGTCCCATCCGGCGACCCCTTTCAAATCGAATGGATCGATGCCGCCAAAGTCACCCAGCTACCCTTCGCCTTCGTTGTGAGGGACGGGCGTTACCTCTACGGCGACCACCCCGCCAAGCTCAATGCCGAGCTGATCGAGGCCTTTCTCGCCGGTGGCAAGCAGCAGCAGGAAGCTCTCGACAAATTGGAGCGCGAGAAGGTCACCGAAATCGTCATCAGTGATCACTTGAAAGCCTACTCCATCGCACAGACGGCCAATGATTCCGAAGCCATGGAAGTTGCCATCGCCGCGATCGCCAGCACCCAGCCCGACTTCGTCCACCTGCCCCGCATGCTGGTCGATGCCGCGCTTGTCAGGAAAGACTGGTCCACCGCCGCCGCCAGTCTGAAAGCCATTGGTGACCCACAGCTCGCCCTGATGTCCGCCGCCCTCATTTCCCGCCGCTACGACACCATGGAAGAGCAACCCGCTCCCGAAGTCTACGAAGCCGTGGCCGAGATTCTCGCCGCAAACATGGCCGACGATGCCAGCATCAAAGCATCCCTCGCTCGAGTGCAGTGGAAACTAGGAAAGAAGGAAGAAGCCCTCGCGACGGCACGCCTCGCTGCGCTCAAACCCGGCGACCACGCCAAAGCCCCCTTCGATGACTTTGCCAAGAGCTTCGAGACCGACTCACCCCAGAGCCTCGACGATCTCATCGCCGCTCTGAATCGAGCCATCAAGCCCAATCCCTGATCTCATGGCAAAACGCCCACGCCCGTTCTGGTTTCGCCTCATTCGCGGATTCCTGATCATCTATGCCGCACTGTGCGTCTTCTCCTGCACCATGGCGGACAAACTGATCTTCATGCCACAGCGTCCCGCTTATACCAAGCAGGCCCCCAACCTGATCAGCATCGCGACCTCGAAGGGAGAAGTCGTCCCCGCCTTCTACTTCCCCGCCAAACCCGGCAAACCCACCGTGCTTTACTCCCACGGAAATGCCGAAGACATCGGCGGCTCCATCGAGCTCTATCAGCAATGGCGCCACGACGGCTGGGGCGTCCTCGCCTACGACTACCCCGGATACGGACACGCCAGCGGCACCCCGACCGAGTCCTCAACCGAACGCGCCATCGCAGCCGCTTGGCACTCTCTAACAGTCGATCACGCGGTCCCGGCATCCGACATCATCGTTGTCGGACGCTCGGTTGGCAGTGGGCCCTCGGTCTGGCTGGTCGACAAGCATCGTCCCGCCGCCCTGATCTTGATCTCCCCCTTTACCTCGACCTTCGCCGTCCACTCACCCGCGCAGTATATTCTCCCGGGAAACCGTTTCCCCAACCTGAAGCGCATCCGCAAAAACGATACCCCACTGCTCGTCATCCATGGTGAAAGTGACGGCATCATCCCGAGCGCCCACGGGCGCAGCTTGCACGAAGCCAGCTTGGCAAAAACCAAACGCTTCGTCGGCATCCCCGGTGCCGGCCACAACGACCTCGCTTGGACAGAGATCGCCGAGCCCATTCGGCAATTCATCGGCGAACTTCGCGTCGATCCGGATTAACGCGCCGGCTCGGACTTCTTCAAATTCGGCATTTTCGGAATTTGCTGCTCATACTTGTTGATGAACTCTTGCAACTTCCCGGACTGCTGAGCCTCCTTGATCGCCCCTGCAAAAACAATCCCGGCCACGATTCCCAAAACCGGACCAGCCCAGTAAATCACTGCCAGGACTTTTCCGATTCGGTCGAGCTTCTTGGTGAAGCCGTATCCCGGAGGACAGGCGAACAAGCGATATCCGATCCACCAGTTCAATATCGGCACGATCAAACCGAACAACCACGCACCACTCATCGCCAGGTTCTCGAAGCGTTTCAAAACAATCGCGATCATGAACGCAAAGGGGATCGCAAAGACGATCAGGGCCGCCCAAGGCGCATATTCCTTTCCGGCAAATTCCTGAATCTTCGGCAGAACCGTGCCCAGCCCCACCGTCAACAAAACCGGCAGCACCGTTACTCCGAGGAAGTATCCCAAGCGCGACGCCCCCGGCAGCTTCAGAGGCTTAACGTTCTCATTCTGGAAATCAAAACTGCCACTGTCGGCCAGCGAATCATTGGGCGGAGCGTGCCCCATACGATTTCCGTCAGAGACCAGCTGAGCGGGATCCCGCCGCTCAAATAGCCCATCAATCTCACCCGCAGGCTTCCATTCCGTCTGCCCACCACCGATCACCATGTCAGTCCGCGGCTCCAAGCGCCCCGCCCTTGCGGCATCGACCATCTCCGCAAAGGTCACCGGCCCGAAGCGCTGACCGCTTCGCGACACATACCACTCGTCTTTTTCCTCCGACACGCCCTTTATCTATCCTGACAACAAGCAAAGGTCAATTTCCACATCCGTAGCCCAGGCCCCTCGAATTCTCGTCCTTGAATCACCCACCATCCAGTTCATGTTGCTCGTCCAAGCCCATGAAACTCCTCATCTCCGCGCTCCTGATTCCCATGATCTGCCAAGCCGCCCCCACGGAAACCAGAGGCCACTACGGCAACTCCGAGGGCCTCGCCCTTTCCTACCTCCTCATCCAGCCCAGCCCGGCCGCCTTCGCCCCAAATGCCAAGCGTCCCCTCGTCGTCTTCCTCCACGGTTCCGGCGAACGCGGCGACAACCTCGACCTGGTCAAAAAGCACGGCCCCCCCATGCAAGCACTCCAAGGCGACGGCCTCCCCTTTGTGGTGCTCGCCCCACAGTGCCCGGCGGGAAAATCGTGGGACCCAACGACCGTCATCGCTCTGACAAACAAAATTGCCGCCGAAGAAAACATCGACCCCACCCGCATCCACCTCACCGGACTCAGCATGGGCGGCTTCGGCACTTGGGACATCATCGCCGAGGCCCCCGACCTTTTCGCCAGCGCCGTGCCCATTTGTGGCGGCGGCGATCCCGTGACCGCCCCCAAAATCAAGGACATCCCCATCTGGACCTTCCACGGCGAAGCTGACGATGCCGTGCCCGTCGCCAAGACCCGCGAAATGGAAAAAGCCCTGCGGAAAGAAGGAGCCCCGCAACTCCGCTGCACTTACTACCCGGGTGTCGGTCACGACTCATGGACCCAAGCCTACGCCGATCCCGCCCTTTACGCCTGGATGATGCTCCAGAGCAAAAGCACCCCGACGGGGCCATGACTGACCAAATCGGAACCACCTTTGAAAGCGCCATCCTCTCCGCCACCGAATCATCCCGCATGGAGGTGATCGAGATCATTCAAGAGCTCTGGAGCGGCTACGGAAAAATCCTCCGCATCAAACTCGAAGCCTGACTCCAATGGCTCGCCCACTTCCACGCCTCCTTCCTTCATGCATATCCGACCGACCTCTGGGAAACCGGCACCTGCTGCCACCTCTAAACCCGCCCCGACGAACTCGCAGCCCT
>Ga0100401_1000335_pt1 | contig 38351 bp, 21 predicted proteins | sample CryGeymeta201525_FD_80421 | JGI IMG/M metagenome (GOLD analysis project Ga0100401, IMG submission 80421) | Groundwater microbial communities from Crystal Geyser aquifers in Utah, USA - Crystal Geyser metaG 2015-25 | ecosystem: Environmental > Aquatic > Deep subsurface > Groundwater | place: USA... | reverse complement strand
TGCCACGAAACGACGTTCTAACAGAGCTTCGCGGCCGCCGCCGGAGCAGTCGGCCGGGCTAGGCCCTCACGGGCCCGCCCGCCTGCTCCGGACGGTGTTTGAACGGTACCGGTCCCGTTTTTCCAGCATTCGCCCTTCACGACCCGGTCGATGTAACACCCGCCAACCACTCACACACCTCGAACTCAACTCGACCAAACCCGACGCCAAGAAGCGCGGCCCCAAGGCCAAAAGCACCCTCCAACCCGACATGCCCGAATCCAAGGCCCCGCAGCTGGATCTTTTCGACTAGGTCGGCGAAAGCTCTCGATCTTTGTGATCGGATCCTTCTTGTCTTTCACTGCTATGAGCCCGTCGCCCTAGCTCATCCAAAACACCTAAGTCACTCCCCACCATAAACATAACGGTTATCGTCCAAGAATTTCAAAAACTCTCAATATTCTTCAAATTGAGATTGCAGAGCCTCTAGTTTAAGTTAATCTCAATTTAGTAGTTTTTGAGATTATTTGAGAATTCCATGAAAATCCCGTCAATCGCCCCGACATTTCTTGAAATTTACTCCAAATTGCCGCCCGAAAGTCTCGCAAGAGCCCTTCGGCCCGGTGTGCCGGACGACTATCGACATTGGGATGAACTAAAACACCGAAGCCCCCCAAACGGGCTCAGCCGTGATGAATGGTGGTGCGCGCTCAAGTTACAACGCTTTGCTACCAAAAAGCAGATCCCTCTATTCGGGCCGGACGGAGAACCCTTTTCCTTCTCGGTACCGGACACCATCGGTCGGCAACTCCACGAAATTGATCTTGGCGCTGGCGGCCGGATCGGAATCCCTGAACTCGTCGCCAACGCGGACCAAAGAGATCAGTATTTGATCAGGTCCTTGATGGAGGAGGCCATCACCTCCAGCCAATTGGAGGGTGCCGTAACGACCCGGGAAGTCGCCAAGGAAATGCTAAGAAGCGGTCGTAGCCCGAGAGACAAAAGCGAAAAAATGATCCTGAACAACTACAGGACCATGCGACGGATTAGGGATCTCAAACAAGCACCGCTCACACCTGAGCTCGTCTTCGAACTTCATCGTATGGTAACGGAAGACACGCTGGACATACCCGGTGCGGCTGGGCGTTTTCGAACCCCGGAAGAGTTGATTACGATTGAGGATGACGCGGGAGAAATCATGCATCTCCCTCCAAAAGCAACCCAGTTGCCCGCGAGAATGGAAGCAATGTGCTCGTTTGCGAATTCCGACAGTATCGAACCCTTTGTGCATCCCGTCATTCGTGCCATGATTCTCCATTTCTGGCTCGCGTATGATCACCCCTTCGTCGATGGGAACGGAAGAACCGCCCGTGCCCTTTTCTACCACTCGATGCTCCGGGCGGATTACTGGCTTTTCGAGTTCATTTCCATCTCGGACATTCTCAAACGGGCACCCACCAAATACTACCGGGCATTCCTCTATTCAGAGACGGACGAAAACGATCTCACCTATTTTCTCCTCCATCAATCTGACGTGATCCGCAAGGCCATCGCGAGCCTTCACGAACACATCGCCAAGAAGAGCATTGAAATCCGCGACACCCGTCATTTCCTGAAAAATTGGAGACACCTCAACCCACGCCAGCAAGCATTGCTTGCGCACGCTCTGAGACATCCTGGATTCGCCTATACGATCGAAGGTCATCAAACGAGCCACGATACTTCCTACAATACTGCGAGGACTGATCTTCTGGCTTTAGCCGAAGAACAACTTCTCGACTTACACAAACAGGGTCGAAAAATGATCTTCTTTCCTACTGAAAGTCTCGAAACAACCATCAAATCCGGTGGGCATTCCACTTCATAATTTTGGACTCAAGATGAAGCCTTTCACCAACGACAACGTCGCCGTCCGCGAGTGGAACGAAGAGATCATCTTCCTAAGAAAGATCCTCCCCGGCGCCGCCGACAAGTCTTACGGCATCCAAGTCGCCCGCCTCGCCGGCCTCCCCAAACCCATCATCGAGCGCGCCAAAAGCATCCTGAGCCACCTCGAACTCAACTCGACCAAACCCGACGCCAAAAAGCACGGCCCCAAAGCCAAAAACACCCGCCAGAACGACATGCCCGAATCCAACGCCCCGCAGTTGGATCTCTTCGATTGAGGGGAGCATGGGCGTCCCGCCCGCATCTTAGCCAAGCGGCGCAAAGCCGCCGTAAGGAGCAACGACACTCTTGTCGTTTTATCAACCCCGGCTTCCCCCCATGGGCCCCAGCCCATGGACCGCGCGACGCTGTCGCGCTGAGCTGCCCGAGGGGTAGGATAGGCCGCTGAGGTGATTCGGCTTAACCAGCCCAGCGCGACAGCGTCGCGCTCTCCATATCGCAAAATTTGGACTGCGGTGGCAGAGCGAGTCTCTGAGCGTCGACACCGCTTTTCCAACCCCCTCTAAATTCCGAGTCACCCCCGGCGAAATCCTCCTTGAGGAAAAGCGCCGAAGGCTTGTAGGCGCTTTAGACGGAGCAGAGCGGAGCCCGAAGGGCGAGGGGTCCGAGCGGGGGACTCCGAGTCAATACCTCAACCCCATAACCATCTCCCAAAACGCCATGGCCCGCGCCATCGGCGTCGCCCCCCCGCGCCATCAACGAGATCGTCCACGGCAAGCGTTCCATCACGCCCGCCATGTCGATCCGCTTCGGTGCCTTCTTCGGACAACCTGTCCGCCGAAGCCTCGGCGAAGGAGGATCCGACACCTTCTGGCACGGCCTCCAAGTCGAATGCGACTTCCGGCACCACACTCATTTCCCGCAACTCGATCGACGCTGATATCCAATTCTGCCCACTTCCTGACGGCAATGTCCCGGCTCATGTCGGCAAGCCCTTCCAATTCCGGAAGCCTTGCTGCTCCGTGAAAACTCCCAACTCCTCCAGTCTTTCCCGGGTCCCCACCCGCGAACTGGTCTGCAAGTTCTGCAGCCGCTGCAAGCTGATCAACCCTCCATACGTCGACAACCAGTCACAAGTCCTCCCCATCCCGTTTCTGAAGTCGGCCCACGAAACCGATCCGCAGGCACGCTCCATACTCCTTCTCAATGACTCCCGACCACCACTCCGTAGAAAGCTCTTCCAGCGGAATCATCATCGGCCTTCCTCGGTCCTATCATCATTTGAGGCATCGGAAATCACATCGTAGCACATCCTTATGGAGCCAAGCGGCCCTCTGAGGTCATGCGCGACGACGCCCATCATGCGGTCCTTATCGGTGTTGAGCGCCCTTAGCGCGGCCGTCCGTTTTTCACGCGCTTTTCCCCTCGCTTGATCGTGCTGATCCACGATCCTTCACGCCGGGGTTGCATCGGGATATCAGGATGGATAGGGTATTAACCCAAGAATGAAGCAACGCTTCAACATCGAGGACGCGTTGAAGCAGTTCCACCGGGCAGAATACGAAGGATGGCTGGTGACAATCGAAGTCCTCGCCGGACTGGTGGTGCACGATCTGGTCGAAGCCGGGCTGCTGCTGGAACGCATGCAGGAGGATGGCTTTATTAAAGCGTCAGGGCGTGGCTTTGATCTCACGGAGCCGGGTCGGCGTTACGCGTTGCAGGTGGTCCGGGCGCACCGGATGTTCGAGACGTGGCTGGCCCGCAAGACCGGAACGGACGCGGCGGAATGGCACCGGATGGCGGAGAAGGCGGAACACCTCCTTTCGGAAAAGGAGATCGAGGAGATGGCGGAGAGCCTCGGACAGCCGCGCTTCGATCCGCACGGCGATCCGATCCCAACGCGCCACTTGACGCTGCCCGACATGGGAGAGAGCGCGTTGATGGAGGTGACCGAGAACACGGTGGTGCAGATTACGCACATCGAAGACGAGCCGGCCTCGGTCTTTCGGCAGATCATATCGCAGGGCTTGGCCCCGGGGGTGGTGCTGCGCGTGCGAAAGGTGAGCACGCGGGAGGTGGAGCTGGAAGCCGAAAGCCGAATCCGCCGTCTTGATCCGGTGGCAGCACGGCAGATTCAGGTGATCCCGGCGCTGGATGAGGAGATCCGGCCGGAATGGTCGCGCCTGTCGGATTTAAAAGAGGGCGCGGAGGCCACGATCGTGGCACTGTCCGCAGTTTGCCGGGGGGCGGAACGCATGCGTCTGCTGGACCTTGGGGTGGTGCCGGGGAGCCGGGTTAAAGTGGACCTGACCGGTCCGTTCCAATCGCCCCGGGGATACCGGATCCGGGGAACTCTAGTGGGGCTTCGGCATGCCCAGGCAGAGAACATTTTCGTGATGGAGGACGCCGCATCATGAGCAGCTGCGGGACGAGTGGCTGTGCGAGTTGTCCAGTGGCCACGGCGAGGATGCAACGACTCGGGATTGATACCGCTGGGGTCGATTACGTGGTCGCCCTAGCCGGCAATCCAAACACCGGAAAGAGCACGATTTTCAACCGCTTGACCGGACTGCACCAGCACACCGGGAACTGGCCGGGCAAGACGATCACACGCGCGGAAGGCGGATTCTCCTTTGGCGGGAGCCGCTACAAAATCGTGGATCTGCCGGGGACTTACTCGTTGTTATCCGCCTCACCGGACGAAGAGGTGGCGCGGGACTTCATTCTTTTCGGGCAGCCGGATGTGACGCTGGTCGTGATCGATGCGACCGCGCTGGAGCGAAACCTGAATCTGGCGCTGCAGATTCTCAAGATCTCGGAGCGGGTGGTCGTTTGCCTGAACCTAATGGACGAGGCGCGGATGCACGGGATCGAGATCGAGGTGGAAGGCCTCTCGAAAGCACTGGGAGTGCCAGTGGTGCCAATGGCGGCACGTCAGGGAGTCGGCGTGCCGAAATTGCTGGAAACAATTCAGAACGTGGCGTCGGGAAAAGAGCAACCGCGGCCCCGGCAGTGGATGCCGGACGTGCCGGGGCTGAAGGCGGCTCTGACACCACTGATGGAGCACTTGGAGGCATGCTATCCGGGTCTGCGTCATTCGGACTGGGTGGCGCTGCGCCTGTTGCAGGGCGACCGCTCGATCGAAGCAGCGGTCTTGGACGGACGGCTCCACTCGCTGGCGGCGGATGATGAGAAAGAACCGGAGGAGGGATGCCTCTCGGAATCGGCATTGATCGAGGAGGCGGACCGCTTGCGTTGGACCGTGCCGCGTGGTTTTCATGACAAAACAGTGGAGGACATCTACCGGCATTCGGCGTCCTTGGCGCGGGAGTATGTCCGGACCCCCGAAGACTCCGCGCGTCTGCGCTGGCAGAAGCGCATGGATGAAATCCTGACAAGCCGCTGGACCGGCATCCCGGCCATGATGCTGGTGTTTGCGGCGATGCTGTGGATCACCATCATCGGGGCTAACGGGCCGTCCACGATGCTGGCATCACTGTTAATCGGGAAGGTCCATCCCATCCTGCAGGACGCGGCGGCGTGGATGCATCTCCCGGCTTGGCTGAACGGGATGCTGGTCGACGGAATGTATCTGACCACGGCGTGGGTGGTGAGCGTGATGCTGCCGCCGATGGCGATCTTTTTTCCGCTGTTCACGATTCTGGAAGATCTCGGTTATCTGCCGCGGGTGGCGTTCAACCTGGACCGCATTTTTCAATCCGTCGGCGCGCACGGGAAACAGGCGCTGACGATGTCGATGGGATTCGGTTGCAACGCGGCTGGGGTGGTGGCGGCGCGCGTGATCGATTCGCCGCGAGAACGCCTGATCGCGATCATCACGAACAACTTCGCGCTCTGCAACGGACGCTGGCCGACGCAGATCCTGATCGCGACGGTGTTTCTCGGGTCGCTGGCACCCGCGGCTTTTTCCGGCTTGGTCGCGGCGGGGACGGTCTTCGGAGTGGCGATGCTGGGCGTGCTGCTGACCTTCGCGACGTCGTGGCTTTTATCACGGACCGTGCTGCGCGGACAGGTGTCGAGTTTCAGTCTGGAGCTTCCCCCCTATCGTCCGCCACGGATTTGGCACACGCTTTACACCTCGCTGATCGATCGGACGCTCTTCGTCCTATGGCGGGCGGTCGTCTTCGCGCTGCCAGCCGGGGCGGTGATCTGGCTTAGCGCGAACATCATGGTTGGAGACGTGTCGGCGGCAGAATGGTTGGTCGATTGGCTGGACCCCGTCGCCGTGCTCATCGGACTGAACGGCGTGATCCTCGTGGCCTATCTCGTCGCGATTCCGGCGAACGAAATCGTGGTGCCAACGATTCTGATGCTAACGGTGCTGGTGACAGGAACAGCGGTGGAAGGCGCGCAGGGGGCCGGGGTGATGTTCGAGTGCGATCCCGGGGATCTCTCCGGCTTGCTCCGGGCGGGAGGCTGGACGACCCTAACTGCGGTATCGGTCCTAGTATTTTCGCTCTGCCACAACCCGTGTTCGACGACGATCTACACCATCTACAAAGAAACCCACAGCGTGAAGTGGACGGTGGTGGCGACGTTCATGCCGCTGGTGATCGGGGTGGCGCTGTGCGGTTTGTTGGCGTGGGTATGGAGCTGGGGCGGTTAGACCGTGGAGGGAATCCAGAACCCCCTATCACCCCCCCAGCCGCCGGAGCTTCGTGAGTCGGCTTATGCAAAAGCAATATCATAAGAGAAGCATCGAGCGTCTCACCCGGAACTCCTAAATCGGGTCTATCAGCGCAAAAGACCCGCTCGCGGAAATCCTCGAGCGGGTCCAAAGTGCTAGTAGCTGTCGCGGGCTAGCTCCCTTCATCAACGAAGCTCAAAACGATCAAGGTTCATCACCTTGTCCCAGGCCGCGACGAAGTCGTGGATGAACTTCGCTTCGCTATCCGCACAGGCATATACCTCCGCGAGAGCACGCAGAATCGAGTTGGAACCGAAGACCAGATCGGCACGAGTGCCCGTCCATTTCGGCGCACCGGTCTTGCGATCGAATGCTGCGAAGGCATTGCCGCATGGCGAGACCTGTTTCCACTCGGTCGCCATGCTGAGCAGATTGACGAAGAAGTCATTGCTCAGGGTTCCCGGACGCTCGGTGAAGACACCGTGAGGCGATCCATCAGCATTCGTTCCAAGCACGCGCATGCCACCGACCAGCACCGTCATTTCGGGCGCTGTTAGAGTGAGTAATTGCGCCTTGTCGATCAGCAGCGCTTCAGCAGGCACGGTGTATTGGCCTTTGAGGTAGTTGCGGAAGCCATCGGCAATCGGCTCAAGCACGTCGAAGGACTCGACATCTGTCTGCTCCTGCGTGGCGTCCATGCGACCCGGCGTGAAAGGAACGGTAACGTCATGTCCGGCATTCTTCGCTGCCTGCTCGATCCCGGCGCATCCACCAAGCACGATCAAATCCGCAAGCGAAACCTTTTTGCCACCGCTTGCAGAAGCATTGAAGTCGCTCTGGACGGCTTCAAGCACCTCAAGCACATGGGCCAGAGCGGACGGTTGATTCACTTCCCAATCCTTCTGTGGAGCGAGCCGCACCCGCGCACCATTCGCACCACCTCGCATGTCCGATCCACGGAAGGTCGAGGCGGATGCCCAGGCGGTGGAAACCAGTTGCGAAACACTTAGGCCGCTCTCAAGGATCTTGCCTTTCAGCGCCGCGATGTCCTGATCATCGATCAACGGATGATCCACAGCCGGAATCGGATCCTGCCAGAGAAGCTCCTCCGTAGGAACTTCCGGGCCGAGATAACGGGAGCGAGGCCCCATGTCGCGATGCGTCAGCTTGAACCAAGCACGCGCAAAGGCATCGGCAAACTCGTCAGGGTTCTCGTAGAAACGACGTGAGATCTTCTCATACGCCGGATCCGCACGAAGCGCGATGTCGCTGGTCAACATCGATGGCGCAATGCGCTTCGACGAGTCATGCGCGTGAGGCACCGTGCCTTCTCCGCCACCATCCTTCGGCTTCCACTGATGCGCACCTGCCGGGCTTTTGGTGAGTTCCCACTCATAGCCGAAGAGATTCTCAAAGTAGTTGTTACTCCACTGCGTCGGCGTGGTCGTCCAAGTGACTTCCAGACCAGAGGTGATCGTGTCGCCACCCTTGCCCGTGCCAAAGCTGTTCTTCCAGCCGAAGCCCTGCTCTTCGAGTCCAGCCGCTTCCGGATCGGCACCGACGTTGTCGGCCGGGCCGGCACCGTGGGTCTTGCCAAAAGTATGACCACCGGCAATCAGCGCGACGGTTTCCTCGTCGTTCATCGCCATGCGGGCGAAAGTATCACGAATGTCCCGCGCTGAGGCGAGCGGGTCAGGATTTCCATCGGGACCTTCCGGATTCACATAAATGAGACCCATCTGCACGGCCGCCAGCGGATTTTCCAGATCGCGCGATTTGTCATCAGCGCCCTCCGCATAACGCACATCGCCACCGAGCCAGGTCGTTTCCTTGCCCCAGTAAACATCCTGATCCGGCTCCCAGGTGTCCTCGCGGCCACCGGCAAAGCCAAAGGTCTTGAAGCCCATCGTTTCCAGTGCGACGTTGCCTGTTAGAATCATCAGATCGGCCCACGAAATCTTGCGGCCATACTTCTGCTTGATCGGCCAGAGAAGTCGGCGTGCCTTGTCGAGGCTCACATTATCCGGCCAGCTGTTGAGCGGCGCGAAACGCTGCTGTCCACGACCGCCACCGCCGCGACCGTCACCCGTGCGGTAGGTCCCGGCGCTGTGCCAGGCCATGCGGATGAACAAGGGACCATAATTTCCGAAATCCGCCGGCCACCAGTCCTGGGAGTCGGTCATCAAATCGGCGAGATCCTTTTTCAGTGCCTCGAGATCAAGACTCTTGAACTCCTCGGCGTAGTTGAACTCTCCGTCCATCGGGTTGGATTTGGTGGAATGCTGATTGAGCAACTCCACTTTCAATCGATTCGGCCACCAGTCCTGGTTGGTCGTGCCGCCGCCACCGGCGTGATTGAACGGGCATTTGGGTTCTGTTGTTTGGTCTGACATAATGTTGTTGGTGATTTGTTAGATAGGTAAAACGCCAAGCGACTTCATTTCGCCACGAGGCAATCGGGGCAGTTCCCCCAGTAAATGACTTCCGCCTCATCGATCTGAAACCCGGAGTCATTGATCGCCGTCAGGCAGGGTGCATGGCCGGCCGCGCAATCGACATCGACCGTCTTGCCGCAGCTGCGGCAGATCAAATGGTGGTGATTATCGCCGATGCGATTTTCATAAAGTGTCGGTGAACCCGCAGGCTGAATGCGCCGGATGAGCCCTTTTTTGACCAGCATCCCAAGTGAATCATAAACCGCCTGCCGGGAAATCGCGCCAATGCTGCCGCGAACATCCTCCGCAATGGCATCCGCCGTGCCATGTGGCCGATCCGAAACCGCCCGCAGCACCGCCAGGCGCTGGGCCGTCACCGGAATGCCATTTTGGCGCAGAAGTTCGGCAGGCTCGCTCACGCCGGGAGACTTCGTCCACTTTTGGACCCTGTCCAGAAAAATTCCGGCTCGCGAGACATCCATCCTTGCTCGAATCCTCTTTTGACGACTCCCGATTCCCTTGCTACTCCCCCGCAGCCAAATCATTCACCTCCAGTAAGGAAGCACGGCATCGGAATTTATGGACGAAACCCTCGAGCGCATCGCCGAAAGGCCAGCCCTCCGCGAGTGGCTGGTCTCAGACGCGTGGGAAGATCACTTCGACCACGCCGCACTTACCCGGGCCAGCGAGTTCGACGACGGAAAAGCGGTCACCAACATCCAGTGGATCGATCTCGACGGCAGCGGCGAGCTGACTGTCACTGCCGATATCCTCGGTAAAAAGCGCGAGCGCAACGAAGCCACCCTCGTCTTCACCCAATCACGCGGCGAATGGATGGTCGAAAGCGACTGCACCTGCCCCGACATCCACGAATGCAAACACGCCGCCGCCACCCTGCGACTCCTCCAAAAGGAACTCTCCGGCACCCCAGCCACACCTCAACTCGTCCAGTTTGAACTGCCCTTGATGAGCAGTTCCATCCCAGTCTCTAACAAAACCGAGAAACAGGAACCCCCTCAAAAAACCTTCCTCACCTACTGCATCGAGATCCCACAAAACCCTCTCTCCACCTCGCTGCACTTCGTCTTGCGCACCGCGAAGCGCCTCAGCAACGGTAGCGTGAGAATCATGAGCGGCGTCGCCTCGGTGAACCCGGAAAGGCCCACCGCATGCATGATCGAGGAGGACATCGAACTCGTCCGCCTGTTCGAGAAACGCCAGTTCGAAAAGAAGACTTTCGGCGCCATGCCACTGGAAGGCGCGGACTGGAGCACGCTTCTCGACGGCGCTCTAACAGCTGGCCGACTCTTCTTCGGAAACGAACCCAGCGATCACCGAGGCACCACCGAGCACCGCCCGATCAACATCGGTGACACGGAAACCATCAAAGCTGACTGGGAAACCCTCCCCGACGGCAGCGCCCGCCCGGTGATCCATGCCGATCGCAGCGGCCTCGAACTTCTACCGCTGACCCCGCCGCGCTACATCGCCCCGAAAACCGCCACCATGGGGCTCGTCAAAACCAACGTCCCCTCCGACCTCCTTGCCACCTGGACCCGTGGCCCGGTGATCAAGCCCGACAACATCCCCGCCATGATCCGGCGGCTTTCCAACTTCCCCGGCGGCAAACTCCCGACACCGAAGATCGTCGAAGCCGTCATCCGCCCCGCCGTCGCGCCCACGCCCGTGCTGTGGATCAGAAAAATCTCACTCGGTCCCTCATGGGAGCGCTCCCACCGTTTCATCGGCGAGCTCTTTTTTGAATACGGCGACAGCTACCGCCTCCCCCCGCTCACCAGCAGCGGACCGCGCGAGCACACCGCACACATCGAGGGCAAACGCGTCGTCTGGCCACGCGACTTCAAAGCCGAACGCCTCGCCGATGCTGAACTACTACGTTTACCATTGATCCCTTTCGGAAAGTCTCCGAACCCGAACGCGCTCGTCCCCAGAAATCCAAAACCAAGCCACGAAATGGCCTGGCTCAACCTCCTTCAAGGCCCGGAGTTCAACCAACTCCGCAAAGACGGCTGGAAGATCGAACTCGATCCACGCGCCGGCCTAACAGCTCGTGATGCCTCATCATTCGTTCCCGCCATCGAAGCCGAAAGTGACCATGGCATCGACTGGTTCCGCTTCGACATCACCTTCGAGATCGATGGCCAAAGCTTCAGCCTCATCCCGATGATCGCGCAGGCCATCGAGCAGGACTACCCGCCCGCCGATTCGCCCGACCTGCCCGGGCACATCCTGCTGCCCTGCGAAAATCCTGAAGACGGCTTCATCCGCTTTCCCGCGAGACAGTTGATGGAAACCGTCGATCAAGTCCGACACCTCTTCCAAGGCAAACCCAAGGCGGGAAAACTTCGACTCGATCGCCTTTCCGCCGCCTCCGTCGCCGACGCGCTGGAGATCGACGACACCGAAACCAGCCGCACCCTTGCCGGCCTCGGCCGCGGCCTGCGCGACATTCACGAACTCCCCACCATCGACATCCCCCCAAACGTCGACGCCGATCTCCGTGAGTATCAAAAGGAAGGCTTCCGCTGGCTCCAGTTCCTCGCCAACCAAGGACTCCACGGCATTCTCGCCGACGACATGGGCCTCGGAAAAACCCTCCAAGCCCTCACCCACCTCGCCGCCGAACACGCCAAACGCCCCGGCCGGCCTTCACTCATCATCGCCCCCACATCCGTCGTCCCGAACTGGTCCGCCGAAGTCGCCAAGTTCACCCCGCACCTCAAACTGCTCATCCTTCAAGGCCCGAGTCGTCGCCATTACTTCGAAGAAATCCCGGACGCCGACCTTGTTCTAACCTCTTACCCCTTACTCGGCCGCGACATCGATGAACTCGCTAGCCACCAGTGGCACGTCGTCCTGCTCGACGAAGCCCAGCACATCAAGAACCCGAAATCGATCAACGCCCACAGTGCCTGCCAACTCGAGGCAACCCAACGACTCTGCCTTTCAGGCACCCCGATGGAAAATCACCTCGGCGAACTCTGGAGCCTGCTGCGTTTCCTCATGCCCGGCTTCCTCGGCACCGAAAAAGCCTTCAACACCCAGTTCAGAAAGCCGATCGAAAGCGAGCGCTCCAGCGATGTCCAAGTCGCACTCAACAAGCGTGTCTCCTCACTCATCCTGCGTCGCACCAAGGACCAAGTCGCCAGCGAGCTCCCGGCCAAAACCGAGATCATCCACCACATCGATCTCAACAAATCCCAAACCCAGCTCTACGAATCCGTCCGCGCCTCGATGGACAAGCGCGTTCGCGACGCCATTTCCAGCAAAGGCCTCGGCCAATCCCACATCATCGTCCTTAGCGCGCTGATGAAGCTCCGTCAGATCTGCTGCCATCCACGCTTGATCGAGGATTCCCCGGCAGAAGCAGGATCCGCCAAGCTCAACTACCTCACCGAAGACCTCCTCCCGACCCTCATCGAAGAAGGCCGACGCATCCTGATTTTCTCGCAGTTCACCTCGATGCTCTCACTCATTCAGGAGCACTTGGAAAAAGCGCACATCCCGTTCCTCAAACTCACCGGCCAGTCAAAACATCGCGGCGAACTCGTCGAAAAATTCCAACAAGGCAACATCCCCATCTTCCTCATCTCCCTCAAAGCCGGCGGCACCGGCCTCAATCTAACAGCCGCCGATACGGTCATCCACTACGACCCCTGGTGGAACCCCGCCGCCGAAAACCAGGCCACCGACCGCGCCCACCGCATCGGTCAGGAGAAACCTGTCTTCGTCCACAAGCTCATCTGCCAAGGCACCATCGAAGACCGCATCATCGACCTCCAACGCCACAAATCCAACCTCGTCGAAGCCCTCCTCTCCGACGAAACCACCGCCCTCAAGCTCGACCAGGAAACTCTCGCCCACTTGCTCGCTCCTCTTTAAAAACAGCTGCAAGCTTTCATTGTCATCTCGCCTGAATCAGCGAGTCTCTCCAACATGATTCGAATCACATTACTCGCCACCGCCCTGATTCAACTCGGCGTCGCCGCCGAGCATCGCAGCTACGAATGCACCTTCTCTGAGACCTCCCCGGTCACCGACGGCGATCTCTCCGACGCCGTCTGGCAAAAGATCAAATGGACAGAGGACTTCGCCGATATCCGAGGTGGCAATCATCTCGCGCCCGCCCAGCGCACTCGCGCGAAAATGCTTTGGACCGCAGAAGGCCTCCATGTCGCTGCCAAACTTGAGGAAACCCACGTCTGGGGGACTCTCACAGAAAAGAATGCCATCATCTATCATGACAACGACTTCGAGATCTTCATCGATCCTGATGGCGATACCCTGAACTACTACGAGTTCGAGATGAACGCCCTCGGTACCATCTGGGAACTGACTCTCGACAAGCCCTACAACAAAGGCGGCGAAGCCGAACTCGGCACCAACCTGCCCGGCCTGAGAAGTGGCGTCAAAGTGCTCGGCACCCTCAACGACCCTACCGACACCGACCAAGCCTGGACCATCGAAGTCTTCTTCCCATGGAAAGACCTCGCCCGCTACCGCGGAAAAGCAAACTCACCACCAGCTGCCGGCGACACCTGGAGAATCAATTTCTCACGAGTCGAATGGAAGCACGACATCAAGGATGGAAAATACGTCCGTATTCCCGCCCACGGAACCAAGATCCCACCGAATCAACACCCCGAAGAAAACTGGGTCTGGAATCCCACCGGCGAGATCAACATGCACATGCCCGAGAAATGGGGCCGCCTGATCTTCGTGAAATAGATCCGGAGTGGCGCATTCCTAACCGCCATGGGTGGGCGAGGCGACTTTCACTCGCCCGAACCAACCCCATCACCGTCCCACAACACTCACCTCACACACCCCGCCATCTCCCTTCTCCCCTGAAATTTTCACCGGCAGGAATTTCTCAATCACCGCAATGTTCGTCACCACGTGACGATCCGGCGGCATCGTCGTAAAGCGACCACCACCCGCCAAAGCCATCGGCAGCAAAAGCTGATCCGCCAAATGCCGACCCACCGCCGCGCCGTTTCCGATGAAATCATTCATCATCTTTGCCGCACGACGTCCCACTTTCTCCGAGCTCGTCCCATGTTCACCGAAGGTCGCGCACAACTCATAGCCATGATCAAAGCCTGCCTCCACGAAGCAAGCCACCCCACGCCCCGGACCCTCCGGCAGAGCGACCACCTTCGCATCCTCACAAGGATAGGCCGCCAGTGCCGCATCTAACACCCGCCCAGCAATCGACAGCGACAAATCCCTCACCGGCACCCGAATCGACTTTTCACGCAACTCACCACGCTCCATCCATTCGATCTGACCGAGCTTCTCACAAGGTTGCACCTCACACTCGATCACCCCACCACCCACTGGCGCGAAGCCCGCTTGGACCAAGCGAAGCTCCGCCCTCGCCCCCAACTTTTCCATCGCAGGAAGAAACACTCGCTTGATAAAATCCGCCGGCGGAGCCAAGGGATTATGAGTCCCACCTTCCAATCGCAGCGTACTCGGCTCCTTCGCCGACCACAGTGCCGGCAATAGCGTCTGCAAAAGCAACGACGTGCTCCCCGCCGTGCCAATCGCGAACTGATACGATCCACCGCGCACTTCACCGCCACGAAAGACCAGCTCCGTCGAACCAATCTCCGCTCCATCCGCCGTGCCTCCGGAGATTTCACAAGCCGCCCGCACACAGGTCAGGTGCTGACGCATCAGCCCCGGCTTGCGGCGTTGCCCACGAATATTCGTCATCCAAAACGCCTGCCCCGTCACCATCGCCAGCGACAAAGCCGTGCGCAGCATCTGCCCACCCCCGCCACCTCCATCTAACTGAATCAACTTACTCATATTCCCTTTTTTAATCATCAGCCTCCGCCGAATCCTTAATCACAAAGCGAGCCTGCAACTTCGCCACCGTTTGCGCCAGCCCCGCCGCCTCCACGCTATGAAGAACTTCCGAGAAGTTCTTATAAGCATCCGGCGCCTCATCGATCGGATACTTCCGACCATTGAAGAGGATGTCCGAGGTATCAAACTCGGCATCCACCGTCTTCTGATCCAGCGTCCGAGCCGCGTGCTTACGCCCCATCTGACGACCCGCCCCGTGATTGACCGACCAAGCCGTGCGCTCCGCACCGCCTTGAGCCACCATCACGACCGAACCATCACGAGGATTCCCCGGCAGCAAAATCGGATGTCCACTTTCCGCGAACGGTGTCCCCGCCAGCGAGAAATGCCCACCCGGAACGGCACGCGTCGCCCCCTTGCGGTGGACCCATGACTTCGTTCCATTGACGATCTCTTCACGCGCGATGTTATGCGATATGAAGTAAACCAGATTTCCCTTCGTCCCCGGAAGGACTTCCTGGAAAGCCTCAAGCACCAGCGCATTGATCAGCATGTGATTCACCGTCGCAAAGTTTGACCCCAGCGACATGTCGTCGATATAAGCATCCGCCTCAGCAGTCCCGAGCGGCGCATAGACCAACTTCTTGTCACCCGCAGGATACGGCGTGCTCCACGTCTCAAACTTCCGCTCAAGATCCTTGAACTGAGCCGTCGCCAGCAGGTTCCCGAAGCCACGCGATCCGCAGTGGCTTAGGAACGAGACGTGCCCGTCCTTCAGACCAAAGGCATCCGAAGCCTCACGAGCCGATGGCCGATCAATCAATCGCGTAATCTCGCACTCCCCGAAGTGGTTACCCCCACCGTAGGACCCGAGCTGACCGACCTTATCACCGAAATTCCGGATACGCTTCTGATCAAGAATCCACTCAAGGCGATTCCCAAGCGCATCGATGGTTCCGTCATGACCGACGTGTGCCGAGTCCTCGCAACGATCCGCCCACTCAGGCGGAATTCCGAGCTCTTCACAGACACCCTGCGAGGCCCCTTCGGACACCACACGGATTCCTAGCTCTTGCCCGACACGACGACCCTTCTTCACGCTACGCTGACCACGCCCCGCACCCGTCGGAGTTCGTTCAATGATCGCATTGATCAGCGCACGACGCGTCTTCTTATCCGCGATGACATCCTCGGGGATATCCATCTGAAGGAGCGACATCGAGCACTTGATGTCCACCCCGACCGGGCCGGGATAGATATGTGTTGGCGAAACCATCACACACCCAATCGGGGCCCCGTAACCGGCATGTCCATCTGGATTGAGAATCGTATCGGTGACGCCCGGAGCCATTCGCGAGTTCACGATCTGCTGCAGACACATCTCATCGAAGCCAGCGCGGATATGATCATTACCGATCACCGTGATCGGCTTTCCTTTATCGCCAGGAAGAGGAATGAAGCCGATGGCCTCGTCAGTTTTGTGGATGGTGTTCATGATATAAAGTTGGATTTGGGCACAGTGGTGCCATGAATTCGTAAAAAGATTAAGTTAAGGCACTGCCGTAAAACCCGGCTGCTTGGCTGCCTTTCGGTCAAACGTGTAAGTCGTGGTGCAACCATCGTTCTGGTTGCGGGCGGCAATCAGCATATCGGCCAAGTCACAATTGGAACTCGCCCAAGCGTTGAGCGCCTTGCTGACCATCACTTCACCTTCAACTCGAAAAATCGGTGTCTTTAGCAAATGCTCGACAACCGATTGGATGTCGGGACGCTTGTAGCCGTAGGCCGTCTCAAGCACCCAGACAAGTTCACACAGAACGATCACGCTGACCCATCCGGGGTCCGAAGTGGTGCACTCACGGCGCACCAATTTCTCGGCGCGCTTGAGCTGGGCCGCGTCGTCGCGGATCAACAGCCTCACGAGCACATTGGTATCAAGACCGAGCATCGCAGACTGCTTTCTTGATGGCTTCATCCATTTCCTCAACGCTGAGACGAATCTTCGAGGGAGGCAGGATGTTCATGAGTGTGTCCAAGGTCACCTCCTCGGCCACCTCCACTTGAAGCTTCCGGTCCGCTGTCAGTTTGAAATCGAGCTTTTGGCCCGGCTTCAAACCAAGTTCGTCCCGGATCGCCTGAGGAATCGTGATCTGGCCTTTGCTGGTGATCGTTGCTGTCATAATCTTACTGTATGGTAAGGAATCCTGTTTTCAAGCATGGTCTCTGGTTTTGAAAAGGTCGCGGCGACAAGGTTTGATGAAACGTATTTTCCCGCTCTACCACTGAGCTACCGGGCCGTCGAAAGTGGCCCAGGCCGGATTCGAACCGGCGACCTGGTCGTCCGTAGCGATGTAGTTCCATCGGCATTCGCCGCGATTAGGGAGGGAGGACACTCTTGTCCTCCGGTTTACATAGTTGATTGGTTAAGTTCGAGAGAGTTTCGCGACAAGGGATTGAAAAGACATTCATGGCTCTACCACTGAGCTACCCCGCTGACGGGAGCCGGAGTCGAACCGGCGAAAAATGTAGTCCTCTCCGCATTCGCGAAGTTAAAAGTGAGTGCCGACAACAGTCGGTGAGACATCACAGGTCTTGCGACCCGGGCGGGATTCGAACCCGCTGGTTACCAATGGAGTCTCACCTGCATTCGGCAAGGTTGGCCAGCACGGCGGCAAGAAATGGAGCATGACGTTTGTTCGTTACAAGAAGTTGTAGTCAGGCTCCGCATCCGCCGCACCGGCCGATTGTTCACGCGATCTTGATTCGCTTTGTTAGAGTTTCGTTTTCGATTTCACGGACCCAGTGATCCGCTCCATTTCCGTCCTTCGCAAAGGACCCGATGATCTCGAAGACCGCATCACTGAAGCCTCCGATATTGAGGATGTCGTTCCGATCCGGCGCCTGGGTCGTGCTGTTCGGCACGATGTCGATGCAGACCAGCTTCGCCCGTGGGTTCCGCTGCTTGAGCTTCTCCCACTCGGCCATGACCGCCGTTCCGCGTCCACCGCGACCCGCATCGACCCACGACTCGTTGTCCGAGACGAAGATGACCAGATCCGGCGCTGCCTTTTCACGGTTCAACTGAGCCAAGGGAGCCGAACAGTTCGTTCCGCCACCACCGACCTTCGTCAGCTTCTCCGCATTCGTCATGACCGAATCACGAGGATTGAGATGGGCATCAACCACGTTGAACTCGAAAGGAAGCACCCGCGCCGAACGATTCGTCCGCAGCAATGCCGCAGCCACCAGGCCGGCAACATCCACACAGCGAACCGCCGAGCTTGCGCCCTTCTGATACCCCGTGACCGGCCATTGCATCGACCCCGACACATCAGGACAGACCACGACCGACCCTTCGATCCGAGGAACGTTCTCGAGCGCGACTTCCATCGCATCCTGCAGCGCCTCCCGAACCTTCTCCGGAACATCCTTCGAAGTATTCAGATAAGCGACGAGCAGTTGATAAGGAAGCACCCGCGCACGTCGGACCAGCTCGGGATGACTCAAACGAGCCGCGAGCTTGTCAGCCATTCCGCCGAAACGGAACACGCCATGACGCGAGAAAGCATTCAGATTCATCCGAGTCGTCTGCCAGGTCGCTGCACCTGCGATCGCCGCCCATTCCCGGGCACCGAGCTCAAGCGCGGTCAGCATCTGGAAAGGAACCTCGGGAACTTCTCCCGAACGATCCAACTTCCAGGATTCGAAATCACGCACCAAACGAGGCAGCGCCTCCGCATCGTAAGGGCGACCTAACAGCCATCCGTAAAATGCTTCACGCGAAGCCGTCTTTGGCTGCGGATGGACCATCTTCACGACGTCCGCCAGCGATGGTGCATTTCCGATCGATGCCTGAAGTAACTTCCGGTCGCTCGCCCGTTCCAGCCAACGCCGGACCAGACGCTTCGGTCCCGAGCCAAGAGACTTCCGCCCCGTAACTCCCGATCGCACGATCTGAACAAAGTTCCGAAGCATCCGACCATTGTCGATGACCTGCAGGAAGATCTCTTCCAGACGATCGAGGTCACGGCTCGCCAGCACCGCACAAAGCAGCGCTGGCATGTCCTTCATGTGACCGCGACGGCGCGCATAAAGTGCCGTCTTCGCCAGGTAATCCACGTCCACCCGGGCGGCCAGCTCGAGCACCCGATCGAGCTGGTTCTCCGCCGAGGCGTAGAAAGTAGGAGTCAGGCACCCCGTCGCCGCGATGCGGGCCAGAGCCGCCTTGTCCGACAAAGCGTATGCGGGTCCGCCGGCATCGTTTCGAGTCGTCGCCTTAGGAGCGAGAGCACCACGAAGAGTTCGGAATAGGTTCTTGTTTGCCATTTTGGTTTCGTCCGGTAGTTCGTTTGGACAAAACCCCATTGGCACTCCCCGTGCCAGGACGACTCCCGAAATCATTGGATCCACCTTTTATCACTCTCAATCAGATACTTACAGATCACTAAAACTTTCCTCTCTGATCTCAAGCAATCTCGACTCCCACCCATTTTTATCATTTTGGCTAGTTTCTTATTCTTAATGTGCTAAGGACTAGCCCGCTCGGACCGCTGACTTTAGTCAGCGGTCCATCTTCTCCCCAAACTTGCCTTTCAAATTTCGTCTCATTTCGCGCCCTTTCGTTGTTCCCCAAACTCTTCCTCACAACCCACGTCCCGTGTCTTCCGTGGTTCCAATCCTCCCATGAAACGCGTCGCCATCAGCATCCTTGGCACCCAGCTCGACCGCGGCACCACCCCCGAGCGCTGGGACAAATGGCGACCCAGCATCTCGCTCTTCCAGCACGAAGACCTCCTCATCGACCGCTTCGAACTCCTCCACGAAGCCAACTCCCTCCCCCTCGCCGAGCAAGTCGCCGCCGACATCCGCCTCGTCTCCCCCGAAACCACCGTCGTCCTCCACGAAATCAATTTCGGTCGCGACCCCTGGGACCTCGCCGACGTCTACGGCGGCCTCCACGACTGGGCCCGCGACTACGCCTTTGATCGCGATCAAAACGACTACCTGATCCACATCACCACCGGCACCCACATCGCCCAGATCTCGCTCTTCCTTCTCAACGAAGCCGGTTTCCTCCCTGGCCGACTCATCCAGACCGCACCCCCACGCGGCGGCCGACGCAAGGAAGCCCACGGCCCCGGTCGCTACTCGCTCATCGACCTCGACCTCTCGAAGTACGATGCCCTTAGTACCCGCTTCGCCCGCGACCTTGAGGAAACCACCGACTTCCTGAAAAGCGGCATCGCCACCCGCTCCGAGAACTTCAACCAGCTCATCGAACGCATCGAGCAAGTCGCCCTACGCTCGAAAGCACCCATTCTTCTAACAGGTCCCACCGGTGCCGGCAAAAGCCACCTCGCCCGTCGCATCTACCAGCTCCGTCACCAGCGCGGCGGACTCGATGGCGACTTCGTCGAAGTCAACTGCGCGACCCTCAGCGGCGACACCGCCGCCTCCGCCCTCTTCGGCCATCGCCGCGGAGCCTTTACCGGTGCCCAGGCCGACCGGCCCGGCCTCCTCCGACAAGCCCACAAAGGCCTGCTTTTCCTCGACGAGATCGGCGAACTCGGCCTCGACGAGCAAGCCAAACTGCTCCACGCCCTTGAAGAAAAAACCTTCCTCCCCGTGGGTGCGGATCAGGCGGTAAAGAGCGACTTCCAACTCATCGCCGGCACCAACCGTGACCTGCGTGAAGCCGTCGCCGAAGGCCGCTTCCGCGAAGACCTGCTCGCCCGCATCCACCTGTGGACCTTCTCGCTCCCCGCCCTGCGCGACCGCCACGAAGACATCTCACCAAACCTCGACTACGAACTCCGCCGCTTCACCGAAAAGGAAGGCCGCCAAGCCTCTTTCAACAAGGAAGCTCGCGAAGAATTCCTCAAGTTCGCCCAGTCGCCCGACACTCATTGGCTCGGCAATTTTCGCGACCTCAACGCCGCCATCACCCGCATGGCCACCCTCGCCCCGCGCGGCCGCATCCGCCGCGAAGAGGTCACCGAGGAGATCACCCGCCTCCGCGAAAGCTGGCATCGCCCCGGTCAGCAAAGCAGCTCCGAAGCCGCCGATCTCACAAAGATCCTCAGCCCCACCCAACTCGCCGCGATCGACCCCTTCGACCGAGTCCAGCTCGCCCACGTCGTCGCCGTCTGCCAGCGCACCAAATCCCTCTCCGAAGCCGGCCGCGAACTCTTCGCCGCCTCCCGCCAAAAACGCAAAGTCACCAACGACGCCGATCGACTGAAAAAATACCTCGCCAAGTGGGAGCTTGAATTTTCCAAGTTGAGTTAAGATGCGTCGACCTCACCGTTTCTGACCTTTTCAATGACCCCCTGCCCATCTGGAAGCACCGCCTCCCGGTGCCGATCCGCAATCTTGCTCATCTCTCCGGCGATGTCGCGGAAGAGCCTCGGCGACCAAACCCTCTCAAGCTCCCATCCCTGACTGCGGTGAATCATGGTTCGGAACAACTCCCAATCGATCGGATCAGGCGTGTTCCGGTAGCGGTTGAAATCAGTTAGAACACCGATGGTCACATCCTCCGGCATCGCCGGATGAGTAAGCGCCACATCCACCGAGAATCCATCATTTCCCCAATGCACGGTCGATCCTATCGCGTGCTCGTCACGCATCCTGGCACCCAGCGCCGCTGCCACCGCTGACGGCTGCCTGACCTCGAGCACCTCGCATTCCGCCTGCTCGGAAGCCCGCATGTTTTCCAAAGTGTCGTGGTAGTGCTTGTAGAGGGACTCCAGTCGCTCGGCATAGCACAGGTAGCTGTAAAGATGAACCCGGCCGTTGGGCTTTGCACCTTGAGCCGCGGCGAGTCCCGCCTGATACTCCTCGCGGGGAATCGATGTCAGCACATGGATTTCCGTCCGCGCCCGGGTCACGAGCACATTCAGCCGCCGCTCGCCGCCAACTCGCGAAAGTGCCCCGAAGTTTCGCCGGAAACGCCCCGTTTCATCACGCCCAAAGGTGGTGCTGATGATCATCACATCCCGCTCGTCACCCTGGACATTTTCAAGGTTCTTCACGAACAGCCCTTCGAATGAATCCGCTCCTTTGCGTTGACGTGCCCGATCAAGCCGCGATGCGAATTCCGAATCCTCCGCGCATTTGTCGTCGAGCAACTCGAGGATCAGATTCCGCTGCTTCAGGTTGAAAGTCGCGACGCCGATACTCGGTGGATTCGCATCATCTAACAACTCCGCAATCCGCTCCACCACCGCCAGACATTCCGCGGGGTTCGTCTGATCCTTGTAGGTACCATCGACATGCGTCAGCCGGATCGGTGCGGACAGCGCCTTGTTCTTCGGGTGCCCCGGAATTGGCTGCAGGCGGTGGCCGTAGAAGGACTCATTCGAGAATCCGATCAGCGACTCATTCCGCGAGCGGTAGTGCACATCAAGGAAAGCTTCGGAAACATCCAGATTGAGGGCCGCACCTAACAAATCCTCCATCTCCGACATCTGATGCGCATGCAGATCCTCTTCATCTTCGAAATCACCATCACCCGAGTCGACGACGGCACTCTCAAAGAAGCGAGTTGGCGGTAACTGCTTCGGATCACCTGCCACGACCAATCGCTTCGCCCGCAGCAGCACCGGCAAGGCTTCCTCGAGTCGGCACTGACTTGCTTCGTCAAAAATCGCGATATCGAAAAGACACTCGCGCGGGAAAATCTGCGCCACCGTATCCGGGCTGGCCATCCACACGGGACAGAGATCAAAAAGTGGATCGCCGCCTTCCACGTCCTTTCCCGCAGCGATCATCTGCCGCAAGCGCAGCGCCTTTTTCCCACGCACATAGAGTCGCTGCCGAAGCGAAGAGCCCACCGGACTGAGCCTCGATCCCGTGCTGGCCAGCGTCTTCATCGACTGCCGCTCCTGCCAGTAGCGAATCAAAACCCGCTGCACGAGTTCGCGCTTTTCCTCCAAGCGCTCACCCAATTCGCCGAATGCCGCATCGACACGCGCGGTATCAATCCGCGCCAGATCAGGATGATCCGCGATGACCTTTCGCAGGCGGCTTTCAATGCCAGCGCGGGTGAGGCAGGCCAACGCGTCCGCCGTCTCCACGCCCTCAAGCGCGAGCTGACGCGCCGCCGGACTGAGCGTATCGGGGAGCCGACTCAAGCAATCCTGAACTCGTAGCACACCTTCAAGAGACTCGCTCGATGAATCAATCGCACTCCCCAGATCCGTCCCGGAGAGACCGTTTCGAAGTTCTTCATCCCACTCAGCCAGCGCCTTCTCATTCAAGACCGACTGCTCCTTTGCCAGACTCAGCGCTTTCAGCAAATCATGTGCCCGATTCGCCGAGATCGACAGCCGCACCGCATGACCCGCCGCCGACTCCGCACTCAAATCCTTGCGAAGTCCGGTAGCTTCTAACACCTCATCACCCCGTATCAGCGCCACCATTTCCAACGAAACCCCAATCAAGTTGACCGACTCATTCAGGCTAGCATCATCATCGATGCCGCCCGCCTTCTCCGCGCCGATGCGTTCGACGAAGTCACCCACCACGAGCCTTGCCTTGAGGCCTTCGAAAAACGAAATCCCGCGCCCGATCGAGGCATCATCCACCCGTTGCCCAAGTCCGGCCAGCACTGCGGCCGCAGCCTTTCTCTTACCAAAGGCAAAGACCTTCGTCCACTTCTGCGAGGCCTGCGCGTATTCCTGAAGCGCGACCAAAGACTGATTGATCACCCCCAGCGCCGGCTCTGATCCTTTCACCTGAAGCACCAACTCCCGGTCCAAAGGAGCCTTCAGCAAATCGCGCACCGCCGAGGTATCGGCCCACTCACGCTGAATCGGCCCCACATCAGCGGCCTCAAGAATCCCCCTCACCATCGGCCCGTCGAGATCCTTCGAAGCCTGAGTAATCAGCTCGGCGAGACGCGCGCGATTCCTCCCAATGGTCTCAAGCTCACCTTTCGGCAGCACCGGCAAATCCTCTCCATCACCCGGCAGCTTCAGCTCATTCGAAAACTCCCGAAGCTGCTCCTCATAAGATCCCGACTTCGCGGAAAGGTAGTCACTCAAGGAAATCGCCAGACGATCTAACAGCACATTACCCTCAAGCTTCGCAGAAAGCGCCCGATCACAAAGCTCCTGGATGTCCGCGCGGTGGCTTTCCACCAAATCCTGCGTCACATTTTGCGCCACCTCGGACACATCCGGTCCCGCCTCAAGCTCCAGCCATCGACCGACGAGCGAGTGAAACGACTCACCCTCCACATCTTCCGCATGCAGCGATGCATAAGCTTCCCGCAACTCACGATGCAGCGAACTCAGTCGTGCGTTCGCCTTCCCCAGCGCCGGCATTGAGTCCGGAGGAAGCCCTCCTTCCACCAAGTCCTCAAGCCTCTGCCGCAATCCCATGTAGAGTTCTTTCCGATCACGCTGCGGATCGTGAATCACACCGCAAAGATGCCCGATACCCAAAGCATCCAGACGATACTTCACCACATCCAGCGCCGTGCGTTTGTCACAGACAAAAAGCACCCGCTCACCCCGCGCCAGGTGATCACCGATGATGTTCGCAATCGTCTGACTCTTCCCCGTCCCCGGCGGTCCATGGACCACCAACGCCTGCGACCTCGCCGCTTCCTCGACCGCTGCCGACTGACAAGGGTCCGCCCGAGTGATGAGAAACTCACTTGCGAAATCCCGCTCGAACTTTGCCTGCTCTTCCACCTCATGCTCATCCGCCTCGGGGATCGCGTGGGCGCTTTCGGGATTGATCGCTTCTTTGACAAGGAACGACCTCACTGGCCCTTGAAGCTCCGTCTCGTTGGCGATCATCCACTGCGTATCTCGGATCAGCCCCGGATTCGTCATCGGAAACAATCCCATCACTGCCGATGACAACAAGCTCGCCTGGTGACCTAGCCCATCCGCTCTCGGCACCGACACCAATGTCTGCTCGGGATCGTACCCAAGACCCTCCAGCCCCACCCCTTCCCCCACAAACTTCAAAATCTCCTGCAACTCCTGCCACGGCTCCTTCCCCGAATCATCGGCAAACAACTCATCCGACGAAGCTCCCGTCATCTTCTCGATCCACGCCAGCAGCGCCGGGTTCGGCACCAGCCGATCCGCCCCCTCGGCCACCGCCTTGATCGTCACGCCCGTCCGCGCCCCCGTCCGGACGGTTAGTGAAATCGGCACCATCGCCAGCGGCGCGAGGATCCGTGATGTTCCGAACGCCTCCCGGTCATCCTTCGGCGGTAGTGAAAGCATCGGAAAACCCACGAACAGCGCATCCTCGCCATGGTCATTGAAATACTCCTTCGCATCCGCCGCGATCCCCGCAAGCTTGCGTAATAACTTCACCTCCTTCTCCCAGGCATCGCGCTTCCGCTTCTCCTCATCCGACCATTCCGCCTCCGGATAGGCCGGCTTTTTGAAACGCTCCGCCTTCGCCGAAATCTCGACCTTTCCCTCTTCGAGCAGCGCCTTCAAAAAGCTCGTCTCCGAATCATATCCCATCGCCAGCAACTCCGACACATCGACCCGCTGGCGGCTATTGTGAGGCCGGGCATTCAAGCTCGGCCCTTTGAGCATGCTCTGATAGAGCCGCTGAAGCATAGTTTCCAGAATCATCGCGGCAATTAAGCGCAGCCCTGATCGGCAAGTCGAGAACTCCATGCCACGCGATGACGATCACCCAAAATCGTCTTGAAATACCCTTGTCCGATCCCACCCCCAGCCATAACTCATCAAGCGTGACCGAAAAGATCCAGACCCTCCTGCGCGAACTCGAAGCCAAACACGGCATCGAGGTCCTCTACGCCTGCGAGTCCGGCAGCCGGGCCTGGGGATTTGCGTCGCCGGATTCGGACTATGACATCCGCTTTCTTTACCGCCGCCCGATGGAGCATGCTTTCACCATCAGCGAAGGCAGCGACACGATCGAGATCCCCATTGAAAACGACCTTGACCCCGGTGGTTGGGACATCCGCAAAGCCCTCGGACTTCTGCACAAATCCAATGGGGCACTCATCGAATGGCTTCACTCGCCAATCGTCTATCATGCGAACCCGGCTTTCCTAACAGACCTCCGCAAACTCGCCACCGATCACCTTTCACGCAAAGGCCTCGGCAACCACTACCGAGGACTTGCCGGTCAGTTCTACCGCAACAAGCTCACCGCAGAATCCCCCTCCGCAAAAGGCTACCTCTACTGCCTCCGCGCCCTGCTCGCCGCCCGCTTCGTGCTCGCACATGGCACACCGCCGCCCGTTCCCTTCGTCGAACTCATCCCGACCGCGCCCGATGAAGTCGCCGCGGCCATCCGCGAACTCGTCGCCTGGAAAGCCGACGCCAGCGAAAACGAATCCCCCGGCCGACAAGTGACGCTCGATGCCTTCATCGAAGAAAACCTTCCCGGTATCGGAGCCACCCTGGACGCCCAGCCGAACGACTCCAACCCACGCGAGCCTTTCAACCAAATCTTGCACCGCTGGAGCCTGTGGCCAAAAACAACCGACTGGCAGCCGATCTACAAAAGCGAGCTCACCCTCGACCGCGTCCGCCAGCCCGACCTGCTTCTCTTTGAAGCCGTCAGCGGCAGCCGCGCCTTCGGCACCCATCACGAACGCTCGGACTTCGATCTGCGCGGCATCTTCGTCGCGCCACCATCCTTCCTCGGAGGCCTCGAAAATATCGATCAGGTCAGCGATGAGAAAAACGACGAGGTCTATTATGAAGTCGGCCGCTTCGTCAGCCTGCTGCTCTCTAACAATCCTAACATCGTCGAGCTGCTCTTCACGCCCGACTCGTGCATTCGCCACCGCCACCCCGCCTTTGATCTGCTGAAACCCGAAGACTTCCTTTCAAAGCTCTGCCGCCAGACTTTCGGCAACTACGCCATGTCCCAGATCCGCAAAGCCCGTGGACTGAACAAAAAGATCGTCAACCCGCAGCCCGAAGCACGCCATCCGCTCCGCCACTTCTGCCACATCCTCAGCGGTCAGCGGTCCGTACGGCTCGACGACTGGCTCGCAGCGGAAGGCATCGATGAAAACCATCTCGGCCTCGTTTCCGCACCCCACGCGACCAACACCTACGCCGTCTTCATCGACAACACCAAGCCCGCCGAAATGCGCGGAATCTTCTCGAAAAAGGACGACGCCGCGATCGTCTGTTCATCAGTCGAAAAGGAAGCTCAGCCGATTGCCTGGCTGAGCTGCAACCTCGATGCCTTCAAAGCCCACTGCAAAGCCCACCGCGAATACTGGCAGTGGGTCGAGTTAAGAAACGAAGAGCGCTTCGAAACCAACACCGCCCACAACCGCGGCTACGACTCGAAGAACCTGATGCACACCCTGCGCCTGCTCGACCAGGCGATCGAGATCGCCAACACCGGAAGCATCATCCTTCCCCGGCCTAACAGCGACTGGCTGAAGGAAGTCAAAAGTGGCGCCTACAGCTACGACGAACTCCTTGAGATCGCCGAAGAAAAGCACGCCGCGATGGAAGCCGCCTTCGATCAATCCGACCTCCCCGAAGCCCCCAGCCGCGAACGTGCCACCGAGATCCTGCTTGAGATCCGCAAGCTTCATTCATCATAAGCCTCCTCTAAGGATTCTGCGGCGGCCGCTCCTCGGGAGCCATCGGAGTCTTTCCAAAATCGAAGGTCTCCAGCCGCTCCGGGAAACGCTGGACCTTGATGGCCGACGCCACCTTCTCCTCAAACTGTTTCTGGATGGCCTCGCGCTTCGCCCGGATCAGCTCGGATCTCAGTTGGTTCTTCACCTGATGGAATGCCGGCACCGAGGATTCCCGGGTGTCCGTTCGCTTGATCAAATGGAAGCCAGCGGAACTTCGAATCACCTCACTGACATCCCCGTTCTTCGAAAGCTGATGACCCGCATCCAGAACTTCATCGGCCACGCCCGACCTCGCCTTCCCTTTCTCACACCAGCCGATGTCTCCTCCACGATAGCGGCTTGCCTGATCGTCGGAGTGCTTCGCCGACGCCTCTTCAAACCCGGCATCACTGGCAATCGCAAGATCACGGGCGGCATCCATCCGCGCCCGTGCTTCCGCGAGGCGTTCCGGGCTTGAGTGCCGCTTCACGGCGACCTTGATGATCGAGAACCGAAGGGCACCCGGTTTCGCCATCGACTCACGACGTGCCTCATACTCAGCCATCAGTTCCTCATCGCTTATCTCGATGCTATCAAGCGCTGCAGTGAGTTCCTTCTCCTTCAAGATCCCAATCAGCAGGTTGTTGACCGAACGCTGATAGGCTGGGTCCTGATCGACGCCCTGAAGTTTTGCATACTCTAGCAGGCGTTGATACTCGATCATCTCATCGACCAAAGCGTCCTTCCCAGCAACCGGCCGACCCTGATCGCGCCGTCTGTCCCTTTCAGCCAGCACATCCTGCTCGCTGATCCGGTGCTCGGCCACCACGGCCAGCACTTCGGGATTTTCGACCTTAGCCTTTTTCCGGCAGGATGACAGCCCGCCCAGCAGGATGAAAAGCGCCGGAGCAAGCAGGAGAAACGGGCGAAAAATTCTCATCACGCCAAGCCTTAGCCTATCGGACGACCGATACCCGCATGAAAAGCGAGCCACCGGCATCCAGAGGAGTGTCCGCCCGAACTTGAATGCGCCAAATGCCGGACGCACTCTCCATGTTTGAATGCAGCACCGGACCACCTGCTCCGACCGTCCAGGCTGAGTCCGTGAAGTTCAACGCAAACGAACTCCAGGACGACAGTTTTTCGGAGGTCTCGAAAGCATACACCAGCGCCGGATCATTGGACCTCACAGAGAACTCGATGCCCGCATAGGATTTGCCACCCGCCTCGATCACCACAATCTTGGGAGCTAAGTCGTCGTTGCTTCCCGTGGCATCCGTGAGGAATCCATATTCGAGGAAATTTGATCGCCCATCACGATCGTAATCAGCCTCGGGAAGCCGATCCGCGGCCGCCGTGCCTGACGGGAATGACATTGATGTTTCGTAGCTGATGCTTCCGATCCCATCCCCAATGGCATGCACTTCGACGTCATCAATGTAGAAGCCGGTGTTCTCAAAGGAGCCGTCCGCCTGAAGGGCGAATCTGATTTGAAAAGTCTCGGTCGCGATTTCTGGGCCAAGCATCACCGACTTGCGAGTCCAGTCTTCGCTGACCACCCCGCTCACCTCACCGTAGATCTTGACCCATGGTGAAGCGCTGCTTGCACGGACCTCCACCATCGCGACATCGGCAATCGATTCCGTCTTCAGATGCTGCCTCCAACTCACGATGAACTCCTTGCCATCATGGGCGCTGAGATCGATCTCGCTGGAAACCAGACCACTGTCTTCATTCGGCACATAGAAGGCATCCAGATTGGTTCCCCAGGCATTCTGACCGGACCAGGCCGCACCCGGACCCGCTACCGGAGGACCATACTCCCAGGTGCTCAGAGTCCCCTCATCGACATAGCCCCCCTCATCCGTCTCGAAGTCCTCGAAATAAACCTGCTGAAGTTCCAGAGCGAAGATCCTGATGGAGTCGATGTAGTAGCCGGGAGCGCTTTCAGACAGATCCGAACGCATCCGGAAGCGATAGCGGAAGCTCGACACCGCCATCGATTCATCGAGCAGGACGAACTCCTGTTTCCAAGTGAGGGCTTCAGGGCCCGAGGCCTCTCCGTAAACCCTCTGCCAGCTCACGCCACCATCATTGCTGACCTCCAAACTTCCCGCATCATACTGGACTTCGGTTTCGAGATACTGCCACCAACTGAAGATGAAGGGGCCACCACTGTGGGCACTCAGGTCGATCGAAGCCGAGGTCAGATAACTGTCCTCGTTATCGGAATAACCACCGGCCAGCGAAGTCGCCCAGCATTGGCTTCCCGATTGGGCCCCGAGGGGTCCGTTGGTCGGCACGCCGAGCTGCCATGACGAACTCGCCCCACTCGCGAAAAGCCCGCCACCATCGATCTCGAAATCCTGACCATAGAGTTCGGCCACAAGCGGATCAGAAGACACCGGAAGGATCGCCAGCAGGCACGCGGCGAACGAGCAAGTAAGGGACCGTTTTGTAAAAGATAGCATGACGGGGTCAGGGTTGGTAGATCACTCTTACTCGCAGGAAACTGCGGCCGGAGGCGGCCATCGGTTCGGTCATTCGGAATAGGGCGCGACGAGCATCTGTGGACAAAAGCGTGTGGGACACATCCTCGACCTTGGATGCCGACGACCACTCTCCCAGCACCTCCGCACTCTCAACGAGATAGCGGACATCCCCAGCGGCAGGCAAACGGGTGAATTCGATCGCAAGATGACCATCGACGATTCTCAACTCAGGCATCAGGTCCTGCACCTCGGGCTGCGAGGAATCCGCGCCGAAAGCGTAAAGCAGGATGTTGCTGATTCCCGAGTCAGAATGAGCCGCCTCGGCAAAGGTCGCCAGATCCCCAGTGGCCACCTCTTGGGTTCCAGCCGCCACCCACTCGGCAAAGCTGATCGACCGCTCGACGATGAATGCCTGCGCCACTTGGCTAGCGCCGGATCGGTAGGCAGTATTCGGTTTGACACCCAATCGAACCGACTCGGTGCCACCCTGTAAGACGCCACCGGCCAGCGGCTCAACCGAAATGATCGCCGAGGTCTGATTCGCCGCAAGATTCACGAAACGGTCGATGCTCTTGTAGTCGCTGCCGCTGGTCGCCGTGCCACCCAGTTCGAGCCGCACCAAAACACTCCGGTCCACGATCCCGGTCCGCTCGATCAGGAAAGAAGCCTTTGATCCCGTATCCTTGGATGCGACAGGCTCAAGCACACTGATCGAGATCTCTGCCATCAGGTCGTCGATGAAGACCTGAGCACTCGCCGTGGAGGCGAGTTCGTAGCCGTCACCCGGAGCCAGACTCAAAGCCACCACCTCAGCAGACTCGGCAAGTGAATCACTGTAGGGCCGAACCGGGATCTCAAACGAAAGCACTCCGATCGGCAGGGTGATTTGTGTCGGAATCTGTTCGTAGTCGACGCCATTTCCCGCCGCCCCGCTGATGTTTAATTTGACGACCAAGGGCGCGGACAAGGCTGCGTCCAGAGTGATCGTGAAGGAAGTCGGGGTGGGTCCGTTTTCGCTCCCATGGAGATTGCTGGCGACCACGCTGAGCATTGGAGGAAGCGCCAGACCATCTGTTAGAAGATGTCCTCCGTTCCAAAGTGACCGCAGGGTCAGGCCAGCATTTGCTGCGTTTTTGAGGATAATCTCGCGGTCCGAGAAACCGCTCCCGTCGCCATCCACATCAAAGCGGACCATCACATCATCTTCGACTGCGGCGACACTCACGTAGTCGCTCAGCAAGGTGGACTCACCTTCAAGAAGCCGGCTCAGGTCCAGCATGTCGCCCTCGGTCCGGCTGAAATCCAACACCGTATCGGTCCCGACATGGGCCCGCGTGAAAATGAAGCGATCGTCACCCGGGCCGCCATGGAGGAGGTCGTCACCTGTCCCACCGACCAAAGCATCGCCAGCCTCTCCACCTGATAGCTCGTCAGCACCCGATCCCCCGGAAATCCACACCGGAATCTTTCCTGATGGATCGAACGGCAAGGAGCCTGGCTCGACGCTCCGCATAGGCGTTTCGAGCGAAATCGGGCCTGACACCTTTTCAAGATTCCAGACGATGAAACCTCCATCGCGGGCAAGAAGATGACGTCGAACCTGAAACTCGTCCTCGCGGGTAACTCCTTCCAGCAGGCCCTCCGACAAGGCCAACTGCGTCCGCTCCACCCCACTCAGCGCCTCGAAGGCGGTGGTGTCCGGTTGGTAGCGGCGTAGTTCGATCTCTCCAACCGCTGGAGCATGCTCCGGATCCTCATCGCGAACGGAAACGGCAAAGCTCGGAATCGCTGAATTTGCTTCTTCATCCGCCACATGGAGGAGCCTGCCCGCGTTGATGTCCGCTTGGGAGAAGGTCGAACCGACGACCAGCAGTTCGTCGGGCTTGGTGGGATCTAACACTTTATCCCTGAGCCGCAGCGATCCCTCCGTCGGAACTTCGGTCAGGGTGTAGATCAGCGAAACCGAGGTCGAATCCTCATCCAGGGTTTTCAAATGGATGCCACTCGTTCCTGCCGCACTGACGGAAACCTCGGTGGTGACAAGCTCAGGCACCCGTCCGTCGCTATTCGGATCCGTGCCGGCCAGATATTCCGCGAGGTTGCTCCGCCCATCGCCATCCAGATCGCCCGAGCTGTCGTTGAATTGCTTATCAAATCCATGCTTGTCCTCCCACCAGTCGGCCATGCCATCACCGTCGCTATCCGGAAGAGCAAAGCTGACGTCGAGGTCCAGACGATAGGTCGAGGCCCGCGTCGCCTGCCCGACATCAAAGGTATAACTTCCCGGTTCCGCGATCGCCGCGTCGGAGCCATTCACCGTGATCTGAAGGTGCTCGTAGGAATCCTCGGTGGCTTTCAGCGGGATCCCGTCGGTCGCCGCTTCAAGATCGAGCGCGAGCGCCGAATGCGGAATTGCAAGTTGGTAGGAAAAACTGCCGTCAGCCAACGACTGCAGCGAGGCCGTGAAGACCATCGGCTCGGAACCACCGGCATCGACCGACCATTCGAGGAAACCGGCGGTCATCTGATGGGCTTGCGGACCCGAGCGGTTGATCACCTTGCCATAGAAGATGGTTTCCGGCTCAGGCACCGTGCTTGCCGCATGGACGAAGGCCGTGGTGCCGGTCAGGAGAATCGTGAGAAGTGCTTTCATGATGGGGATCTCCGTTTAGTTCCCGGAGTAGCCGAGCGTGCTGAAGTAGAGTTTGATGTCGCTGACATCCTGGATGAGGCGGTCGAGGCCGGCGTTGCCATCCGCCGAAAGGGTGCCGCCGGGGATGATGAGCAGCCACTTGGTGTTCCACACCGATCGGCCCACAAGGCGGGAGTCGAAGGTCATTTCGTCGAAGGACGGCGAACTACTGGGTGCCGTATCGCTATAGGCACGGAAGCTCGAGAACTTCCGGATCTCCGCGAAGGACCCGTTGAGGCTGTGGATGGATGGGATGAAGTTCGGATTCTGAAGATCCGTATCGCCCGTTAGGAACGGGGCGGGAATGCGCTGGTCGACGATGTTCCAGGTTCGAGTCTTGAGCTCGCTGCTGTTCGGGATGGTCATCGTGTCGAGACCGGCCGGGACCAGATAGACGCGCGGCGAGACCGAGAGCGCGGAGTTATCATAACCCTCCAGCCACACCCCGACCCCACGAACCTTGGTCGCGTAGTTGGTCGGATCGTAGGCAAAGTCCCCTCCGCCCAGCGGCCAGCCGAAGAGGTTGTTGCCGAAGATGATTTCGGTGGGGAAATCGAGCACGATTCCGGGGAGCGGCCCAGCCGACTCGGCCTGGGGCGGACGGCAGAACTGGCGAAACTCGGGCACGTCCCACAGATTCGCCTTCCGACCTTCTGCCAGCACCTGGCGCCAGATGGTGTTGGAAAGAGTGGCGGCGGTGGTCCCAGTGGCCTCGTTCTTCTTGTTGCGGAAATGTCCCTGACGCAGCGAGATCTTGCTGACTTCCTGCTGGAAATTGTTCAGGCCGAGCTGGGCCTTCATGACCCCATAGTTGTCGCGCATCACCGCAAGAGCATCGGCGAGGCCACCACTGCCGACCAGTGGTTCGCCGTCACTCCAACTGCCGAGATGACGAGCCTTGATGACATCGTCGAGCAAACCGCGCGCCGAGGTCGGATCATCCGGGCTGAGATTGGTGTCGTAGTCGTAGGCCTTGGCGGCGAGATAGGCGTAGCGCGCCGCGAGGTCGAAGGAATCGCGGTATTTCGACAGCGCGTCGTTGCGGAAAGTGCGGAATGCCATGTCCTGATAGCGGGCCTGCTGGGTGCTGGCACCGGTGGCCTTGTTGAAATCCTCGCGCTCGTCGAGCAGAGCGATGCCGCGCTGGAGGGCGGCCCGGTAGCTATCGGATAGTTCGCGCAGCGCTTCGATCTTGGCGAACACCTCGATCCGGGTGGTGCCCTCGTTGCGCAAGTGCTGCTCGATCTCCTTCAAGGCCTCCTGGATCTCGAATTCGAAGTTCGCTTTATCGACCTTGATGTCTCCAAAGAAGGACTCCTCTTCGACGTCGAGTTCCAAGCCAACCGTGGTGCCTGAGAGGCCGATTTTGAGTCCTCGGAAAATGGTTTTTGCAATGCCGGAGCTGATCACATTGGCCCCGCGTGGTGCAGAGGTCGGGTCGAAGGCCACGCCCGCGATCTTGGGCAGGAACTGCTCGATGGCTTCGGAGGTCGTGTCAGCCTCTTCGATCGTATTTTCGAGCAATTCCTTGGCAAGTGTTGCCGTGATGATTCCGGCTTTCAGGCTGGTAATGGTATCGCGGGATTCATTCCTGAGGATGATCGTCTCTGCCTGCAAACCACTCTTCGCCTCAAGCAGTTCGGTCATATCGACCAACTCCTTGATGTAGCTGTCGTAATTGCCCTGCGCGAGGGCCAGTTCGGCTTCGGCCACCAGCATCTGGGAAATGATCGACTGCAATTCGCCTGGCGCGGCCCGGCGACCCCAATCAGTAGGCGCCTGGAAGACGTAGTCGTTGGCGGTCAGTGGCAGGTTCATGAAGAGATTGCCGTCCTTATCGACCGGAGTCGCGCCGATCACCGCGCTGAGGTCGCTCGCCATGCCGTCGGCGAAGTCGTCGGGGTTCAGGACATCGTTGACGAAGAACGGGAACCTCGGGCTGGTGTAGAGACTTTCGCCATCGGCTGTCTGGTTTCCGACGGTCACCAAGCTGGACTGGAAGCCACCAAAGGCGGCAGCGAAGCTACCTGACCCAGCAGGAATGGTGCGGTCGGATAGCTCGTTGACGTCGACATAAAACCACAGGTTGAGGTCCGGTCCGCTGTAGCCGGACGGGTAGGGCCGACCAGCGCCGATGGTGCCTTCGTAGGGGGTGCCGAAGATCGAAATCAGGTCGTTGCGGAAGGCGCGGTCCTGCTCGTAGGTCTCGTCAAAGAAATGATCGGCGGTGACTTGTTGCTGGCGCACCCGGTTCTGTTGCTCGTTGGCGTGGTCAAAGACACGCAGCGCGTTCTGGGCGGTCTTTTCAGCGCGCTCATAGATCTGTTCGAAATGCATCTTGCCCTGGATTCCGGAGCCGACGATGTCGAAGTTCGGGTCGATATCGAATGGCACAACTTCATCCGACAGGCCGAGTGGATTGAGCCCGCTATTGGCATTGTCGTAGGTGCTCTGGATCTTGCCGTGGTAACCGGAGATCCGGGCCAGTGCGGTGACGGTGCTGCGGTCGATCTTCTTCAATGACTCATTGACGACGCCAGTGTTCTTGCTGTCCTCATTCGGCAGGATGGCATTAGCGGTGATCCAATCGAAGAGCGCTCCCTGTCCGGCACGGCGCGCCCAGCCCTCGACCCCCCACGCGCGGTCGCTGTTCGGGTCGGTGTACCCCTGCCACTGGCCATCGGGGTCGGCGACGTAGCGCGACCGATAGGTTTGATTGACCACTTCGGCACCGGCCCGCGCCTTGGCGGCGGCGGCGTTGGCGAATTTACGCTCGTCCTCGAAGTCGACGCTGATGACGATGTCCAGCAGGTTGTAGAGCTCGGAGCGTGAGACCCAGTTGAAGTAGGGGTGGCGCAGCAGCTTGTATGGCCCGCGGAGGGCGCTGAGGTAATGGCCCCAGGCGTCGCCGTGTCCCTGTGGATAGAGGACCATGGCGTCGGACTCGTCGACGAAGCCGTCGAGGTTCTGGTCGCTGATGTTGTAGTTCAGCGCGTAGGCAGCTTCCCCATCGCTCTTGGTGAAGTTCCAGAACAGCCGGTTGAAGACCGGGCGGGCGAAGCTTTCATCGACGCCGCGCAGCAGCGAGAGTTCCTCGTCGAGCAGGGTGCCCATCTGATTTTGGAAGGCGAAGATCGACGGCGTGGCGTAACCGTAGTCGGCGCTGTCGGAGCCAAAGCCGATGGTTGGATCCTGGGCGTCGCCGTAGGCCTCGTTGCCGAGCAGCATGTAGAGGTCGGAAAGGCGGCTGGAGGCAAGCAGCAGCGCGTTGTTGATCCCCGGGGTGGTGATCGGCGAGCTGAGGTCGATGCTGAGGGCGGTGCCACGGTCGAGGACCGTGTGGTAGAGTTCCAGCAGGCCGACGTTTTCGATCACGTTCTTGTCCGGGTTCAGGGCGACGGCTCCCACGTAAGGCCCGCCCGCCTGCTGAATCATGCTGACGTAGGTGGCGGGGACGCTGTTGTTGCGGAAGTCGTTGAAACGGACCTCGTAGGGGTTGATGCGATCGAGCACCCGCTTGATCCATCCGGACACCAGTTGTGGTTTGTAGTCGCCATCGACTGTGGGTGAATTGCCCGCGCCAGCGAACAGCTCGCCCTTGACCGTGCCGGATGCCGGCTTGGCATCATTCCACCAGGTCAGGTAGTCGGTGCCGGGCTCTTCATTGATGGCGAGGGAATCCTTGGGGCCCCATGTCACCCCGTTGTAGGCGGGATCGCCGTTTGCGGGAATCGGCACGCCCGCAGGGACGTCATGGGTGTGGCGGTAGCGGACGAAGAACAGGTTGTCGGCAAGGAGTAGGCCGCCAGTGCCTTCGAGGGAAACCTGGTACTGGCCCTTGCCCTTGACCACGTTGTCACTCTGGTCGGGGAAAATTTTCCACGCGGCATGGGGCGGTAGCGGCGCGCTCGTTCCGTCCTCCTCGCGGTAAAACCACTGATAGATCATCTTTTCGGCATTCCCGCCAAAGTCGCCGGTGTGGCGCAGCGTAACTTTTTCCTCGAAGATGTTGTCGGAGAGGATCGTCTTGATCGCGCCGCGGTAGCGGTGCTCCTTCGAAACCTTGATGATGAAGAGGCTCACCGGACCGCCCAGCTCCGGATCGTTGTTTTCGACAATGGTGACGTAGCCATAGTCCTTGCCGCCGGGGAAGGTCTTGGTGGGGTCGAGGATGTCGGGGCTTGGCACCAGGGCAAGGCCCGGACCGAGGAAGGTGCCGGGGACTGCGGTGCCGGGGGCCGGTTCGCTGCTGTCGCTACCGGGGGCAGTGCTCAACAAGAAGCTGAAACCGGTATTGGCATCGCGCGGGGCGGTGGGAACCTGATGGCCAGCCACTTCCAGAGTCATCGAAATCCGCAGCGGATTGTCGGCGGATCTCGCGGCGGTGTAGCTTCCTTCGGTGTCGCCGTTGATCGCCGCGAGAATGGCGTCGACCACGGCCGAAGGGGTGGCAGCCGGTGGCAGGATTCCGGCCCGCAAGGCGCGGAAGCCCGTGCTTGGGACGGGATCGCCATCGCCGGTTCGAACGATCTTGAATTGATCCCCTTTCCTGACGCCCCGTTCATAGAGCGAGGGGCTTTCATCGACATCGAGAGAGGCCCTCGAACTGGAGGTGATTTCAAACGAGCTTCCCGAGGCAGCACCGGAGGTGAATTCAAGTCGGTAGCCACCGACCCAGATATCATTGTCCCATCCTGAAGCATCAACATCGATCGCATTATCGTTGCTCGATTTGGAGTTAATATAAGTCACCGTGCCATTGTCATATTTCGTGTCCGCGCTATCGAACCAGACCCAGACCGGATCCTCGGGGTGATAGATCATGAAATATTTCGCCTCGAGGCTGGCAGCTGTGACGGTGTCGCCTACTTCGATGTCCCGTCCGGTCGATTGCCCGCCGCCAAGCGTATCCTGGACCAGACCGGCGAGGTAGCCTCCGTTTCCAGCCAAGTCCGCCGGATTGCGGGCCTTGTTGTAGAGAGCGGTGACGGCTTCTTGCCAGCCAGTCACCGATCCGAAACCTTCGAGTTCGCGCAATTCCCTGGCCTCGGCTGCAGTGAGGATGTTCGGTTCGAGGACATAGACCGGTGCGGGGGATGCCGTCAGGGTGTCGTCGCCAAGTGTCTTGTCGTTGACGTAACCGGAGATGCCGAGCTCCTTGTCGAGCGGGCTGAAGAAAACGCGCTTCTGGAGCGACGCCGACAGACCGGTGAATTGCCAGACGGTGCCATCGGCCGAGGTGAGACCGGAGGCGGGCGAGATGGCGGCGAGTTCGACCGAATCCAGTGGCAGTTCCACCGTCAGGGTCTCGAGCGGGGTGATGAATCGAGCGGTGTAGAGATTCGGGTTGGTCAGCGAGACCTTGTTGTCCATGGTCGGATTGACCGAGTCATAAACCACCGTGCCCGCCGCCCAGCCGATGACTCCCGGAAGACCGGGCGCGTCGGGATGATCTGCCTGGTACTCGCCGCCCGGGTAGGTCAGGGTTTCACCGGCCTTGAGCACGCGGGTTTCCTCGGGCCAGCTGGCATCATAAACCACTAGTCCTTGAAGAAGCGTGATTGAAGCGCCCGTTGGCCACAAAAAACTCGAAATGCCCTGAAAATCAGGGTTTGGTGTTGTCTGTCAAAACCAAACATCAAACCGAGAAAGGACATTGCGAGTGAGCAAGAAATACCAGCGGACCCTGCGCAACCGCAAGCGCCGAATCCAGCGCCGTCTCGATCCGAAAAGGCCGTGGGCCAACCAGCCCGAGCCGATGCTCAAGGCGCGCAACATCCAC
>Ga0100401_1000333_pt1 | contig 38456 bp, 31 predicted proteins | sample CryGeymeta201525_FD_80421 | JGI IMG/M metagenome (GOLD analysis project Ga0100401, IMG submission 80421) | Groundwater microbial communities from Crystal Geyser aquifers in Utah, USA - Crystal Geyser metaG 2015-25 | ecosystem: Environmental > Aquatic > Deep subsurface > Groundwater | place: USA... | reverse complement strand
GCAGACTTCGCGTGTTTTGCCGTTCCAGACGAGTTCGACCTCGCGCTTGTCCTCGAAGAGCAGGAAGCGGTAGCGCTCGGGCAGCGGTTTACCATCCTCGATGAGCTTGATGAGGTCGCGCTTTTCCGTCTCGGAAAGCTCGTAGTGGTCGGCGGTGGGGCGGGGCATGGTGGGGAATCGGGAAAAATGCTGGAAAATGAAGGAGGGATCGGCTTCCTTCAGCGCGAATCACTGGATGGCCGCATGGCTTGAGGGTGGTGCCAAGCGCGGGGCGTCAGGCTTTCTTGTCCTGACCGAGGGTCTTCGGACCACCCGGCGCTTTCTTTTTGTACGGGTGACGGTTTCAACTTGTTTTCGGACGGGTGAGGCGGAGGATTTCTGGGGCAGTGAAGATACGGTTACGTTTCTGGTTGGTGATTTCCTCGACGAGGGCGTGGCCTTCCCACCACGTAACGGCTTTTGAAACGTTTTGGAAGCTTTCCCCATGGCGCTCGGCATGAGAGGAAATGGAGAGCATCGGGGCGGCGAACAGGGCATCGAGAACCCCGGGCGCGGCGGATGGCGGGCGCTTGGCATTGTCCATGAGGCCACGGTAGTGCTGGTAGAGATCGATGATGGCGGTGGTATCGGCTAGTGCGTCGCGAGCGGTGTCCCGCACGCCGACGAGGAAGTAGCCGAGCCAGGCCATCCACGCGCCTTGGGTGCTGACAGCGAGCAGGTGGCGGTAGTACTCGTCGCGGTAGCGCTCGAAGTAGGCGGAGAGGTAGAGGAGAGGTTGGGAAAGCGTGCCCTTGGTGCAGAGGAATAGCGTGATGAGCAGGCGTCCGATACGGCCATTGCCATCGAGGAAGGGGTGGATTGCCTCGAATTGATAGTGGAGCAGGGCGATCTTGATCAGGTCCGGCTCGGGGGAGTCGGAGTGAAGGTAATTCTCCCACTGGCCGAGCAGTCGCTCAACCTCATCTGGTGGAGGTGGGACGTAGGTGGCGGTTTTCAGAGTGGAACCCGGGCGTCCGATCCAGTTCTGGCTCCTACGGAATTCGCCGGGGGTCTTGCTACCCTCGCCACCGCGGACGTCGCTGAGGAGGATAGAGTGCGCTTCACGAATCAGGCGGCTGCTGATCGGGATGTCGTCGAGCCGGGCGAGGCCGGTTTCGAGGGCGCGGACATGGTTGGCGACTTCGCGGATGGATTCGCGAGGTGGCGTATCGCTTGGCTCGACCTCGAAGAGAAGGAGTTCGTCAACTTCGGCAAAGGTATCTTCGATCAGGGAGCTGAGGACGGCCTCCCGACGCAGATAGGGGCGGATGAGAAGGTGGGGGTTGGGCAAAAGTCGTCCGGCTCCACTGAGTTCTGCGACGGCGCGGTCGGCCTCGGACATAAGGGCCGCCAGAGACCAGTCAATCTCCAGCTTAGGCGGTAGATCGGGCGGCATAAAGGCGTGATAGCCTTCGGGCTGCTTTCGACAGAGGCTCCGCTGGGCGTCGTTGAAGGTGGCGAGATCCATGATTTTTCCGAAAGGCGGTTTCGGCGAGTAAGGGCGATCTTTATTGAACCGAAAGACGCTTTCGTCGAATAAGCAAGCTGCTTATTGAAGCGAAACGCGTTTCGATTAAATAAGGATGAGTCTTATTGAAGCGAACTTGAGTTCGATTGAATAAGAGACGGGTTCACTCGCCGAAATGCGGTTTCGGTTCATTTGTATTCGGTGAAGGTGGTGATGAGGTCGTTGAGGGTTTTGGGGTCGTGCTTTTTGAAGCTGTCCTCATCGACGTAGATGAAGTCGTAGGTGGTGCCGTTTTCTTCGGCGGTGGCGTCGGCGCACCATTGCTTGAGGCGGGCCATCTTCTGGGGGAGGTCGAGTTCCTCGCGGCCTTTGGTTTCGATCAGCCAGATGGTGCCTGCGGTATCACGGACGAGGAAGTCGGTGACGTAGTGGGAGAGGTCGCCGTTGTTTTTGGTGTGAATGACGAGGACTTTGCCTTCGAGTTCGGGGCAAATTTTTTCGAGATGCGCGCCGACGTCGTCGCAGTTCTTGGTATCGTCGACCATGACGAAGAGGACGGCTTTTTTGCCGAGCTTCTCGTGTTCGGTGCAGCTCTTGCGTCACTCTTCGACACCGAGTTTCAGGTAGTCGTCGTATTTTTCGTGGAAGAGGGACGACTTGTGTTCGCGGAGTTTCGAGCGGCATGCCCATGGGCATGGCGAGGGGGGTGTAGGGGAATGCTCAAGGCTCCGACGCCATCGAAGCTTCCTACTTCAGCTCTTTGATGCGGACGTTGCGATACCACACTCTCTTGGCCTCATCTTGGAAACTGATGTAGCCTTTGGCGGGTCGGTCCCTGAGTCCGGTTTCGCTGAGATCGAAATCTTGAATTGCTTCATCGTTAAGGACGACGTTCAGATGTGAACCTTTCAGGGTGATGGTGTAGCGATTCCATTCACCAGCGGGCTTCACGACCATCTTTTTCGGTGCCGAAGTGCCGATGACTCCCCCGCAGTCGTGCTCACCAAAGTTCTGTTTCCCATGCGTATCGAGAATCTGCACCTCGAACCCGCTGGTGACGTGATTCTTGAGATCGCCGACGCGCATGAAGACTCCCGAGTTTCCTTTCGGTTCGAACTTGAACTCCAAATCCAGAACAAAGTCGCCGTATTCCCGGTCGCTGGTGAGGTAGTCATCGTATCGCGACCAGCCGCTTTCGCCGGGGCGAGGTTTGAGCGTCACCACGTTATCGTCTTCAACGACCCAGTTCCCCTTCGTTTTCCAGCCGGTGAGATCCTTGCCATTGAACATTTCGACAAAGCCCGATTCGTCCGAGATCTCTTGAATATTGATGTCCTTGAACTCGACGTGCATGTCCATTCCACCGTGAAGTTGAAGGCCGAAATGTCCGTTCAGGCGACCTTTGTCGTTGGTGAGTTTTGAGGTGACGACGTCATTGATTTTGACTTCGAGATCCCGACCGACAGCGCGGAGCTCAAGTGAAGTCCATTCTCCGGGTCGATAGTTTTTCTTTTCGATATCTTTCTCATCGGGTTTGGCAACCCATGCCCGGCCACCAGTTTCATAAAGGCCCCCAGTCTCCTGGGAACTGTCGACTTCGACCTGGAAGCCATGGACGCTCACCCCGCTTTCGACCCGCTCCGAGCGAAAGTAAAATCCACTGTCTCCAGCAAGCACACGGAATTGGGCCGTTACGACAAAGTCCGAGTATTGTTTGTTCGAAAGGAGAATCCCGTGGCGCTTCTCGCTTTTCGGGCTTTTTCCAACGATCGTCCCGCCTTCAACCGTCCAAGTCCCTCCCGGAAGAGCACTCCAGCCCTCAAGATCCTTGCCGTTGAACAAGGGGGTGGCTTGTTCCGCCTGCACACCGGCAAGGCTCATGGAAACGACGAGGGCAAGACGGATGAACGCGGTGGTGATCATGAATCACGAGCTTACGGGATGAGCGGATGCTTTTTTTCAGCGATCCAGCCCTTCGTCTCCCCGAGATGCTCCTCTTTGAAACAAACGAAAACGGCGGCCTCCGGAAAGAGGCCGCCGCTTGATCTGATTCTTCTACTGGGGGAAGATCCCTCAGGGCGTTTTCTGGACGGTCACGTCATCGAGGTAGAAGCCGATGTAGTCGGCGTCGGTGCCCACGAACCGGAACTCAAGATAGACGTTCTTGTTCGCCGCGCCCGGGATGGCGAAGGGTCCGTAGTTCTTCCAGCCGGTATCGCTGGAGGGCGGGGTGACCGGGTTGACGGTTTCCAAGAGGGCGTCGCTGCCAACCTCCTTGACAAGGATCTCGAGTGTGTCGCCGCTCTGGGAGTCGATCGCCGCCGCGAACTGGAGCTGGGCGCCTGCTGCACCCACGATGTCGATGTTGGGAGAGCGCAGGATGGAGTCCGACGCGGCGGTGATGCCGCCGGCGCCAACCAAGCCATCCGTCCCGAGGACGGTGGCCCAACACTTCATCGAGCCCCCATTGCCGCTGGTCAGAGTCAGGCCAGCCCCGTTGTTGGCGTTAGGCGTGCCGTATTCCCAGTCATTGGGCGCCCCAACCACGGTGAACCCACCGTTGTCATCTTCGAAGTTCGCCGAGAAGACGGTCCCGTCGTTCTGATCGACCCGCACGAAGAGCTTCGTCGCGGTGAGCAGACCGGGGCTGAGCACGACGTCGACCGTCTGCACGTTGTCCACCGTCCCGGAGACGGTTAGCATGGCACCGGAATCCTTGGTCCACATCGCGAGGTCCGTGGAGGTCTCGATGTCGGTGAACAGGCCGGTGAGCGAAGGATCGCGACGCGTGAAGCTGAAGGTTCCCGCTCCGGAATCGAGCGCAACCGTGAACGGATCCATCGAGGCACCGCTGGTCGGATTCAGCCCGAACAGACGCTCCTCGTCATTCGTCAATCCATCACCGTCGTTGTCGGCATCCGGATCGCTGAGGTCGGCCGCCGGGTAGAGGGAGGCCCATGCGTTGTAATCGGAGACAGGTTCCGGACCGGTCAACACGGCACCAAGCCCGCGGCCATTCCCGGTGTAATCCACACCATTCGCGAGCCACTCGAATTCGATGACGTCGTAGAACCCATCCGTCACGAAATCAATCTCCGCGAGATAGTATTCGGTCCGGTTGGCGGCGTCGCCGGTGCCACCATCAGCGACGCTGTGGGCGTCGTTGAGCACGAGGTCTGCGGCCACGTTGTCGGTGTCCTTCAGGGTCACCTTCACCGAAGGTGTCGCGCTGAACGAACCGTAGTAGATGTGGAGTGAGCCCGACTCCAAGCCGGAGATGTCAATGGTGCCGACGGCCCCACCGAAGGAGCGGTAACCGAAATTGCCAACATTGTCGAATCCAGTGGCACCAGTGCCGGCACCACTGGCCAGATCGGCCCCCGGGTCGTTGGTCGCCCACAGTCTCAGCTGCTGTTGGGCAAAGCCATCGAACGCCACGTCTGGGGTCGTGTAGGTGATGCGGTTCGGCTCTCCGCCTGATCCGGTCACGCCGTTGATACTGTTAGTGGTACCTCCGAGGAACTTGTAGGCGACGACGTCGCCACCGTAGTTCCTGAACCCTGGAGGGCCATCAGTCCCGGAGTTGGGCAAGTCGGCACAATACCACCCCGTGCCTGCATTGGCGGGATTCACTGAGACGTGGAAATAGCGCCCTTCACCATTGGTGTTCCCGGCGGAATTTTTCAAGTTGTTGGCATTTTGCTCCGATGCGATGGTGCCTTGGAAGTCGAGTCCGATACTGGCTGCGGTGGGAGTTGGGTTATTCACCGTTAGGGTATTGTCTGAGGGGATCGCGGTGGTGGTGACGAGATCGTTGCCGACCACGTCCGAGATCACGGCGCTCGCGACGATCTCCAACCTCAAGGGTCCGGGGCTGCCGCCGGTGGAGACTCCGACCTCGAAGACCGCAGGGTCGCCCGTGGGCGTCACACTATCGATCGTGGCCGAAACGCTACCAGCCGTCACCCCAAAGTCGGTAATCTCAACCGTCCCGGGGTTCATCGGCTCGCTGAATGTCACCGTGTAGGTAAGGGTGCTGGTGTTGGTCAGGACCGGCTTGGGGAAGGTGTTGTCACCGAAGGAAGCAACCGTCGGAGGCGTGCCGTCCGCGGTGAAGACCCATTCCGTTGGGGAGGAGATCCCGGCAAAGCCGTTCAAGTTGCGATCCGTCACGGCTCCTGCATCGATCTCGATGTGGTAGGTATCCCCGCCAATCAGCGGCACGGTCGGTGTGACCGTGAGCGTATTGCCGACAAACACGACCTGGGGATTGGGGAGAGTGATCGTCGTCGTCCCCGGAGTGGTTTCGTTGACGATGCGGATATCTCCGGTTCCAGCGTAGATTTCCTCGTCGAAGGTGGCGACCCGTTGGGTCTTACTTCCCGATGCATTATCGGTGGCCACGAGGACCGGCGCGGTGAAGTCGAGCGGAAGCACGTCGGCGACGTCGGCGGCGAAGCGGAATTCGTCGATCTCGGGAGTGTTGTTTTCTCCGGTTGCTCCGCGCTTACCGGCGAAGCCGATCGTACTGAAGGCGTTCGCTGGGGCAACGGTGCCAAGCTGGTCGAAATTGCCGGTTAGCGTGTCGATGACCGGCCCCAGATTCAGATCCTTGTCCGGCAGGTAGAGCTCGAAGACGTCATCGGTGACGTTGAACTCACCCCAGGTGATCTTGCCAACCGCCAGGATCGTCGACCCTTCAGGGCCCCAAGACATAAGAGGGCTTCTCTTTTCAGCACCGCCTGCACCGTCGCTGTTGTTGTTCCAAAGTTGGAGCCGGTCCAAGCCGGCGTTGTTCTGGTTCACCACAAGGGCAAAGCCGCTGCCGGTGTTGCCGCCGATGCGGTCAAAACCGTCGGGTCCTCCGGTGCCTAGGGAGAAATAGGTTGTCCGGTCGTTGGTGGTAGTGCTCGTATCCGGATACTTCTTGATGAGGACGCTGAACCAGAGGGTGGCTCCGTCAGCCATCAGGCCGGCGTCGGTCAAGGTGGTGCCAGGGTTCACCGTGCCGCTTTCGACTGAATTCGCGGGATTCGAGACGACACGGCCTCCTTGGTAGCCGAGCTTGCCATAGGTAAGGCTGCTATTCGCGACAAGCGCTCCGCTGCTCCAAGTGCCGGTAAGTCCCGTCCCGGGGGTGTTCCCATTGAGGGATGGGTCAAGATCGGCAAACGATTCATTGATCAACGGGTTAGCCGTACCCCGAACGGTGATCGTTCCATTCGTCGCCAGACTCGAAGTGTCCCATTGTGCTCCTGCGGGCAGGCTCAGGGTGCCGACCGAGCCGCTCAGCATCGTGCCGCCAGTGAGGTCGAAGAGGGTGAAGGAATCGCCGATGTTGAGCGTTCCGGTCAGAATTTCAACCTGGATGTTGCCGCCGGCGAGATCGATCACGTCGCCGGGAGTGGTGGGCGCATAGCGGTCGGACGTGAGGAGATCCGCATCGATTTCAAACCGGTTGGTCGGCTTCTCGTAGGTCCAGGGGCTTGACGGGGATCCCGGCCCCGAGGTCGAGGCGGTGAACCCGGCCGTCCCGTCGGCGGTGAAATCCACGTCGAGGAGGGTGGCTCCCGTGTCGGAAATGGCGACGGTGCCGATTTCCCAGTTCGGGCTGGCACCATTGGTGTTGTCGTCCCAACCACCACGGAACTGCACGGCGACGGTGTCCGTTGCGTTTAAAGTACCAAGATCGGCCACGCTGGTAATCAGCGTGGGAATTCCATAGTCGGTCGAAGTGCCGTTAAAGACCTCTTCGCCCGTAGGCCAAGCAGTATTGCCGTTAATGGCAGCGTTGTAGCCGTTCGCGGTGAAGGACGCCAAGGGCACCTTGACGAACCCCGCGCCGTTGACGTTCACGAAGACCACCCCGCCGTCATAGTCAGACTCGAAATCATAGCGATGCGTGAAGGTGAGGGTTACCGCGCCGGTGTTGGCGACCTGAACGGTAGGACTGTCGAGAGACGAATATTTGATCCCGCCACCTCCCCCGGATGCGGTCCAGTTCCCTCCGCTGACGGGCACAGTGTTGGTGGCGAGGACATCGTCACCAATGGTGCCGGCACCGCCGACCTCAATGATGGTTTGCGCCTACGCGCTTCCCATGACTCCAAAGCCCAGCACCAACGCTAGGGCGGATGGTTTGAGTTTACTTCTTCTACTTACGCTTTGCTTCATGGTTTTAGGAATTGTTCGGTTTTTTTCTCAGGTGAATTTGGCCAATCAAGCGAAGGGCCTTGAAACTGCATAGAAACCATGGAACTACTGAATTCATTTTCATATGGCAAGCATAAGTTGCGTATACTTTGCGGGTCCCTTGGGGTCTTTCTAGGCTTTCCGCGTAGCGATGAACTGGCTGCGCGGCACGGACTTGCCGCTTGCCGGAATAACCGATCAATCCGAGGACGCCTTCAGCCGTGCATTCAAAACCTTTACCGGCAAGACTTCCGGCGCGGGGTGGCGGGAGGCGCGGAAACGAGCCATGAGTGAAGCTGTATGAAAGGTGGAACGGTCCTTGGTTTTTGCATTTCGAGCGGGATCGGCCTTGGATGGCAAGCGTTCGAGCGTCATTATTCTCGGACGTCTTGGGCAAGGATCTCAACCGCGAGCCGGTTGTCACCGCCAATGAGGGATCGCCTCCCTCGAAGGTCGCGCTTCCCGCACTTGATCTGCGGGAATCCGCCCTGGCCAATTGCTCCACCAAAAAACCCACACCTTGCTTGTTTCGAGCCGGATGCTAAAGTCCCCCTCACGGAAGCCGCAATGCTCTCTGGACTACGCAGCACTAAGCTGCAGTTCGCTAGATTCAGAATTGTTTATCCATCAAACACGAGCAATCCCTTCGGCACACCTGATGGATTTCCAGAGCTTTTCTCCGCCCTGCACTATAACCCAGCACCCCACCCCCGGAAAAATGACGAATAAAACAAAGCCTTCCAATTTAGTTGATGAGCGAAAAAGAACGGACGACAGCCTGGATGCAGAGCGGGACAGATCGAGAAAATCCCTTGCTGAAACAAAACTGCAGACGCAGACGCAAACCGACGACGACATCGCCAAAGAGAGGGCGATGGCTGACAATGTGGCTGAAACAAATCGAAATAACGCCGATTTAAGCCGCAAAGAGCACAGGTTTTACAATACGCAGATCCCGCCTCAATCTCATACCCTGGATGACCAATTACTTCGAAATGAACGATTGGAGGTTTATGCCGCCGTAGAGTTGGAAAGGCGCAACGTCGATGAGGCATTTCACAACGAGCGTGAGGTGCAGGGCGCGTTACTTGAAATGATAATCACTCAAGAACGAAGCCTCACCGATATAAACTTAAGAGCGGAGCGCACACAGACCGACTCGGAAATAGACACCTCATCTCGACAGCTAAACTCAGAAATTTTTGAGCATCAGATTACCAAAACATCGCTGACAACTAGAGACGAATTTCTAGCCATTTTTAGTCACGACCTCAGAAATCCAATTGGAACCGTATCGAATATTGCCGACATGCTCCTAGAGGAAGAGGCAGGCCCATTAACACCCACTCTGAAACAGTGGATTTCTGCCGTCAAAACTTCCGCTGACAGTGCGCTTCGACTTATTTCTGACATTCTTGATATCGAAAGAATTTCCCATAACAATCTGGCGCTTAATATAAAACCAAACAGCATCAAAAAACTTTTCCGGGAGGCAAGCACTGGATTGTTGCTTCAAGCTCTTGAAAAACAAATCGACCTGCAGTTTATCGCGTCTAAATCATCGTTAGATTTCCCTTTTGATTTTGACCGAATCTCACAGGTGCTCTCCAATCTGGTGACCAATGCTATTAAATTCACGCCCAAAGGCGGAAGCATTTCGGTGCGCACCACTTCCACGGATGCCGTGCTGACTGTCAGTGTTCAAGACAGCGGCGTGGGAATACCTCGGAATAAGTCAAAGGTGGTCTTCGAAAAATTTGCCCAATTACATGACAAAGACCGGCGCGGGTTGGGTTTAGGGCTTCACATCTCTACGATGCTGGTTCAAGCCCATGGCGGCAACTTAAGCGTCGTGTCAGAACCAGGGAAAGGCAGTACATTCTCATTCACGTTACCCAGAGACTCCGCACAGCACAGTTAAACTGGCCGTTAGAATAAGTTACCAAAGCCTCTTCCCCGAAGCCGCCAAGGAATCCAAGTCCGCCCTCATCCCATCCTTCCCATCTGAGTTTTTCTGAGACAGGGTCCGTGCATGCTGAAGCCGCTTTGTAAGATCGATGCTCTGGGAGATCCGCATGGGTTTCGGGGGGCGTTGAGGGCTTGGTTTGAAAATGGGGGGAAGGATTATCCGTGGCGGCGAACGCAGGATGCTTATGCGATTCTGGTTTCGGAGGTGATGCTGCAGCAGACTCAGATCGCGACGGTGCTGGGGCGCGGGTTTTATACACGCTTCATGGAGCAGTTCCCGGATACGAAGTCGCTGGCGGCGGCGGAGGACGATGAGCTGCTGAAGGCGTGGGAAGGACTGGGTTATTACCGTCGGGCGCGGATGCTGCGTGAGGCGGCGCGGGTGGTGGAAAATGATCACGCCGGTGTGTTTCCGAAGGACCATGGGGCGGTGCTGAACTTGCCGGGGGTGGGGCGCTACACGGCCGGGGCAGTGATGTCGTTTGCCTTTGATGAGGCACAGCCGCTGGTCGATGGGAATGTGGCGCGGGTGCTTTCACGGCTGATGGATTTTCCCGAGGAAATCGATGGAGGAAAGGCGCAGAAGCAGTTGTGGGCGTGGGCGGAGGAGCTGTTGGATCACGCGCATCCGCGGATCTATAACTCGGCGCTGATGGAGCTGGGGCAGACGCATTGCCGGACGGGTCAGCCGGATTGTCTGGAGTGCCCGGTTGCGAAATTCTGTCGCACGCGGGAGCCGGCGGAGCTGCCGAAGAAGGGCAAGCGGGTGAAGGTGACGGAGGTGGATGAGCACGTGGTTTTCGCGGAGAAGGATGGTCGGGTATTGCTGCGGAGGCTGGAGGGGGGGCGTCGATCAGGGATGTGGCGGCTGCCGGAACGGGCGGTGGAAGAAGTTGGAAAGTGGGCGCTGCTTTATCGGCGGAAGTATGGGATCACGCGCTACCGGGTGACGCTGCACGTGCATGGCGATGAGGGTTTGAAAGCGGGCGAGGGGGAGCTTTGGCAACCGCTTGAGGAGGTGGCGGGTCTGGTCATGCCACCGGCGGATCGGGCGGCACTGGCGGCGGTGATCGGAGATGCAGAAGAAATCGCGTGAGAAGCGGGCGATCCTCTGCGTATGCTGCGTCCACATGAGCCGTGTGTTAGCAATCTTGTCGTTGGGGCTGGGGCTGATGATTTTTTCGAGCTGCACCCCACCGCAGCCTGCCGCGAATCCCACTCCGCCGAGCCGCGAGGTGTATCGCTTGGCCGCGAAGCGCCTTACGGCGATCGTGGTGTCCGCTGAAAAGGATGTGGATCGATGGGTCGGCAGTCGATTCACCCAGGGCGATGCGCCGCCCGATGCGGATGGTGGCTCGGCGATCCCGATTACGGCGGATGGCTATTTTCTGACGGCGGACCACGTGCTGGCGTCGTCTGGGGATCGGAATGTGTTCATCATTTATGGTCGATCGGGACGGCTCGGGGCGACGAAGGCGCGGATTGTTTGGCGTTCGGCAGCGAGTGACCTCGCGGTGCTGCACGCGCCGATCCCGACGCCGGATCACTACCGCTGGACACCGCCGACGGCGTGGGTGCCGAGTTCTGCTCCGGTGATGCATGCGGGGATTGCGACGGGTTTCAAGAGTCCGTCGGGAAAGCTGATCACCGGGATTCCGCCGGAGACGCCGTTTTCGGGATCGCGCCGCTTCAAGCATGATATCCCTTTGGAACCTGGTGATAGTGGGGGACCGGTGGTGGATGCTCGCGGCCTGCTGGTCGGGGTGAACTCGGCGGTGGAGTTTTTGGTGCCGCTGGAGACCGCGTTTTTCATTGAATCTGAGGCGAACCGCCCAAATGTCGGCAAGTTGATGGCGACCATCGCACGTGATCGAAAAGAGACCGCAGCCAACCGCGTATCACCCTGAATGATGAAGCTTCTTGCCCTAATTTTGGTTCCTCTGATGCTCGTTTCCTGCGGGGATGGGAGGCATTGGTCGGAGCGTGCGGCGCAAGACCGGATCATGCTTGTTAGGCAAAGTCCCGAGACGCTTGGTCATAAGCGCATCGCCTATCAGGCGGCCGCTCACCCGGACTTTGCGAGCTTTCTGAACTCAAGTGGCGAGCCGGATTTCATTGCCGAGACTTCGAGTGACTCGCGGCAGTATATGATCCTCTACTATCTTGCTTCGAGGCATGCGTTTGCCTGCCGGTCGTGGCGCGGGAGTCAGCAGAAGATCGAGTTTGCCGGGCCTTATCCGATGACCCCTAAAGAGACCGAGCTGCTCCAGAAGCTCAAAGAGAAGTCGATCCCTACGGCGGAGGCAGGGATCGCGGCGGATCGCTTGCTGCTGCCTTGAAGAAGGCGTTTGCCCCTTCGCAACGCTCAAGCAAAGGGGCTCAGTTGGTAATTAACGGGGTGCCGAAGGAAGCGATGGCCTTGGTCCGCGTGGGTTTCCCTCAGCAAGGCGCTTTTCAAGCATTTCGATTTGCTTCTGTTGCCTTTCGAGCTGCTGGTTGATGCGGCGCAATTGGTTCCTGATTTCCTCGATGTGGCGGTTCTGGCGCTCAAGCATCTCAGGTCCAGGTCGGACGGCTTGGACTGCCTCACCGCGCTTTGAAGGCTGAGCGGCCTTTCTCTCTTTCTTCGGTTTCGGGCCCTTGGGCTCAAGGACCACTTGGCGCCGCTTGCCTTCGTGCACGATGTTCAACTTGAGCGGTTTGCCGAATTTCCCTGCAGTTTGGACGGCCTCCTTGAGCGCACCGATATCCGAGATCTTCTTGTCATCAGCGGAAACAAGGATGTCACTGACCACCAGACCAGCCTTTGCCGCAGGGCTGCCATCGATGACTTGGGAAATGATCATTCCGGATCCCTTGGGCAGATCGAGGTGGGTGCGAAGAAGGTCACCGACCGGCTCGGCCATGAGGCCGATCATCCATGGATTACCCTTCGGCACCATCCGTGGGGTATCCGCCTGTCGGTCAGCGGGCCATGGGGATTCGTTCATCGCACGGCGCATGGACTGCATCATTTGCCGACGCATCTCGGGCGTCACATCGACGTTCGACTGCTTCATTTGCTCTTCGACGTGCTTCATGATGTCGGTCGGCTTCGCGTCACCAGCTTCGATGAGTTCGATCATCCGGACTTCCGGATTTCCTCGCTCTTGGGCACCAGCAGGCAGGATCGAGCAGGCAATCGCTGCCGCGCCGAGGATTTTTTGAATGGATTGGTGTTTCATGGTTACAACACAGGAAGCGCCACGGCTGGGCCGCCTTTGTCTTACTCTTATGCAACTGTCGTCCTGCGCCCCGTTTCATCAGGGTTTTTCCCCGGGCGTTTCAGTCGGACCGGCTAAGGTGTCGCGACAACGAAACATCAGCCGCGGGCCGACCAAGTCGTCACGACGAATGGAACTCCGTGCTGACTACTTGATCGGGATGCAGATGAGAGTCCGCAGGTTCTCGGGTTTGGTCTGTCGCGGGTCGCAGTTCAAGGATAAGACTCACTCGCCCACCTGGCATTTCTTCAGTACTTCGTCCCACCTGAAATCCTCCCGCAGCATCCTTGAAAGCCATGGATCCACGGCGGGTAGCTTGTTCGCCGAGGCAAATCGTTCCGGGCGGGTGATGCGGGTGAAAAGAACCCGTTGGCAATCACTCCGGGGTGCCGATTTCACGCCGTAGCCGTCGGGCTGATTGCTCGACCAAAAGCGCACGCTTTGGCTGCCGTGCCCGAGATAGACGACCAGATGCCCGCGCTCGCGACCACCGATCTTGTCCGTCCACCAAATCTTCAGAAAGTCCCCCGGCTGTGCCTCATCCCACGAGGTGAAATTCCGACCGGCACCCAGGTCTGCCACCAGCTTCGCCGCACCGGGGCCGTTTGAATTCCAACGACCGAACACGCCGTGCCCATCCTGATGATCAATCTCCGGCAGCAGCGACTCCGAGCCATTTCCCAATGCCTCAAGCAGCACCAGATAAGTCGCCCCCGAACAAAAACTCGGCCCCGCATGCCTCGCCTTCACACGGATTTTACCGTCTGTTAGATCACAAGCTCCATGCAACAAATTTTTCGTCGCATCGCTGCCGTCATACCCACCACCACTGGGCATCGTCCGCACCGCCGTGAGTACCTTCGCGTTGAATCCCGCTGATTCATTGGCCGTCATCGTCGCGCATCCGGCTGCGAGCATTCCAATGAAAATCGTGCGCGTGAGTCCAATCAGCATAGCCCATTCAAACCTCGCCCTCGCTCGTCCGCCAGTCGAGAAAGAGGCATTTGGATTCTTACCACCCTTCGGCAGTTGTAGATGGACAGCCCTTCGCACAAAAGGCAAGCAGTTGCACCGAGATGAGCGAATCCGAACCCCGCCCCCACCGACGCCGACGCCGACGCGCCGCCTCGTCGTCACCAACCTCCGGCCCTCGCCATCGAGAGGAAGCGAGCAAGCAGGCCGGTCTGGTCGCCCCGACGAAATCAGAAACGGCGCTCCTTCCCCCCTTCTCTGGACTTTCCCACGACCAGATCCAGGTGCCCGCGACCCCGGCCCAGTGCCGGGCCGCAGTCGATGAAATCCTCGCCGCAGGGATTGCCGGATTCGACACCGAGGCCAAGCCGACCTTTCGCGTCGGACAGAAAAGCGACGGTCCCCACGTCGTGCAATTCGCCCTCACCGACAAAGCCTTCATCTTCCAGCTTCATCGCAGCGCATGCGAAAAAGCCGCCGCCGAGCTCATCGCCTCCAAGCAGGTCCTCAAGGTGGGCTTCGGCTTGAAAAACGATCACGGACAAATCCGCGACCGCCTTGGCATCGCCCTCCACCACGTCCTCGACCTCGATCAAACCTTCCGCACGCAAGGCTACCGCGGACAGATCGGCGTCCGCGGTGCCATCGGAGCTTTGCTCAAACAAGGTTTCAAAAAATCCAAATCCATCACCACCAGCAATTGGTCGCTCCCCGAGCTCAGCACCGCCCAATTGCTCTACGCCGCCAACGACGCCTTCGCCGCCCTCAAAATCATGGAAGCCCTCCAAGCGGAAGGCCTTCTCGAGCGATAGAAACTTGAGCTGCCAGACATCATCGCTCCCTAGCCCTATTTCGCAGGGACCAGCCGGATCACTCTGTCGGGACCGTTGAGGATCACGTAAAGGTAGCCGTCCGGGCCTTCGGTGACATCGCGGACTCGGCCGAGATCCTTGAGGATGATCTCCTGCTCGACGACTTTGTGATCGACGAGCCGCAGCCGCCGGATCTCTTTCTGGGCGAGGGCTCCGACGAAGAGGTCGTTCTTCCATCCCGGGAACTTGTCGCCGGTGTAAAAATCCAGGCCGCAGGTAGCAATACTAGGAACCCAGTAGGTAACGGGTTGCTCCATCCCTTCTTTTTTCGTGATCGAGGTGATCGGTTCGCCGCTGTAGTGCATCCCATAGGTGATGACCGGCCAGCCGTAGTTGCAGCCCTTACGGATCCGGTTCAGCTCGTCGCCGCCGCGGGGTCCGTGTTCGGTGGCGTAGAGCGAACCATCGCGCGGGTCCATGTCGAGGCCCTGCGGATTGCGGTGGCCGTAAGACCAGATGCCGGGGATCGCGTCCTTGGTATCGACGAAGGGATTGTCGGCCGGCACGCGGCCATCGTCGAAGAGACGGTAAATCTTGCCGTTGGGGAGATTGAGTTCCTGGGCCTGATCCCAGCCATTGCGCTCGCCGACCACGAAATAGATGTAGCCTTGGTCGAACACGATGCGGGTGCCGAAGTGGACGCCTTGGTTAGTGTAGAACTTGGGGTCAGTCTTCCAAATCCACTCCTGATCCACCCATTGGTGGTCCTGGATCCGTCCACGGACAATGGCCGTGATGGTCTTCGGATCGTCCTTCTTCTTTTTGCCCTTGTCGTCAACGCCCTCCCGCTTCTCCCACCAGCCGTCGGCGAAACCAAGATAGATCCAGCCGTTTTCCTTGAAGTCCGGATGGATTGCAACTTCCAGCAGACCGCCCTGACCATGGTCGATGACTTCAGGGGTTCCGTTGATCGGCTTGGGGTCGAGTTTGCCATCGCTGCCGATGAATCGGAGTCTGCCTGACTTTTCGGTGATCAGGCGGCGGCCGTCGGGGAGAAAGGCAAGCGCCCACGGGTTGCTCAATCCATCCTCAATCATGACTTCAATCTTGTAGTCTTCGTGATCGGTCTTGGTGACCTTGCCGGGCTCGGGCTTGGGAAACTGGATGCCTTTGACCAGCGCTGCCTTTTCCTTCTCCCGGATAAAGATGACGAGCGAGCGGATTTTTTCATCAGACAGCACACCCTCCCATGGGACCATGCCGAGTTGGCGGTTGCCCTTGAGGATGGTCTGGTAAATCTCATCGTCACTCGAGCCATGCTTCCACTCCCCATCAATGAGCGAGGTTCCCTGACCACCCGAAAGATCCTTGCCGTGGCAGGTGGAACAAAGAGTCTCGAAGAGCTCGTCGACCTTCATCTTGGAGTAGTCCGGAGCCGCGTCCGCAGCAAGAACGAGCAGAGAGGCGAGGAGTAGATGGAGTGATGGTTTCATTTGACGGCACGATCCCTAGAGGCAGCGGGTGCAGATTGCAATGAACAGAAACGGATAACTCAAAGAATTCCGCATCGTCCCGACCCGTCCTTAGCGCTTCCCAACCCATTTCACGGCGTTGCTCAGCAGAGTCTTGAACGCCGGGTGGTGGTGTGCCCTCTCGTCGTGACCGAGCGTGATGCATACGATCCGCGCCTTCGGATCCTGAACCACCCAGGCGCAGGGTAGCGGACCATCGGACTGGTCAGGCTCATTCACCGCGAGAAGCTCGTATTTCGCACCCGGCTGAAAAACAAAGCGGTAGTTCTCATCGAAGATCTTGAACTTCTCCGGCACCTTGGCAGTCACCTCGTGCTTGTTGTCGGTAATGCTCACCTCAAACTGGCCCTTGCCATGCCCCGGCGTGCGACCAGCAACAAAGCGATCATTGTATCCTTCCCACGGATGCGACCACGTCGCCGCATGGAGAAGAACCATTCCCTTTCCACTGTCCGCAAAGGCATGAAGCGCCTGCTGAAACCTCGCTGTCCCCCACTGGTCGTGGTTTCCCGAGAAAACCAGCACGTCGGCGAGCGGCATGGCAGCAAGCGCCTCCTCCAAGTTCATCGTGCCAATGACATCACTATTCGCCATGGCGCTGAGCGTTTCCGAATCCGTCGAAATGAAATCACGCGGGAAATGATGCGACGATCCAGCTCCTGCTAGCAGAACTCTCAAGACCCCATCCTTGCGAGGCTCCACAAATTTCTGAGCCGTCGCCGCCGTGCTCGTCGGTGGCTCATCACTGAGCCCACCGCTCGACACGGTTTCCGTCTTCACTGCGGCCGCTTCACTCGACTGGTCAGCCGTGATCGCCACCACCACGGGTGAAAGTTGGTTGTCGCCACTTTCCAAAGTGATCCGCGTCACCGGGCCCGGCTTTTTCACATCAATCGTAATGAGCCGCAACTGACCACCACGCGTCATGCCATTGAGTAACTTCGAACCCGGAACCTTCAGAACTCGATTGTAGTCGGCAAAGTGCTTTCCGTTCAGCAATTCTAACAACTCCGTCTCACCGGATTCATGGGTCAGTGTGACTTTGAGTGCGGTCACCGGCTCAACTGTAGCCGGATAGCCCCAACCCGCGACTCCGCTGACGAGATAGAACCGCGATGCCTGAACGTTTGTCGCAATCTCCACCTTCTGTGGATACTCTTGGGACAAAGCATTCGCAGGCCCCCCCTTGAGCACAATCAGACTTTTCCCATTCGGGCTCATCTCGGGATTCATCAGGAAAAAGGGGAGACCCTCAGTTTCAACATTCCCGAACTTCGTCGGAAAGACGCTGTCACTGGTCTGCTCCGCACGCATGAAAAGACCACGCCGCGCATCCGCCGTGTAGGCCTCTCGAAGATCGATGATCCGATAACGACTCGCATCGGTCGCCGTCATGTAGGCGAGAATATCACGAAGGTTCTCCGCCCCCAGGCCCTCGAGCCCTTCAGGCATCAGCGAACGTCGGGTGTTCAGACGGCTGGCGATCGTTTTCTTGTTTAACTCCGTGTCGCCGCCTTGATTGCGAAGTGTTAGAGAAGAAGCATTCTCAGCCGTGATCACTCCGGCGAGAGTCTCACCTTTTTGTGTTGTGATGTTCCACTGCCAGAAACTCGGATCAACCTCGCGATTGGGATCAACAATATGAACCAGCAATTCCGCCGGACCATGCGCACCCATACCTGTGAGGGGAGGTCCCACATGGGTGGAAGCAATTTCTCCAAACTCATGGCAAACCGCGCACGCCGCCGTGAACATCAACTTGCCGTTCTCCATATTCCCAGGCTTCTGCACTTCGGGTAAAAACTGAGCAATGATCTCCGCCTTCTCTTTTGCACCCGGCATCAGCTTGTCGATCAAGGCATTGGCTCGCTTGGAAACATCCTGATTCGGATGATTGCGCAGTCGCGCAATGTTCCCGGGACCGATCAGCTCGGGACTCGCCTTGCCATCATCGACCGCCTGAAGGATCGCAAGTGAAGCCTCAGGTCGCTTGACGATCACATCGAAAGCCTGATCACGGATCCCAGGAGAAAGTTTCTCATACATCGCCGCCAATCGAACGGATTTCCCAGCCTCTTCCAGCGCTGAAAGAATCGCCAGTTTCAGCGCAGCGGACTCACCGTCCAGCGCCAAAAGCGCCGCCGCCTTATCAATGGCATCCGCGCTGCCCACCGCAATGAGCGCGCGCGCCGCCGCAACACGATCACCCCCTTGAGACGAGTCATCAGCAAGCGTCGCGGAAAGGCGTTCGACCTGAGCCTTGATCGACTTCGCCATGCTTCCTTCAGAGTCCCAGCGGGAGATCAAGGGCAGCACGGCCACTGCCGTCGCAGGCTTCTCAAGCAACCGAGTCAGAGCGTCTTTCAATTCAGGAGAGAGCTTCGGTTTGCGTGCATCGTTGGCACCGATGGCACTCACTATTGTCGTGACAAGCGGGTCAGCGGAAACCGGCGCACGGGAAGCCGCCATCACCAGCTGGCTTGCCGCCTCCGATGCGTTCCTTTCCAAAGCCATCGGCAGCAGATTCGTGACCAACTCCGAAGCCTCGACGGCCTTCGGTGAACTCATGCTTGCAAGAACCACCTCAAGAGCATGATCACTCGCCGCCGCAACCAGCGCTGACTTCGTCCATGGATCCTTGGCCTCGGCGAAGGCTTCAATGAGTTCACCCTGGCGCTGAGCTGAGATGAGATCCGTGAATTCGTTATAAGCCTGAAGAGCCTCCGAACCGGTATTCAGCTCAAGCGCTTTCCCCGATTCACGCATCAAACGAATCGCCGTCATCCTCGTATGAGCATTCGGGCTTTCGAGCGCGGCATTCAGGCCCTCAGGTTTCGATCGATCCATCACCGGAATGCTGACCTCCTTGGCTTGCTTGTGCTGAATCCTCCAAATCCTGCCGAAGTAGTGATCTCGATCCGGACGCACCGCCGCATTCGCCGGACCGTGCTTGGGTCCGCGAGTATCATTATGGATGACCGCCTGATTATAGAAATCGATTACGTAGAGCGCGCCATCCGGCCCGACCCGCGTTTCGATCGGACGGAACCACAAGTCACGACTCCTGATAAACTCGGTCTCCTCGCGACCCTGCTCCTTCTCGGGCGAATAAGTCACGCCATCCGGTTTCACGAAATAGTGACTTACGATATTAATCGTAGGTTCACCGGTAAAATAGCTATAGTTCCATTTCTCCGGCCAAGCTCCACCTTCATACATCGCACAGCCGGCCGCAGCAGTGTAGGATCCCACCTGATCGATCTGCTTGTATGCGGCCTGCTCCCAAGTCATCAGCGGGAAAGTCTTCTGACGTGTGATCATCCCGTTGTAGCTGGTCGTGCCAGCAATCTTGCCCTGCGCCAGCACATACTCGGGAAGCACGGTGTGAAAGAAAAGCGTGCCGCTGGTTGGCTGCGTCCAAAAACACTGACCATCCGAAGTCATGCAGAGGCCCCAAGTGTTACCGCCCTTGCTCGAATACATCTCAATCTTCGTGCCGTCCGGTTTGAAACGAACCACCCCCGAGCTGACCCCGACCTCAGGCGAATCAGGAGCAGCCAATGCCTTCACCTTCCCCGCGCTGTAACCATGAGTCGCATAAATCCAGCCATCCAAGCCCCAGCGAAGGTTGTTGATCACGGCGTGCGTGTCTCCCGTCCCAAGACCGGTGTAGAGCTTGGTGCGCTTGTCGGCCACAAGGTCGCCATCGGTATCTTGCAGAAACCAGATGTCAGGTGCCGCGGAAACAATCGCCCCATTCTGATGCAAGACAAAGCTCGTCGCGAGTTCCAACTTGTCGGCGAAGACATGCTTCTCATCCATCCGACCATCCCCATCGCTGTCGGAAAGGATGCTGATCCGGTCGAGCGGATCGCGCCGGTAGTCACCCGGTGCCACGGAGCCCATGTCCTTCCAGATATCCGTGTTCGCCTGGCGCAAGCCGTTGGGATATTCGGGAGACTCCACCACCCACATGCGTCCCTGCTCGTCCCAGTCAAGATTCATCACCTTGTTAATCAGCGGCTCGGCCGCCACCAGCGAGATATCAAACTCCGGATGCAGTTCGATTTTCGAAGCCGCGTCCTCAGGCCGTGTCGGCCCGCCGGCAGGATAGCGGAGCTTGATCTCGATGTCATCCTTATCGATCAGCAAGCCATCAACGTCCTCCATCTTCCCCGCCCACGCGATGCCGCGCAGCAAAACCGTCTGTAATGACAGATGAGAAAAATTCTCATACAGGTGCCCCGGGATGCAGGCGAAGGCACGCCGACTTCCGGTCTCATAGCTCCAGATCTGCGGCTGGATGTCGTAGATATTCACTTCACTTCCCCGCCCCTGACCATCGCGTGGCTTGGGTGTGTAAGCTGCAGCGAGCACCTTCACTTCCGGCAATAGATCCATGTCGTAATAGATCTCATCATCGAGATCGAAGTTCGAAGCCCCCTTGGTGATCGGGTTTTCGCGGTCCGTAAAATAGAGCGACAGGTGCCCTTCGAGCCACTTCGTATGATCATGGTTCCACGAACCCCCGATGATCGTCTTATACCAATCCGGATCACGCGAAACGCTACCTCCATGAATCGCCACCACACCGCCACCCGCTTCAAGATAGCGTTCGAAGCGGGTTCTTTCCTCGCCCGTAATGTTGCCCGCTTCCTCGGCATGGAGAATCAGCACGTCCACCTTCGCGAGTTCCTCTTCACTTGGAAAACGATTCGCGCCGGTAGCCACCACACCCCGATGATTGAGAAGCTTGGTCCAGTCTTTCAGGAACGATGGATAATCATGCGCCCCGGGACCATGAGTCTTCGGGCCGGAGCGAATGAACACACGGAGCGGCTCGGCGGCTTGCCCGCGAGAGATCAACAGCAGTCCAAGAAGACTAAGGAAAAATAGTAATTTCATAATGGGTTCAGGAAACAGTTTGTGGGGCAGCTATATGAGAAACGAAAGAAGCTTTTCAGCACAGGCGCGGGCAAAAACAGGTGAGTTGATCTTAACATTAAATTCAAGACCAGAACACCAGCGACCGGCGCCGCTGGCTGCGCACCGAACCGGTCTGCCCGCTGCTTTCCCAGCACAGGACCCTTGGAGGAGAAGCTTCTGCTGAAAGTCCCATCGATCATTGATGTTCAAGCGCCAAAACCTCCGTGGTATTGACGCCGCCTTAAAGATCCAGTAAACCAAAGCGTCAAGGCAGCCGCATGACTCAATGACCCCCGGTGTAATCTCATTCTCCTGTCCCTCTTGCGGTGTTCGTCTCACCGTTCCGGAGTCGATGGCGGGTATCTCAGGCCCTTGCCCAAGGTGCTCCGCAACCATTCAGGCCCCCAAGGTAACAGCGGCAGAACCGCCAGCTCAAGGCCCGGCGCATCCCGCTCCTGAACCTAGTCCCAAGAACACACCTGAACCGAGTGCTCGCAATTCGCGCCAGGATGACCCTGTGCGGGCCAACATCCGGCCCGAACCTCGCTTGAAGCCGGAGCGAGAAGCATCGAAAGCTATTGAAACTCGCCTCACGACCGACGACGCCTCAATGCGTCGACGCCAGAGCGTTGGTCATTCTTCGGAGAGACAAACGCCTAGCTTCGGTCGGATCCTGCTTCCCCTCTTTTTCATCATCGCCGGCGGCACTCTCGTTTACGGCCTTTGCTACTACTACCTCCCGGGCGGTCCCGGTGAGAGCTATCGCAGTAACATTATCCCACCTCCCGAAGCTCCACTGGAATTTCAGCCAAGTACGACTGGAAGTGGCTACATCCCGCCGATGCCAAGCATCAAGCCTGGTAGTAGGAAAACAGAAGCGACCGTCGAGGATCCGCCACCGCTCAGCGTCGATGGGTCCAATGCCATCAATGCCGAGGAAATACTGCTTCGCTTTCTAGCGACAAGCACCCTCAAAGAACGTCTCCCCATGATCGACCCACCGATGACGGCTGATCAGCTTCAGGGCACGATCCTTACCAAAGCCTTCCCGGAGGTCATCAGCGTGAGCTCCGAGACACCTGCATTTGACTCGATTGAAAAGCTTACTCACTTCCCTTTTCGAGTCTCATTTCAAGGCGGCGAAGGATCGGTCGTCGATTATACAATCGTGGTTCGCAAGCGTGCGGACCTTGAACCTAGAGTCGCCGTTCAGCCATTGCTCGATCTGCTCGGCGGTCGCCTTGCCGAGTTTGCCGCCACCCCTATCGAAGGTGCCCACACCTTCCACGCCGTAGTTGAGGCGATGCCCCGCTGCTTCGAGGAAAACGTCCCGGAGCCCGCCAAGAAGTTCACCTACAAGCTCTCCGCCTGCGACATCGGCCGCTCCACCGCGCGCGCCTACGCCAGCTTGAGTTCGTCCTTGGCAGAAGAACTCTCGGATCCCAACTCCCGCATTCGCTGGGGAAAAAGAATCCGCGCGACCATCACCCTGCAGTGGAACACCACTGAAGATCCAAGCCAGCCATACATCGAACTGCTGGAAATCAAAAGTTTGGATTGGAATTCGTAACGAGCCCTCCTGCCCTCAGCGCGGTCATTCCGCCGTGGAGCACGAGGACCTCCCCAGCCACAAAATCGCGAAATTCGCCCTTGAGCTGCTTGCTCAAGTCATGACTGACCGAGCAGTGCACATCGTCACAGTAGACGATCACGCGACTTGATCCGAAAAGCACATCGGCATGCCGGGCGAGCTGATCCGCGAGTGGCTCGTCCGATAGCATCGTGATATTGATGGATCCTTCCATACGCTCCTGGCTCCATGCCGCCGCAGGCCGGGCATCCATCCACACCACACCCTCTGCGCCATCCTTGAGGGCCGTTTCCAGAAGAATCTCACCGTCCTTCAAAGGAATCTTTTGAAGTTCCATCGAGGGATCCCCAGAAGGCTTCCCCTCAAACAACCAATTGCCGAGGCTTGCCAGCACGGCAAGCCCCCCAATCAGTCCCAATTCAACGGCGCTCTTCATCGGCTATTACTGACCACTTGGCGTAGGCATTCTGACGATCGCGTAAGCCCGCTGAATCGCATGCTTCTTGATCGCGCAATCCGTCTCGATGCTAATCAGGCCGATACTTTGGGTCTGATTATCGCTGGGAGTCACCTCCAGCTCGTACTTTTTCCCCTTCTCCACCACCTTCAGCTCAACTTTAAAATTTGGATTCGCGCAGCTCACCGAAGTCACATCAATCGGCTCATCGTGCTTCATCAAAACCGTGACCGTCTGGCTGTTCATCTCTCCACCGACATCCCAGCGCAGGGTCTTCGGTTCGACTTCCACCAGCACGGGAATGTGAATACGTGCTGTGAGCGTCACCGAAGGCGACGCCTCCGGGTCGCCATCCAGCCAAATCTGCACCGACTTATCGACGGTGCCTGAAAAATTTCCCATGTCGAAAACGCCACGGATCACGCCGCTCTCGCCCGGCGCATAGCTGAGCTTCCCTCCCTTCACTTGGACAGTCATGCAGGAACAGGTCGCATCGTACTTCGCGATTGCGACCTCCTTGTCGCTCTTGTTCTCAAATTTGAAGTCCGCCGTCACACGACGGCCATCCAGCGGCACTTCGACCTCCTCGAGCTTCGTCTCAAAGGTCAACTCGCCCGACATGCACGGCAGGACCAGCCCAAAAAGAATCGGCAATAGCAGTCTCATTGCTGATACTATTGCCCCTTGTTTGCCAAAGGCGCAAGCTCGACCGAAACGATCATCCGTCCACCCCGCCACTCGGGACCCAGCACCAGGACTGGCTTTCCAGCCTTTAGCACCACCCCGGACTTCAGAATTTTCTTTCGGCTCAACCACAATTCGAGGTCGATCCTCACGGATTCATTCGAAAGTCGGCTCGCCACTTCGAAGCGACAGAGAATCTCGTCACTCCCGCTAATCGGCTGGGCCCAGTTCTCGTAGCTGCGATAAAGTGGTTTGAAATCGCTGCCCAACAAGCGGTAGTGCTCGAACTTCAGGCGCTCCTTGGAAGCCAGCCACCTCGCCGTCTCTTTCGAGACCTCGACCGCCTTATCGCCCGCTACCTCGGGATTCCCGTTGGTCGCATGATACACCCGCACCTTCACATTCGCGATCTCATCGCGCCCGGGATCACTCGCCATCAGTGAGAGCGGCAGGACCATCCAGAGCAACAGTATCGCAAAGATCCTCATTTCGATTCACGGGATACGGTCCGTGGACCTTCTTTCTCAAGCACGGCAGTTTCTGGAATTTCCCAGCTATCAGGAATCGCATCCACCCCTGCCAGCACGATCACCGTGGCGTCTTCCGAAGTCTCATACTCCGCCTTCACCCCCTTCGTCGGGGTATAAAGCACCGGCGCGAGGGTCGCCAGCGGCACTTTGACCCCATCCGGCGCCATTTCCGGACCACCGCGACCCATGACAAATCCAAAAATCATCCCTGCCGCCGCCGCCGCCGGCAGGAACCAAGCCCACTTCGGCGTACTGCGCATCGGCACCAAAGTCGGCACCGCCTCAGGAACAGCCTCGATCTCACGCGAGATCCGCGCATTGAAAAACTCGCCATGCGGAACCTCCTCGCTCGCGGGCAGCACACCATCAATCAGCGACTTCCACGAACGCGCCTGCTCGCGCCGCTCCAGCCACTCGCTTTGCTTCGATGCCCACGCATCGACCGCGCTCAGCGATTCTCCGCTCAGTTCGTCTTCGACCCACAGGGCCAACAGTTCGTCATCGGGCTTCGTATTCATCTTTCAGCAGGGTTTGCAGTTTCTGGCGGGCGTAGTGGAGACGGCTCATCACCGTCCCAATCGAACACTCCATGACTTCGGCGATCTCTTTATACGCCAAGCCCTGGACATCTTTTAACACCACGACTTCGCGATGTTGCGGGGAAAGTTGCTCAAGCGCTGCCTCGATTTTGTCGCGCAGCTCGCCACCAGCCATCTCCTCGTCCGGAGAACGGTCCATGGTTGGCGTCGTCACCGACGAAGGATCAATCCGGTCTTCGCCGAAAATCTCATCATTGAGCTCACCACCCGACTCCGGTCGCCTGCGCCGCAGCCAGTCGTAAACCGTGTTATGCGCGATCCGATACAGCCAGGTCGTGAAGCGCGCCTTCGTCTCGAAGCGAGGCAGCGCCTTCCAAGCCTTGATGAAGGACTCTTGAGAAAGGTCCCACGCATCGGCTTCGTTTTTGGTCATTTGGCGGATCATGGCGTAAATTCGACCCCGGTGACGGGTCACGAGAGCATCGTAGGCACGGGAGTCTCCCGCCTGAGCACGGGCCACCAGCACCTCGTCGGTCACCTCGCGTTCGACCTCCGGTGCATCATTCGACGCTGACGGCTCGGAATTATTCATCTCCGCGTCATGATTGATGCTCCACCGTCCCAATCCACGCCCGTGAGAATGCCCTCCATCCGTGCTGCTGGCAAATCTTAAGGATAGTGAGTCTTGGATGTTGAGTCGAAGTTTTTGATGGGGGACTGGTAGGGCACGTCGCGTTTGTTGGCCTCGATCTTGATGGATTCGAGCAGGGTGGCGGCCATGCGCAGGGATGTGCTGGAGGAACAGGAGCTGGCCGTCCGAGATACGCGGTAGTCCGCCACCGGGCGGGGAGCGGAGGGATTCGACCTCAGCTCGGGAGCCAGCGTCAGCACCAGCCGGACGAGCAGGCGAATGATCAGCCCGCCATGCCATTCTCACCTTTCACTTGGCGCTTGCTGGTTACCGATTCACTATGCTTCGCATCATGTCAGCCACGCTTTCCTCTCCCGTGAAACAATGGCTCGCCAGCCGCAAATGGTATGACGATTACAACAAAACGGCCCTGTCACGCGCTAAGAGCTACGCGAGCGTTCCACCAATCTCGAATCTGAAGATCTCGGCGACAGGCAGAAGCTTTAGCAACATCCGTGCGGAGGTCAAAGGGACACGGCGAAATCCTTATCATGTCGATATCGAGATCTATGATATCAAGACCAGCTTTGTCAGTGCCGCGGAGTGCTCATGCCCCGTCGGAGAACAGTGCAAACACAGCGCAGCCGTACTTGAATATCTATCGCAGGAGCTGACTTCGGCGGTGCAAGCTTTCCAACGAGTGGACAAACTTTCAGCCGAGGTTTCCAACTGGCTGCAGCTTCTCCAGCTGGACAACACCGAGGCGAATCGGAAGAAAAAGGCCCCGAACCAAGACTTCCTTGCCTACTGCATCGAACCGCCTTCGCCGTATTCTCCGGACCGAACTCCGGTGCTCGAGCTCCGCAAAGGAAGCACCCTCAAGGATGGTGAGCCGCGTGTCACGGACACCCGTGCGCGAGCCGATGCCGCCTCGCCAGCCGCCTATTTCTCGCCCGCAGACATCCCGCTCGTCGCCGTCTATCAGGCACACGTCCGCCACTCCTACGAGGCACCCGTCTTGACCGGCGCTGGATGGGATTCCCTGCTTCGCGATGCGCTCAAGGCGGAACATCTTTTCTATGGAAAGGGAGACAGATCCTACATCCGTCTCTCATTCGGCCCCACGCGAAAAGTCGGGCCCGGCTGGCAGGAAACTCCCAAGGGAAGTGCTGTGCCAGTTCTCGTTTTCGACGGCGAAGCGGAGGAGCTCATCTTCTTGCCGGTCGATCCGCCACAATATATCGATCCTGTAAACGCACTCATCGGGCCAGTGGATTGCAGCCTTCCACCAAACGCACTGAGACGTTGGCAAAATGGACCTGAAATCGCCGCCAACTCGCTCGATCTACTGGAGCGGGAGTTTCTTCCACTCAGCGCCGCAGGCATGCCCACACCGAAGGCACGCGAAACGGAAACGCTGCCAGCAACGCTACCTGTGCCCCATCTCCACATCACCGAATCTCAGATCGGTCCGTCCTATGATCGCTATCGCAGCATCCTCGGCGAGCTCCGCTTCTCATACCACCACTCGCCACCGCTCGATCCACTCACCAATAAACAACCCCCGGAAACCGCCTGGGTTCACGATGACAAACGCTTCATCACGACGCGTAATCTGAAAGCCGAACGGGCGCTCGAGGAAAAACTCGAAGCATCCGGCTTGGTGGCACTCCACCGGGTTTTCCACACCAGCAGCTACAGATCGGCCCAAGCGCACCACTTTATCGTCGCCCACCCGCAACCCAGCCTTGCCGCCGCCTGGCTCCTCTTTATTGATCAGCATGCCGAGGCCCTCCGTCGCAAGGGCTGGACGATCACCGTCGATCCCTCCAGCGGGCTCATCGTCCAAGATGCCACCGATTTCATGCCTTCGATCGAGGCAGATACCGATCACGGCATCGATTGGTTCCGCTTCGATCTCACCGCTGACATCGACGGCAAACGCATCTCGCTCATCCCCTTCATCGCCGAGGCCATCCGCGTCGGCATTCCCGATCCCGCCGACCCCAATCTCCCGGAAACACTGCTATTCGCCGCGGAAAACCCTGACGACGGATTTATCCGCTTTCCGACCCAGCGCTTCCTCGAAATCTGCCATCAAGTCGCCCATCTTTTCCAAGGCATTCCGGACGGGCCACCCGCACTCGACCGCCTCGCCGCCGCCAGCATCGCCCATCACCTCGAGCTTGATGGTTCCGGCACGGCACGCGATCTCGCCGCCTTCGGCAAAAAGCTTGCAGACATCCGCGCGCTGCCCGCCACCAAACCTCCCGCCGCACTCAAGGCCAAGCTGCGTCCCTACCAACTGGATGGCTACCGCTGGCTACGCTTTCTCGCCGAGCACCAGCTCCACGGCATCCTCGCCGATGACATGGGCCTTGGAAAAACCGTTCAGACCCTCGCTTATCTCGCAACCCGGCGTGCCGCTCGGAAAAAGGACCGCAGGCCCTCGCTCGTCATCGCTCCCAAGAGCGTCATCACCAACTGGGAGGCCGAGGCCAAGCGCTTCACCCCAAAGCTCAAGACCCTGCTTCTTCAAGGATCCACCCGCAACGACCTGTTCTCATCGATTCCTACGGTAGATCTAGTACTTACATCCTACCCACTCCTCGTCCGGGATCATGAGACCCTTGAAAACCAGCACTGGGACACCGTGATCCTCGATGAAGCCCAGGCCATCAAGAACCCGCGCACCGCCGCTGCCCGCCACGCCTGCGCCCTCCAAGCCGATCACCGCTTCTGCCTTTCCGGCACGCCGTTGGAAAACCACCTCGGCGAACTCTGGAGCCTGATGCGCTTCCTCATGCCCGGCTTCCTTGGCGATTCCGATCAGTTCCGCGAAATCTACCGCCGCCCCATCGAGCGCGACCAATCCTCGCAGGTCCAGCTCGCCCTCAACCGCCGCGTCGCCCCGCTCATCCTCCGCCGCACCAAGGACCAAGTCGCCACCGATCTTCCTGAGAAAACCCAGATCATCCACCAGCTCGACCTCTCACCGCGGGAGATTGATCTCTACGAATCCATCCGCGCCCTCATGGACAAGCGGGTGCGCGACGCCATCGCCGAGCGCGGACTTGGGAAATCCCACATCATCGTCCTCGACGCCCTTCTCAAGCTCCGCCAAGTCTGCTGCCACCCCTCGCTGATCAAGACCCCCGAGGCTCAGCGCGTCAAAGACGCCACCAAGCTTTCGTTCCTAACCGAGGAACTGCTACCACCGCTGATCGAGGAAGGCCGCCGCATCCTGATTTTTTCGCAGTTCACCTCGGTCCTCTCTCTGATCCGCAGCAAGCTGGAAAAAGCGGGAACCCCCTATCTCGAACTCACCGGCAAAACGACCAATCGAGCCGCACTGGTCGAATGTTTCCAGAAAGGCGAAACGCCGGTCTTCCTCATCTCGCTGAAAGCAGGTGGCACCGGCCTTAATCTAACAGCCGCCGACACCGTCATTCACTACGATCCCTGGTGGAATCCCGCCGCCGAAAATCAAGCGACCGACCGCGCCCACCGCATCGGCCAGACCAAGCCCGTCTTCGTTCACAAGCTCATCTGTCGCGGCACCATCGAGGACCGCATCCTCGATCTCCAGGCACACAAGGCACGCATCGTGAAATCCCTACTGAGTGAGGAAACCACCTCGCTGCGAATGGATTCAGAAACCCTCTCCGCCCTCCTCGCCCCGCTCGGGTGACCACCCTTCCAGCAAGAGCTACCGGCACCCCGAATGAATCCGCCCATCCGGGCTCTCTTCCCAATCACCCGCAGCGATATCGATCCACCGATCGCAGTAAACGCAGGTGTTCCAATGGCAGAGAATCGGAACGGGCGGCCACTTGGCGGTGTGCGTTTCACTGAGCGTCCCCGGCGGTGCCACCATGTAGCGGGTCTTCGCCATGTGGTGCATGCCCCAGCCACGCAGATGACGCCGCAGTTGCTCGGTATCCTGCTCATCGCCATTCCACGGCAGGGCTCGGACTTCCTGATCGAAAAAATCATACGCACCCGCGCGATGCTGCAGCGGCATGCCATCGAGCAACACCGCGCCGATATTCCCATCCGCACAGCAGCGAACCAACTGCCTCATCACTTCCCTGCCGATCCCAAGGCCCCGGAAGTCAGGGAAAAGCGCGATGTATTCGATCACCAGCAGCCCAGGTCGATGCTCAAGCAAGCGGGGCAGCGGCTCTCGGAAATCCTCCTGCGAGGGAGCCATCAACTCCTCATAAATCGAGGCCGTCACTCCTTCCATATCCCATAGGGCAAAGAAGGCACTGGAGGACGAGAGATCGAGAGCGTAATAAGCCTCAAGCTTCCCTGCCACCTTCCCACCTTCCGTGATCTTCCCATCGATCTTCAAAAGGCACGCATCTTCCCGAGGGTCCTCCATCGCGCCCTCGTCCAAACGCTCGATTCTCCACTCGATCTCCATGGCTCAGCCACCCATACCGCGACCTTTCACCGTTGAAAATCAGAACCTGCGTCTTGCCCGCTCCACCATGCTCAAAACGGCCAGAACCTCGGCATCAAGCAAGCTACTCACCGTATCACGATTCGGCAGCAGGCGATAACCGATGAAAGAGAAATAAAGGAAACCGATCGCCGCATAGATCAGTCCCAGTCCGCTGATCTCAAAGATGGAGAAAGCAGGTTCGCCCGCATTGCTTGCCACCCCGACCGCCAGCAGCACGCACATCCCGCCCAGCGCCGCCATATCGACCGGCAACCACTCGCGGATAAAAATCAGGAAAACCGCCCCGAGCACCACGAAGGTCAGAAGCATTTCGAAGGTCTGCATCGTCATAAAAGTGGGGAGGCTCTGGTTTGGGACTTGATGCCACTTTCCGAACCGGAAGCAAGGAAGAGTGGGCAGGGAGATCCAATTGATGGACTCCTTGGAGAGGACTTCCAATCCTTACCATTACCTCGCTTGAATTCGCCCCAAAATAGCGCTACCCTCGCCCTGCCGATGATCCGCAAGGCCAGCGCTTACGTTCTTCTGCTCCTCCTCGGGCTCTACCTGCCTGTGGCGAGCATGACGGTCTGCGTGTGTCTGGAACCAGTGGATCCCGATGGAGTGGAAGACTGTTGCGGGGTCGCGGTGGACTGCTGTCAGGATTCAGATCCGTGTTGGGGTGAATCCGAGTGCTGCATTCTCATTCCCGGACTGCCCGACGGAATGGAGCCGCAATTGATCCATGCACCCGCCCCCCTGTCGCTGCCCGCTCCGCTGATTCTTGCGGATGAGTTCGTTATCTTCCCCAAACGCGAATTCTCACGCACGGCACTCTCAAACCGCGCACCCCCACCACCTCCGGGTGCCCCCATTCGCATCGCCTTGGGCGTGTGGAGACTCTGAAACGACTTCATTCCCGTCGTTTCTCCTGATTCATCGTGGCCCCTCGCCGCGCTCTGATGCTGTTCCCCATCGGTGCAGCCGCCTGTCTCCATCCTTTCCATGACCACTTCATCCCTCAATTCCCTCAGCCGCCAGCGCGCTAGCGCTCCGCCCCCACGGCGATCCCACGCATGGCTGCTGCCCGTCGGCATCCTGCTCGGCTTCGCGCTGCTTTTCCTGATGCTCTTTCGCGATCGCTTGCTACCAGCCACCCAGGTGGAAAGCGCCCAAGTCATCGCCATCCCCGGCGAAAACGAAACCACCACCCCTGCTGCCAACCGCGAAAATCCCGTCATTTTCCAAGCCACCGGCTGGGTCGAACCCGATCCTTGGAGCGTGAAAGCCACCGCCCTCATCGACGGTGTCATCGACCAAGTCCACGTGCTCGAAGGCCAGGAGGTCGAGAAAGGCGAGCTCATCGCCACCCTCATCGCCGACGACGCCAAACTCATGCTGAGCGCCGCCGAGTATGAACTCAGCCGCCGCGAATCCGCCCGCGATGCCCACTGTGCGGGGATCATCCGGACCATCGAGGAAATGAAAGGCATCCAAGCTCAGGAAAAGTCCGCCGTCGCCGTGCAGGAAGCAGCCAAGGACCGGCTCGACCGCCTCACCCGCAGCGGCACCCGCGCCGTCTCGGAAAGAGACATCGTCGAAGCCCGACTCGATTACGAAAAAGTCAGCGCGCTCGTCCGTGCTGCCGAATCAAAGGTCACCGAAATCGCCGCCGGCCTAAACGAAAAGTCCTACGAAACCGTTGCCATGGAACAAACGATCCAAGCAGGCCAAGTCGCGCTCGACCAGGCCAAGCTCGCCCTTTCCCGCACGGCGATCCGCGCACCGATCCGCGGAAGAATCCTCCGGCTCCTCGCCTCGCCCGGGCAGAAACGCATGCTCGGCATGGATGATCCCGACAGTTCCACCGTCGCGATCCTCTATGATCCGGAAAAACTCCAAGTCCGCGTCGATGTCCCGCTTGCCGATGCCTCCCAGCTCCAAGTCGGCCAGGCCGCGCGCATTCGCTGCAACCTTCTCCCCGACAGGATTTTCCACGGAAAGGTCACGCGCATCGTCGGCGAGGCAGACATCCAGCGAAACACCCTTCAGGCCAAGGTCGTCATTGAAGATCCCGACGATGCCCTGCGTCCGGAAATGCTCTGTCGCGTCGAATTCCTCGAAGCCTCCAGCAGGACATCCACCACCACCCGTGGCCTCGGTCTCTGGATCCCTGAGGCCGCCCTTGATGGCAGCCGCGTGTGGGTCATCCACCCGGATTCAAACCGCGTCAGTGCCCGGGATGTCACCCTCGGCGGGAGTCTTGAGACCCGCCAAGAAATCCTCGCCGGCCTGCGTCCCGGCGAACGCATCGTTCTGAACCCGAAGTCGCTCCGCGAAAACCAACGCGTCCAAATCAGCCAACCATGAAAGCTCCCATGATCACTTGCCGCGGACTGACGAAGACCTACCAGAAAGGCAGCACTTTGGTGACTCCACTGAAAGCCCTCGACCTTGACGTCCCCACCGGCCAGTTCCTCGCCCTGATGGGCCCATCGGGATCGGGCAAGACCACGCTGCTCAACCTTCTCTCCGGAATCGATTCGCCTAGCGCCGGAACGCTCGAAGTCGCCGGTAGCGACATCAGCAAGCTCACCCGGGGTCAGCTCACCCGCTGGCGAGCGAGAAACGTCGGCTACATTTTCCAACTCTATCACCTCGTGCCGATCCTCAGCGCCTACGAGAACGTCGAGCTCCCACTGCTGCTCGATCCGCTGAGCAAAAAGGAACGCCGCGCGAAGGTTGAGGCCGCGCTGGACCTCGTCAGCCTCGCCGACCGCATGGACCACCGGCCCACGGAACTCTCTGGCGGTCAGGAGCAAAGGGTCGCCATTGCACGTGCGCTCGTAGCCGATCCCGACCTACTCGTCGCCGACGAACCGACCGGCGATCTCGACCGCGAGAGTGCCACCAAGATCCTCGCGCTCCTTCAGGCCCTCGCCCGCGAGCACGGCAAAACCATCGTCATGGTGACCCACGACCCCCGGGCCGCCGAAGCCGCCGACCGCACGCTCCATCTTGAGAAAGGCGTGCTCATCAACCCACCAGATCCATCAGCGGCATGAACGCCATCCTTAATCTCCTTTCGCTCGCATGGAAACAACTCAGCCGCCACCGGCTACGTACGGGACTCACCGTACTTGGCGTGGCGTCCGGCATGTTTCTCTTCACCGCAGTCGAGACCATGCAGCGCTCGCTTTCCGCCGCCACCCAGACGACGGCAGCGGATACCACACTGGTCGTCTATCGTGAGAATCGCTTCTGCCCTTCCACCAGCCGGCTTCCGGAACATTACACCGATGAAATCAAAACCATCCCGGGCGTGCGCGAAGTCGTGCCCATCCAAGTCGTTGTCAACAACTGCGGGGCCTCGCTCGATGTCGTCACCTTCCGCGGTGTTCCCGAAGGAAAGCTCACCAGCTACGCCCCTGAAATCGAAGTGATCGAGGGCAGTCTCGAGGAATGGAACCGCCGCAGCGATGGCGCACTCCTCGGCGAAGTCTTCGCCAAACGTCGCGGCCTCTCTCCCGGCGATCGTTTCGTTGCCGCTGGCGTCACGGTGCACGTTTCAGGCGTCATCCGCTCGCCCTTCCCACAAGACAACAACGTCGCCTACGTCGACCTCGCCTTTCTCCAACAAGCCTCCAAAACCGGGCTTGGCGTGGTCACCCAGTTCAATGTCCGCGTGAATTCCTCGGACGACCTCCAGCCCGTCGCCGATGCCATCGATGCGCGTTTTCACAACGATCAGCAACCGACCAACACCCGCCCTGAGAAGGCATTTTTCGCTGAGACCGCGAGCGAGCTGATCGAGCTGATCGGCTTCACCCGCTGGCTCGGAATTGGTGCCGTGCTCGCCGTCGGAGGACTGGTCGCCAATGCCGTGCTGCTGATCGTTCGTGGTCGGGTGAAAGAGAATGCCGTGCTGCAAACGCTCGGCTATCCCGGACGCGCCATCGCCTGGCTGGTGATGAGTGAAGGCGGCATCCTCGGCCTGCTCGGCGGCACGCTCGGTGTCGCCTTCGCCGCCGGATTCCTCGCCTGGCAGTCGTTCACGCTCGGCAACGAAGGCCAGACCCTCGCGATCCAGCCGGATGCCGCCGTCGTGATGACCGGCCTGACGGCCTCCCTTCTGTTAGGCCTGCTTGCCTCGCTCTGGCCGGCATGGCGAGCCATGCGCCAACCCATCGTCGATAGTCTCAAAGCTTGATATGCTCCCCTTTTCCTACGCCATCCGGAATCTGTTCCGCGACCAAGCCCGGCTGCTCCAAACGGTCGGCGGCTCGGCGCTGGTCGTGCTGTTGGTGATGGGCGCGCTGGCGCTCAATCAAGGCATGAAACGGGTCCTCGCCGCCTCCGGCTCAACTCACAACGTCATTCTGTTAGGCGCGGGTTCCGAAGAGAGCGTGCAGCGCAGCGAAGTCGCCGAACAAGCCGCCGGAATCGCTGCCAGTGAGATCCCAGGCGTCACCGAAACGATGGGCCACCGCGCGGTCTCGACCGAAATCCACTACATGGGCCTCGCGCGCTTTCCTGCAGGAAAGGAAGCTCAAGCCTTGTTCCGCGGCATCAGTCCCACCGCGCTGCTCGCCCATCCGGAAGTGCAAGTCATCGAGGGCAGCTACCCGCGCACTGGCGAAGTCATGGTCGGCCGCCTCGCCTGGCGGCAGATGAAGCAGGACCATTCCACACTCGCTCCCGGTGCCACGCTCAAGCTCGACGAGCAGGAACTAAAGGTCTCCGGCGTCTTTGCCGCTCCCGGCACCGTGATGGAATCGGAAGTCTGGCTACCGATCGGCGACCTCCGCGTGCTCGCCCAGCGCGACACCGTTTCCTGCGTCGTCCTACGCCTCGATGACCCCGACGACTTTGCCGAGGCTGATCTTTTCGCGAAGCGTCGGCTCGATCTCGAGCTGAGTGCGCTGCGTGAATCCGACTACTATGCCCGCCTAAGTTCGTTCTTCGCTCCGCTGCGCGCCATGACCTGGCTGACCGCCGGCCTGATCGCCGCCGGTGCTCTGTTCGGCGGGCTCAACACACTCTATGCGGCCTTCGCCTCCCGCATCCGCGAACTGGCCACCCTGCAAGCGATCGGCTTCGGGCGCGGAGCACTGCTCGCCAGTCTCGTTCAGGAAAGCACCCTCGCCAGCCTGACCGGCGCGCTGCTTGCTTCGGTCGTGGCCATTCTCTTTCTTGATGGCTTGGTGGTTCCTTTCTCGATCGGCACCTTCGCCATCGAGATCAGCCCTTCCGTGGCATTCACCGGCATCCTGACCGGGCTTTTCCTCGGGCTACTCGGTGCCTTGCCACCTGCCTTCCGCTGCCTCAAACCTGCTCTTCCCGTCGCGCTAAGATCCTCGTAACCTCCTTCAATCCAGATCATGAAATATCCACTCATCCTCGCCCTCACCTTCGCCCTCCTTTCCTGCAGTGAAGAAACCGTCATCCGCGAGACCGAAGCAAAAACCGTCTCACCGGAACTGCAAGCCGTCTTCGTCAGCAGCATTCCCGACGAAGCCAGCCCGATCCACCTCGCCCGCACCACCGTCCAACCTGGCGATGTCATCGTTCTCAAAGGCCAGATCATGGGAGCTGCCGAACCTTTCGTCGAAGGACGCGCCGCCTTCATCCTAGGCGACCGTGAAAAGCTCACCCCCTGCAATGAGCGCCCGGAGGATGCCTGCAAAACGCCCTGGGACAACTGCTGCGACAGCAAGGAAGCCTTCCGCGACGGCACTGCCACCATCCAAATCGTCGGCCAAGATGGCAGGATTCTGAAAGAAGGCCTCGAAGGGGTGGAAGGGCTCGAAAAACTCGCCAAAATCCTTGTGAAAGGGAAAGTCGCCGAGCAGTCCGGACCCGGCAACCTGGTGATCAATGCCAGCGCCATCCAGGTCACTGAGTAGCAAAGACCGCGTTCACAGCTGATTTATCTGGAATGACGGTAAGCAATGCGTTACGACACCGATCCGCGCTTTTCCCAGAAAGGCCAAGCGCGAGCCATTTCCCGTGAAAATCACCCTCAACTCATCAATCCCCGAAGAACGCCGCCCTGAAATCGAAGCCCTCGTCGGCAAACGCTTCTTCAAGCCCACCATCATCTGGCTGCCCAGCCGCTTCCCGCGCTACGTCATGCTCGTGGAACCCGGCAGCGAGGGAGCCAGCGAGCCCTTGCCCGATTCGATCTTCGATTCCGCCGAGGAAAGCAGCGCGTCGCCCGCAAAACTCGCCGAACTGCTGGAAGACCAGATCAAGACCTGCCTCGCGCCGGCAAAATAGCCGCCAGATCCGCGATGATAATCTCGCCACCGATTTCTCATTGCCTCAGACCGGCTCATTCACGAGGCTGCCCACCGTAACTTACCAATTATCGATATGGGCATCATGGACTTCATCAAGGGTGAGCTTCTCGAAATCATCGAGTGGCAGGACGATTCACGCGACACCATCTCGTTCCGCTATCCGGATAACGATGCCGCGATCAAAAACGGCGCCCAGCTCATTGTTAGAGAAAGCCAGACCGCACAGTTCGTTTACCTCGGTCAGTTCGGCGACACCTTCGGGCCCGGCAAACACACCCTCGCCACCGACAACATCCCGGTCCTGACCCGACTCAAGGGCTGGAAATACGGTTTCGAATCACCCTTTAAGGCCGATCTCTACTACGTCAACACCCGTCTTTTCACCGGCAACAAATGGGGCACCTCGAACCCCATCATGCTGCGCGACCAGGACTTCGGCATCGTCCGCGCCCGCGCCTTCGGCACCTATGACTTCAAAGTCGTCAACGTGCAGACTTTCCTCAAGGAAGTCGCCGGCTCCGACCATGACTTCCGTGTCGATGAATTCGCCGACACCATGCGTTCGCGGATCGTCTCGATTTTCTCCGAAGCCCTCGCCACCGCCAACGTGCCGGTGCTCGATGTCGCCACCCGCTACTCCGATCTCGGCGACGCGCTTCTTCCCATCATCAACCCCGCCATCTCCGCCAAATACGGCATCGAGGTCGCGACCTTCGTCGTCGAGAACGTCAGCGTTCCACCTGAAGTCGAGGAAGCCATCGACAAGCGCTCCGCCATGTCCGCCATCGGCAACCTCAACGACTACGTCAAATACCAGATGGGCCAGGGCATGGCCAATGGTGAAGGCGGCGGTGGAGCCGGCGGCATGGCCTCCGAAATGGCCATCGGCTTCGCCATGGCCCAGGAAATGATGAAAAACTCCGGGATGGCCGGCTCGCCACCACCGCTTCCCGGTCAGGTCGGCGCCGCCACCTCGCCCGCACCGATCCCAGCCAATCCCGACATCCTCGACCCCGCCACCGTCGCCCGCATGCTCGGCGTGACCGAGGCCGACGTCATGGCCGAGATCGAATCCGGCAAGCTCGCCGCCAAAAAGATCGGCTCCGCCCACCGCATCACCCGCTCCGCCCTCGACGCCTTCCTCGCCGAGTAAGGGCAAGCACTTACCAGTGGCATGACCGTCCCGGTCATGAACCTGTGAGCCCCATCATGGCCCCCGAGCAGCCACCATCATCGATCGACGACGACACCTCGCCCATCGTCGTCGAAAAGCGCAAAATCCCGCCACCGCTCCCCGACCTCCGGGGATCGACCGCAGAAGTGCGCTCGCTCGACCGCCACGTCTGCCCCGAATGTGGCGGCAAAGGCGAATGGGACCCCGGCAAACGCAAGCTCGTCTGCCCCTATTGCGGTACCGATTTCGAACGCGTCGCCCCACCGCCTCCACCGGACTCCATCCAGGAGCACGACCTCGACCAGATGCTCGCCGAGCTCGGCGAAAAATCATCCACCGTTGATACCGCGAAACGCAAAGTCCAGTGCACCCACTGCCACGCCGTTCTTGTGAGAGAAGCAAAGAACGTCGGCCAGTCCTGCGATTTCTGCGGCTCACCCGAGATGCTCGACTACGCCGACACCTCCAGCCCCGTCAGTCCGGAATCGCTGCTTCCCGCCTCCATTTCCAAAGAAAAAGCCTATCATTCTCTTAAGGCCTTTCTCGCCTCCAAATGGTTCGCGCCGAACGACCTGAAAAAGCGCAACCTCGTCGACCGCATCCACGGCGTTTACCTTCCTTACTGGACCTTCGACGCCGCCGCCGAATGCCCCTGGACCGCCGACAGCGGCACTTACTACTACGTGACCCGTACCAGGCGCGGCCCCGATGGCAAGACGCAAACCTACCGCGAGCGCAAAACCCGCTGGCGTCCCGCGAGCGGTCACGTCTCCACCTGGTTCGACGACATCCTTGTCGCCGGATCCCAAGGCATCGAGCCCAAGATCCTCAGCAAGCTCGAACCTTTTCCTACTAAAGACCTAGTACCTTACGAAACCCGCTACGTCTCCGGCTGGGAAGTCGAGCAGTACCAAATCCCGCTTCTT
>Ga0100401_1000331_pt1 | contig 38692 bp, 27 predicted proteins | sample CryGeymeta201525_FD_80421 | JGI IMG/M metagenome (GOLD analysis project Ga0100401, IMG submission 80421) | Groundwater microbial communities from Crystal Geyser aquifers in Utah, USA - Crystal Geyser metaG 2015-25 | ecosystem: Environmental > Aquatic > Deep subsurface > Groundwater | place: USA... | reverse complement strand
GGCCATTTTTACTGATGAAAGGCGCTGCGCACCTCCCGCAAGCGCCCGACACCCTCTGCAGACCGCCCGCTTCAACTCAAAATTCGAAAACAACCCTGCCCGAATGACTTTTCGCATAGGGTCAATCTAATGGGTGCCGATTTCCTGCGTGCGCGTGGCTTCAAAGGTGATCGAGGATATCGCTGGTCGAGTGAAGCAAGGGGGCTCCGGTGGCGCTTAGTTCGGCGACCGGACGGTAGCCCCAACTCACGAGAATGGGCTGCATGTTGGCGTTGGTCGCGGTTTCGAGATCGACGAGAGAGTCGCCGATGAAGGCGATTTCTGACGCAGGAAGCTTGAATGCTTGGGCGATTTCCAGCGCACCGGAAGGATCGGGCTTGGGGGACGTGCCTTCGCGATGCCCGAGAAAATGATCGAAGGTTCCGGGAACAAAGAGGGAGGCGACTATCTCGACGGTGAATGGATGGGGTTTGTTCGAAAGCACTGCGAGTGGCAATTTGTGCTGCTTGAGCTGGGCAAGAAGCTCCGCAATGCCGGGAAAGAGTTCGGTGCCGTAAAGCCAGGTGCGGTCGTAGTCTGCCATGAAGGCCTTGTTGACGGCGTCGGCTTCCGTGTCGGGACAATGCGGCGGCACACCTCGACGACAGAGCATCCAGGAGCCGTTTCCGATGAAGGACCGAATGGCGTTGATATCGTGTTGACCATGGCCCCGTGTGGCGAGGGCTCGATTGAGGGATGCGGCAATGCCGGGGAGAGAGTCGACGAGAGTTCCGTCGAGATCAAAGATGGCGGCTTGAATCACGGGGATGGCGTAGGTGGACAAGTGCGGCTTGGCCATGCGATTCTTCCGGTGCGGCAATCGGGCTGGTGAGAAGCGGCTTGGTCCGATCTGAGTGTCTTGGAAAAGGGCCCGGAAGATTGGGAGGATTCGATGTGGGATTGAGCGTTGCCGAGTGGTGAATCTAGGGCTAGTTTCCTCCATCGCTGTGGTTCCTAGAGCACTCTTTCCAACTTTCGTCTTTGTCTTCGTGGCTGCTTTTGGGGTTTCCCAGGAAGTGGTTTCGACGAGCCCTGAGCCCCAAAATACCCCGCCGGTGGTGGCTGCGGGATCTGCCGACGATGCGTCTCCTTTCAATCGGAAGAATGCTCGCACCATTCAGTTGGAGATTCCAGCCCCCCGGGGCCAGATCACCGACCGTGAGGGAAGCCCCTTTGCTCAGAACCGGGTCGCTTACCAACTGGCGGTTCAGTATGAGCAGTTCCCGAAGGAGGATCGAGACGCGATTGTTGCCTGGGGCCAGGCCAGAGTGGCGAAGGCGAAGGAGCTGTGGCCAGCGGTCTCTGAACCTACGGACGAGCAGCTCTTTCAGCACTACCGCCATCGGCGCTGGTTGCCCTATTATATATCCAGTCACATCACCGCAGCGGATAAGGAGAAGATCGAACCGAAGCTCACACGCGGGTTGATTCTTCAGCCGGTTTATCAGCGTTACTATCCCGAGAAGAGTGTGGCTTCGCACATCATTGGATACACTGGATTGGTGGGGAAGATGGAAACCGGGCCAATCAATCCGCTCGAACCGCTCTGGATCGAAGGTGAGGGGCGCGCGGGATTTGAGAAGATCTACGATGAGGAACTGAGAGGGAAGCCGGCGACTTTGCAGCTGATCTTCGATGAGAACGGAAATCAGTTGCTGAATAGCCAGAAGGGGCGTCCTCGTTCCGGCGGCACAGTGGTTTCGACCTTGAACCTGCGCTGGCAGAAACGCGCAGAAGAAGTCCTCGATCGTCATGCTCGTCGGGGAGCGATGGTGGTGATCGACGTTGCGACGGGTGAGGTGCTGGTGATGGCTTCGAAGCCTTCTTTTGATCTCAACGAGTGGATTCCGGGGATCAGTCAGAAGGATTACGACGTGTTGCGTGAGAGCGATGACAAGCCTCTCTATGCGCGGGCCTTCCAAGGTGCATACCCTCCGGCATCAGCGTTTAAGCCGATCATTGCGCTTGCGGCCCTCAATGATGGCACGATCACGCCCAATACGACCGTCAACTGTCCGGCTTTTGTGAGCTATGGAAAGCACAAGCTGTGGAACTGGTCTCGTTCGCCGTATGGAGATCTCTCGGTGAAGTCGGCCATCAAGTGGTCGAATAATCCATGGTTTGCCCAAGTGGGAAACCGGGTCGGGTCTGGCGTTTTCCTCGGTCTTGCACGCCGATTGGGATATGGGACCACCACGGGACTTCCCTTGATTGGTGAGGAGTCGGGATTGATGCCAACAGCGGAGTGGGTTCAAAAAACCTACGGTCGTCCGATCACCGAAGGGGATGCCGCCAACTGGTCGATCGGCCAAGGTGCGGTGCTCGCAACTCCGTTGCAAGTGGCGCAAGGCATGGCCGGGATTGCGAATGGGGGTGCTTTGCCGACGCTGCACTTGATGATGCAGGTTCAGGACACGTTTGGTCGTGTGATTCGCACGGCGCAGCCTGAGCGGCGGAACTGGCTTGGGCTTGAGCAGGAGGCTCTGGACGCGGTTCGAGAAGGGATGCGCGAGGTTGTGGATGGCGGAACTGGCCGGGCTGCCGGGCTTTCTTGGACCGAAGTGTGTGGCAAAACGGGAACCGGTCAATGGGGCCCCGAGTCGAAGAGGCAGGGGGTTGCGTGGTTCGCTGGATTCCTTCCCTATGATCAGCCCCGGCTGGCGTTTGCATGCCTGTACGAGGGGCGCCCGGGTCAGAAGGTCAGTGGCGGACGAAATGCTTGTCCGATGGTGCCTGCTTTCTTCAATAGCTTCAAAGACGAGATCGAGGAGATGGTCGCACCGGCACCGAAAGCGGTGATGGTTGTCGACGAACTGGAGCTTCAGGAGGACACCGAGGGTGTGCTTCGCGCCATACCGGTCAGCCCTTTGGAGTTGGAGGAGGCATTCCCTGACGGAATCGATGCCCCTGCGGCTGTTCCTGTGGATTTGGAGGAAGATGAAGTTCCGCAGGCGCTGCCAGTTGATGTTCTGCAGGAAGAAGACGGTGAAATCGAGCTGGGACCTTGAATGGATGACAGTTCCGACTTTCGGCGCTGGACCTTGGGCGGCTGAGCCTTCAAACACGGCGCGTCCCGTTGCAAAGCGACGGGTAGAAATCGAATACGACACTATTTATGGATATCCAAATTGCAGCTCTCTGTGACTTCGCGGCCGACTACAATGGTAAACTTGTTGTGACGGGTGCCTTTGACACCCTTGCCGCACGCGCTTTGCCGGTCGTGCACCCCAGCTGTGCGCTGGCCCTTCGTTTTTGCTTCACGCAGGAGGATTCAGGTCGCCACAAGCTCTCGATCAACATCATTGATGAAGATGGTGCATCTCTCGATGCCGAAAACATGCCGATCGAGCCTGAATTCGAAGTTCAGCTTCCTCCGAACGTGCCTTTCCTGACTCGTAACCTGATCATGAATCTTCAGGGTCTGCGTTTTCCCAAGGCGGCGATTTTTTCGATCGACATCGGATGTGATGGTGAACTGCTGATGAGACTTCCCCTCCGGGTCGTTCAAGTTCAGCAAGACGGTCAGCCTCAACCGTAATTCCAAGTCAAAGCGATGAGCGCTCAGGACTTCCGCCGCTGTGCTGTGGTCACGGGCGCATCATCCGGCCTTGGTGAGGAATTCGCCCGCCAGCTGGCACCTTTCTGTAAAACCTTGGTGCTGATTGCTAGGCGGGGAGACCGGCTCGAAGAGCTCGCCCGGGTTCTCCGGGCTGATCACACCGGTCTCGAAGTCGGGGTGCTCACAGCGGATCTAACGGATTCATCCGCCAGAGAGCGAGTGATCGCCAAGATCGCCAAAGCAAAGCTTTTGCCCGATCTGCTGGTAAACAATGCGGGGATGGGGGACTACGGTGAGTTTTCGGAGTCGGAGTGGCCTAAGCTTGAGGCGATGCTGAAATTGAACATCGAAGCCCTGACTCATCTGGCGCATGCGCTGCTACCCCTGATGAAGGAAGGGGGAGGAGGATCGATCATCAATGTAAGTTCGTTGGCTAGCCTGCTGCCGATTCCGGATTTTGCCGTGTATGCCGCGACAAAGGCCTATGTGACGAGTTTTTCGGAAGCTCTGAGAATCGAAGTCGCAGACCACGGTATTGGTGTGACGGCGCTTTGCCCCGGGCCGGTGCATACCGAGTTCGGAGAGGTCGCGATGGGAGGCGGTGGGGGAAACAAGTTTCCGGGTCGTGAGTTTTTCTATGTGGAGGCTGCGCAAGTGGTTAGAGAGGCGCTTGCTGGTGCCTCGGCAAACCGGGCACGGGTCTTTCCTGGATGGCAGGTCGCCGCTGCGGCGCTCGTGATTTCAGCGTTGCCGCTCGTGCTGATCCGGCTCGCGATGAGCACTCGCCCTCGGAAGTAGCCGGTTTCCTGCTCAGGCAAGCCAGGCGGCTAGGAAGGGATTGGATCGGAGTTCGCTGGCAAGAGTGGTCACGGGACCATGTCCGGGAAGAAGAACGACTTCCGGATTCTGTGTCGACAAGGCGGCTTCGATCGTTCTGCGGGCGGTTGAAAAGGCGCTCGGATCCGCGCAGCCTCCCATGGATCCGGCGAATACGGCATCGCCGACGGCGATCGCATTCATTTCCTGTCCAATGATGTGGTAGCCAAAAGTCGCCGGGTGATGTCCGGCAAGATCGATGACCCGAATCTTGAATGGCCCGATCTCCAGAGTGTCCCCAGCCCTGATGATCGTCGAGCCACCGAAGCCTTCGGGTGCACGTGCGGATGTCAGCAATTCCTTGGATGGAGTGGTGAAGCCGCCGACGTGGTCGCGATGCGCATGGGTGATCAGGAGGTGGATCGCCTTTTCTTGGATAGGCTCAATCGCATGAAGGAAATCGTTCGGCCTAAATCCGCAATCGATCGCGACGACCGTGTCCTTGGATTCGATCAGCCAGATATTCACTTCCTCATCCTCAAAAGGCACCGAGACACGGCGAATGCCACTCAGCGGTGGTGCGATGGGTTGGTATTCGGGGAGTGAGGCAAGGGCTTCCGGATTCAGCCCGAGAACGGGAGCCAGAAGCTTCGCGGTCTCCTGCGAGAAGTGACCGTCTAGGAAGGCCGTCAACTCGCGAACTTGCAATCCTGCTTTTTGGGCAAGGTCGGCGGGACTTAGTCCTAGTCCGACGATCGATTTACGAACGACATCGGCGGGGGCATCATAGAGATTCATGGCTTAAGCGAGTTCACAGGCGAGACGAATCGCGTGGATCATCGAGTCGGCGCGGGCGAGGCCTTTTCCGGCGATGTCGAACGCGGTCCCGTGGTCGGGGCTTGTTCGGGGCTTCGGCAGGCCGAGCGTGACATTCACGGCGGTGTCAAAATCGAGGAGTTTGAGGGGGATCAAGCCCTGATCGTGATACATCGCCAGCACGGCCTGATAGTCACCACGAGCGGCTTCCCGGAAGATGGCATCCGGCACATGAGGGCCGCTGAAGACTCCGGGGAAAGAGGATTGCAGTTGGTCGATCGCAGGCCGAATGATGCGGCTCTCTTCGTCGCCAAATTTGCCGCCCTCACCAGCGTGGGGGTTCAGGCCGCAGACTGCGATGCGGCCATTCTTCCCATGACGTCGCCGAACGAAATCGGCCAAAAGGGCACCTGCCGAGACGATGGACGCGGGAGTCAGGCGGGAAGCCACCTCTCTCAAAGGGAGGTGAATTCCCGCCAAACCCACGGTCAGCGTTTTGCCTGATAGGCACATGGCAAACTCTTTAGTATTAAAGCAATCTGCAAAAAATTCTGTTTGCCCCGGAAATGGGAATCCGACGCTTTCCAGCTGGGATTTTGAGACTGGAGCGGTGACGACGGCGACCCCATCGTGATCGTTCTGGAGTCTTTGTCCGGCGACTCGGAGTGCCCGCCATGATTCGGCGGCGGAAGCGGCGTCAGGCTTTCCCGGAGTGCCTTGGCGGCGGTCGCCAATCACTTCAAACTGGAAGCCATCCGGCAGTTGGCCGGATTGAAGGGCTTTGTCGATCACCTCTGGGCCAATGCCAGCGGGATCGCCCAAGGTGATGAGGATCCGAGGCACGGACATGGCTCAAGTGTCGGAAGGTTACTTGAGCTTGATGTCGACCATCGCCTTTTTGCGGAGGTCCCCAATCCAAGCTTCGTATCGTGAGGAAGTCTTTTTGGCTCGGACACGGTCCTCCATCATCTTTTTCACCTCGCTGAACGGTGGCGCTGGTCCTTTCTTGATGGAGTCGACCTTGGCAAGGGTAAAGCCGGCCGCGTCTTCGAGCGGACCAATGAGCTTACCTGGCTCGGCATCGAATAGAATCGAGGCGAACTCGGGTGAGAGGTCTGGGCGGGGCACGTCCTCTTGAAGACCACCGTTTGCGGCGAAGGCGTCTTGAGAATGTTTCTCGGCCAAGTCGGCAAAATCGGCACCATTCCGAATTTCATCGGCGAGACTCTCAGCGAGGGTCAGCTGGGATTCCGGAGTTGCGAGGGGATTCGCCGGGTCCAGGCGTGGAAGGAAGATCTTTCGGTAGGTGATCGAGTCCTTAGAGATATCCCGGAGGCTGTCCTTGGATTCCTGATACTCTTTCTGGACCTCACTCGGAAGTGGAGGAGGGGCATCCTTGAATTTTTCCTGCCGCATCGCCTGAACGATCAGCTTCTCACGGGTTAGAGTGCGATAGCTTCCCATGCCCATCTGGGCTTTGGCGAGTTCCTTGCGGAACTTCTCGCTGTCACCATTGTAGAGGGTTTGAATCTGACGATCGATTTCGGCGTCAACGACGCTGTCAGGAAGATTGGCCCCTCGTGCCTGCATCTTCTTGAATTCCGCCATGATGAGTTGGCGGTCAATGAGCTCTTGGAGGATATTGTCCTGGGCTTCCTTGAGACGGCGGTTGAACTCAGGGCCCCGGCGCGGGAACTCGGCCATCAGTTGTCCGATCATCGGGGAGATCATGACACCAACTTCTTTGGCGGTGATCGGCAGGCCGTTGACGGTAGCAGCGATGCGGTTGACCTCGATGAGTCCAGAGGGTTGAGATGGCGGCACAGGAATCGAGGGGGACTCTTGGGCGAGGCCTGCGAAGGGGAGGCAGAGTAAAAAGATCCAAGAATATTTCATTGGCGAAGAATGCTGGCATGATGTTCAACGCCGGGGAGGCGATTGCAAGCGGCGAAACCTGCCCGAGCACTTCAATTGCAAACAAAAGTCCCGAACCGAGGAATCGGCGCGGGACTTGTGAAATTGAATCGGGAAACCTCGATTATTCGGGGCGAATCGCGTCTGCGGCCTTTTCCAATCCGTCTGCGGCTCCTTCGGCTGCAGAATTTGCGCCATCCTTAATGGCATTTGTGGTGGCCTCAGCGGCCTCCTTTGCCTTGTCGGCAGCCTCTTCAGCCGCTTCCTTGGAGGCTTCTAGAGCATTTTGGGTCGCCTCTTTGGCATCTGAGGCGACTTCTTCAGCCTTTTCCTTGCTGTCCTCCATTTTCTTTTCAGCGTCAGCTTGTTGTGACTCGGAGCAGGAGGCGAAAGCGAAAGGGATCGTGGCAAGTAGTGCGTAGTGGAACGGTTTCATGGTGCTTATGTTGTATATTTGGGAGTGATACTCCGAACCAAAGTTAGCACGGCGCGGTTCCATGGTCAAATTTCATCGGACTGGCGATCCGGTCCTGCCCAAGCTATGAGTTTTTGCAGCATGGAAACAGTAAGTGTATGTCCCACGTGTTTTGAGTTTTTCGAAGTCGTCAGCCCTGGGGGCGATGAATTGCCTGCGGAGCTGGATTACGATTGCGAGGTTTGCTGTCGTCCGATGGTGATCTTCTTCGATCAGGATGGAGCGATGGCCCGTGGGCTCGGGGATTAATGTCGGTTTCCCGGTTGCGGAGGCGGGGGCTTTCTGGCAGCCTCTAATCCAGATGGCTCGTTCGATTCAGGTTCTTTTCCTCGCAGGAGTGTCCGCATTCCTCGCTGCCTGTGGCACGGAAGGGGGTGACGCTACTGCTTCTGCCGCGCCTGCCGCGGCGGCCCAGCAGGGCTTTCAGCAGAAAAGCGGAGATCTTTTCGACGACGACTCCGACAAGATGATTGGTCGCTATGCCAAGACGAATCCCATGATGCAGAGGGGAGGGGAGAAACCTGCTGCGGAAGGCAGTGTTGGCCAGAACAAGTACTTCGAGGGGGAGATCGCCAAGCGTGACTTTGCCGCCAAGGACTACACCAAGAAATCATTTTGGGGGAGCAAGGACTACGCGAAGAAAGTCTATGGTGGTGATACGGACGGCAGTCGCTTCCAGCAGGGATCTCGATTCAACGGGAAAGGCGCGCGCGAGAATACGATGGCATCGTCTGCATCGGGGAGTCGCTTTGCCACGGGGACTCACGCGACCGGCGCTGCTCGGGAAGGCAAGCAGTCGAATATCTCGAAGTTCTCGGATGCTAAGACCGATGCGCGTCAGAGTTCTTTCCAGCAGCCGGAGATTACGGATTGGAAGAATCAGCGAGGGCTGACAATCGATGATACCAGGAGCATGCTAGGGAGGAGCCAGTGATCAGCGAGGGATTGAGGTGGTGATGATCTTTTTGAGCTCCATCCACTTGATCGGCTTGCCTTCCAGAAAGCTCGATTGATTGGCGATGATCTGGACCGATGAGAAATTGTCGGGGAATCGGTTGCGCATGTATCCCGCAAGACTTCTGGTAGGGGTGCCTTCGACCTGAATGACGGCGTCCGGCAGCTGGGCACGGATCGCACTTGTCCACTCGCTGACCCAATCAGCCTCCGAACTACGGCGACTGTCATAGCTGAAGACGACGTGGGTATCTCCAAGGTTTGGCCGTGTGTCGACCGAAATATGGATGATTTCATCGTTTCGCTTCAAGGCGTCATTCACTCGTTGAATGAAGGTATCAAGGTAGTATTTTTTCTGACGTTCATCGAGGCGCTGCCGCTGCTCGGCGGTCAGTTTTGCAGAAAAGCGGCTCCAGCGTTCCTCGTCTTCAGGGTGCTTGGACAAGTCGATGAGCAGGCGGCTCATATCGGCATTAAGCAGCTGGGCATGAAGTTTTTGGGAAATGCCTTGGGCCAAGTTGAGGGCACCGGGAGACCATCCTGAAGTGGAGGTGATCTCTTCTTCGCTTCCTTTCATGTCGGCACGATGCCATTCAGGGATGGCACAAACTGCCGTTTCGCAGGTGGGGATAAAAACTCTCATATTAAAAAGCCGTGCCGATGGCGAAATGCCAGGTCCCGCTGGGTTCGCCAAGATCCTGAGTCATGTTGTGTCCGTATTCAAATCGCACCGGTCCGATGGGGAGATCAAAGCGGATACCAAGCCCGAGGGCCACATCGATTTCATGCATTCCGAAATCCTGCCAATTCGTCGATAGGCCTCCGGCATCGACGAAGACGACACCTTTCAGCGCACCGGCGACCGGGTGGATGTATTCGATGTTGGTGACCCACGATGCCTGACCACCGACGGGATAACCACTTCGGTCATGCGGGCCCAGCTCACGCTCGGGATAGCTACGGACGCTGCGTGGACCACCGTTGAAAAGGCGGAGATCGATCGGAAGCTGATTGCCGGAGGGCATGATGAGGTCAGCGCGCGCTCCGAGAGCAAGTTGACCGGCCTTTCCAATCGGTTTGTAGTAAGAGGTCTCAAAGCCAGTTTGGAAGTAGCTTGTCGTGTTGGTTCCTACGGCAGACCCGAAGGTGAGGGGGATGTCAAGGTGCCAGCCTTCGGTAGGTAGGACCGAGCTGTCTCGATAATCGAGCCTCTGATTAAGGCTGAGGTAATTGTTCTGGTATTCGGTCTCGCCGAGCCGTGTGACCGGAAGACCGTCGGGTGTTGTGCTTGCCGTTGCAGTTCCAAGCAAGGCTTGGACCGAGTAGTGGTCAGAAAATGGATAGCTGACGCTTCCCTCCAAGCCGGTCGTCCAATTGTCGTAACCTTCGTTGCCCCGGCTGAGGGAGTAAAGGCGGACGCTTCCTTTCGCGTCGGTTCCCCAGAGCCACGGATCGGTGAGCGAAACCTCACCGAGAAGCGAGCGCTGGGTGATTTCGAAGCCGGCGGTGAGATTCCTGATTTGGCCTGCAAAGTTCCGGTCATAGAAGGATGCTCCGAGGATGGTGCCTTCATAGTTTCCGAAGCCGGCGGTCAGTGAGATCCCTCGGGCGTCAGCTTCGTCGAATTGGAGCGTCGCGTCGAGGCGGTCTCCTTCAGCTTCCGTTGTCTCGATTTGGAGCGAGGAAAACGCTCCGGTGGCGATCAACTGACGAATCCGCGTGTCGACCATGTTCCCATCCAGGTAGGCATCGCGAAGTGGCGCGATACGACTCCGGATACGATCAGGATTCGTCTTGTCCAGGCCGTCGAAATTCACTTTACCGAGTCGGAATCTTTTGCCTTCGACGATGTTGAAATTCGGGCGCACGTAGCCGTTCTGGATCTCCACCGACATGCGAACGGTGGCGGAGACGAAACCTTTACTGCGGTAGTATTCGGTCACTGCGAGGCGCAGGCTGTTGATGTTGGCGGTGTTCGCGGGACGATTGACGAAGGGCTCAATAACCCTTTTGACACCGGCCGATTGTTCACCGGCGAAGCTTGGAACGGCAATGCTGTAAAGATCTCCTTTATCGACGAATAGCAGGATGTGGGTTGCCGCTGAAATGCGGTTGGTCTTCCGATCTTTGACTTCAACCGTGGGGTTCCAGTATCCTTGGCTCTTTAGCTCCGATTTGATCAAGGTGATGCCATCATCAATGTCGGATTCGCGAAAGGGGGGATCCGATGACGCGGAGATTTTCCGTTTTGAAGGATTGAGTTCGAAGAGGCCGGTGAGCTTCTCTCGTTCCTTCTCCAGGAGTTCGCCTTGGATATCAATGGATCCAAGGGTGTCTTGAGGGCCCTCGTCGATGCTCAATCTGATCAGGGAGGAGTTGATGATTTTCCAGGAGACGGAAGCGCTATTGAAGCCGTTCTTGCGAAATAGCTGTTCGATCATGAACGCGCTATCGGAGGCTCGGGAGTCGGAAGCTGGCTGGGACTTAATGTGTTCAAATCGCCCGCCGATCAGTTGTTGGATATCCTCTTCGGAGATGGATTTCATCCCTTCGAATTGAAGTAATGTCTTGGCTTGAATCGATGCGCTCGATGCTACCAAGAGAAGATATGCGGTAAACGTGCGCATTAGCGGAAGCGGAAGAGGTAGATTAGGGTTGTGCGGGTATTTCCTTCATCACTTATGCCAGCACGTATGAGCCAATTGTCATCCAGATTGATCGTTGCAGAATTATATTTGGTGCTGGTGTAAGGATCCTTTTCCCCGACTTGGAAATCGACTTTCTCGATCACTTTGAGAAGTGGTCCGAGGCTTTTGACGTATTTCACCCGACCGTTGCGGATTTCCTCGATGAGTAGTTGTGCAGCTCGTGCCGTCGCCGCCTCAGGGTCGGTGAAGCCGCTGGTGGTGGTGCCGGTGGCGACCAAGGTCATGATCTCGGTTTCAGGAAGAGGCGGGTTCGACGTCGGGAGAACCTTGGGGTTCGAAACGGGGCCATAAATGTAGATCTTCACCTCATAGGGGCGGATCGTTGATTCACCACGTATGTTCAGCACCGGATCAAAGGGGGCATCCGGTCGGAATTCCACGGTGCCCTTTTCGATATTCAGGGTGCTGAATGGAAGTTTCGCCTCGGCTTTCCAGATGGTGGCTTCTCCCTTGGGACGAGGCTTGCCGATCGTTCCGGTGACATCGACTTTGAGAAAGACTTGTCCAGTGGCGAGGTTCCCCCGGATCAGGAAAGGGCTTTCGGTTACAAGTCTCATGTTAAGCGACCAATTGCGAAATGGCGCAGGAACTGCTTCCGTTGGCTCTGTGGCGGACGCTGTGTCGACTGAGGGAAGTGATGGCTCGGAGGGTTGATTGAAGGGGACACCGATGGGGAGGATTTCGATGTCTTTGTAGAAGAGGCTGTCAACGACGCCAACCTTCCCGCTGATGGTCGCCGTCTCCCATGGTCCCCTGATCGAGATATCCGTGTTGAGCCGCACGATCATCGACTCATCTCTGATCGCGGGGAGGGCATTGCCCTTGATCGATATCTCGATATTCGAAGGCTTGCCCTCAACGAGGTCGAGCCCGCCGTTGATGGCAAGCGTGCCTCCAGCGACAACAGCCTCCAGTTTTTCCAAGGTGATCTTGTCTGGGGTGGCGAGAACCTTCATCGAGCCATCCTTGAACCGTGGGAGGGTGGGGTCTTGCATTTCGAGCGCCGCCCCGTTGAGCATGATGGTTCCGGTCGGTTTCGGGTCGCCGACCGTACCGGTGACCTCTAGGTCCAGGTTGACGTTCCCTTTAAGTTCGCGGGCGTCCGGCAGAAACTTCTTAACGAGTTCGAGATTAAAGTCGCTAATCTTGGCAGAGGCGTCGAGTTTCGCCTGCTTGATCACCTCGGGATCCGCGGCCCATTGGTCGGGACTCCAGTTGGTGACGGCATCGATTCTCATCGGTGGATACTCGGGGCTGGTGATGTCGCCTTCCACTTTGAGGGTCTTATCCCGACCGATGGTCTTGAGATCGATGGAGATCGTGGGAATGTCTGGCTGGGAGCTCAGACCAAGGTCGCTGGCGACAAGGTGGGCATCGAGAACGGGCTCCGCCATGCTGCCTGTTAGGTTGATGTCGAGCTTGGCGCGGCTTTCATTCCTGAATCGGGTTTGCTCGGGAAGGAAGGGATGCAGTTTGGAGAGGGGGAGTTCGACACTTGCAATACTGACATTGATGGGGCGGGTCTCCCGCATCAGGGCTTTCAGGTTGGAGAGGTCATCAGGAACTGGAATGGTCGCGGTTCCGTTGAGCAGGGTGTCATCGCCATCCGACCATGAGAGTTTTCGAAGTAGCAAAACCTGATCTTTGAAGGTCACGTCACCTTCGATCTTCTGCTCGGCCTGTTGGACATTGAGGGGGGTGAGCTGGACGCTTTCCGGCCAGCTATATGTTGCCGTGGCGAAGGCTTTGATGGGCTGTTCATCAGCGCGGGGCTTCCATTGGAATGAGGTGATCTCGAGATCGCCCTCGTGGGTGTTTTCTTCGAGGTCTCCACGTCCTTTCCAGGTGAGGCTGGCGTCCATGCCGCTTGGAAGGTTGATGTCGAATGGCAGGAGCCAGTCCTTGAGCGACTCGGGATTGAACTCCTTGATTTCGGCGTTGCCTGAGTAGGTGTTTGCTTCAGGTGTGAAGGTGCCATCGATACGGATGCCAGGGATCAGGATCTTCGCGTTGGCATCTCCTGGGTTTTGCCAAGTGGCTTCAATCGTGATGGGCGGTGCATTCTCACTCGAGACGATTGAGATGCTGCTTGTCGCCTTGTCCGCTTTTGCGTTGGCAAATGATAGTCGCGCGCTGCCTTTGAGGCTGGATGCAGGAGGAGGGATGGGATGTTCGGACGGTTCGAAACGGTCTCGAACCACGGTTAGTGACTTTTCGAGATTCAGAATCGTGAAGTCGGCTTCGACCAACTCGGGAAGCAGGCCATTTGCCCGGTCGATTGGCACTTCGGCATTGATTCCCAGAGGCGACCCAAGCGCTTCGCCATGGATGGCGGCTTTCAGTGTGCTACGCTCCAGCTTGGCGGCGATCGCCAAGCTTGAGGACGTCCAGTCGTCGAAACTCGCGTCGCTGGTGCTGAGTTGCAGGTCAGCTTCGAGCGTGTCTGTGCCTCCTGATAGATGGCGGGCCGTCAATTTGAGTGATTCGAGCGTGACGTCCGCCGGGATCGGAAAACCGAGCTTCTCGGCGGCTTGGTGGACCAGGAGTGGAGCCGCCTCTTTCTCCAGAGTGGCGGTGGTGAGGTCGGACTCCGCATTGAAGCGGACTCCATCGACGACGAGGCCCGTGGCGAAGCTGATCGGCTTGTCCTGTGGGAAGCGGGCGAGAACGTCCCGTATTTCCAAAGCGGGCATGATTTCCAAAGAACTGAGCTGGATCGATTCCTCTTGCCACTCGATGGTGGATGTTTGGGCTTCGACGATCTTGTCACCGAGGATCGTCATTTTGCCGAGCTTGAGCTCGATGATTGGGCTCGCCGGAGAATGGATCAGCGAGGTGGGTTCAATCTGGAAGAGTTCCTTATCTCCCCGGCGAATCTTCGCGCTGATGTCCCGCAACTCGATCTCCATTGGCACGATGTGCGCCCTCAGTCCGTTGAGGAGCTCTGCGATATCGGTCCTTTCCGTTTCAGCTTCGTCTTCCTTTTCCTCCTTCGGCTTACTTCTGGCCAAATCGATCGAGGCGTGAAGTCCCTGCAGTTTCAAGCTTTGGACTTTGCCTTCAGTAATCTCAGTGAGCTTGTAGTTCAGCGATGCTTGGTCGAGACCGACGACTTCGATTTCACCCATTTCGCCGAGATTGAAATTGGCGATCCCGATTTGGCCGCCGCTCAGTCGACCGCTGAGTTCGAATGCCTCAGTGAGTCCGGGAACATAGTGCTGGGCAGCTTTTTCCCCGATGAGACGCCAGCCAGGGCCATCGAGCCAGATGAGGAAGCCGAGGAGCAATGCCAGCAGGCGCCAGCGCTTTTTCCGCCAGTGAGGGCAAGAGGTCTTCTCGGTCTTTCGGTTTTCCTCGGATTCTTCGTCAGCCATTCCCGTCGGCAGCATGAGGGAGGGAATCGATATCGGCAACCCATGGATTGCTAAGGCTCATGAATTTCTCCAGCGCTTGGCAGTTTGGAACGATGGCAGGGTGGGGCGCTTGATGCGATCGCGTGGATCTTCGCCGGGGCGTTCACGGCCACCTTCCCGAAGCCAGCGATTGTCGGCGCCGCGGGGACCGCTTGGACTGAATTGGCGTCTCAATTGTCGCCTGTTTGTGCATACCATGTCTGTGGTGACACAAAAGCTTGGGCAAAGGGGGATGCGGCTAGTTGACAAACGGGGAGCGCCTTGACCACTGTCTGTCACTGCCGGAGGCGCAACGCGTGCGAATCCGGACATCTAGTCATTTTCCCAAGGCCCCGAAAGACCCGTGTTCTCTAACGAAGATTATCTCGCTGACCTGCTTGTAGAGGCAGGTGCCACGACTCAGGAGCAGTTGGATCAAGCCCGTTCCCGTGGGGGCTCGGTGATTGAATCCCTGATTTCTGAGACGGAACTCACCGAAGCGACCATCGCAGCGGTGCTCGCTGCGAATGCAGGTATTGAGGTCATCAGCCTCGATCAGACACCGCCTGATCCATCTGTTGCCGATGCGATTCCCAATGACATCGCCTCCCGCTACAAGGTGATTCCGATCTCTGATGACGGGATCTATTTGACCATCGCCGTTGCGGATCCCTTCGACTTCGAGGCGATGGACAGCCTTCCGGCGGTGCTTTCGCGAGAGCTCAATTTCGTTTGCGCTCCCTACAGTGGCATCATCGAGCACCTTCAGCAGTTTTACGGCTTGGGCCATGATACCGGTGGCATGGACGTCACGGGTGGTGAGGAAGTTGAGACCGGCGATGGTGATGCTCCGATTATCCGCCTCGTCCAAGGCATGCTTGCCGAGGCGATGAAACAGGGATGCTCCGATATTCATATCGAGCCGCTCGAGACTTCGGTCCGGATCCGCTACCGCATCGATGGCAAGCTCATCGAGGTGGCGAATCATCCGAAGAAGCTTCTTCCTGCGATCATCGCGCGTCTCAAGGTGATGAGCGGCTCGATGTCGATCGCGGAAAAACGGCTCCCTCAGGACGGACGTATTCAGGTGAAGGCTGGAACCAAGGAGATCGACCTTCGTGTTTCATCCGTTCCCTCGAACCACGGCGAGTCGATCGTCATGCGTATTTTGGACAAGTCCGCGCTGGTGCTCGGGCTTCCCGAACTGGGCTTCCTTTCGGATGACCAGCAAACTTTCGAGGAACTCATTGGCCTGCCGGATGGCATCATTCTTGTGACGGGCCCGACGGGTTCGGGTAAAACGACCACGCTTTACGCCTGTCTCAACGTCATCAACCGCCCGGATCGCAAGATCATCACGGTGGAAGATCCGGTCGAGTATGAGCTCCCCGGAATTAACCAGGTGATGGTGAGAGCCGACGTCGGCATGACCTTCGCCGCCGCGCTTCGTTCGATGCTTCGCCAGGCACCCAACATCATCATGATTGGGGAAATTCGTGATGCGGAAACCGCGAACATCGCGATCAACGCCGCGCTCACCGGTCACCTTGTGCTTTCCACGCTCCACACCAACGACGCGCCATCGGCGGTTGCTCGTTTGGCCGATATCGGCATCAAACGCTTCCTGATTGCCTCGGCCGTCCGGGCGATTCTCGCTCAACGTCTTGTTCGTAAGCTCTGCCCCGTGTGTAAAGCTCCCGGCGAGCTCACTGAAAAGCAAATGCGCGGTCTCAATCTCGATCCGAGCCGCATTGCAGGAAGCACGATTCTGGGACCAGTTGGCTGTGAGAAGTGCCGTGGCGGAGGCTACAAGGGCCGTGCCGGTATCTTCGAAATCTTCAAAATCGACGACGAAGTTCGTCACATGGTGAACGAGAACCTGACATCCAGCCAACTCAGACGGCGAGCCCGGGAACTCGGAATGCGCACCATGCGCGAGGACGGCATCCGTAAGGTGCTCACCGGCATGACCTCCGCTGAGGAAGTGCTCCACGTCACCATGTCGGACGCCGATTGATCCACTTTTGCCCCAAGACCCAATTTCATGGACAGCAACCAGCTCATTGACCTTTTCGTAAGTCGCGGGATGATCGACCGTTCACTCGGTCAGGACATCCTCAGTCAGGTGGAGAATAGCGGCAAGGATGTCGCTGAGATCCTCGCCGACTTCCAGGTAATCCAAAACAAGGAGGACGTGTGGCCAGTGGTCGCTTCCGAGCTCGGAGCACCGCTCATCGACCTCAGTGGCTGGAGCCCACCGCCTGAGCTCCTCGCTCTCATCCCAGCGGGAACCGCTCGATTGCACGGCGCTTTGCCGGTCAACCTCACCGCCGAAGGACTTCACATTGCCCTTGTCGATCCCATGAATCCCCAGACGCTCGAGGATCTGCGTTTCGCGCTGGATCGTGAGCTGATTCTCGCCATCGCTCCGGACTACCTCATCGAAGAGAAGATTTCCGAGGGATACGGCGGAGATGGGGCCGGGATGGAGGACATTCTCAGCCAGCTCGAATTTGGTGGCCCGGAAGGCGACCTCAATGCGGTCGATCTTGAGAACGAGGCGAACTCCGCGCCGATCATCCGCTACGTCGACCTTGTCATGTATCAGGCGATCAAGGAGCGCGCCTCGGACATTCACTTCGAGCCATTCGAAAAGGAGTTCAAGATCCGCTACCGGGTGGACGGTGCACTTTACGAAATGGCCCCGCCGCCGATTCACCTTGCGATGGCGATTATTTCCCGCGTGAAGGTGATGGCCAATATGAACATCGCCGAACGCCGGATCCCCCAGGACGGGCGGATCGTGAAACAAGTGGGCGATCGTCAGGTCGACATGCGTGTTTCCTCACTTCCGACTCACCACGGGGAGTCGGTCGTGCTGCGGATTCTTGACCGCTCGTCGGTCAACCTCTCGCTCGAAGCACTCGGCCTGCCTGAGCATATTTTCGAATACATTACGGACACGATCGAAAAGCCCAACGGGATTTTCATCGTTACCGGACCGACGGGTGCGGGCAAGACCACCACGCTCTACGCGGCGCTGAAGCGGATCAACACCATCGATCACAAGCTTCTTACCGCGGAGGACCCGGTCGAGTATGACATCGACGGTATCATTCAAATCCCCATTCACGAAGCGATCGGCCTGACCTTTCCACGGGTTCTCCGAGCCTTCCTTCGTCAGGACCCCGACCGCATCATGGTGGGGGAGATGCGTGACATGGATACCGCGCAGATCGCCATCCAGGCGTCGCTCACGGGTCACTTGGTGCTCTCCACGCTTCACACCAACGATGCTCCAGGCGCGGTGACTCGTCTGGTCGACATGGGCTGCGAGCCATTCCTTGTTGCGGCGTCCCTTGAAGGGGTGCTGGCCCAGCGTCTTGTCCGAACCATCTGCAAGGATTGCAAATCCCCGTATGAGCCCAACGAAGCCATTCTCACCCAACTTGGGATCTCTCCTCACGAGCTCGGGGACAAGGACTTCTTTACTGGTGCCGGTTGTGACACGTGTGGAAACAGCGGTTACAGAGGCCGCGGCGGGCTCTATGAACTTTTGAATATCACCGACCCGGTGCGGGATCTCATCATTGATCGCGCGCCGACGGTGGTGCTGAAACAGAAAGCCATGGAGAACGGCATGACGACCCTGCGTGAGGATGGCCTGCGTAATATCTACATGGGCAAAACCACCATTGAGGAAGTTCTCAAGTATACCTAAAATCGCTAAATTTTCGAATCGCCAGCCGATTCTCCTTAATCCATCTTCCCGTCAATACTTTCCAAAAATCAGACCCATGCCCCAGTTCCAATTCACAGCAGCCGACGCGAAAGGCGAACAAATGTCCGGTACCGTGGACGCGCCAAGCGAGGCAGAAGCCATCAACCAACTTCGTAGCCAAGGATACTACCCCCTTCAGGTTGTCGAAGCAGGAAAAGGATCGCTCACTGCGGCACCCAAGAAAGGTGCTGCGAAAAAGAAGGCGAAGAAGGCCGACCCGAAGAGTCCCAAGGGAACGACTGGTGGTCGCATCAAGCCGAAGGTCCTGATGATTTTCACCCGCCAGCTGGCAACGCTGATTGACTCAGGTCTGCCATTGCTCCGGGGTTTAACCGTGCTTTCCAAGGCCGAGCCGAATCCGGTCCTGCGTGGAACGGTCAATGCCTTGGCCGACTCGGTGCAGTCAGGATCGACCTTCTCGGAGGCGCTCGCGCAGCACCCGAAGATTTTCAACAAGCTCTATGTAAACATGGTGAAAGCCGGTGAGCTTGGTGGTGTGCTTGAAGTGGTGCTTCTGCGTCTCGCAGAGTATCAGGAAAAGGCGCACAAGCTGAAAAACAAGATCGTTTCGGCCATGGTCTATCCGGTGATCGTGATGTTCATCGCGGTCGCCATCCTTGTCTTCCTGATGCTGGTCATCGTGCCGAAGTTCAAGGAGATGTTTGCCGAAATGGACAACGCCGAATTGCCGCTGATTTCCAAACTGGTGTTCGGATTTTCCGAGTTCTTCCTCTCTGCCGATATCTGGGTTATTCCAAACGTGGTGTGGTTCTTCCTGGGTGCCGTGCTGATTTTCCTTGGATTCAGCTCTTGGGGCAGGACGAAGGGAGGGCGGAAAGCCATCGATACCTTGAAGCTCAAGTTGCCGGTCTTTGGTGACATCCAGCGCAAGAGCGCCGTGGCTCGGTTCTCACGAACCTTAGGCACTCTGGTAACTTCCGGTGTGCCGATCCTTCAGGCGCTGAACATTACGCGGGACACGGCGGGCAACGTGGTGATCTCTGGCGCCATTGAGAAGGTCCACGAGGCGGTCAAAGAGGGGGAATCGATCGTGACTCCATTGCAGTCCTCCGGAGTCTTCCCGGGCATGGTCATCTCGATGGTCGATGTGGGTGAAGAGACCGGTCAGCTTCCGGAGATGCTGCTGAAAGTCGCCGATGTGTATGACGATGAGGTCGACAACGCCGTGACGGCCCTGACTTCGATTCTTGAGCCGATCATGATCGTGATTCTGGCCCTCGTTGTGGGTTCGGTTGTATTTGCATTGTTCCTACCATTGATTAAGGTTATTCAGTCGGTCGAAGGGTAACCTCAGATTGACGCGTGAACTACGAACCTGAAATCCAGAGAACAATGAAACCATTTAAGAGAACTAACAACCGGGCTGGCGGCTTCACACTGATGGAGTTGCTGGTGGTCGTCAGTATCATGGTCATCCTCGCGGGCTTGACCATGGGGACGATGGCCTACGTGAACCAGAAGCAGGCGATTGAGAAGGCCAAGGTTCAGCTGGGATTGCTTGAGCTTGCTCTCGAGGATTACTATTCGGAGAACGGAGAATATCCTTCGAATTACAGAGACGATGGAAAGGGCGGCAGCGATGATGTCCAGAAGGCTTTGTTTCCTCGCTCTACGGCTGAAAAAGTCTACTTGGCAGAACTGGATCCAGACAACGATACGCAAGGCTGGATTGGAGGTTCTGGAAATAGCTTCATGATCCTCGACCCATGGGGAAATGAGTATCGCTACCGAACCAACCGGACGCTATCGAAAGGAACAGTTCGAGTTTATGCATCGAACCCGGGCTTCGATATCTGGTCCTGTGGCCCTGATGGCGACACGAGAACCGGTAAGGACGGTGACTACAACACCGAAGATCCCAAGAATCGCGACGACATTCGCTCTTGGTAGTTCTCGCGGATGATTGATTTTTTTAAAATGGCCCGCCAGCCCAGCGGGCCATTTTTATTGCCGGTTGACGGACTTTTGTCAGCAGATCCAAACTTGTCGGGAAATCCGCTCGACGCGGGTGATTTGAGCGGTCTTGCTCTCTGCAGATGAGCGAAGAATCCCCCGACAAGGTTGAGATCCAGCCTGAGGAATCAGCACCAAAAAAGAAGGCGGCCAAAAAGCGTATCAAAGCGCCCGAAGCCAAGGTCATTGAAAACAACTCTGGCGAACCCAAAATCCCTGAAAATAGCGCCCCAAGGAAAGAGGAGAAAACTGCCGAGCCTGAGCCAAAAGTAGCAACTGCCGAGGAAAGCCGTCCAGCTCGTGAGGAAGGCGAGACTCCAACTGAGAATCCATCCATTCGCCGGATATCGTCGAAAAGACTGAGCCCGCCCGAAGCCCCATCCAGAGATGATGCTTCCGAGCAAACCGCAACCTTCGATGAGCCAGCCGCTTCTTCGGACGTTCAGGGCAGGAAGCGCCGTCGGCGCCGCCGAAAGGGGCAGGGAGGTGAAGCCGAGGAGGGTCCTGTGGGCAACGAGGGGGGCAACCCAAGCCGCGGGGATGAAATCCGCCCGCAGCAGCGGCCGGTATCACGCCCGCAGATTGATCCCGAAAAAATCGAGAAGAAGGCTTGGAAAATCTTTCTTTCCGAAGTCAGCGAAGAGGGCCTGGCCCTTGTAAGCGACCAGGATGCCAAGGAAATCGGTCGACGCAGCTTCCGGCTTGCCGAGATCTTCCTGGAGGAGGCCTCGAAGCGTCAGTGAGAGGACTCGGCGAGCTTTTGCTCGAGTTTCTGAACGAGGTCATCTTTACCCGTTGCTCGGGCAAGGGTGATCCTCAGTGTTAACACGGGAGGTGAATCCCGTTCACCATCATCCATCGCCGAGAGAGCTTCAATCGCCGCATCGTAGTCGCCAATTTCAACAGCGCCTTCAGCTTGGTCCAGCAGGCTGGGATTTTCGCCACTTGGCGGCTGGCCCTTGAGCACTGCCCAGCGGGCGGAAGCGGGAAGCGCCTCGCTGCCCGGGCCTTCAACTTGATCGAGGTAGACGAGTTCGTCGCCGTCGCGATGAAGCCTCCAGGAATTGATCGCGATGACAATCAGAAGGCCGAGGACGATGAAGCTGGCTTCCATCAGGAAGGGCGTGGTGATGATTCCGAGAACCATTGCAAACCATTCCCCCATGAATCCCGGAAGCGTGCCGCCCCACCAAATGAACCAGACGATTCCGCACACCAGAAAGATCGCTGCAATTCCGACGAGCACCTGCTTCACACGGGGGTCGGAGAGGATGGAGGCGCTCTTGCTGCTCACGTCGTGAGAATAAGCACGGGATCTGATTCCATGCCACCAGCAAGTAAAGTTTTTAAATTTTGTTGATTATTTTTATATGTGTAGTGTTTTGGGGCATGCCCCCGTCCATCTCGATTCGGCTGGCGACCTTGGTCCTCATGCTCTTTGCCCTCACTTTCGCGACGATTCGCGTGGTTGGAGGTCAGAGGAGCCGTTCAGCGGCTTCGATCGATGCGACGGTTTCGCGGACAGAATTCACGGTCCCGGTTGAGATTATTGAGACGGGCGAGAATCCGGCGACCGTCGAGGTGAGGGTCCAGCCTTAAGATTGGAGCGTCGTCACGGTTGAAATCCCCCGCGCGTGCCGCTACTAGACCGCCGATGCGTCTCTTTGACACCCTTTCTCGGCAAGATTGCGAGCTGAAGCCAGTCGATGGCTCGACCTTTCGTTTCTACTGCTGCGGTCCCACGGTTTACGGCCCAGCTCACATTGGCAACTTCCGCACTTTTGTCCTGCAGGACGTATTTCGCCGGGCGATCGAGACGGGCGGCATGCGTTCCTTTCATGTGAGGAACATCACGGACGTGGACGATAAGACGATCCGCGACTCCCAGGCGGCCGGAAAGCCACTGGCGGAGTTCACGGCTCATTGGCGCGATCGCTTTCATGCCGACTGCGAGGCGTTGAACTGTTTGCCGCCTCACGTCGAACCGGGTGCGGTGGACCACATTCCGCAGCAGGTCGCGATGATCGAGACCTTGGTTGAAAAGGGGAATGCCTACGTTTCGGATGACGGCTCGGTCTATTTCAAGATTGCCTCCTTCCCGGACTACGGAAAGTTGAGCCGCCTCGATACTCGCGAGCTTTCGCTTGGAAAAACGCAGGAGGCCCGCGCGAATGCGGACGAGTATGAAAAGGACAGCCTTGCCGACTTCGTGCTGTGGAAGGCGCGTCGACCGGAAGACGGTGAGAATTTCTGGCCATCACCCTGGGGTGAGGGTCGTCCGGGCTGGCACCTTGAGTGCTCGGCGATGATCCAGGAATATCTCGGTGAGAATTTCGATCTCCACTCAGGTGGGGTTGATCTGGTTTTCCCGCATCACGAAAACGAGATCGCCCAGAGCCGCTGCGCCTGCGGTGGTGAATTCGCGGCTCATTGGTTTCACGTGACGCATCTGTTAGTCGACGGTGGGAAAATGTCGAAGTCAGTCGGCAATCTCTACACGCTGGAAGACCTTGCGGCGAAGGGCTTCTCCGCGATGGAAGTCCGCTACGTGTTGATCGGTGCGCACTACCGCAAGCAACTGAACTTCACGCTAGATTCTCTAACAGGTGCGCGCGAGGCACTTTCCAAACTGGCGAAAGCCGCTCGTGGATTGGCGGAGCGGGCGGGGGACGGTCATGTGCTTGGTGAAGTGGGCTTTGGTCCCTTCCAGGCGGCCTGGGATTCTCTGAATGATGATCTCAACACGCCGGGCTGCCTTGGCGGGATATTTACGGGTCTCCGCGAATGCGCCGATCTGCAGGGTGAGGAGGCTGCCAAGGCATTGGCGGGGCTGAACCGCGTGCTGCGTGCACTCGGCTTGAAGCTACCTGAAGAGGCGGCGCCAAGCGAGGTGCCGGCGGACATCAAGGCGTTGGCCGATGAGCGCTGGGCCGCTCGTGCGGCGAAGGATTGGGCGAAGTCGGATGCGATGCGCGACCAGCTTGCCGAGTTGGGCTGGGCGGTGAAGGACTCTCCCGAAGGATACGAACTCAAACCAAACTGACCATGCACATTCGACCACGCCGCAACCGCAAGTCTCCTGCCATTCGGGCACTGGTATCTGAGACGACCCTCTCGGCTTCTGATTTCATCTATCCGCTTTTCATCCACGAAGGAGCGGAGGATCAGGACATCGCCTCGATGCCCGGCTGCAAGCGCTGGTCCCTTGATGGTCTGCTGAAGGAGGCAGGTGAGGCGCACGCGCTTGGAGTTCAGGCGGTGGTGCTGTTTCCGGCGATCAGCGATAAACTGAAGACGCCCGCTGCGGAAGAGGCATGGAATCCCGAGGGATTGGTGCCGACGGTGGTGCGGGCTTTGAAGGAGGCGCATCCGAGTCTTTGCGTGATCACCGATGTGGCGCTCGATCCCTATAATTCCGAGGGCCATGATGGCTTGGTGGCGCAGCAGGAGGACGGTAGTCTGGAGATTCTCAACGACGAAACTGTGATGGCGCTTTGCCGACAAGCGCTCTGTCATGCCGAAGCCGGTGCGGATATCGTTTCGCCGAGCGACATGATGGACGGTCGCGTGGCGGCCATTCGTGGCGAGCTGGATGATTCCGGATACGAGAAGGTTTCGATTCTCAGCTACTCGGCGAAGTTTGCTTCCGCCTACTACGGTCCATTCCGTGGGGCGCTGGATTCCGCACCCAAGGCCGGCGACAAGAAGACCTATCAGATGGATCCCGCGAATGTCCGTGAGGCACTTCGTGAGGTGGGACTGGATGAAGGCGAAGGGGCCGACATGGTGATGGTAAAGCCTGCGGGTCCATACCTCGATGTGATTGCCCGAGTTCGCGAAAGTACGGTGCTTCCCGTAGCTGCCTATCAGGTCAGTGGTGAGTATCTGATGATCGAGTCCGCCGCGGCGTCCGGCTGGATCGATGGTAAGGCCGTCGCGCTGGAATCATTGATGGGGATCAAGCGCGCCGGAGCGGATCTGATTCTCACGTACTACGCCAAGCGTGCGGCGGAGTGGCTAAACTCTAAAATTTAAACCTCAATCTCCAATGGCCTTGCTGCCCGGCTTGTCCCGGCGGTGCGGGGGCTTGAGGTTTAGAGTTTAAAGTTTCCTCACTCAATATTTTGAACCTGCTCACGGATTTTTTCGAGCTCGGTTTTGGCGGCGACGACGTTTTGGGCGATGTCGGCGTCGGAAGCTTTTGAGCCGATGGTATTGAACTCACGGTGGATTTCCTGACAGAGGAAGTCGAGAGGGCGTCCGGCGGGTTCGCTGCCTTCGAGGTATTCGCGAAAGCGTCGGATGTGGGAATCGAGACGAGTGGTTTCTTCGGAGATGTCACAGCGGTCGGCGAAGAGGCCGATTTCGCGAATAACCCGTTCGTCATCGAGATTCAGGTCGAGGCCCGCATCGCGTAGGCGCTTGAAGAGGGTTTCGCGGTAGTGCTGGGGCCGTGCCGGAGCGAGTTCGGCGATGGTGTTCTTGAGCTGTTCGAGGATGTCGAGACGGGTGCTGAGGTCCTTGGCAAGATCGGAGCCTTCGGCGGCTCGGGTTTCGAGGACTTGGGCGAGGGCCTCTTCCAAGGCGGGCTCGATGGCGAGCCATGCGGCTTCGGGGTCGATGCCGCTGTCATCAAAGGTGATCACACCCGGGCTGCGCATGAAGTCGGCGGCTGTTGCGTGGACACTGCGGCCAATCCGCTCGGAGATGGTTTTCAAGGCGTTGTCGAGGGCCTCGGCAAGGGCTTCATCGACTTGCACCTTGGCCCCTGATTCTGCGGGGCGATCGATTTGGATGGAGACCTGGATGCGTCCACGGGAGACCTTGTCGAGAACGGCTTTTCGGATGCGTCCTTCGATCGTGGCAAGGTCGCGACCGGCCTGGACGACAACCTCCGCCTGCTTACGATTGACGCAGGCGATTTCCACGGTCGCGGTGCCGATTTCAGTCGTGGCCGATCCTCGGCCGAAGCCAGTCATGGAGTGCATGGACGCATTCAAGCCCGTTGGGGATGCGGGAACCAACTGGAAAATTGGGGAATGCGGCTAAAGCCGGAATTGTTGCTTTGGAAGGATGAGTGGAACAATGAAAGCGCGCGAAAATACGCGAAATCTCTGTTGCATACCCCGGCCATCTTCTTGATCTCTGGACTTCAAGTTTCGCGCAGTTTCGCGCGATTTCGTTGTTGTCCACAAGCGAAGATCAAGGTCACTGAGATCGACCTCAGTCGTTCTTCCGGTGCTCGTCGGGATCGTCTTGGTATTCGTCCCACGGACTGCCCGCATCACCGTGATCTTCCTCTTCACCTTCTTCGGTGGCATGAGGGTCGAGATCAAGATCGTCGCTGCGATCAGCTTCGTCGGTGAAATGATCGTGACCTTCTACCTGGAGATCGTCGTGAGAGTCGTCGACGTCTTCCTTATCAAGCAATCGAGCAAGGTGAGCCTTGTCCTCCGCCGCTTCCTGGGTGCGCTTCTTTTTCTCGTCGAAGTAGGCGAGCCAGATGCAGGTCTCGTAGAGCACATACATCGGCACGGCCATGAGCGAGAGGGTAAAGATGTCGGAGGTCGGCGTGATCATGGCCGCGACGACGACGATGGCGAGAACCGCGTAGGAGCGGGTGCGGCTCATCATTTCGAAGGTCAGCAGACCGAGTTTCACGAAGACCATGACGACGACGGGAAGCTCGAAGGAAAGTCCGAAGAGCAGGGTGAACTGGGTGGCAAAGCTGATGTACCAACCAATCCGCCAATCGCTGGCGACGCCGAGGCTTTCGTCCCAGGTGGCAAAGAATACGAGGGCGCGCGGGAGGACGACGAAGTAGGCGAAGCAGACACCGGCAAGGAAAAGGCCGAAGCCAATCAGCATGGCGGGCCAGAGCATCTTCTTTTCGTTGTCGTGGAGGCCAGGCAGCACGAACTGGAGGACGAAAAGGAAAAGCAGCGGGAAGGAGACGACGATGCCGGAGAAGAAGGCGAGTTTCATGGAAAGCATGAAGCCTTCCGTGGGTTGCAGGGTGGAAAGGTCGTTGAGCTGTCGGCCACTGCTCGCTTCGGGGTCGGCACCTTTGTCTAACAGGGCGTCCACGCGGCTTCGCAGTTCTTCGTTGCCAACGGTGGTGGCTTCGAGAAAGGCCGTGAGCTTTTCACCTTCCAATTTCTTGGCGGCGCGGACGAGTCGCACGCACTCGACGTTGAACTTATCCTCCTCGGGGATCTGCTCGAGGAAGACGTCGCGTTCGGCATCGCTGAGCGCGAGAGCGGCGCGTTCGAGTTCTTTGGCTCCCTCCCAGTCGGCGACCTTGAAGTCATCCGGCAGCTTTTCGGCCGCCTTGACCTCCCAGACCTGCTCGACCGGAGCCCGCAGGACGTCCATGACGTATTTCTGAAAGGTGAAACAGCCGAGCATGGACACCAGCAGCGTGATCACCACACGGGTGATCATGACTCGTAGGTCCTCGAGGTGATCGAGGAATGGCTTCTCCATATCGGGATTCGCCTTGTCCCTGAGTTGGAAAACCTTTTTGAGCAAATACATCGGTCGGGGGCGGATACTTGTCGGGAGAGCGAATCTTTCGCAAGTCCCGATACGGGATGGGGCTTTTTCGTGTCACGATCAGGGAAATCTGCGCAAATGGGGGGTGGGAGGAGATTTTTTAGGAAATGATCAAAGGATTTCCCCTGAGCCGTGTCGTTATGCATGAACGCAATGATCCCCGCACCCCATGGAACCTGCTCCCAGCTTGACCGACTCCCGGTCTGAAACGGCTGAGTTGCTGACTTTTGGCCCGATGACTGAGGAGAAACCGACACTCAGGCAAATTTTCGAGGCCGAGGAAGGCGCTCTGCTGCGCTTCGCCTGCGGGATGCTGCGGCAGCGAGAGACGGCCGAGGACATCGTGCAGGAGGCATTTCTCCGTCTGCACGCTCATTGGGACGAGGTCAATAACGCCCGCGCCTGGCTCTATCGGACGGTGAGGAATCTAGCGCTCAACCATTTACGTGATCACAAACGCGAAACACTGACCGACGAGCCGCCCGAGTGGGATGCCGGCGGGGGCTCCGGGAATCCATTGGAGAGACTCGAGGCCACCGGCGCCGTCCGACTGCTTTTGGCCGAACTCGACGACGGGGACCGCCGGCTGATCCAGCTCAAATACCATCAGGATCTGAAATACGAGCAGATCAGCAAAGAGACCGGACTCTCGGTCGGAAACGTCGGCTACAAGCTGCATCACCTTTTGAAAGGCATGGCGGAAAGCCTGAAGCGGATGGGGATCGAGAGCGCAGAGGGATGAATGAACGATTTTCCAATTTTAAAACGAAACTGAAATGAAAGACGAACCACGCAAACCCCTTGAGGCCCTCGGAGACGAGGCGCTTGAAGCGCGCATCGTGGCCTGGGTGCTCGGTGAGGCTTCGGCGTTCGAGGCCTCCGAGCTGGAAGAACGCTGTGCGGGTGATGCGGAGTTGAAGCGCTTTGCGGAGCGGATGCGTGAGGTGCATCAGTTGATCGAGGCGGATGGGAAGAGGGTGGCGGGTGATGAATGGAGGCTTCCTGAGGAGAAGCGGCGCAAGGTGGTGGATCTGTTAGGGGTGGAGCCGGTGCTTCGATTGGAAGCGAAAAAGCGGAGGCGCTTCCCGACGCGGATCGTCTCGCTTGCGGCGGCAGCCTGTCTGATGGGGGCCTTCGTGTTTTGGGGGATTTCGGCAAGTATGGGAGGCAAGGCGATGAAAAGTCAGGCGATGTTTGCGAGTTACGAGGCAGACTCCAGTCCTGTCCGTGGGGTGGCCAATCAACCGCTTTCAAGTATACGGAGGGAGGTCGATTTTGATGCTGATGTCCTCTCTCAGCCGTCTGCCGAGCCACTTTTTGCGGATGCGCCAGTTGATCAGCCCACTGAAAATGGTCGGAAATTGGCTGAGGCCAAGACGATGGATTCATTCGCGGAATCGGGAGCTACGAGATACGGTCTTGTCGAAAGCGAGAGCTTGGTTCGCGAAGAGTTGGCGCAGAGCGGGCCGGTGGCAGACCCTGCTTCGGTGCCCGAATTCCGTGATTCTCCGGTGCTTGGCCGATTGTTTGGAGCTGAGGAGGAACCAAGCGGTGGCGATCGATCTCAAGTAATTGATAGGGTCAATGTGGGGAGCGCATGGGGTTCGTCCAATCGCAGCGAGGGCATGGTTGATCAAAAAGCCAACGATGTCGTCGCAGGCGGACTGCTTGATAGGAACTCGGATTCCTCGTCTGCGAAGTCTGAGAAGGCCGCGGCGCTGTGGTTTGGATCGAACCGGGATCGCGCTGCAGATGCCGTGATCAGTGGCGGCTCCGCCGGTGGAGGAGCAGGCGGCGAGAGTCTGAGCCTGTTCCTCTCTGGTGGTGATGCTGGTCAGTTAAGTTACGGCTATGCCGATGCATCAAACGGAGTCGTTGAGCAGGACATGAATTCACTTGATGCTTTAGCGTCAGTGGACGATCCGCTTCGCTCAAATGATGCGGGAGTCACAAGTGGTAAGCTACAGAAGCTAGGAGATGTTCGTCGCGAGATCTATGATGCGGAAGGGGCTCTTGAACTCGGAAAGTTTGATCAGGCGAAGGAGAAGTATGAGGAGGTTGTCCGGGCAGATCCTTCCAATACGGCGGCGCGGCGTGGTCTTGAGCGGGTCAATGCGGCGACGACTGACTTCGACCGTGCTGCTTATGATCAATCGCGGGCGGAACTTTTGGCCGAGGTTGACGAGGCGTGGGAAATGACGGTGCCACCCGGCTCTTCGATTGCTGGAAGGAAAACCCAACTCGAAGGCGAGGTCCACGTTGGTGAGAATCATCAGAATGAATTTCGTTTTCTCGCTGAGGGCAACAAGATGCCTATTGATACCTCCGAGGATTCCCTTGCGGCGGCGGAAGAGCGGTTGCGTAGGGTGAAGAGAGAAGTGGGAGCACCCGCGATTCAGGCGGCGAAGCATCCGCGGTCGAGCGATGCGTCTGAGCGTGAGTTGGCGGAACTTCGAGATGCGGTTCAGAAGCAGGAGGACTCGGTGGAAGACAAGCGGAAGACGCTGACGACGATCATTCGGAATCAGGAGCTGATTCATCGAGGCCTCAATCAAGGCGGTGGTCGTGAGGGCGGGCTTTCCAGTGATGATGAGGCGAGGATGGCGGCTCTGTCGTTTGCTGAACTCACCGAGCAGAAGATCAAGCTTGATTCGCAAATCGAGACGCTCCTGAAGTACGATGATGATCAGTTGATGACTTACGCCTCCGGGCTTCAGCTTCCTGAGAATATCGTTCGCGAGCTTCAACCCCAATATCTCGAGTCAAAGCGTGACTTGGATGTGATGAGGTTGGGCGGATTGGGAGATGATCACCCGAGTGTCATCCGACAGAAGAATGTAGTCGATGGTATGAAAGGTGAAATCGACCAGAGCATCGAATCTCTTCGGGAGAATCTTCTCGCCCAGCGCGAGCTTGCGGTGGAGCAGACGAGTCGCCTTGCAGAGCAGATGGCAGAGAAGAAGGGTAAGGCGGTTCAGCAAGGTATCGGGCTTCACGGTTTCGACGACGCGAAACAAGAGTTTGAGACGTCTCAGAAGCTGCTTGAGCAATTGAAGATCAAATTGGCGATTGTTGAAGGGAAGTCGGTCAGTCGTCAGGACCCGGCCAAGATTGAAATCTCGAAACCAGGCAAAGACAATACTGCCACACTTGATGCAATGGCCGAAATCTCGGCGGCGGACGAGGCTTTCTCGACGTTCTCGATGCATGTGAGCGATGCCTCGTTCAAGCTTGCTGCTGCGGCGATCGAGCGGGGTGAGGTGCCGGCGGCGGAGAGTGTTAGGCCCGAGGAGTTCTACAATGCGTTTGATTATGGTGATCCGGCTCCGACGGCGAATGAGCCGGTGGCTTGTGCGGTGGAGCAGTGTGCGCATCCGGCCTTTCCGCAGAGGAACCTTTTGCGAATCGCGGTTCGGACCGGTTCGGAAGGTCGGGCTCAGTCGAAGCCGCTGAATCTAACACTTCTGCTGGATAACTCCGGTTCGATGGAGCGTGAGGATCGGGCTTTGGGACTGAATCGTGCAGTCGAGGGACTGACTTCGTTACTGAAGGAGGGCGATACGATCACGGTGGCTGGCTTTTCGCGTCAGCCGCGCCTGCTGGCGGATCGGGTCGATGGCAAGGATGCGGCGAGCCTGAATGGTTTGGTCAATCAGACTCCGGCGGAGGGCGGAACGAACCTCGAAGAAGCTCTGAAGCTCGGTGGCGATCTGGCGAAAAGGCAGTTCAAGGAAGGCGCTCAGAATCGAGTCGTGCTCTTCACCGATGGCGCGGCCAATCTCGGCGATGCTGATCCGGAGTCGCTTAATGGCAAGGTGGAACAGTTGAGGAATGAAGGGATTGCTTTTGATGCCGCGGGCTTTGGTGCGGATGGCTTGAATGACCGATTGTTAGAGCGCCTGACTCGGAATGGGAATGGTCGCTATTATGTCGTGGATGATGCGGCCGATGCTGATACGGGCTTTGCCAAGCAGTTGGCGGGTGCATTTCGTCCGGCGGCGGAAAACGTTAAGGTGCAGGTGGTTTTCAATCCGTCGCGTGTGGGGAACTACAAGTTGATCGGGTTTGAGGAGCATCGATTGAAGAAGGAGGATTTCCGGAATGATGCGGTGGACGCGGCGGAGATGGCTTCGGAAGAAGCGGGGGTGGCTCTCTATCAGTTCGAGGTTCTGCCGGAGGGGCAGGGCGAGGTTGGCGAAGTGAGCATTCGTTTTCGCGATACCGCGACTGGGGAGATGGTCGAGCAAAGCTGGCCGATTCCTTATGATCCGCAGGCTCCGTCCTTTGATCAGGCAAAGCCCGGGATTCAATTGGCGGGGATCGCGGCCTTTGTGGCGGAGAAGCTGCGCGGTGCGCCGATGTCTGAGGCTGTGGATTACGCGGAGCTGCGCGGCGTGATGGCTCGCGTGAAGGCGGAGTATGATGGGAATGAGCGCGTTGGTCAGTTGGAGCAGATGATGAGGCGCTAATTACACAGAGTTTACAATAAGAGCCGCGATTGGCGGCGTTTTAGAAAAGGAGTCACCGAATTTAGAAGTATTATGAAGGCACTTGAGAGAGATTTAAAGGAGCGGCGGTTTGGTCGTTTGGGCGTTAGGGGGCTGTTAGGCCGTTTCCTTATCGGTTTGGGGGCGTGCCACCTCCTGGCGGCTTCGGTGTTGGCTCAGGGTGTTGGCGAAGGGGTGGCGGTGCTGCCGGTGGATAAGGTGCGGCAGCCGGTTCCTTTGTTTTACTCGGTGCAGGCGGAGACGAATGCGACGGCTCAAGCTGAGGGATTTACCGGTGAGATGAATTTGAAGGTGAGGGTTTTGCAGGGCCGGCCGGAAACGCTGACGATTGGTTTGGAAGGCGACGGAGACGTCACAGAGGTGACGGGAGGCGAGGCGCTTTCATGGTCGGTGCGGCGGGAATCGGATGGTTCACGCTTTCTTGATCTGAAACCGAAGTTGCCCAAGCCGGAGCCGCGACCGATTTTTGAGGATGGAAGAATCAGTTTGCCGAGTGTGGTGCCAATGCTTCCTCAAGTTCCGATGATCGACGGACCGAAGGAGTTTTCATTCAAGGTGGTCTTCGCGCATGAGTTCGAGAGTGGTGAAGTGGTGAAGTTGTTGCTGCCTGGACCAGGTAAGGCAGCGGGGTTTTCATCGAAGGTGGTTCTCGGTGAGGCGGTGGGCTACCGTGCAAAGGTTATGGGTTTGTCGGGCCTTAGTCGGATTGAGTCCGACGGTATGGAATTTGAAGGAAGTGGTGCGGGGCTCTTGCGCTTGTTGGTGGTTCCTCAGGGGGGGGAGTTGGCGGATATCGAACTGATTGATCCAGTGCTGGAGGGTGAAGTCAGCGAGGATGGCGAGAGTATTGCCTTCGTGCTGCGGGCGCGGGTGCAGGTGAATCATCAGGATGCAGCGTTGAAGTTGTTTCAAGGTGTGGCCTTGGGAGAAACGACCTCGGGAAACGGTTGGCATGTGAGACTGGCGAAGAGTGACGATGCATGGTTCCACGAACTTGTCGGAACGAAGGTGCAAGCCGAAGCGGAAGTGATGTCGCTGCCGTTTGAAGTGCCGGTGAAGCGCGATGGCGACTGGCGGATGCTTGATTTCGCACTTCCTGCCGGGGTCGTGGTGCCGATTCGGATGGCGGGTCTCGGAGCGGGTGTCTCGTTTTCCAAGAGCGAGCCGGTGGTACCTGAACGCCGTGGAAATGCGTGGCAGGGTCACCTCAACGCGGCAGGGCAGGCAAAGCTGGCGTGGAAAGAACAGTCGAAGGAAGACGATGGTGCTTTGTTTTTCTCGTCGTCGGAGATTTCAGAAGTCCGCGTGGGAGCGGGACTTGTCAGGCAGGCCTCCGAGATCGGATTTCAGGTCTTGCAGGGGAAGATCAACTCGATACGGATGAAGATTGAAGGTGCGGGTGAGGTGCTTGCGGTTTCCGGTGAGCAGGTGCTTGGGTGGAATCCGATTGAGGAAAACGGCGAACGGTTTCTTGCGATCGAGTTAAGCCGTCCGATTGAAGGGAACGGGAGGCTGATGATTCAGGCGCAGGCCGCGCTGGGGGGATTTCCAGTGAAGGCACAACCGATGAGGTTCGTTCCGGAAGGCGCGCTGCGGCATAGCGGCTTCGTGCGGATTGCGAATGAGGGTGCGGTCCGATTGGAGGTCGTCGCGGCGAAGGGCATGATGCAGCTTTCACCGGATCAATTTCCCGGAGGAAAAGCGCCGGAAGGATTGAGGCAGGTGTTTGTCTATCGCTTCCCCTCGGCGAGCTACTACTACTCGGTGGCGGCGGATCAGGTGTTGCCGGAAGTGAGTGTTTCGGAAGTGACCATCCACGAGATGGGTGAGACGGATCGGCGGATCTTGAGTGATCTGGAGTTGGATATTCGCGAGGCTCCGCTACGTGAGTGGACGGTCGGGATCCCTGAGGAGTTTGCGGTGGCGGAAGTGAGTGGCGCGAGTGTCGCGGACTACAGTGTGGCCGGTGAGGCCAAGGGTGGGGTGAGAGAGCTAAAGATTTTGTTCAATGAGGCGGTGGCTGGACGACAGTTGGTGGGTCTCCGTTTGGAGAAGAACCAAGGTGCGGAGACCGGGGAATGGGTCCTTCCCGTGCTCGAACATGGAGATGCGAAATCGAGTCGTGGATTTATCGGGGTGGCATCGGCACCGGGGTACCGGATTGTGCCGGGAACGAGTGGCGGACTTGTGGAAACGCCGGTGGATTACTTTCCAAAGAAGGTGGAAGGCCTTCAGCAAGGGTTCCGCATTCGCGAGGAAAAGTGGTCGGCGACGATGAAGGTGGAGGCGCTTGGTCAGAGCGTGCAGGCGGATGTGTTCCATCTCTACTCGCTCAAGGAGGGCGTGGCGTATGGGAGTGTGGTGGTGAACTATTTCGTGGTCGGTGCCCCGGCCAGCGAGTGGCGCTTGAAGGTGCCGGAAGGGATTGGGAATATTGATGTGACGGGGCAAAGTATCGGTCGCGATTGGCGGCGTGAGGACGACACGCTGATCGTGCCTTTGGTTCGTCCGGCGATTGGGGCCTCGACGATATTAGTGACCTTCGAACAACCGATGAGTGCGCGAGGTGGCGAGATTCGTCCCGGTGAAGTGCGTCCGCTCGATGTGCAATCGGAGCGTGGCTACATTCAGGTGACAAGCCCACTCCAGGTGGATGCATCCATTGGTGAAAGCAAGGGGTCAGTGCTGCGGATTGATGCTTCCGAATTGCCTGCGGAGTATCGTTTGCTCTCCAGTGCTCCCACGCTTGAAGCTTGGCAATACACGGCGGCCGATCCTGAGATCACGATGAATGTGAGCTGGTATGAGGTGGATGAGCCGGTTGGTGAAGTGATCGATTTTTCCTCGCTGAAGACGCATGTTTCTCGTGATGGACAAGTCGCGACGACGGCGCGCTTTTTTGCTCGGTCGAAAGGAGCGACGACACTTGAGGTCAGTCTTCCTGCTGATGCGAAGTTATGGGAGACCATGGTTTCCGGGGAAAGAGTGAACGCGCGTCGTGATGGGGAGAAGACTCTGATTCCCTTGCCGGCACAGGCGGATCCGAATGAACCGATTGAGGTGATGCTTCGCTATGGTGAGGAGAAAGGCGGCAAGTGGGTGGAGTTGGTTGCGCCGAATGTGGGAACGGCGGTTGCCGTGGCGAATTGGACGGTCACCGGTGATGAGGATCGTCGATTGGTTCCGAAGGGGGGCACGGCGGAGTTGGTGCGGCCGGTGATGACGGAGACAGGCTTCGAGTGGATTGCCACGCGTGGGCGGACGGCGGCTCCGATGGTGCTGTTTCTTGCAGCGCTGGGTTTTGTGTTGCGGCGAATCAAGTCGATTGGAGTGCTGGGACTGGTCGCGATGGGTGGCGCAATGGTCTGGTCCTTCATGCTGGCGAATGAGGCGGTGGATGAACGCCGAATCAGTGTTGCCACGCTTGAATACACGGCGCCGGCGGTTTTGGTGGGCGATGATTTGAAGATCGATGTGGCGAATGTGGAGGCATGGAAGTCGATGGTGAGTGGTCCGGGGATTGTTCTGCTACTTGGCGGATGCGTTCTGCTTGGTTGGGCGCTGCTTCGTGCGGTGGGACGAGATAAGCATGTGCTGCTTTGCGTCGGTGGAGGCCTTGCGCTGATTGCTTGTGGTCTGCTTGCCCAAGGCGGCGGTGCGGTGCTTTTCTTTAGCGTCTTTGGATTGGCGCTGTTGGTGAGTGCGGTGATTCCTTGGGGAGTTGGAGCTTTGAAAGGGATGAAGTCGACTCCGGTGGCGGCGGCTTCGATGATTCTGTTAGGCTTGATGCTGCCTCGCGCTGAAGCGGCGATACCTGAGGGATCGAGTCCGGCGGAGTCGATCACTCAGAAGTGGGTGCTTGATGAGGGACGGCTGAAAGGGGAACTGGTGATTCGTGTGCGGGCCGAGGAGGCTGGGCAACGCTTTCATCTGCTTGATTCACACGCCGTTCTAACAGGTTTTGAAGGTTTTGGCCTCAAGGCGGAGAAGGATAAGGGTGGTTACTTTATTATTGCCGAACAGGTAGGGGTCTTCAGCGGACGCGGTGAATTTGAGATGGCGGTGGAGAATCCTCGTGAGGGCTGGGTGGTTCCGACTGGCGCGGCTGCGGCTCAGGAGATTAGCGTTCAGATGAACGAGGCGGGCTGGAGTTTTGATGCGACGAATGCGGCGCGGGTGACGCAGATCGGATCGGATCAGGCGGGCGTGAGCGGTGCGGTGATGGTGCTGGGAGTGGGTGATGAATCGAGGATTTCGATTCGCCCGATGCAGCGGGATGCGAGTAGCGAGAAAGTGCAGTTTTACACCGAGGTGTCGGACCTGTTTGTTCCGGGACCTGGGGTGGTCAATGGGCTTCATCGGATCGCGATTCGTCCGGCGCGTGGGGTGCTTCGTGATTTGGTGGTCAAGGTGCCCGAGGAGTTCACCGTGGGTGAGGTGAAGGATGGACCGGTGGGACGCTGGCGTTTTAATCCGGAGACCCGTGAGCTTTCGGTCTCCATCGAACCGGGGCAGGAGAAGCCGTTTGCTTTCAGTGTGGCGACCCAGCGGGCGACCGAGAGTCTTCCGGTTGATTTGAAACTTCTGCCGATGCGTGTTGTTGGCAGTGAGGGTGCGGTGGGGATGCTTGGTCTTGCCTTTGGCGGCGAGGCACAGGCTGAGGGAATCAAGACGGAAGGAATGGGCGCGGTGAATCTCGATGATTTCGACGCGCGACTTCTTCCGACGAATGCGAAGTCCGAGCCGCTTGCACTGCTCCAGAAGGCCTACCGCTATGGGGAGGAAGAGGCATCTGTGAGTCTCAAGGTGACTTCGGTGGCTCCTGAGATCCGGGCGGAGGTGAAGCAGACACTTTCGCTGGGCGCGGATCGGATGGTTCTAGCAGCGGACTTGGTCGCGAATATTACGCGGGCTGGGGTTTTCAAATTGCTGGTGGAAATTCCTGAGGGGCTTGAAGTGGAGTCGGTGACAGGTGCCTCTCTGAGTCACTGGACGGAGACGCCTGCTGATGGGAAGCGATTGATTTCGCTGAACCTGAATGGGCGGACGCTTGGTGAGCAGAGTTTTGCAATTTCGCTCAGTGCACCGTCGCCGGGAAGCTTGGAATCCTGGGAAGTGCCGCGCTTGTTGTTGCGTGATGCGACACGTCAACGAGGCACTCTAACCGTGGTGCCGGATCGTGGTCTTCAGGTGCGGTCGGTCTCGCGTTCGAATGTGTCGCAGCTCGATCCACGGGAAGCGGGTGTGCCGCGTCCGGGTGCGCTGGCGTTCCGATTGCTGCAATCAGACTGGGCGCTATCGCTTGCGGTGAAGGAGTTAGACTCGTGGGTGACGGCGCAGGCCTTGCAGGAAGTCACGCTGCGTGAAGGTCAGTTGCTGACACGGGCGCGGGTGATTTATCGGATCGAGAATGCGGCTCAGAAAACCTTGCGCGTGAGGCTTCCGGGTCTCGATGAAAGTGCGGCGGCGACCGTGCGAGCGACGGGGCCGGCGGTGGGTGACTTTGTGCCGGTGGAAGGTGAAGAGAATCTTTGGGAGATTCGCTTTCAACGGGGTGTCGCGGGCGAAACAGCGGTGGACATCGAGTTCCAGCGTCAGAGCAAGGACGATATGGCGCGGATCATGCCGTTGGAGTTGGTGGATACTCGGCAGGCGTCGTTCTTTGTTTCGGTGAAAGCAGGCGGTCGCCTGGATGCGACGGTGAGCAGCACGCCGCGTGGATGGCAGAAGACGGATTGGAATGGCGTGCCTTCAGGGTTACGAGGGGATCGCCGGGGTGATCTGGCGGATTTTCTTTATCGCGTTGCCGAGGTCGAGGGCCCGCTGGAGATCAATGTGGCGCGTCATGCACTGGCGGAGTCGGAACGTTTGCGGGTGAAGGAAGGTGTTCTGCGGACGCTGATTTCAACGGAAGGCAGTTCGATCACGACGGTGGAATTGCGGATTGAAGCGAGTGCCAAGGCGACTTTGAAGCTCGGGCTGCCTGAAGGAGTGACCCCTTTCAACCTGGCAGTGAATGGTGAAGGGGTGCCCTTGGTGCGGAGTGGGTCGGAATGGTTGTTCTATGTGACGCCATCACCGGTGGCGAATCAACCGGCGCTGGTGGAGTTTTCGTATGCCCATGAATCCGATCAGCGAGGAATGCTGAGCGGTCCTCGTTTGGGGGTTCCGTTAGAGAATCTGATTTGGGATGTGTTTGTGCCGGACGGATGGCTCTTGGCCGGGAGTCGTGGGGATTTCCAACTGGTGAAGCAGGAGGAAACGGAGGCGCTGAGTCTGAAGGCGTATTTGGCGATGGTTGATGCTCGTCGGACGAGTGGGAAGGCGGAGGCTGTTGCGGAATTGGATCAGGGCTATGCCTGGTTGCGTGCCGGGGAGCAGGACAAGGCGGGTCAGGTGCTGGGCAAGGCGGCGCGAAATGGCTTTCTGGATGAGGCCTCGAATGAGGATGCACGGGTGCAATTCAGGAATCTGAAGATGCAGCAGGCGGTGCTCGGGTTGAACACGCGACGTCAGCGGAATTACTTCGATAATCGCTTCAATGGAAGTCAGGTCGAGAATGCGCAACTTGAGCAGGCGGCTGAGGAAAACCCGATTCTTCAGGGGCTATCAAATTTCGATCCGAAGCAGTTTGATCGATTGATGGTGGGGAACTCGGCGGAGGTGACGAGTTCGCTAAAGACGATTGCAAATCGGATTGTTGAGCAGCAGCTGGAGGTCGAGTCGGCGCCGGGGTCCTTGGAAGTTCAGTTGCCGGGGCAGGGTCGGATGCTGAGGTTTTCGCGGAGTCTTCAAGTGACGACGAATGAGCCGATGCAGTTGGAGCTTAGCCTGAAACGTGAGCGTCCGAGGGGATGGTTGTTTGGGGGGCTGGTGGCGGTTCTTTCCGCGGCTGTGTTGGTGGTGGGATGGAACGGGGGGAGAAAGGTGAAGAGTGAGTGACGTAGATTGGGTTGGTCGGAATTGAATGGCGTGGAGGAGCCGACCGAGTTGAAGCATCGCGACGCGGTGCAGGTTCTGGGGAGGCTTTGGCCGGTGGGTTGAAACCCACGGCTATCATGGGGCGTCCCGATGGGACGAAAGACACGAGGTAAAAAGCTGTTCACCGGGTAAACCACCACCAAGCGAGGCCGATACCGGTTAGAACGAAGATGGACGTTCCACAAATACACCCGACAAGTCGCTTGGACTTTCGATCAAG
>Ga0100401_1000308_pt1 | contig 39902 bp, 35 predicted proteins | sample CryGeymeta201525_FD_80421 | JGI IMG/M metagenome (GOLD analysis project Ga0100401, IMG submission 80421) | Groundwater microbial communities from Crystal Geyser aquifers in Utah, USA - Crystal Geyser metaG 2015-25 | ecosystem: Environmental > Aquatic > Deep subsurface > Groundwater | place: USA... | reverse complement strand
TGGCGGCGGCGGAACATTCGGCGCGGCGGGCGCAGGCGCGGATCGCATCCCATTCGTCGCCGAGCAGGATGCGCCACGCGACGAGCGTGATTTTCGGGTCGCCGGTGAAGAACGTCCGTGCGACCGCCTCAACGACGAGAATCAGTGAAGGCGTGGCGCGCTCCGCTGCCGTGTCGTCTGGCTCCAACAGATCAACCGGGTGGGTGGTGTCCACGGCGGCAGGCCTTCCGTCTTGATCGAACCAAGTCATGGTAGTGTTCATGTTAGGGGTTGGTCACGGGTGGATCACAGCTCGGGCTGGATGGGGTTGATGGTCATCCGGTCGATGGCGGCATCGAGGTCGGCGACACGGAACCGGACGGCGCGACCGATCCGGATGAATGGGACGAGTCCACTCATGCGCCAGTTGAAGAGCTGGCGGGGACGGACGCGGAGATATTCGCAGGCTTCGTTTTCAGTGAGCAGGCGACCTTCAGTTGTGTTGGCTAATGTTTGCATTGCGCCAACTGCCGCCGTGTCAATCAAACGTCGGGTTTTCTGCAAGACACGTCTCCATGCGTATCTTTGGGTCAGTGAAATGTTGTTACGTAACAACATTCTCTGTGCGCACAGACAATTGTCTTTCCGGAAAGACATTTGCCGCGACCTGCGACTTGTTCACAAATTGTCATATCGCAATGACAATTGCCGCCCCGCCGTTTGTCCTGACGGCAGGAAAACCCGTGATCGTTCACGGGTTTCGGCAGTGGTGCGTCACCCGGCGTTTTCTGGCCTTGGCGTGCCTGCCACCTTCTCGGCCCAGTCGTCGGGAGGCATGATGCCGAACCATGCCTTTGCCGCCTCCTCGTCCACGACTTCCCGGTAGTGGCGGAAGATGATGGCCGGCGTGTTGCCGGATTCGAGAGCCGTGCGTGGAACGTCGCCGGTCAGCGCGATCCGGTAGCTGATGCAGGAGTGGCGAAGGACGTTCTTGGGCCAGCCGATACTAAGCTCCTTGGCGAGCGTGGTTGCCTCGTCACGGACTCGCAGGTTGGGAATCACCAGTCCTTCCTCCATCAGCGGCGTAAGCCATGCCGCGAGGTTGTCACTGATCGGGATGAGCCTCCGCGCCGCCGTCTTGGCCTGGGTGGCGCGAAGCTCGATGATGCGGCGGTCGAGGTTCACCGCGCCCCAATCCAGTCGTTTCAATTCGGCAGCGCGCAGGCCGGTGAATCCGCAGATGGTCAGTAGCGGAATCAGGTGAACCGGAGCGGCACGAATCAGCGTCTCAAACTGCTTGGGCGTGTAAATCGCTATGTCCTGCGGCGGAATCTTCGCCTTGCCGACCATCGACGCCTCGGTGGTGTCCGACTTCGGGAGGTAGTTGCGCTGCTTGGCGAAGGTGAAGAGCACCTTGATGTTCTGCAATCGGTTGTTGCGTGATGAAGCGGACATGGCCGTATTCCGCAACCATTGGTCGATCTGCTCGCTCTTGACGTGCAGGATCGGGCCGGGGAAGTCGCGGCAGAACCGTTCGAGGATCGACTTGAGTTGGACGAGGTAGTCCGTGCCGACGCCATCCTGCTTCTTGGCAACCATCAACTCCTGATAGACCTGCGGCACCGTGACACCGATAGTGACCCCGGCGTTCTGCCGCATGTATTCCTGAGCCGCCGTGACCAGTGGCAGTTCCTTGAGGGTGGCGCGTGCCTGAACGTATTCCTCAAGCGCCGTTAGAATCGGCAGGTCGAGCGGTGCGAGCATCTTCTTCGCGGCGTGGAAGATTTCACGGTCGCGGGTGCTCAGGTCGTTGTTGTTCGCCAATCCACGCTGGATCTTCTCGGCGGCGAGCTTTGCCTCGCGCTTCGCCTTGTCGAGATCGGTGAACATGCGGCGGTGTCGCCGACCGTTCAGATGGAAGGCAATGGTATAACGAATCTTGCGGCCCTTGGTGCCAGCGTAGATCGGCACCGTGACAGATCCATGGCGCACGGTGGCATGGGGACCTTTGGCTTCACGGGGATTGGACGGACGGTTTTCGGAGTTTGTCAGATATTTGTCAGACATGCTGTTAGTATGGTGTCAACGCATCCTCGGATATACTGCTTTTGGAACTCCCAAGTCCCTGATTTTGAGCACTTTCAGCGCTTCTGTTATCGCGCCTATCAAGCTCTCATGTGACAAGCCAATACAGTTTGTTCATGGTGGTGTTTGGTTATGGTTTGGTGTTGGTGACGTTGCCGTCGGTGTCGATCCGGACGCTGAACATCAGCAGTCCGGTTTTGGTTTGCTTGGCGAAGTCAGCGCGGAACTCGCGGGCGTGGATGCCGGCCATCGGATCGAACGGCAGTATGCGCCGGGCGGTGAAGTCGTTTTTCTCAAGTCCGCGAATGCTTCGCTGCATCGCCTTGTTCAGTTGGTTGTTAGGAATAGATGCTGTTGTCATAGCATCCCTCATCTGCCCGTCTGATTGGGCACGTCCATGTCTTTTTTCGTCTTTCTGTTGGATGGTTCTCATGAGGGAAGCGGGCGGTTGATCTGGATGGTTCGGCCTTTGGTTTCACCGGCGACATAGCTGCCGGAATGGAGGTGACGACGGCGTTGCGACCGGGTGCGGAGCTTGCCGTATGTGGACTCGACGTAGCGGGTGATCGCCGCTTCCTGATCCACGACCACCAGTCCGTATGCCTGGCGCTGGTCGGCGGCGTAGGATTGCTCGGCCCGTTGCTTCGCCGCCTTGAGTTCGGCGTTCAACCCATCGCGCAGCCACCGGTAGTAGGATGCCTTGTCTGGATTGGCATGAGTCTTTTTGAACTCGTTCCAACAGCGGAAGAAGGTCTGCCGCAGGTAGTTGAAGGCGAAGATGGCGAAGTCGATGTCGGCGGCAGCACCGATGATGTCCACCGGCGTTCCGCGACCATTGGGCATCAGGATCGTCTTCACGTTGAAGTGCGCCTGCAGGATCGAGAGGATCATCAGGTCGGCAGGGTTGAGGGTCTTCGGCAGATCGACCTTGCCCTTGTTGACGGTGAAGCCCGCATCGCCGGATTCGCCACGTTCCATGCGGAGCAGCGCCGAGTCGATGTTGTGGCGGGTCATCAATTCCTGAGCCTTGGCCAGCGCGACCTTTGCTTCGTTTTCGGTGGAACCGCGGGAGCGGTCGGCCAGTCGCAGGAGCTTGCGAATTTTATCGAGGATGTCGGATTCGGATTTCATGGGATCTCAGGTGGGGGTGTTAGATGTCCTCGTCGGGCAGTCCTGCGGTGATGACATCCACCGGGATGTGGGTGGAGCCGCCCGTCTCGCAGAGGTCGGCATATCGGATCTTCGCGGCCTTGAGTTCGGCGCGGGCGGTGTCCAGATCGTCCCAGCTTTCAAGGAAGACCCGGCGTGGACGGCCGGCGAGAACCGAGCTGCGTCCGTAGGTCGAGTGGCCGTAGAGCGTCGGATTGTTGGATCGGTAGGTTTCGCCTCGCCCGTATTCAAGAGTGAGGCTGCGGTGTTGCTTGATGTATTCGATGTCCATGGTGGTGTTGGTTGGGGTTGGTCAGTTCAGTGGGAGTTGATGGATTTCTCGGCGTCGTTCATTCCGAGATTGCAGTAGGACTCGCCGGAATATCCGGCGGCTGCCCATTCATCGCGGGCTTCATCGGTGAGCAGTTCGGCGACTTGTTCGATTTCCTCGATGGTCATGGCGTCTATTTCACTGGCGGTGTACATGGTGGTTTCAGGGGTTGATGGTTGCGGGTTGGATCATTTCAGCGGTGACGAGTTCGGTCGGGATGATCCCTCCGTGCGGCCATTCGACAGGCCGGATGAATCCGCGGTCGCCGTTCCATTCGGCAACTACATGGAGCGTGTCGTCCCCATCCCACTCGGGGCGGATCAGGACCAACATTCCGGTGACGTATGCGGTGTCATTTCCGGTGTGGGTAGTCCCTTTCATCATCTCTCATCTGCCAGAGTGAGCGGGCACGTCCATGGCATTTTTCGTCTTTCTGTCGGCGCAATTGATTGTCCGTTAGATGCACCATTGGCACGCATCCTGGGCGTCACGCAACGTGCCAAGTTCAAGTCATTCGGAGAGCAGCAATCCATGCCGATTCTGTCTTTTTTCCTCTAACTTCACTTAGCCATGGACGTGAGGTGGCACCATGGCAGATGATAGCCATGACAACGCAAACGATGTCCCGCCGCTTCGGAGTTGAGATTGAATTCCTCTCCACCATCACCAAAGAACACGCCACTTCCTGCCTGAGGGCCGCAGGCATCCGGGTCGAAAATTCCTTCTACACCCACGAGACAACTCCGCACTGGAAGATCGTGAGCGACGGCTCCTGCGGTTATGAACTCGTCTCGCCAGTCCTCCAAGGTGAGGCCGGCATCGAGGAAGTCCGAATCGCCGCCGCCGCACTGGAAGCAGCCGGAGCCAAGGTGGACAGGCGCTGCGGACTTCATGTCCATTTCGACGCCCGCAACATGAACCTCAAGGCGGTGAAGAACCTCTTCAAGCTCTGGCTGAAATTCGAGGACGTTCTCGATACTTTCCAGCCGCCGTCACGCCGGGGCAATGCCAACACCTACTGCCGCACGAATCTCGATCACAGCATCATCGACGCTGGAAATCACAGAGGCCAATGCTCCCTGATGTTCCGCAAGATCGACGCCTGCCGCAGCATGGAGCAGATGAAGCAGCTCTACCCCTGCCGCTATCGGAAGCTCAACATCCATTCCTACTTCCGCCACCAGACGCTCGAAGTCCGTCACCACTCCGGAACCACCGATCCTGACAAGATCACCAACTGGGTGCGTCTGATGGCCCGCATGTTCGACGCAGCGGAATCCGCCACCGCCGTCCGCAACCGCCCCGAGGACAACGGAGTCGGAATGCCCCGCATGAAGTGGTTCTTCCAAGCCATCGACGCCAGGGGACTCACCAAATTCTACACCGCTCGCTCCAAAAAACTGGCCGCCTGATTTCCACCAATGACAATGACCACCATGAACACCGAATACCACACCATCGACGGGGCGACATTCACCGCCACCGATCCGACTGACCTGATGACCAAGCTCCGTCAGGACAGCTTCAATCCGGAAGCCGACCTGCCGTCCTACTGCCGCGCCACCGCACGGGCATCCAAGATGCAGACCGGCAAGCCACACCGCCCATGGCCACCCAAGGCGCTGGTCGAGGACATGCTTGCTTCCGGCCTCATCGCCACCGGCAAGCGCCATCCGGAATGGGGAAACTCCAACGACTGAACGGCCATGGCATACCGAATCATGGAACCGCGCTTCCCGCTGGGGCATACCGTCGCCACGCCCGGTGCGCTGGCACTCGGCTTCGACCTCAATCCATACATGCGCCGCCATCATTGCGGCGATTGGGGCGACCTCTGCGACGAGGACAAGCAGGCGAACGAAGATGCCCTGATTCACGGCGACCGGATCGTCAGTCACTACAAGCTCGGCGGCGGCCGCCGGATCTACATCATCACCGAGGCGGATCGCAGCTCGACCTGCATCCTGCTTCCGGAAGAGTATTGATCCACGCTACGATCCGCTCGATGAAGTCGAGTTTGAGCTGCTTCTCGGTCAGGCGGATGACTGTCCAGCCCGCCAGCACGGCTTCGAGATACTTCTCGGCATCCTTGGCGTAACCCGCTCCTCGGTTGTGCCGACCGGCTCCGCGCTGGAAAATGCCGCCCTCGATCTCGATCAGCGTGCGGCTTGCAAGATGCGCAAAATCGGCTCGCCACAAACGGGAAGCGTGGAACCTGACTTCCCGTTCCAGGGGCGGACCTTGCGCCACCCTCCAGAGCAGCAGAAACTTCGATTCCAAGCGGGATGCAGCCATTTCCCCTGTGCTCGGAGTCAACGTCTCGACGCTCCGTTATGTGGGAAACGCCAATGGCACATTTCACGGGAATTGGACACGGGTGGGGACATCCCTGCCAGCTACCTCTGGGTTCAATAGATTCCTTGATGGTTCGAACCCTTCCTTGCTGGTTTGAACCCGGGCCAGAGCGGCGATCACGTCGGGCGTGAGGTCGATGGACGTTTGCCCGGGGATTTGAACCATGAACCTTGCGCCTTCATCGAGAAGACGCGTGAGCCGCTGGACTGGAGTGGTCATGATTGGTTGATTGGTTGCAGGGGCGGGAGTTGAACCCGCAGAGGCGAGGGTATGAGACTCGCCTGGGACCGTCCCTCCCTGCGATTGGTTAGAGCGCCTCGTAGATGTCGAGGATCAGCTTGAAGTCTTTCTTGAGTCCTTCGCGGCGCTCCTCATCCCACTCTTCGACGGGGGCCTTTTGGGTTTCACGCGCCCACCAACGACGGATGCGATTGAGCAGGGCGAGGTAGGTCACGTAGCCACGGTCTGCCGGATCGCCCTGAACCTCCTTCTCGGTAGCCAAGCGTCCGAAGTTGATCGACTTGCGCAGGCGTCGGATGCCGAGCTTGTGCTTCTCCGCCATGTCGAGCCAGTACTGCTTCTCGTCAGGAGTTTTGAGTTTTGCGACGACGAGGTGATGATGAAGATCGAGATTGTCTTTGCGCAAAGACATTTCAACACGTCGCGCCACATAGGCATAGTTGCGCAGGGTTTGATAGGCCATGCCACTCCGCTCCAGAGCTTCCTCATATTTTCCGCCATAGCGTCCTTCGCCATAATTGATCCAGTCCCCTATGATGAAGCCAATGGACTTTCCGATGGGAGCGAGCTTCTGACCAAGAGCGTCCCACTCTTCGAACGTAAGTTCCTCGTTGAACCGGATGCCGGTCGGGGTGATAGAAAATTTCGGGTCGTTGATTGCGAGGGTGTTCATGAATTTCGTGAGCGGTTTCGTTTGAGTTGTGAGTTGCGATAAGTCTTGCGTGCCTTTTCGCTGCGCATGGCGCGGGACGGCGGGAGGTTCAGTTGCGTGGTGATGTCAACACAGCGCTTCGAGACGGCGGCGCGGGTCACGCCATGGCGCTTAGCAATGCTGGTCATGCTTTCGCCGTTGTAGGCGCTGAGTCCGAGTGCGACCGCAAGGCACTCGACCGTCAGTCGGGTGTTGCCCTCTGAGATCAAATCCGCGACGAAGTGACGAAGCACCTCGATGGCGTCGCGGGTGATGGCATCCGACTGATCGCCCTCATGATCGACCAAGGCCGCGATGTCCGGCGTGTGGCTGGCTCGCGATGATTCGGCCATGTCGTGGTCGGCCGCACCGTTGCCATGCCGTTGCAGGCAGGGTTTGAGCAGGCCGAGCTTTTCTGCCTCGCGTCGTTCTTCGAGGGTCATGGACTTCACCCAGGCCTGGTAGTCGAGTTCGTATTGGGCATCCCGTTTGGTCTGCTTTTTGGCGTAGTCGTCGGAGTTCATTTTGAACCCCCTTTCAGCCGATCCGAAACTGATGGCGCTGGTCCCCTAAAGGGTGAACCAGAGCGCGCGAATCTCGGTTTACCGATTCGCGCTCTGATTCTCTTTAGAGAATCTGTCAGGATGCCAGTAAGGTGCCTGACTATAACCCGACCATTTCTGATAGATTCCGAGGGTTCAAATGGGTTCAAACCAATTTGAATCCGAGGTTCAAATCCTGCTGGAATGACGGGTTCAAACTCCATGGCGACACCCCCTCCACAGGCGGGTTGCTTTGTCGAAGACGAGCGGTGAGCCCTTCTTCATGTTGGCGAAGCAGTAGAAGACGCGCTGGGCTTCCTTGAGCGTGCAGTCGCCTTCAACCTCGGCGACGCGGTCGGAGATGTAGGACAACACGGCTGACTCCTGGGGAATACGTCCGTTGGCAAGGGGCGGCATGGTCTCCACAGCCTTGCCGTAGCGGTCGGCCGCGCTGCCCATCTTGTAGGTAGCTTTCGCCTTCTCGCTCTTCGGATTGCCCTGGGGAGCCTTGAGCGCTGCAGGGTCGGCATTCCGGTCGGTGATGAAGATCGACTCGCACCAGCGGACGACGAACGGCTTCACGGGCGGTAGGGCACGCAGCGTGAGGTCGATGACATGGGCGTCGTCTTCCTCATGAGGCGTCATGGTCAGGATCACGTCGGGGTCACGGGCAAACACACCGGAGCCGCCGATGCGGTCGATGGATTCCTTGCCTGCCTGGTTGCCTTTGGAAAAGTGCGCGCCGAAAACGGCAGCCGCTCCGGACTTCGCCGCCAGTTGCTCGACCTCATTGAGCAGGCTGGCGATGTCGCCGGCATCGTTCTCGTTGCGTGCGCCGAGGCCCTTGTAGATCGGGTCGATCAGGATCAGCGCATACCCGGTGTCGCGGATGCGCCCGAGGATTTTGGGGATGAGCGCGGAGAAGTCGGTGGCATGGCCGCGCAGGTTCCAGATGTCGAAGCCGGTGAAGTCCGCGATCTCTTTCGCGGCCGCAATCCGGTTGATCCGGTATTGCAGCGCGAATGGCGGAAGCTCGAAGTTCAGATACAGGGCGCGACCGCGGAGGGTCGGGAATCCCCACCAGGGTGAGCCGGTGGACACCGAGAGCATGAGGTCTATCAATGACCAGCTCTTGCGTGCCTTCGACGGGCCGCCCAATACCATCTTCGCCCCCTGATGGAGAATGCCATCGACGAGCTGTGGTGGCTCGGGTTCCGGTTGCCCCATGAAGGCATGGCCGGGGAGGATCGGCGGCAGGTCGGAATTCGAGTGCGCTGCCTCCCATGCCGTCCATGACTCAGCGCCGAATACCAGCGCGAGCAATGACTGGCGACGGACATCTCCATCGACCGTGCGCCAGCCGTCCGGGCATCGTGACAGCCGCGACGGATTCCGGTTCTGCTTGTCCAGGTTGATCCCGGAAAACCAGCTCCAGATGATTTCGACGCGGCGCTTGTATTCCTTTTCGTCCGGCGCATCGACCCGGATCCATGCATGGAGGCTTTTGTTGCCCGAGTCGATTAACGCTGCCACCGGCATGCCGCTGGCGACCACCGCGTGGTATTGCTCTTCTTTGGGGATCGCCTTGCCGACCTCGTCCCGGTCGAACTCGACCAGCACATGGCGGAACGCCGTGACATCCTCGTTCTTCGCCCCGCCTTTGGTCATCGGGTTGATGCGCAGGAACAACCCGAGCTTGGTGCCGAACACACGGTCGATGCCGCCCTTCGCCGCCACCTTGGATTTCCATTCGCTCGCGGTGAGCGTCACACCACGGCGCGGAACGATTTCGCCTTCCTCGTTTTCCGCCGCCGGGGCAATGGCTACGAATTCATCCGGCTGGAAGCACGAGTCAAGCAGCCTGACAAATCCATCACCGTCGATGGTAGCGGGCAATGCCATCGTGGATCTCTCGCGGTGAACCGGAGCCGGTGACGGCCGTCGGAGTGGCGCGGAGGAAGTTTTCGGCATCGCTGACGTGCCCGCGCCGAGTGGTTCCCGTGACGTGCGGGCATAGACCGAGCGAATGGTCGTCCGCGCTTCGGCTTCGGTCAGCCCGTCGGCCAGTGCGCGGGCGAGAAGTTGACCTTCCGTTTCTTCCAGCGGGTGGCCGGCGTCGCGGAACTGGCAGGTCGCATCGAAGAGTTCGGCATTGCGCATGCCCTCGCTCGCGCCGCGCTGGAGGTATTCAAGCGTGCGACGCGGCAAGGCCATGGTGAGCCCAGGTGATCGGTATCGTGCCATGGGGGATCAGCGATGGGCGAAATGGGCATCGAGGAATGCCTTGGCTTCCTCAAAGGTGGCGATCTCCGGACGTTGGTGGCCGTAGCGGCGCATCACGCGGACTTGTTTCGGCGTCGCCAGACCGAGCTTGCGACGGGTGATGAGGCGGTCGAGGATGAGCGACGCGTGCCCCTTGGTGGAGATGGCTGTGGTATCCAGGCCGAACTTTTCCAGTACATCGATCTGCTTGGCCGTGGGCGCGTCCGCCTGCCAGCGCATGGTCGGGACATAGTCGGCCAGCGCCGCCTCGTTGAGAGAGACGGCAAGCTCCAGGGGATCCAGCACACTGCCGCGACGGGTCCGGTTGGCGCGCAGCCGCTCGGTGAGCGAACGGGTGCGATCCGCATTCACTTCCTCGCGTGCCTCTTCGAGGTCGCCCTCGGCACCGAGCTTGTCGGTGAGTGCCTTGGCATCCGCTTCGTCTTCGGCAATCAGGTTCGCCGGCCGCATCAGGCTGTGTTCGCCCGCCTGCCAGAGGAAATCGAGCACGAGCAGGTGATCCTTGCCGGGCCAGATGCGAGTGCCGCGTCCGATGATCTGCGAATAGAGCGCACGCACCTTGGTTGGCCGCAGGCAGACGACGCAATCAATCGACGGCTCGTCATATCCTTCGGTGAGCAACATCGCATTGCAGAGGATGCGCGTCTCGTCGCGGCGGAACCGCTCAAGCGTCGCCTGCCGCTCGGTCGTCTGACCATCGACATGCTCGGCCAATAAACCACGGTCGCGGCAGATTTCGGCGAAGCGTTTCGACACCGCAATCAAGGGCAGGAACACGAGCGTCTTACGGTGACGGTTCTCCACCAACACGTCCGCGATCTGTTCGAGATAGGGTTCCAGGGCATGACCGAGATCGTCGGCGCTGAAGTCGCCCGCCGTCGTGCGCACGCCGCGCAAGTCCATCCCTAGTGGAACGGTCTTCACCTTGATCGGCGAGAGCCAGCCCTGGTTGACGAGATCCAGCAAGGTCACCTCGCAGGCGATGTTCTCGAAATAGCGACCGAGGTTCTTCTTGTCGCCCCGGTCAGGTGTCGCGCTGACACCGAGCACCTTCGCGTGGTCGTGGAAATGCCCGAGCGTGTTGAGGTAGCTGTCGGCAAGCGCATGGTGCGCTTCATCGACGACCACCAGCCCGAAGTGATTCCGCGGCCACCGCTCACGGCGCTTTTCACGCATAAGCGTCTGGACGGAGGCGACGACAACCGGCGCATCGAGCGACGCCCGCTCTTCACCCATTTCCACCTGAGCTTCGATGCCGGTGGATGCGCGGAGCTTGTCCACCGCCTGGGTGATGAGTTCCTCGCGGTGGGCGAGGATCAACGTGCGCTGTGGTTGGTAATCCTGTGCCAGGCGGCTGAACAGGATCGTCTTTCCCGCACCCGTCGGCAGCACGCCGAGCTGGCGGTCGAAATCCTCAAAGCCCTTGTGGATGTCCTGCCGGCCTTTCATCTGATAGGCGCGGAGGCCCATCTTCTCAGAATGGTTCGTTATCACTACGGCGTGCGGTTTGGGGTTGGGCGGCGGGTTTCTCGGTGCCGACAATCCAGGCGGCGACCTTGTTGCGTTTCTTGCCGTTGTATTCCTCGACGGTGAGTCGGGCGGTGCCGGTGCGGCCGATGACGTGATCGGCGGTGATCTCGACATCTTCTTCGGGCTTCACCTCTTCGCCGGTGGCGGCGCGGAAGGCGTCGATCTTCCAGAACGCGGTCGGGATGAAGACAAGGAAGTCGTAGAGGTAGCTGCCAAGGGATGTCTTGAGCTTGAGCTCGATCATCTCGTGGCCGCCTTTGCTGATCGTCTCAATCGCATCGACGACTTCGACTTCATGATCGCCCGGTTCGACAAAGTCAGGGCGTTCGCTGGGGATGGATGCTGTGTATGATGGCATGATGTTAGTTTGGTTTGGTCTTGGTCTTGGTTTTGGTTTGCTTGAGATAGGTGGAGGGCGCGGCGTGCTTCACCGACTCCTCCGGGAATGGTTTTTCGCTGGCCATCCGCTGGCTCCACAGGTCGCGGAACTTGGAGGCTGATAGATTTCCGTAGGCTGCGAGCACCGGGCCGAAGCCCATCCGCTGGATGTGGTGGCCGACCGTTTCGCAATCGACGAACTCGTTGCCCTTCCGGGTCACGAGCCTCCAACCGGGGATCTCGCCGCCGGTCTTGATCCGCTCGGTGGCGATCTTCTTCGCCCGGTCGCGGAAGTCCTCGACCACCGCGCAGGCGGCCAGAAAGCGCCCGAGCTTTTCCGGGTCGGCGAGCACAGCATCAAAATCGAAGCCGGGTTCCGTGACGGTCAGCGTTTCACCAACCATCGCCAGCCTTGCCGGACAGGTATCTGCTTTGGCGCACCAGGAGCAGTATTCGCAGGGATTCGGCTGCTTCGCCGGATCGTTGAATGATTTGACGACCTGATCGACGATGGCGTGAGCCTCCTCGTAGGTGAACTTGTGCGTTTCGATCTCGCGCTGGTCGCAGAACAACAGGTGCGCCGTCCACGACGAGGCGAAGTGTGCGCTCATCAATCCGAGGGCGTAGGCCGCCATTTGCTCGCGATAGTTTCGCCGCGCTCCGGTCTTCAGGTCGAAGTGCGAGAACTTCGTCGGCACGATGGCATCCGCCGTGCCGGTAAGATTGAGGATTTTCACCCGGCAGTCATCCTCGCGGGCAAGAACCCGCTCGCGACCGGACATCACCCGCACCATCGAGACCGACCAGGAAACGGCGGCGATCTCGTCAGCCGTCAGCTTGTTGGCGATCACGAAGCGTTCTTCGAGTCCGAGAAGTTCGGCGCGGAACGCGGTGTCTAGCAAAGTGCCGCGCTCGGCGGCGGGGCCGGCCACGGGATTGCTCTCGTAGCATGGACAAACTGCCAGCTTTGGCAGGTTGGAGGGACGCAGCGCACTCATCGGGCGGCGGCGACCTCCTTCGCTTGATGGAATTCCTCCACGGCCTGCAGGAAACGGTCCGGCGCGTTCAGCACCCGCTCGGCATATTCCTTCGGGACTGCATCCCATGATTCACCCGTCTTGATCTGCTGACGGTCGATCAGAAATGGAATCACCTCCGCCTCACGGGCACCGAATGCCTCGCGGAGCTTGTCGGCCAGCGACGGTGCCGCTGCCGGTTTCGCTGCGACGGAGCCCCCCGACTCCGCCGCAGCGCCGAACACCGGGGCTAGGGCCTCTGCGGTGAAAGGAAGTTTGTCCGGAAGACCATGGCGGTTTTTCGCGTCGTAGGCCGCCGCGTGGGTGGAGAACAGAACGCGCTCCTTGCCACCGACGCCGCGCATTTTGCCGTTGTCCTTCTCGGCGACCTTGGTGACGTAGTTTCCGAAAAGGACCACGTCAGCCCATTCCTTGAGCAGGGGAGCGACCTGCTTGCTGAGCTTCAGCTCAAAGCGGTCGTAACTGCCTGCCTGGTCCGGGGCCTCGAACTTGCGCACCGTGGCGTGCGCCAGGAACACGACATGCATCCCACGGGCGAGCAGGGTATCGAGCGAAGTGAGGAACCGGGCGAACTCTTCGGCCAGAATGACCCAGCCCTTTCCGTAGCCGAAATCCTCGATGCTGTCCTTGTTCGCCTTCCGACAAAGGTGCTCGATCAGGCGTTTTTCCAACCAGTCGGCGGTGTCGATCACCAGCGTCCGGAATTCATGTTGCGTTGACGCAAGCTGAACGATGACCGCCGTGATCTCTTCCCATGTCGAGGCGGAGTCGAGTCGGACGACGTCCAGATGGTGGGTGCCGCCTTCGGTGTCGAGGAAGACGGGGTCCGGCAGACGGCCAGCGAGCGTCGATTTGCCGACGCCTTCGGGTCCGTATATGACCGCCTTCTGCGGCCGGGTGATTTTGCCCCGGCGAATCGCCAGGGAGCGGGGTGGGTTGGTGGCTTGTGGATTCATTGTGAATTAGTGTGTATGATTTGTATGACTTATGGGCGGAAAAAGGGGTTTGGATCGTTGAGGAAACGACGAAGTGCCCGGTTGATGACGTTCGAGGACGACAATTCGTGGTCGGATGCAAACTTCTTGAGGCGTGTCAAATCCTCGGGTTGAATCCAAAAAGTCGTTGGAATACCGCGAGTTGCGGTCGATTTGGACTTCGGCGTAGTTGCCGACTTGGCGGATGGCTTCTTGGGACTGGTCTTCATTGGCTGGGTGGTTCAGTTCGTGTCTGAGAGAACCTCTAAGTCATACACGGGATACACGACAACCGAAAAATATGACCTGACCGCAAATTCCTACTTGATCCTATTAGGCCGGCCTCCTACATTCACACACAGTTCACACGTTATGAACGAGACCCCAAACACCGATGGGCCGGAAAAAGCCCCCGAACGCCGCGTCAAATCCGTAAATTTCACGGACCTGGCACTGTATGACTATGCCAGCCAGCGGGCCGACAACCTGTATGGCGGCAACTTCAGCGGCTACGTCACCGCGCTCATCGAGCGCGACCGGTCGATGGCCGAATCACGTCGGACGTTTCACGATCTTGAAGCCAAGATCCTCCAGATCATCGAGCCTTACGGCGGAAGATTGGGGAAGGAATCCGATCCGTTTGATTTCGAAGTTCCCAAACTCGATGTGGTGATAGAAGCGCGGTCCAGATTCCCGCGTGAGCGCCACCTTGAATACCAGCTCCTGAGTTCCATGCAGAAGGTGTCTTTCACCTCACCGCTCACACGAGTCATCGTCACCTACCCTATCGACCTGGCTGACGCCGAAAAAGAACGCTTCCGCCAATTCGAAACAGCCGGCATCGAAAATCTGCGAGCCTGCGATCTTGCCGAGATGGAAAAATTCCTCGCTTCACTAGACCAGCCTGAAACGGAGGCGCTGGAAGACGCATTGCTGGATCAGGATAGCGCTGGCAAGCCCCTGAAAACCCCACACCCCTGATCCCACCGAATGCCCATGCCAGCCATTATCGACGGAGGGGTGTTGCCCGAAGGCATCCACGATTGCACGTTGGATGAAGTGCGAGGCATGTTCGCCGCATCGGGCGAGCGGGCACGATTGTTAGACCGCTTTGATCAGTTCGTTGAGCGCCTCGGTGAGTTCCTTCCCGACAACCGAGTCACACTTTACCTCGACGGCAGCTTCATCACCACATGGGAAGGATGCCGTGACATCGACGTCATCATCGAGGCCCGTGAGTTTGAGCGGGAAAAATCACGCCACCTCCGCACGCTTGTCAGCGGGCCAGTGAAGCAGGAGTTCATCGAGGTTTACAAGGTCGTGCTGCATGTCGTCGTTCCCGGCCTGCGCGGACGCGATCACCGCCAGTGGTTTCAGAAGGTCAAGGGCGAGGAAGCCTGGCGTTTCGGAAATGAAATCGAAGCTCTCAAGAAAGGGATTGTCCGTCTAACCGTATGAACCCTCCCTCCGACAATCTCCCATGGCAACAGTTGGTGGACCGCAAGGCGCGGGAACTCTTCGAACAAGTTGCGGCGACGTATGACTGGGTGAAAGTTCACGGCAACGGCGATCCAACCTTCTTCAACGACATGGCCGCAGACCAGTTCAACTGGCTACGCGAACTCTATGCCAACGAGCTGCCGCTGGCCAAGATGCTTGACGAATCCGACCTCACGGTCGAGTTGCGCGGGCCGGCCACTGAAGTCGCTCATCCCCGGCTTGGCGTCGTGGCATCGACCTTCACCAAGATCCGGAAAAACGTGGCGCAAGTGACGAAGGCAGTCGCCGGTGTCCGTGATCCTCAGAGCAACCAGCCGTTCCACATGCCCGAGGAAATGGAGCTTGGCTTTAGTTCCCTTGTCCACAACGGCACAGTCCGTTTCGGATTCTCCCTGCCACGCCCCGGCGAGCTGTTACTGAACCAGAACGATCCGCTCTATCAGGCAGTGGCCAGCGCGGTATCCGCGATTAAGACTGTCAGCTTCTCTCTCTCCGAAATCGACGACGAGGCCGAGGTGGAAGAGGTGGTCAAGCGGGCGCTCACCGACCCGAAACTCCGCGATTCGGCGCTGATCGCGGTGCGCGAATTGGCTCCGTCTGTGAGGTCCCACGGTATCAGTGGAGTCACCATCGCAGGTGGAGGAGTCCGAGCCGCCGATGTCCGTCCCCTCACCAAAGAGAGCCGCCTAACCGTTCGCCACATCCTAGCCACGCCGGTCAAGCGCACAGAGGTCATCACCATAAGTGGCATCGTCCGGGAAACCGACCTGGACGACAAGCGCTTCGAAGTCCGCGGCATCGAGGGAAACACCGTCACCGACCTCCGCTGCATCTACGGTCCCAAGGTGGCCGACCGGATCGCATCCATGTGGCTCAACCACCGGGTCGAGGTCACGGGGCGAGTCGAGCGTGACGCAAGCGGTAGGGCCAGGCTGATGAAAGTCGCTCACCTGAAGCTCGTCGATGCCCCTGATAATGCTCAACAACAGATCGAATTCGATTTTCCAGACGAAAACACTTAAAATTTCAGAGCCTGCCCCCGTATTTGTCCCACCCCTAATTATAAAATCTACACTTTGACGCCATCCCAAACAATTAAACCAACTGACTTCACATCGCGCATCCAAAAAGGCGGCGCGCTGTTGGGAGATATGCGTCAGCTTGTCTGCCAATGGCCAACGAAAGGCACGGGGGTTACTCCACACCGTTTCGTCCGGGACGTGTTGCCAAAGGCAACACAAGCCCGCGCCAGTGACACATACGTCCGCGCATTCCTTCCGCGAATGATAGAAGGATCACCGAAGGACGCATGGAAACTTTGTGCGGCCCTCGAAGATTGCCTCCCATCAATGGAGGTTGTTGTCCCGTTTTATTACTGGATCACCGCTAGGGCTGAAACGATTCTCTACCGTTTTGCTACCGAAGAACTCTACTCCATGGCGCGATCCGGCGCAGTCGGTGTTGGAACGAGTGACGTAACCAATTGGATCACGAAGACATGCAAGGAAGAGGGCAAAACGTGGTCTGACATTGTGATCATCAAAGTCGCCCGAGCAATGCTTGCCGCTCTTCGCGATTTTGGAGTTCTAAGTGGTTCGTCCAAAAAAAGCATTGCCGCCTCACACCTTTCACTCGAAGCGTTCGCTCTGATCGCGTGGTGTCTGCGCAACCAACTTGAAGACAATCGTGATCTCAAGACTCATCCGGACTGGCGGCTCTTCCTTCTCTCGCCCGACAACGTCGAACGGCTCCTGCTTGAAGCGCACCAGCACGGCTGGCTTCACTATCAAGTTGCCGGGGCAGTCACCCGAATTGAATTCCCATCCCTAACCTTCAATGATTTTGTCCGACATGTCCTCTCTCGATGAAGCACTCCACTCCCTTGAGATGGATCTCACTGGAAGCCGTGCGAGCATCGCCGCACAAAGCGGAATACCGTTCGCTATTTTGAGGTATGCGCCTTCCGAAGAGTTTTTATTCAGACGGAAAATCAGGCTGTTCGCCAATAACCTACAGCAACAGCACCACCGGAGCATCATGTTCCTCTCACTATCGCGCCTGGTCTGGAACGCCGTGCGGGAAACGGATGGTGTGGAGTATCTCTTCAAAACGGAAAGCCAACACGGCATCATGGCTGCTCAGACCGACTTGAAGGGTCGCCTTGAACCACAGGATACATGCGCACTGGCGGCTCAGGTTATAACCTGCGTGGACGCATTCAGTCCCAAGCCTGACTTGGTCATACTTGTGCGTGCTGGAGGTTTGGCACCGCATATTTACCGGTCGTCTGCCCTGCTCCATGAACTCCAACAGGCCGGCTTCTCCACTCCAACGATTCTCTGTTATCCTGGCTCGGCCATCGCCGGGACCGACCTTAGATTCTACGATCTTCCAGCGGAAGAGGGTCTGGGAACCTACAACTATCGAGTCAAAATTTACGGAACACGCTAATGAATACCATCGGAGAACTATTTGAACGCGAAATCGACCGGACGATTGAGGAGGTCATCAAGGTCGATCAGACAAACGAAACAGCCGTCCGCACGGAACTTGAGGAGTACGTCGCTACAGATTCTATCAAGAACCAGTATGTCGATGTGTTGCGCGAAATCGCGGAGGGGCCTGCAAAACCGCGCGAAGGCATCGGGATGTGGGTTTCGGGCTTCTTTGGTTCCGGTAAATCGACCTTTGCTAAAATTCTGGGCTACACCATCGCCAACAAATCCGTGGGTGACACCACTGCGCCAGCTATTTTCAAGCGAGTGGTCGCCGACGAGCGGATCTCCAGTTTGCTCGATTCCATCAACGCGAGGGTCCCGTTCGAGTCGGTGATCTTTGATGTCTCGATGGATCGCGGTGTCCGGGTGGGGAACGAGCGTCTCACGGAAATTATGTATCAGGCATTGCTCCGGGAGCTTGGCTACGCCGAGGACATGGACTTGGCCGAGTTGGAGATCACCCTTGAAGGCGATGGGAAGCTGGAGTTGTTTCAGACCACCTTTAACCAACTGCACGGAAAACCCTGGTCGGAACGCCGCCGCCGGGGGCTTGCTCCCAATGAAGCCGGTGCCGTTCTGTCCAAGATGGATTCGGTGACCTACCCGACAGCGGATTCCTACTGGCAGGGAAACAAGGGCCGGGCCGACATCAGCGCCAACAAGCTGGCAGAGCGGGCGTTTGAACTGATGGCCCGGCGTTATCCCGGAAAGGCTCTTATCTTCATTATTGATGAAGTTGGCCAATACGTCTCGCGCAGCGTGGATAAGATGCTCGACCTTCAGGCGGTCGTGCAGGCCTTCGGCGTCGAAGGCCGTAACCGCACCGAGGCTAAAAAGGCGGTGTCGCCTTTCTGGATCGTCGTCACATCGCAGGAGAAACTCGATGAAGTGGTGACCGCTCTGGATTCGAAGAAAATCGAGTTGGCGCGGCTCCAGGAACGCTTCCGCATCATGGTGGATCTCAAGCAATCCGACATTTCCACGGTGACCAGCGAGCGTGTGCTCAAGAAGAAGGCTGCGGCAACTGAGCTGCTCTTGAAGCGATTTGAAGATAACCGTGACCGAATCAAGGGTTGCACGACACTCGAACGAACGAGCCGCAATCTTGAGATCGACGCCTCCACCTTTTCGTCGCTCTACCCCTACCTGCCCTATCAGATCGATCTGAGCATCGACATCGTGGCGGGCCTTCGCCTGAAACGCGGTGCCCATCGGCATGTGGGTGGCAGCAACCGGACTATCATCAAGCAGGCACAGCAGATGATGATCCATGACCGCACCCGACTCGCGGACGAACCCATCGGCACGTTTGTCACTCTGGATAGGGTTTACGAACTGCTCTACATGGGAAATCTGTTACCTACGGAGGTAGCGAGGGAGGTTGACGGAGTGGTCTCCCGATTCCCCGATCAGCCAATGGCACACAAGGTCATCAAGGCCATTGCCTTGCTGGAGCCCGTGAAGGATCTGCCCCGCACGAAGCACAACCTGGCCGTGGTTCTCCACCCCGGTATCGACGCCCAACCGCTTACGAATGCGGTGGGTGAGGCGCTCAAGTTGCTTGAGGAAGGTCAGTTCGTCAGGCAGACCGAGGAAGGCTACAAGCTGCTTACCAATCAGGAGAAGAACTGGGAGTCCGAGCGGGCGGGACGCGATCCGAAGCAGAAGGATCGCAACCGCCTTCATCAGGAACTCATCAAGGACGTTTTCAGTGAACCCAAACTTCGCGCCTATCGCTTCAAGGATCTGCGCGGCTTCCGGGTGGCACTCAAGGTGGACGGAGAGACGGTCGATGCCGATGGCGAGATTCCGCTCAACATCTCAATTACCCCGGAGGCCGAGCAAAAGGCGGCCCTTTCCGAGGCCCGCGACAGCAGCGCCACGACGCCGGCCGAACTTTTCTGGGTGGTGACCTTTGATGATGAACTCCGGGAACTGGTGGCGGAACTCTTCCGGTCGAACGAAATGGTCGCCGACTACGACCGTCTTGGTGCCCAAAACCGATTGACCACGGAGGAGTCAGCCTGCCTCGCGGATGAAAAGGCAAGGCGTGACCGTGTGCGCCGGAAACTGCGTTCCCAGATTCTCGCCTGTATCGAGGGTGGGACGGCCTATTTCAAGGGAGTGCAGCACGATGCAACGGCACTGGGCGCGAGCTTGGTTCCGGCCCTGCATGCGCTTCTCGACAAGACCGTGCCAGATCTCTACCCACGAATTGAAATCGGTGTGCTGCCACTGGCTGGCAACGAACCCGATAAATTCTTGGCGTCCACCAATCTGACGGGGCTTCCCTCAGTGTTCTATGATGACAAACCGGAACGCTCGCTTGTAGTCAAACAAGGCGGCCGACAGGTTCCTAACCTCGGATGTGATCTTTGCCGCGAACTCCTCGCCTATCTCAAGGACAAGCACTCCTACGGCGAGCGGGTGACCGGGAAAATGTTGGAAAGTCATTTCTCCGGAATTGGCTATGCGTGGGACCGGGAATCGATCCGGCTTGGGCTGGCGATCCTATTTCGCGGTGGTGCCGTGGAGGTGACCCACCAGGGACGCAAGTATCGAAACTACGTCGAGGCTGCGGCGCGCCCGCCGTTCACCAAGAACCCGGATTTCCGCGCCGCATCATTTTCGCCCCGCGAAACGCTCGACCTCAAGATCCTCGCGGCGGCCGCCCGCATGTATGAGGAAATCACCGGCAAGGATGTGAACATCGAGGAAGGCGCTATTGCCGAGGCTCTCAAGACCCTGGCGGCGGGTGATAAAATCAAGTTGGTTCCGCTGGATGCCCGGCTGACCGCTTTGAAGCTCCCGGGGGCGAAAGTCGTCCAGGAGCAATTGAACTGGGTGAATGGAATCCTGGAATTGCCCGCCGATGACTGCGTCAAGACTTTGGCGGGCGACGGCAAGGCCTTGCTCGAAGGCCGTCAACGCACGTCGAAGCTGGAAAAACTGGCAACCGATGAGAACATCCAGACGATCGCCACCGCACGGTCTGTTCTCGCCTCGCAATGGCCTGTCCTTGAGGGCCGAAAACCCACGGAAGAGATTGCCAAAGCAGCGGAAGCTCTCGCCACCCTCTTGGAATCCGACTCCGCGCTGGAGCAGTTCGAAACGGTGCGCCTCGACGCTGATGTCATCGCGATGGGTTATCGGACACTCTACACCAGCCGCTTTGAACAGCGCCGCACGACATACGCCGAGGCCAGGGATGAGGTGAAAGGGCACCCGGATTGGCTCGCGTTGTCCGAGCGCTTTGCGGACCAGCCGGACCAATTGGCTTCTATACTCGCCCCGCTCAGCCAGCGTGCCGATCCTGAAATGGATCTGCCCGCCGGTGCCACCACCTGCCGTCGCACGGGTGCCACACTTGGTCAGATTGAAAGCGATCTCGAAGCCGTCGAAGCCATCGCCAAGCAGGTCTTGCGCCGGGTTGTCGATCTTGCCGCACCAGAGGAGAAGGTCGAGCGCGTCGCGGTGGCCAAACTCTATCCGGGCCGCCTCGCGAACGACGAGGATCTCGACGCCTTCATCGAATCTCTCCGTGAGCGGCTCGCGAAGGCCATCGCCCAAGGCTCGACCATCGTCTTCGAATAACCATGAACGCTCTCGACCTCGCCAACCGGAACTTCGCCGTAGCTGAGCACCTGCTTCAGCTTGAGCAGTTGTTCGCGGATGCGGCGCAGCATCAGCCATCGGGCGACTACGTGCTAAAGTTGTGCTCTGAAATGCAGGCTCCCGCAGGGGCTGCTTGGCATCACCTGAAGAACACTCACGCCCTCATCGGCATCAGCGGTTCCATTCCCGTGCCGTCATGCCTGACTACGACCAAGGGTTTGGACTTTCTGCTTCGTCAGGCCGTGGTGGTCGCGTGCAGTGCTCTGGAGTCCTTCATCTGGGACATTCTGCGGGAAAATACCCTCACGATCATCAAGGCCCGCGGTCGGAAGGCCGACGACTCTCTCCGCGCCGTCACCCTGACTCTGGATGATTATTTGTCCCTCGAAGGCTACAGCGATCCGGATGAGCGGTTGAAAGAGATCATCCTCAGACGCTTCGAGCGCGGAGCGCTCTACGATTCCAGCAAGATCGACGAGGTCATGAAGATTCTGACCGTGAGGGATTTCTGGAAAGACATTGCGACGCATACGGGGCTGGATGCCTCGACCATTCGCTCCCAACTCAACGACCTCATCCTCCGCCGCAACCTGATCGCTCATCGCGCGGATCGGCCGGAAGACAACACACCGGCGGATCAATGTGATCCGCACGGGCTGCGGCCTATCACCTATGCGTGGGTCAATACCCGCATTCACACCGCTAAAGCGTTCGTGCAAGGAGCCGCCGCTTCCGTGGCCACTGCCATTCATCTGCTGGAAGAAATCATCGCCACACGCGAGGAACAGAAACTCGCTCAGCAGACCCTATAACACTTTCAAACCATGAGCGCGCTACAAGCCATTACTGACGAACTTCTGATCAACGCCATCGACCGCGCCACGGATCGTGTCGTTCTGATCGCCCCCGGTATGTGGCTACCAGTGGCTCACTCCGTCGCAGATGCATGGAAGCGCCTCGGTTCGGACCGGGTCACCGTCATTCTGGACGTGGATCCGGAGATTTGCCGCATCGGCTACGGTGAGCTTGCCGCATTGAAGTTGCTCCAGGAAACCGCCGCCGCCCTCGGCGAATCCATCGGGCAGGAACCGGGCGTTCGCATCTGCGTTTTTGTCGTCGATGGGCAGACGTTTGTGTTCAGCCCAACGCCTCGGCAACTGGAGTCTCCCAACATCGAATCGCCATCGTCCGATTCGGCACCTGTCAAAACCAATGGCATCATCATCGCCAAGACTCCGCAATCCCTGGAAAATGAACTCGGTCTTGGACCCGAAGGCATCGAAAAGCGAAAGCTCGGTCTCGACACGCTAGATCAGAAAAAGTTGGGCGAAGTCGAGGCGGATCTGCAGCGCAACCCGGCAAAGAACTTTGATCTCTCCCGCGCCGTTCAGGTCTATAATGCAAAGATCCAATTCGTGGAATTGACCGTGGCCGGCTGCCGCTTGTCGGGACACCGTGCTCGATTGCCCTCCCACTTGGTTCAGGTGTTGCGCAACCGCCCGGATCTTTCTCAGAAGATCGAGAATAGCATCCGGCTCATCGACGATCAGGATGTGCTGGTCAATGATCCCAAGCTCTCCGAAGTCACCATCGGCACTCACCGCCAAACGATCCAGACCGATTTCCTCAAACCAATCAAGGGCGTCGGCACCGTTTTGGAGCGCTCACGCAAGCAGGCATTCCTTGATGCGATCAAGACACTCAAAAGCGAGGTTGAAGCCTTCTCTAAAAACATTGAGGCAGAGTTGGCCAAGCGGTTTGAGGCAACTGCCGAGTCCCTGTCGGGAGAACTTCTTCCTGAAGTATTGGACAATCTGCCGGAGCGCTGGCGGAAAAAGCTTGGGCCATCTCCCGATCCAAACCGCGTTCACGGACTGATTCGCGAGGATCTTCACAGTGCTTTTGGCACCGCCGATGGCAAAGTTGGAAAAATGAAAGTGGTCGTGGTCTTCAAAGACGTCACCTATGACATGCTCACCGACCCCGAATTCCAGCAGGAGGTTGCGCGGCATTTCCCGGATCTGCCAGTCATGGAGCAATACAACGCAGCGCGGGAACGAAAGAAACCAGCAGCCGAACTTTTCTAATTGAATCCATCATGAACGACCAACTCATCGCCTCCATCCAATCCTTCACCCTCAACGCCCGCGCTTTGCTAGAGCGGGAGACCGAGGAGCAGCTTCAGGGGCTTTACGGATGGCTGCCGGACGGCAGCTTCGGCAAAGGGACCGCGCTGGCACTTCCCGAGGCCGCTGAGACGCGGACTCGGTTGGAAACCTTCGTCGCCGAGGAAAAGGATGCCGGCGTGGATGCGGCGGCGGCTCGGGAGAAGATCAAGCGGGAAACCGCCTTCACCTGGCTCAACCGCGCCGTCGCCTTCCGCATGATGGAGGAGCGCGGCATCCTCAAGTCCACCTTGGGCAAACTCCACAAGTCGAACGCCTTCATCTTCTGGCTTACCGATGAGAAGGGGCTTGCCAACATCCCGGCCAGCACGCCGGTCGATGCTCTCGGGGAAGGCCCGGTAGATGCGGCTTACCGCGAGTTTCTCCTTTGGCAGTGCGGGCAGCTTGCCGCTGAGGTTTCTGTTCTATTCGACCCGCAGACACTCGCCAGCCGCTTTTGCCCACGCCCGTCCGTTCTGAAAGAAATGGTCGATGCCATGCAGGCCACAGAAGTCGCCGATGCCTGGAAAGCAGGGAACGAGGAGGCCATCGGCTGGGTCTATCAGGGATTCAGCGCCCAAGAGTTGCAGGACGCGTTTGCCGCCGCCCGGGAAAACAAGAAAAAGTTCGAGCCGCAGGACATTCCTGCCGTCACCCAGCTTTTCACGATCCGTTGGGTCGTGCGCTTTCTCGTGGAGAATACCCTTGGCCGGATCTGGGTTGAGATGCATCCGGACAGCAGGTTTGCAGAATCGCTCGGCTACTTTGTGCCGCCCAAGCATCCTCAGACACGCACTCTCCGTCAGGTCAAAGAAATCACTTTCCTCGATCCATGCTGCGGGTCGATGCACTTTGGTCTGCTCGCCTTCGATCTCTTTGCCGAAATGTATCGGGAAGAGCGTGAAAACGCCGGGAAACCCGGCTGGCCGAAGACGCCCTCCGCCACCACGGAAGATGAAATTCCCGAACTCATTCTAGCCCACAATCTGCACGGCATCGACATCGACCTGCGCGCCGTCCAGATCTCAGCACTCACCCTGCTTCTCAAGGCGCGGATGCTCAATCCGAAGGCCCGCGTGACGGATCAAAACCTAGCCTGCGCCAACATCGAGGCATTCACCGGCGGTCGTCTCGATGCGCTGATCAAGGCGGCTCAATTTGACAATCGGTCGGAAGAAAAAATCCTTCGGGCGCTTGGAGCCCGCGTGCCGGACAGTCCACATCTTGGCTCGCTTCTCCGCCTGGAGCGCGATCTCAAGTCGTTGGTGGAAACCGAACGAAAGAAGCTGGTTTCTTCATCACAACCGGAATTGCTACTCGCCGGCCTAACGGAAGATCTGTTCCAAAGCACCCGCGATCTGGAGTCATTTTTCGACAAATTGGCCGCCAGCATCGCCGACCGACTGGACACACTTACCCGCGAGGCGGGAGGCGGCTCGCAACACACCGCTTCCGAAGCATCCAAGGGATTGAGGTTCCTACGCCTCGCGGAGAAGCGCTATGATGTGGTGGCTACCAATCCCCCTTATCTTTCCGGACGCAAGATGAACAAGCGTCTCGCGACCTTGATGGAGCAGGAATACAAGGAAGGAAAGGGCGACCTCTATGCCGCCTTCATCCTGCGCTGCCAAGAGCTTCTCGCTCCGGATGGCTTGATGGGTATGCTGACAATGCATTCATTCATGTTCACCAGTAAATATGAGGGACTTCGTGTCCGGCTGCGTAAGAATGCTGCCATCGAGACACTTACCCACTTCGGCGGGGGCCTCTTTGCGGTGGGCAATCCCGGCACCCTGCAAACTGCGGCCTTCGTGCTGCGGCGGGAGCCGGATGCGAAGCGGCGGGAAAGCCAGATCGGCACCTACTTCCGCCTCGTCAAGGAACGCAATGCCGAGGCTAAACGCCTCGCATTTGAATCAGCTCTCGACGCCATCAGAGAAAGTGCCACCGATTTGCAAATATTTCACTGTAAGCAGGCGGACTTTGACGCCATTCCCGATAAGCCCTGGGTTTATTGGGCAGCAGAGCCCATTCGATCATCTTTTAGCTCATTTCCTCTTCTGAAAGAAGTTGCCGGAGCTAGGCAGGGTCTAGCTACTACTCACAATTTCCGCTATCTTCGATTCTGGTGGGAGGTGGGAGTGGGTGGTTTCAAAAAAGATGTCAAAAGTGCCTCCGATACGAAAATCTCGGGTGAAAAGTGGTTTCCTTATATGAAGGGTGGTCGCCCGCGAGCATGGTTTGGCAATCAAGAATATTTAGTGAATTGGCAGTGGGACGGGCGAGAGATCAAAGAAGAAATCTGTTTTCGTTATCCATACTTGAATGGAAAGTGGGAGTGGGTGGCAAAAAATACGGATTATTATTTTCTCCGAGGAGTTACTTGGAGTGATGTGTCTTCCAAAGGATTTGCCGCTCGACTCTCCCCTGGAGGATTCATTCACGATGTCAAAGGCATGACATGCTATCCTAAGGAGACGGATATACGCTTCATCCTTGGATTGTTGAACTCTCGATTTGCGGAGTTTGTTGTCTCAGCGCTTAATCCTACTATCAGCTTTCAGGTCGGCGACATTGAACGGCTCCCTGTCCCCATAGAGCGCAGCCACAAGATTGACCACCTAGTTGAGGAATGTGTTGATATTGCGGCGCAAGACAGCCGCGAGAGTGAGACAACCTACGACTTTATTCAACCTCTCCGCGCCCTCGTCGAGCGCACTACTCGCACGCAGCAACTGGCCGCCCTTGAAACCGACATCGACGCGGAAGTCTCTCGGCTCTATGGATTGTGCGAAGAAGACCTTGCCGCGATTGATCACGAATTGAACGGGCCTGTGACTACGGATGAAGAAGATGCAGAGGCCGACGATGACTCCGGCGACGACGAAGAAGACACCGACTCCGCAAGCGAATTCAATTCCGCTGTGTGGGCGAGGAGTTGGGTTTCTTACGCGCTCGGCACCGTTCTTGGCCGTTTCGAGATCGGCAAATCCGGCGAGCTAGGCTGTGGCGATTTTCCCGAAGCCATGGTCAGTGAAATTCGCAAGCTCACCGACCCGGACGGCATCATGCCCTGTGACGCCGGCCACCCTCAAGACATTGCCGCCCGTGCCTTTACCTGCCTAGAACTCATGATCGGAGCGGCGGAGGCCCGCGAACGCATCCGCCTCGCCACCGACACTGAAGGCGACCCTGTCGAATCCCTCCGCGGTTGGCTCGAACGTTTCACGGGTCAACCTGCCGCATCGTTCTGGAAATACCACCACCAGCTTTATCGCAAGCGCCCGGTTTACTGGCCGTTCCAGTCGCCGAAGAAGAGTTTCACGATTTGGGTTTTCCACGAAAAGATCGGCCCCAACACCTTGCACACGCTCAAGGATCTCACGGATGTGCGCCTCAACCTGTTGGAGCGGGAAATCACCGATCTGCGTCCGGAAGCCGCCACCAACCGCGCCAAGGCCAGGGAACTCGACAAGCTCATGGAGAAGGCTGACGACTTGCGCGAGTTCTCCGCCCGACTGAAAACACACATCGACGCTGGCTATGAATCGTGCAGCGACGATGGCGTGCTGCTCAATGCCGCGCCACTTTATGATCTGCTCCCAAGCTGGAGAGAGGCCGCGAAAGGCGTCAATGATCCCAAGAAGGCATGGGAAGCGCTTGTTGCTGAAAAGTTTGAATGGGCACACCAAGCCATGCGCCACTGGCCGGATAGAGTGAATGAAATATGCCGTGTCAATAGAAGCATCGCCGTTGCTTATGGACTCGAACACCTCTGCCCGGCAGCTCCGCCGAAAGCCGCGAAGAAACAAGGACGGCTCAAATCAAATCTTCGCGATCTTCTGTGAATCTAGCCGACCCATGAACGCCGATACTTCTACCCGACACACGTTTCCATGTCCCAAATTTTAGATAGCCTCCGACAACTGCTCCAACGACAAATCACCGACCGTGGAATTGTCGTGTGGTATGATCCGGACAAAGCCTACGCGAAGTCCGTGGACCGGTTGAATCTGGAGGGCGTGACTTGTCTGAAGGTTGAGGACGGCTATTTCCGGCTCCGTGAGCAATTGGAACCATGGATGGAATGGGTGGATGAATCCGGCCGGGCCATGGCCGATCACGAGATCCCCCCCAAGCTGCTCGTTTATGTTCCCCATTCCCGGGAGGAAAGTCACTTCGCTCTAATCGAAGCCGAAACTGCGGGAGTGGTGGTCGAGCCGGGTGCGCCTGTTGCCGAGCGCAACACCCGCTTGGCAGGATTGGTAGAGCGCCTCTACTCAAGGCTCTCTCCCGAAAAAGCGGGCCATGTTGCACGCCAAGTGGAGGATGGGCTGCTGACTTTTGAAGACGTGGAGCAGATGTCGGAGGAAACCGGGTCCAACGCCACGGGTGCGCTCAAGCTCATTTTCGGCCAAGCCTCACCAGTCGATCTGCTGCTTCTTTTCGCCGCAACGGACGAGCACGATGCCAGGATTCAAGAGAAGAACGCACTGGGGGAATTGGCCAGTCTGATGGAGCAGGAGCTTGGTTTGGTGGCCAAGGCCACTGGCACTCCAGACACGCTCAGGGCCGCGCTGGTGCGCCATCTGCTCCTGGGGGAGCTGGCGCTCGCCCTCCCCGAAGCACTGCGGGAGCAACTCCCAAAACCGGGAGGACTTCCAGAAAAGGCAGTGCAGCGGGACACCATCCGCCACCTTTGTCAGACCTGGCGCAACCGCATGGATTTGCAGGAAGCTTATGCCATTGCGGCGGAGGACTTCGAACGCACGACAGGTCTCGCCAGCATCGGGCTATCTGCTGAAGGCATCGAGACACTGGAGACGTTCCCCTTCATCGACTCGCTGGTGTTGGTGAATGCCGGTGAAGCACTGCTCAATGGGAACCCGACTCGGGCTGCTGAGTATGCTGTTGGGCGGCGCTCGACCTTTTGGAACCGGCGATACCCGGAGATCATTCTCCAATGGTCTTTGGTGGAGACGGCTGCCAGCCTGCTGATAGAGGCGGATACGATTTCCAATGCGGTCAAGAAACGCAAATGGACCCTGGAGGAAATGGTGAACGCCTACGTCCACCACGCATCGCCCTGGATGCGGCTCGATACCTTGGCCCGTCACTTGGAAAGCCGATATGCCCGTTTCGATTTCGAGAGGGCACCCCATTGCCCAGATTGGGAAAAGGTCATGGCGCGCTGCCGGTCCGCCTACCTCGCCAGTCTGGACTTGATGACGGAAGCCTACACCAAGGCCATCGAGGCGGCCGGCTTCCAAAGCCGACACATACCCGCTCAAAGCAGGGTTTTCCATGACCGTGTGGCTCCCATGCTCGCAGATGGCAAGAAGGCCGCCTATGTGCTGGTCGATGCGCTGCGATACGAAATGGCGGCCGACTTGGTAGAAGGACTCGGCAGGGAATTCAGTTTCGAGCTTTCCCCGGCTCTCGGGCAATTGCCAGGCATCACTCCCATCGGAATGGCATCGCTGATGCCCGGAGCAGAGGATGGCCTGAGCCTCGAAAAGAGCGCCGGCAAACTCCAGGTGACTGCCGGAGGCAAAAAGATCACCGACCGGGCGTCCCGCATGGCGTGGCTCGAAAGCCGCGTGGGCGATGGAACCTGCGTGGTGAAGCTGGGTGACGTCGCAAGATTAACACCCAAGAAGCGCAAGGATTTGGGCGCGGCGCGTTTCCTCGTCGTAACCTCACAGGAGATCGACCGCATCGGCGAAGGCGAGAGCGAAGACGATGAGGCGCGCATCTACATGGACGAGGTGCTCGATAAACTTCGTCGGAGCCTCCGCAATCTGGCGTCTATGGGATTCACCGAAATCGTGGTTTCTGCGGACCATGGTTTCATCTTCGCGGAGGGTTTTGAAACAGGTCTGAAAATGGATTCGCCTGGAGGTGACACCGTCGAGCTGCATGCGCGCTGCTGGATCGGCCAAGGCGGTAACGCAGCCCCGGGATACTTCCGCGTCCCCGCCAGCGGTCTTGAACTCGGAGGAGCGCTGGAGTGCGCATTCCCGCGTGGCCTCGGCACGTTTAAGGTGAAAGGCGGTGCAGGTGCCTATTTCCACGGCGGAGCAAGTCTTCAGGAGCAGGTGATTCCTGTTCTGCATTTGTCCCGCAAGGCCGCTGCCTCGGACAAGGCCGGGTCTTGCCGCTGGACGATTGCTTTCGCCAAGAAAGCGATCACCAACCGCTTTTTCTCAGTCACCGTTTCGATGGAAAGCGAGGAGATCTTTGTTCCGGAACCCAAGGCAGTAAGAGTGGAGATTGTTTCGGGGAAGGATGTCATAGGACACGCCGCCATGGCCTCATACGGGTTCGAGGAAAGCACCCGCGAAATCCTTGTTGAATCCGGGAAACCGAATGCAGTCACCATGATGCTCTCCGGTGGAACCATCCCCGAGCATGTCGATTTGCGTGTGATCGACAGCAAGAGCGAGAACCATCTTGCAACACTTACTAAACTACCTATTAACTTAGCCCTTTGAAATCATGATCAGCGACGACCTCGACCTGAAACTAACAGACGCGTTCGCGGGCCGGGTGGTTCGCAAGGATCTCGTGCGGAAAATCAAAGTCGGGGCAAACGTCCCTGTCTTTGTCCTTGAATACCTTCTCGGCAAATATTGTGCGACGGATGATGAGGTCGCCATTGAGGCTGGCCTGCGCGTCGTCAACAACACCCTTGCCGACAGCTTCATTCGCTCCGAGGAGGCCAACAAGGCACAGGCTCTGGTCAAGGAGAAGGAACGCCACACGTTCATCGACAAGGTGGATGTCCGCTACCTTGCCGAAGATGATAAGTATTGGGCACATGCCTTGAATTTCGGCAGCAAATACATCCATGTTCCTGATAAGTTTGTCCGGGACTACGAACGTCTGCTCACAAGTGGCGTGTGGGCTGAAATGGAGATTCGGCACCAATACGACGAGGAGCAGAAAGGGAAGCGAAGCCCGTTCTGGTTGGAACGTCTCACGCCGGTGCAGCTTGCCACCTTCAATCTCGATACCTACCGGCAAGGCCGCGCTGCTTTCAACACCGACGAATGGATCGACATCCTCATCCGTTCCATCGGGATGGAGCCATCCCATTTTTCCCGCAGGCTCAAGCTGCTCTTCCTCATCCGCTTGATTCCGCTGTGTGAGTCCAACTATAACCTCGTTGAACTCGGGCCGCGTGGAACTGGTAAATCATACGGTTTCCAGGAACTCAGCCCTTACGCCATCCTGATGACCGGGCCGACGACGGTGGCCAACCTTTTCTACAACATGTCCACCGGTAAAATTGGCTTGGTCGGACTCTGGGATGCGGTGGCCTTCGATGAAGTCGCGGATCTTGAGAAGATGCCGAAGGAAGTCATCACCACGCTGAAAACCTTTTGTGAATCAGGAACCTTCGCCCGCGGCAAAGACTCGCTTTCCGGCAAGGCCTCCATCGCACTCTTCGGCAACACCAATCAGCCGGTCGAGACCATGGTAAGATCCTCGCATCTGTTCGTACCGATGCCCGAGGTGATCCGCGAGGACATGGCCTTCCTCGACCGAATCCACTACTACAATCCCGGCTGGGAGATACCCAAGATGCGAATCGAGTATTTCACAGACCATTATGGCTTCGTCGTCGATTACCTCGCGGAAGCCCTGCGGGAACTCCGCCGCCACACCTTTACTGATGTTTGCGACAAGCACTTCTCGTTCGGCCCACACCTCAACGCCCGCGATGTCAAGGCAGTGCGCAAGACGGTTTCAGGGCTGGTGAAACTCATCTATCCGCATGGCGAATTCACCAAACAGGAACTTGCAGAGATGCTGGACATCGCAATGGAAGGACGCCGCAGGGTTAAGGAGCAGCTCAAGAAAATGGGCTCGTTTGAATACCACCAAACTTCTTTCTCCTACCGCGATCACGAGACGACCGAGGAGTTTTATGTCGGAGTTCCGGAAGAAGGTGGGCGTGCGTTGATCGCCACCGACCCGCTCGCTCCAGGTTCCGTCTATGCCGCATCGGTCAACGACGACGGCAAGGTTGGGCTCTACCGGATCGAAGTCGGAACGGCGGCCGGCACAGGCAAGCTCAAGCATGCCGGTGGAGCAAATAGCTCGATGAAAGAATCCATCAATCGCGCCTTTGGATTCCTCCAAGGGAACAAAGTCCCACTCGGAATCGCCAGCGCATTCGACACCACGGATTTCCACGTCGAAGCAATCGACCTTTTGGCGAACCGGATCAGTTGCGACGCTGGAATGGCGGTCTTGATCGCAATCATTTCCGCTCTCAAGAAGACTCCGGTTCAGGCCGGAATGGTCATCCTCGGAGATCTGAGCATTCAGGGAAACATCAAGCCGGTCACCTCATTGGCCGAACCCCTCCAAGTCGCGATGGAAAATGGTGCGCGCCGGGCGCTGATCCCCTTGGGTAACAAGCGGAACTTCCTCGAAGTCTCCGGGGAGATTGCGGAAAAGGTGGATCCGATCTTTTTCTCTGACCCTCAGTCCGGTGGAGCGAAGGCGCTTGGAATTCTGTAACTCGAAATCGCTATGGTCGAAGATCTGAAAGTGGACCGCTTGGGATTCCTTCATGCGTGCAAATCATTGGAAGCAGCGATGAAGAGCCGCGCAGGCACGCATTGGGTCACGCTTCAGTTTGAGCCGGGGGAATTGAAGATGACATCAAGTTGGGGCAGCGGAACAGTTGAGACCACAGGAAAGCAATCAGCTTCAGGAAAAATTGCCTACAATTACATCAAGAGACTGATTCGTTCCCAAGGCATTTCAAAGCTCAAGAAAGACACGCTCTCTTTCATTCTGGCACCCGCACACGGTAAACTGGTGATAGAGGATGCCGCTCTGAAGGTGGTTTTCGGGTAGCATCACTCCAATTTCTAACAAATTACATGAGCCTCCGCATTCTTCACACCGCCGACAACCACATCGGAATCTCGTTTGCCCAATACCCGGACCTTGTTCGGGATCGCCTGTTGGATGAGCGTTTTTCAGCGCTGGAGCGACTGGTTGCCACCGCGAACCAACGGGACGCCCACTTTCTTGTGGTGGCCGGCGACCTGTTCGACAAACAGACTGTCACCAAAGGGCAGATCGAGCGGGCTGTGGGTATTCTTGCCAAGTTTCAAGGCGAGCACGTTTTGGTGCTGGCGGGAAATCACGACTACTACGAGGGAACCGACAACAAGCTCTGGCGTTGGTTCCGGAATGCTTGCGAGGGCACTTGCGTGCTTCCGTTGACCGATCCGACGACCAAAGATTTTGAGGGGGACGATTTCCGTGTGCGCTTTTACGCCTGTCCATGCCCGAGCAAGCACAGCAAGGAGCATACCATCGGATGGGTCGCGGACACTGATAAGGAATCGGAAGTCATCCATGTCGGAATCGCTCACGGAAACGTCGAGGGGCTAGGCTTGGATGCAGACCAGCGCTACTTCAATATGTCCGAGGATGACATGCGTGGTGCTGGAGTTCACGCATGGTTGCTTGGTCACATCCATGTGCCTGCACCCGCACCGGGAACGACGGGACGGCCTCTGTATTTCATGCCGGGTATCCATACGCCTGACTCCGTGAAATGCAGTCACCCCGGTCACGCCTGGTGGATCGAGTTGGGGCCAGACGGTTCGTGCCGTCATGAGCAACTGACTTCCGGTGGAGTTCGATTTGTCAGACTCAGGCGTTCATTGGAGAATGCCGCCGAAATTGATAATCTGCGAATCGCCTGCGAATCGCTTGATGCGCCTAACACGGTTCTGGATCTTCAACTTACAGGCCGTCTCAGGGAGGATGAGCTTTCAGAACTCAATCAACTTCTGGATGGTATGAAATCGCGCTTCCTCCACCTCACGCGGGAGCAGGATATTGCTCAGGTGCTCGATGCTGCGGGCATTGCGAGGCGATTTCCGGACGGAACACTTCCCAACAAGCTGCTGCTTGGTCTTCTAGCTGACGAGTCAAACGCAGGAGACGCGCATCTGGCGTTGGACATCATTGAAACCCTTCATTCGTAATGAAAATCCTCCGCATTCGCCTGCATCCATTCGGTGGAGTCGCCGACCGCACCTGCGATCTTCACGATGGAGTGAACGTGATCGAAGGCCCAAACGAGTTCGGCAAGAGCACGTTGAACAACGCCCTATGGCACGGGCTTTTCACGCCGACGAACCTGCCGCCGGTGGGATTGAAGAAGGCCATGGGACGATGGTATCCGCGGCCCGGTGGTGATCATTCGCGAGTCACCTTGGAATTTGAATCAGACGGACAGAAGTGGACTCTGCAAAAAACGTGGGGAGCTGGCGCGTCGTCCATAATCCAGTCTAATGGGGGCGCTGCAATCGCCGAGCCAGCGAAAGTTCAGGAACAACTGCTGGCACTGGTCCATCGCAATGAAGCCACCTGGCGGCATGTGCTCTTTGTCGGACAGGCTCAACTGGCACGAACGATGCAGGAGTTGAAGGATCAATCGAAGGAGATAGACGACATTCAACCTTTGATCGCGGGCGCGGCGGCCATTCCCGGTGACATTTCTCCTGACAAACTGGCGGCAGCTATCGACGAGCGCATCGAAGGGCACTTCAGCCGGTGGGACATCAACACAGGTGGTCCAGATAGAGGCAAAGGAATCGACAACCCTTGGGCGAATAAGATTGGCCCCCAGCTTGCAGCCTACTACGCGATGGAAACGGTTCGCCGGGACTTGAAGAATGTTCGCAGTTATGAGGAGCAAGTCGATGAGGTGAATACCAAGATCATAGGGCTTCAATCCAAGATCGAAGTGGATAGGGACTTTGTCACAACCGGGCGCGGATTGAAGGATGGTCTCGCTAGTCGTGGCGGCTTGGAAGAAAAGATTCAGCGTCTTGGTGGCGAGCAAACCGCTCTGAAGGCTGTCTTGGTGGATTGGCCAGGTGCGGACAAGGTGATCAGCGGAAAAAAAGCAGAGTTGGAAGGACTCAAAACGACTCTTCAATCCCTCGCTGATGAATTGAAGAGCGCCAAGAAGCGCGCCGAAGCAGAGCAGTTGAGACTGGCGCACGGAAAGCTGGTCGGAGCAAGGGAGGTATGGAATGCCGAGGCAACGAAGCTCAGCGAATCGAAGGCAGTATCCGCTGAATCGTTGACCGAGCTAAAGCGCCTCGAAAAAGACATCAGCGATTTCCGGATCAAGATCGAAGCTCAGAAGCTGAGTGCCAAAATCGAGAGCGCCACACCCACTTCCGTCATGATCGTGCGAGGCACGGAAGCACCAGAGCCCCTGACACTCACCGCCGCTGAGGCATGGGAAGGCCAAGCCGACGGCAAGCTGATCGTCGAATTGCGTGACATGAAGATCAGCGTCGAGAGTGGCACCGGAGACATGAATGCCCTTTTTGAGGAACTTGAGACGGCCAGCCAACGGCGAAGTGAATCGCTTGAGACGCTCGGTCACGAAAGTCTCTCATCGGCAGAGGCGGCGGACATCAATCACCAGAAATATGTCAGGGACGAAAAGCACAAAAAGGAACTCTACACCGCTGCGCTACTTGGGCGCACCGAGGAAGAATGGGCGGTTGAAATCGCCGCTCTTGAAGCACTTCCCGAAACGCGGTCGGTGGCTACCCTTGAGACTGAGCATGCAACCGCCGTGAGGAATGAGGCCAAGCTCACCTTCGAGATCCAAAAGGAGCAGGAAAAGATCGTAAACTGGACCACGGAGCACACGGACTTGGACACGCTCATGACCAAGATCCTGGCAAAGACCGGTGAACTCAATGCGGCCAAGCTTGAGTTGGACGGACTGCCGCCGCTTCCCGAAGGGTTCAATTCCGTTACCGATTACTTGGCGGTGCTTCGTGAAAAGGAGCGATGCCAGTCTGAGGTGGAAGACAAACTCAGTGAACTCAAGATCGAGCAAGCGAAACTGGCGGGTGGAGCGCCGAGTCACACCGCAGAGGAGCTACGTGATGAACTTGAATCCAAAGAACGGGAGTTCCAGAGGAAGCAGGCAATCGGACAAGCACTGCTGCGTATCCGTGCAAAGTTGCAGGAAGTCGTTGCCAGCAGTGGGGCCGGCGACCCAATGCAGGGGCTTGCCTCCACAGTCGCAGGCCATTTCAAGAACCTCACTTGCGGTCGCTATGATGGAGTGAAATTGGACGGAGCCACCCCTGTCGAAATCAGTGGGCCGCTTGTTCTGGAAACCGCTCTACTCTCCCAAGGGACCATGGGATCGCTGGCACTCGCAACCCGGCTGGCACTCGCCGAATTGTATCTCGACGGCATGGAAGGCTTCCTGGTTCTCGACGACCCATTCACCGACATGGACCCTCCGCGCCGCCGCGCTGCGGAGGGTTGTCTCGGAGAATTCGCAAAGCAGCGCCAGGTGCTCTTCTTCACTTGCCACCCGGATCATGCGCGTGAACTTCAGGAGCTTGCCGGTGCCAAAGTTCCAGCGATGGCAGGCTAGAGGCCCATTTCGGTAATCAGCCCTTGATCGGTGGCACCAATCTGGCAGACGTGTGACGGATGGATGAAAACCTGACCAGCAAAGCCAGCCACCGGATTTCCGGAAAGCCGGTTCCTGTCGGTCGGGTTTCGAATCCATCCGCCCATCCGGGACAGAATGGCGGTTTTTCCGACGGATTTCTGACAAAGTCACCTGTCGCAGCCTGTCATTCTGGGCAACCCGGAAAAACCACTGACCCAAAGAATCCTATGAAATCAATAGATTACCCACCATCCGAGGGCTCACCAGCCCATCCGCCAGCGGGTCCCGTGATGGGATTCTTTGCGTCTTTGTTCGTGTTCATGGGGATTCTTGCGGGTCGTGGATTTGGAGGTGAAGCAGGGTCGCGCACCGTTTGACGCGAGATTGTCCGAAATCCGTCCGAAATGCTGGTTCAAATCTGTTGCGGATTGGCCGGGGCATGGAAGATGGTTCACGGTCCAGAGATCTGCCAGAGCGAGCGATCCGATCAAGATCCGAGTCCAGCGGGGTGGACTCCGAGAAGCGGGAAAGGAGGTCATTTCCGCGCCGGAATGGGAGAGGCACTGGGCACGGAAGCTCAGTAGCTGTAGTTCAGCTCGATGCTGAAGCGGGTGGTGTCGAAGGGGGCAATGTTGGCGATGGGACCGGCGGTCGGACCCTGGGCGTCGTAGTGGGCGAATTTGGCGATCGCGAGGAAGTGCTCGTCGAACTTCTTGCTCAGCACCGCGTCGTATTCCCAGCCGTAGTCGAAGTCCGAGTTGTTGTCTCCGAAGAGGTGCATGCTTTGGCTGAACTTGAGACCCCAGATTGGCAGCGGGACGGCGTGGGTCAGGTAGAGGTCGGCGATGCCAGGGTTGCGGACGAGTCCGAGGCGCGGGGCGATGAAGTCGTCGGCGAAGCCGTTGAAGGCATGGACGGTCGCGAGCGGGGTGACGAAGTCGGCATCGAGATACTCGCAGCCCAGCGTGAGGGTGTGGGCACCGAGCGGGGCGGAGACGTTGAGGTGGGCATACCAAGCGCGGTCGGGCTTGGCGGGCGGGGAGCTTCCGGTGTCGGTCTGGAGGGCGAGTTCGCCGTAGAGGGTCAGGGGTCCCGCGGGGTGGTTGGCAATGACGCCGTAGGTGTTGTTGCTGACGTAGCCCGCGTTGGCGGCGGTCTTGTCGAAGTCCATGAGGTAGGCGTAGCCGGTCAGGGAAAGGTCGCCGAAGCCCTTGTAGTTCGCGTTGAAGAGATGGATGTCGCCGGCAAAGGATCGGAGCGCGCCGGTGGCGTCGGAGCCGAAGATCCGGTTGGCGCGGTTGGCATAGGCGTAGAACAGCGTAAGGTCCGTGATGGACTTGTTGGAAAGACTCAATGCGTCGTAGGTCTGCTCGTTCTGGCGCCAGCCGACGTTTCCGACGAAGGCGGCGTTGTCGAGGATGATGCGTTGGCGGCCGCCGCGGACGATGGTGTCGAAGCCTTCGTATTGCAGGTAGGCTTGGTTGAGTTCGTTGTTTTCGGGATCGAGGATCTGGGTGCGCGGGAAGAATGGATTGGGTGAGGTGGTCTGGGCGGCGAAGGGAGTGGGCGCGGAGTCGTAGGCATCGCCGACGGCCTGGGTGAACTCGCCCTCGACCAAAGCGCTGAAACCGTGCCAGCCGCGGGTGACCAGGCCGAGGCGTTCGCGCAGCGTGAAGGCGGTGGCATGTTCGAGGCCGGGAGCGTCGATGCTGCCGTACTCGAAGCGGGCCCGGATATCGAGGGCTGGCTTGATCCACGGCTCGCTGGCCGGGGATTCGGTGGTTTCCGTGGCGGGTGCTTCGGCATGCACGCCCGGGAGCGGGATCAGCAGGACGAGCGGGAGCAGGTGGGCTGCGTTCATGGGATGGACGTGTTTCGCGAACGTTCGATGGGGCGGGGCCGGGGGCGGACTCAGGTGGGTTGTTTCGGGTGATCGATGAAGGCGGCGAAGTCGAGCTTGCCCAAGGTGGATGAGGCGGTTTCGCTGATTGTCACCAACGTGTCGTGGAGCGGGCAGGGTTCGCCAACGCCGCACCACCCGGGGCCGAACGGACAGCTGCTGGGGTCGCGGTGGCCTTCGAAGAGTTCGACGATTTCCAAAACCGTGATGGCGGCCGGGTCGCGGGCGAGGCGGTAGCCGCCGCCGGGTCCGCGCGTGCCGTGGACGACACCATGTTGGGAAAGCAGAGTCAGCACCTTGGCGACAAGGGGTTGGGAAAGATTCCGGCTCTCGGCGATGTGCAGTGAGCTCAGGGTCGAGCCCTCGCGGTGGACTTCCGCCAAAGCGCTTACCGCCGCGACCGCACAGCCGCTCATTTTTCCGTAGCCGAACATAGAGCCTGGGTCGTGAAAGCTGGTTTCGAAGGAGCGGAAGATTCGATCATGATTCGACCGTTCGCTGCCGGATGCTGGCATCTACGGGAATAAAGGAAAGGTTTTTCTTGTTTTGAGTGAAATTGGAGGCCATCCCGGTGCCGATGAGCGACGAAGAAGATCTTGGCGGCAGCGCGCTGCGGAAGCGATCACGGCTCCGCAGATGGGGGACGGCATGGATCGGGCTTTCGATGGTCACCGCGGTGCAGGCCCAGAGGACCGACGTGTGGGATCTTCCGCCCTTGCGTTATTCGGACACGGTGGCGACCGGCCGGGTCACCGAGATTGCGAAGCGGCTGGAATCCGGTGAGATTCCGCTGCGCGGGAAGAGTCCGTTGGAGAAGCTACGCTTTGTGCTTGAGGAGTTGGATGTTCCCGAAAGTTCCCAGGTGCTTGTGTTCTCCAAAACAAGCAAGCAGATCGACCGGATCGATCCGCAAAATCCACGCTGCTTGTTTTTCTCCGAGAATGCCTACGTCGGCTACGTCCCCGGCGGGGCGATCGAGGTGATCGTCCACGACGCCGTGTTGGGGCCGGTGTTCTACCTGATCGAGCTGGAGGGTCCGCAGGGTCTCGCGATCCAGCGGGACACCAGCGACTGCCTTTCATGCCACGGCACCACGCGCACCGAGGGCGTGCCGGGGGTGTTTGTGCGGTCGGTCTTTCCGGATGCGCGGGGGCAGGCGCTGCTCGCTCTCGGCTCGGTCACGGTGACCCATGAGACGCCGATCGAGGAACGCTGGGGAGGCTACTACGTGACCGGCGGCAGCTTCCACCCGCACCTGGGGAACCGGACTTTCGACGAGTCGGAGCCGGTGCGCCCGACGAAGCAGGACCTCACCACCTTGGAGGGGCGCATCAATGTCGGGAAATACCCTCGTCCCACCAGCGACGTGGTGGCCTTGGTCGTGCTCGAGCACCAGTGCCGGGTCCACAACCTGCTCACTGCCGCCAGTGTCAACTACCAGCGTGCGCGGTTCCTGGCCGAGCTCGTGAATCCGCAGGCCGATCCCGATGCCGGTCAGGCCGGGCGCGTTGCCGATGCGGCGGCGGAGAAGGTGGTGGATGCTCTTCTTTTCAAGAACGAAGCGGACCTGGGTGAGGGTCTCGAGGGCGAGCGGGCGTTTCAAGATGACTACCTGCTGCAGTTTCCAAAGAGTTCCTCGGGGCGTTCGTTGGCCGACTTCAAGCTTTACCGCCGGATTTTCAAATACCGCTGCTCCTGCATGGTGTATTCGAGTGCCTTTGAGCATCTTCCCTCAAGGGTGAAGCGGGCGGTGATCGGGCGACTCGGGGAAGCGCTGTCGGACGGCAATGAGGACATCGCCCCTCATCTGGGTAGGTCGGAAAAGAAGAGGATCCGCAAAATTCTTTCTGAGACCCTCCCGGCGTGGAAACTTTACTGATGCGCGTCGGATCGGGTGGTGGAGGAAGCCTGCGGTGACGATGCTGGAAGAGCTCTACGAGGCGGGGGTGGCGTGGAGCGGCAGGGGTTTCGAGCGCGGGAGGATTGGCACGCTGATGGCCATGGTTTGGCGGGTGGTATGGCCTGGCTTGCCCCGGTTTGCGGGGTGAACCCAGTAGTGTTCGGCATGCTCGCTGCTTGTTGAAACGAATTTCTGAATGTGACAAAACCGTCACTTGTACTGTTAGTTGATTTCTGGTTTCCTTCGCTCGTGGGCCGCGCCAAGGACAAGAT
>Ga0100401_1000295_pt1 | contig 40745 bp, 34 predicted proteins | sample CryGeymeta201525_FD_80421 | JGI IMG/M metagenome (GOLD analysis project Ga0100401, IMG submission 80421) | Groundwater microbial communities from Crystal Geyser aquifers in Utah, USA - Crystal Geyser metaG 2015-25 | ecosystem: Environmental > Aquatic > Deep subsurface > Groundwater | place: USA... | reverse complement strand
TTTCCCAGTGAAAGGCGCTGCGCACCTCCCGCAAGCCCTCGGCACCCTCTGCAGACCGCCCGCTTCAACTAAAAATTCGAAAATCACCCTGCCCGAATGGCTTTTCGAATAGGGTCTAGCTAAAGCATTCTCACTCACTTTCACCGGAAGCACGCCAACCAAGCCGACACTGTTGTAATCCGTATCGTTAACATTAGTCACCGTTAGGTTCACTACAACATCAAGGGGAAACTGCGAGGGCGCGGTAAAGGTCTTTGCTTCAACTACCGTTGCAGGAGCAAACCCTCGGATCGCTTCAGTCGCCGCCACCGATTGAGTCCACTCATCGTCAAGCTCATTAACGTTCAAGCTGCCGCTCATTGCGTCTTCGCCGGGGGCCGCAACATCCCACGCGATTGTATCGTTCCAATCAGACTGGCGAGCCGTGAAAAAACCGATGTACTCAGCACTGAAGGCTGCCACCACGACAAGTCTTGATTCGCCCTTAGGGATCTGAATGGTCTTAGCTCTATGCTTTGGCGCTGGAATCTGGTTCCCGTTCTCGTCTTGTACAGGGTTCCCCTCGGAATCAGTCACAACGCTGTCTCCAACCACAACTAACCACTCCGCATTCGGTGTAACATTGGGATCAAGAGGATCGCCGATCGGCCCGCCCGAACCACCTCCCGAAGCTCCGCCCCCTACCTCCCCACCATCGGAGATTCCATCACCGTCAGTATCCCATTTCGTAGGGTTCGTTCCGGCTTCATACTCTTCTAGATTCGAAAGACCATCTCCATCAATATCGCCATCGGGCCCAAGCTCCGGGTTAATCGTCCCGTCATCCGTGACATCAAGGTTGTAGATCGCCTCCCACAGATCTGGCATTCCATCCCCATCCTGATCCTCGGTCACACTCTCCCAGCGAAGTCTGAAGAAACCCCTCCCCAAACTCAAGTCGACCGCCGACCAGTCGTTTAGGTTGATTGTTTCCTCAAGGTTGCGCCCATCAAATGCTCGCGGATAGACGGACCAATTCGCTAAATTCGTTGAATATTCAACGGAGGTAATAAAGCCCTTCCGCACAAACAACCTCAGCAAATCGTCAGTCAGTTCCTCCTGTATATATGTTTCATTCCAAACCTTTGCGAGGCGTCCCGTATCATGTTCTGCCTTGTTGGTAACGCCATCTCCATCGGCATCACCATAAGAGGCATTGCTTGTTCCAAGTTCCAAGCTCAATGGGGAAAATCCATTCCACTGCTCGTATCCATCCTCCATCCCGTCTCCATCCGTATCAGGATTAGTGGGGTCCGTATTACTAGTCGTCAGCTCAAACTCGGTCGTCAATCCATCTCCATCGGGATCATCACTAAGTGATGGATCAATGGTGACGGAAATCGATGGTGACATCGCCGTGACACCTTCGTTGTCATAGACGATCGCGTAAGCGTGATGATCGCCAGCCGTTAAATCGGAAGCAGTCACCGTCCACGGAGGACCCGAAAGAGTCTTGATCCATTTGCCGCCAAAGTAGAAGTCCACCCGCTGGATATTCGATACCCCTCCGGGACCACTATGGGCCGGCGTCGCCGTCAGCGAAACCTCGCCTGGAGCGATATCTGAGATGATCGAGTGGGTCAGGCCAATCGATGGTCCATACTCAGCTACATGATTCTGGGCATGAGCAATGGGCAGCACCGTTGCGTAGTTGGTAACTTCGCCATTGCCCAACTGGCCTTTGTTGTTCCGGCCCCAGACGTAGATCGTTCCATCCTCAGCGAGCGCCATGCTTGCTCCCTGGCTTCCATCGCCACCTGCTGCAACGGCAACGATGTTTTCGAGATCGGAAGTCCCAGCGGGGTTCTTCACCTTAACCGCCACACCGCTATTGGTCGTGGTTCCATTTCCAAGCTGGCCATACCCATTGTAGCCCCAGGCCCATACCCTGCCATCCTGGTCAACTGCGAGCGAATGAGCAGCACCCGATGCGACTTGCACGATCCCAGCAAGCGGGCTGCTATCTGCTTTGACGACGAGATCCGGATATTTGACGCTGCCGGCAGATGTGGAGCCTTGGCCGAGTCGGCCAAAAGAACGATTTCCGCAAGTCCAGACCGTCCCCAGAAGCGCGGGATCATTGGGGTCCCAGCGGACAATCGCGGTATGTGATTCCCCACCACTGATGCTCCAAGCACCGGTCAAATCAGCCCCTCCCGTCAGCTTCATTGGAACCGCCCTTGATTGGGTGGTCGAATTTCCCTGACCGAGCTGACCATTCAGATTCAAGCCCCACACCCAGACCTTGCCTAGGGATCCCGGCTCCTCCATTTCGTTGGCCTCCCGTGCGTAACCGAAGGTCGCGCCCGCTGCGATCTGCCGGATTCCAGTCAAAGCAGGGTAGGCCGGGTCATCGCCCCGCAATACGGGAAGTGCATAACGCTGTGTCCCGGCAGTGGAACCGTTTCCAAGACGCCCATTCCCTTGATAACCCCACGAGAAGACTTCTCCAGTGGACGAGAGAGCCAGCGAAAAGCGCTCCCCCGCCGCGACTCCGACGCAGTCGCCTAGAAAGTCTCCCGCCGTTGTGCTCTTGAGCACCTGAATCGGAACTGACGAGTCAGTAGTCGAATTGTCACCCAGCGCCCCATAGTAGTTCTCGCCGAAAGCCCACACATCTCCCCGCTCATCAAGTAGCAAGGAATGCAGGTGTCCGCCTGCCATCTGGAGACCATCTTCAAAGTAGCCCCCCGGCCCTGATCCAGAGACTTGCACAGGATGGACCTGCTCGTCGCTGTTCGAGGCTCCATTCCCGAGACGCCCATTCGCCTGATTTCCCCAGGACCATACACGCCCGGCGACACTCAAAGCCAAGGCATGTTGATTGCCCACCGCAATGCCACCGGTGATTCGAAATTCTTCCTCTGCAACGTCACTTGGAACCCCTCCATCCCAAGCGCGCGCCTTCAAAATCGCGGTTCTTGCGATACGAATCGTTGATCCAGAACGAATGAACGGATCAGACGTCGTTGGATCTTCGCCATTGAGCGTGTAGCGGATTCCTACCCCTGCCGTTGGGCAAGTAATCGCGACATCAAGAGCCGTCGCTGAATCAGACGCCGACGGAACGAAAACAGGCTTCTCAACAGCCGCAGCGGTGAGAATGGTCGACAACATCACCCCTATCAAAAACTGCCCGACTTCCGACTGACTTCCGACTGACTTCCGACTGACTTCCGACTGACTTCCGACTGACTTCCGACTGACTTCCGAAGTTTCATCCTGCCGAAAAAAGATCTCCTCAAGCTCATCACGGAGGAGACCATTCCATTTTCCAGATTCGTTCAACGTAAATTTCGAAGAATTCCCGATAAACCGCCCAACGCTACTCAAAACAAACTTACAAAGTCCGTCTCCATATCTTCTTCGGCAACGCCTCAATCTAACAAAGCCCGAGCCATCCCGTTCGTAGTTCCGCCTTCAGGCGGGCGAAGCACCGAGAGATTCCCCCAACAACACCCAAGCGTGGAACGACAGACTTTTGGAACCCTTGGAACATCGGAGCGAAAAGTGAGTTCAATTCTCCCTCAGTCTCAGCCTTTTCATCGGCCTCCTTCAGTGTATGAAAGACTCATGCCCGAGCCAAGCTTCGCCCCTTTCTCCGCCCAGCACGGCATGGCGGTGCTCGTTGGGATCATCGGCATCGCCACCTTTGTCACCTTGGGGCGGCGTGGTGGAAAATGTGAGCGCATCACCCGCGCCGTCCTCGCCTTCATCAACCTCGCCGTCTTCGGGCTTTCCCAATGGGCCTGGTCAAAGGTCACCCGTGAGATCGGCATGGACAACGCCATCCCCCTGCATCTCTGCGACCTCGCCGCCTTCCTCGCCGGCTTCGCCCTCATCACCGGAAACAAAACCTGCGCGCTGCTCACCTACTTCTGGGGCCTGGCCGGCACCATCCAAGGCGTCATCACACCCGCCATCGACATCGGCTTCCCCCACCCGGCATTCTTTTCCTTTTTTATCCACCATTTCGCGGTCATCACCGCCGCCATCTACCTCCCGGTCGTCACGAAATGGCGCGTCGAAACACCCCTTTGGCGCTCGCCACTTAAAGCTTTCGGCTGGGTCAATGTTTACGTCGTCGTGGCGATCATCGCGAACCACTTGATGGGCACCAACTACGGTTTCCTCGCCGGAAAGCCTGCGAACCCGAGCGTTCTCGACCATCTAGGTCCCCATCCGGGATACATTTTCTGGCTGGAGATGATCGCGCTGCTTTTCTTTTTCCTCCTTGCGCTGCCCCTTCACAGCAGGCCATCGAAGGCCCGCAGTGGTTCTGCTTGAAGATTAGCGCTTCAAGTCGATCCTCCCCCGCCCCACACTCAAGCCATGCCCGATTCCGCTCCGAAAACCAAGCGCGCCCGCGTCAACGTCCGCCGTCCCGATGTGATGGCAAAGGTCACCGCCGAAGTCGAAGCGCACTATCGGTCATCGATCGTCGAAAAAATCCGCACCCTTGGAGGTGAACTCACCATTGGCGGGACCACCATTCGGCTCGCCCAGCAGTTCGGTTTTTGCTACGGCGTCGAACGTGCCATTGATCTCGCCTACGCCGCGCGCCGCGTCTTTCCCGATCAGCGCATCTATCTCATCGGAGAAATCATCCACAACCAGGAGGTCAACCGCCAACTGGTCGACATGGGTATCGTCTCCCTTCCGTGGAAAGAACTCTCCGAAGACTACGACAAACTCACCGAAGATGACGTCGTGATCGTCCCTGCATTCGGCGCTCCGACGACCTTCATGGACAAGATCGCCAACCGCGGATGCTACGTGGTGGACACGACTTGTGGCGACGTTATGAAGGTCTGGCGTCGCGTCCGCACCTACGCCAAGGAAGGCATGACTTCGATCATTCACGGCAAGGCTGGCCACGAAGAAACCGCCGCCACCGCATCGCGCGCCCTTGGCGACGATGGCACCGGCCACTACATTATTGTCCTCACCCTCGACGACACCGATTTCCTCTGCCGCTACATCCGCGAAGGTGGCGACCGCGATGAATTCTTCGCACGCTTCAAAGGAGCGCTCTCCCCGGGCTTCGATCTCGATGAGCATTTGAAAAGCGTCGGCGTCGCCAACCAGACGACGATGCTTAAAAGCGAGACCGAGGAAATCCAGCGCCGGGTCCGCCAAGCCATCATCGATCGCGATACCACCGAAGAGCGCTTCAAGGTTTTCGACACCATCTGCGGTGCCACTCAGGAGCGGCAAGATGCACTCTTCGAAATGCTACGCAAGCCGATGGACCTGCTTCTGGTCGTCGGCGGCTACAACAGCTCGAACACCACTCACCTCGTCGAGATCGCCGAGCAGGAGCTTCCCACCTTTTTCATCCGCAATGCCGAGTGCCTTGATTCGCTTGAGCAAGTGATCCACTTCGACCTTCATCAGAAGACCGAAATCGAAAGCAGCTACCCGAAGGATCTTCTCAGCGCGGAGAGCGCGGTCGTCGGCATCACTGCCGGGGCGTCCTGCCCGAACAACCTGATTGAAGACACGATCCTTCGGATTTTCTCCCTGAGGGGTATCGATGCGGAAACGGTAGCCGCGTCGTGACATCCTACTCGGCGACCAACTCCTTGATTCGCTTCTCCACATCGGCGGCATCGTTTTTCATCCCAGCTTTCTCAAAGACCGTCTGGAGAAAGTGCAGTAGTTCCCAATCGTTTGGCCAGCGAGTCTGACTTTCAGTCAGGATCTCGATCGACTTCGCCCAGTCTTCGCGAGCCGTGTAGTATTCGCCCAGCCGCACTTCCATCGGCAACAACACCGCCGGCGGCATCATGAGGCTGGCCAGTTTTTGGCGATCAGCGGCAGCTCGATACCAGTTATAGGCACTTCCGATGTCTTTTTTGGGACCCGCCATGCTGATCAGGCCACGCAGCTCAGTCGCCATCACTTCCATCGCCTTGAAACTCCTCAACCAGGGTGAGCGTTCGCCCGCAGCGGCCGCGAGATCCCGGGTTTGGACAAATCGCCCACCGAGTTCGCTGATATCATTTGATACCGCACGCGCATCGTCCAAGCGACCGCTCGCGACCGAGGCACGCCCCGCGAGCACCGAGGCATAGGCCTGATAGGACCAGACCACGAGAGACTTCTTTCCATAAATCTGGGCATCCTCGGCGGTCGGCAGCAACTTCAGAGCCCGTTCAAGGTCGCCCTTATTACTGCGACGCATGAGAATGCGCACCGCGAGTGTCTTACCCTCCCATAGAAGGATGCGTCCGCCTTCGCGACCCGCATCTTCGGCCGTCACTTCAATCCGTGCCACACCTTCGGCCACAGCGAGCGCCGTTTCATACTCTCCCTTCGATGCCAGTGCGACGGCGCGATAGCACTCGGCTTTCGTCCAACCCGGACAACCCGTGACAGGAATGCCGGTAAGCTCCATCCACTTCGCATACTGGTCCGCCGCTTTTCCAAAGGCCGCGCTCGCAAGCGTGTGGTTCCCACAGCGCCACTCGAAATGACCTAACAGATGCTGATAGGGAGGAAAGTCCGGAGCCAACTCAACAAGCTTGCGCGCCAATGGTAAGTCGTCGCTCAAATCCGGTGCCTCCGCACGGATTGCCAGAAGACCGTAGATCAAGTAGGGCACATCCGGGTTCTTTTCCACCACAGCACGCAACTCATTCTCAGCCCTTTCCTGATCAGGCGTTGCATCACCCGTTTCATCATAGCCGCTTCGGCCCAGTAGGCTTTTGAACAAAACCGCCTGAGGATCATTCGGATAATCCTGCGCCATTTGCGTGAATGCACTCGTCGCCTCGCCCGGACCATCACGAAGCAACTTCACCAAACCGAACGCGTATCGCTGCTCAAGATCGGAGCCCACACCTTGATCAACGAGTGCCAGCAAACGATCCAATGCCGCTTCCTTTTCCTCAGCCAACTCCAGATCGGACTGCAACAGCGCCAACAGCACACCGACATGCGCCATCAAACAATCGGGGTCCTTCTTCAGCGCCTCACAAAAATGCCGGTAGCCTTCGTAGTCCCAGCCACCATGCACGCAGGCGAGTCCGCGCAGAACATCTTCCTGAGCTTTCGGATCCGCGGTCGTCACCGCCATTACCACGCCCTTGCCCACCAAGGGTTCGGCGGGAGCAGGAAGCCCCGCCAATTGCTCGGAAATCACGGCTGCCACTCCCGGCACCTTGTCATTCGCCTTCTCCTCATCCGCCACCGCCACCGCACAAGTCGCCAGCACCCCGATCAAAATCATCTGCTTCCGCATGCCCGGACGATGCTGCCAACTCCGGCTCCCGTCCAAGCAAAACACTCCGACATCTTCCGCAAAATCCACGCTGGCCCTGAAGGCATCGCTGGGTAGAGTCCGCGCCATGAAACTCGGAGTCATCGGTTGCGGAAAGATGGGCAGCGCCCTGATCGGAGGGGCCATTCGCGCCAAAGCCATCGAAGCCAGCCAAGTCATCGGATTCGACCCCTACCCCGCCGCCGCCGAGGCCTTCACCGCAGCGACAGGTGCCCCAAGCACCGCCGATCTCATGGATTTGGCGGACTGCGAAAGCTTCCTCCTCGCCACCAAGCCTCAAACGGCAGCGGACGCCCTCCATTCGCTGAAGGAATCCGGCGTTCGCGATGCCGCGCTCGTCTCGATCGCTGCCGGCCTCACCATCGAGTGGCTGGAAAAGCACAGCCCGCAGGGATTTCGCATCGTCCGCAGCATGCCGAACACCCCCGCCCTTGTCGGAAAAGGTGCCAGCGCCTTCGCCCGCAGCGCCCGAGCCACTGACACCGACGCCGCCTTCGCCAGCAAGTTGCTCGGCTCCGTCGGCCTCGCGATCGAGGTCCCCGAGTCGATGATTGATGCCGTGACCGGCCTTTCCGGCAGCGGCCCCGCCTACATCTACCTCGCCATCGAAGCCCTCACCGATGGAGGCGTCGAAGTCGGACTCCCCCGCGAACAGGCGCTCCAGCTCGCCACTCAGACCGTTCTTGGTGCCGCCACCATGGTGCTTGAAACCGGCCGACCACCCGCCGAGCTCCGCGACCATGTCACCTCACCCGGCGGCACCACCCTCGCCGGACTCGCCTCACTCGAGAAAACCGGCTTCCGCCAGTCACTGATCCGGGCGGTCGCCGCCGCGACCGCCCGGGCCACCGAACTCGGAAAGGGCTGATTTTCGCTTTCCGACTCCCCTCTCCCTTCCTAGTTTCACGCCATGCGCTTCCGATTGCTTCCCCTCGCCGCCGCAGCCCTTTTCTCCTCCTGCGGTGATGACTCCGACCTTCCGCCCATGGTCAGCGGAGGTGGAGTTAACAACTCATACGCCGATGCCCTTTACGAAAAGGCTCAAGCCTACGAGCAAGCTGGCAAGCGCAGCAAAGCGATCAAGCAGTATGATAAACTCGCTGACAGCGTCCCCCTAGGAGAGAAAGCACCCGAAGCCCGCTATCGACAGGCCAAGCTTCTCGAAGAAGAAGGCGAAACCCTCAAGGCCTTCGATGCCTATCAGGATCTCATCACCCGCTACCAAGGAAGTGGTCACTATCAAGAAGCACTCGACGCCCAGTCCAGAATGGCCTTCGCCGCCGCAGACGGCGATATCAAGAATAGCTTCCTTGGGCTGAAATCGAAGCTCTCACCCGACAAGATCGCCGGCATGCTTCAGAAGGTCGCCGATAACGCACCGCGCTCGACTCTTGCCGCACGCGCCGAATACAAGATGGGCGACATCTACGCCGAAAGGAAAGATGTCAACAAAGCCGTCATCGCCTATCGCGGCGTTGTAGAAAACTACCCCGACTCCCCGATTGCCCCCGAAGCCCAGTTCCGCATCGGCGAAATCCTGATGAAACAAGCCCAGGAAGGAAACCAGGATCAGGCCAACCTGAACCGCGCCCGCGAGGCATTCCTGGACTACCTCAGCCAGTTCCCCGGACATAAACGCAACGCCGAAGCTCACAACCTCCTCAAGATCCTCAGCAACCGAGACATCAAGAACACCTACGACATTGCCCAGTTCTACGAAAAGAAAGGCGACACCGAGTCCGCCAAGTTCTACTATCAGGAAGTCATGCGGGAAACAAAGTCAGGCGAATACTACGACAAGTCGAAAGCCCGTCTCGCCGCTCTCGGAGGAAACTAATTCAACCCTTCGGTCATGCGTCTTTTTTCCCTGCTTCTCGCTCTCATCTTCAGCTCCTGCGCGGGCTATCAACTCGGCGGTGTGAAACCCGGCATCATGCGCGATGTCGAGACCATCGCCATCCCGATGTTCAAGAACGACACCCTCCACCCGAGAGCTGAAACTCTGGCCACCAGCGCCGCAACCGATGCCTTTGTTCAGGACGGCACTTATCGCATCGCCACCAGTGCCGATGCCGATGCCATTCTGGAAGCCACCGTGCATGAAATCGATTACTCCCAGATCCGCTCGACGCGGCTCGACACCTTGCGCCCCGAAGAACTCCAGAACTCGGTGACCCTCGTCTGGGTCCTCCGCGATAGCCGTGACTCCAAGCGCGTCCTTGCCCGTGGGTCATCCGTCGGAATCTCCCGCTTCTTCGTCGATTCCAACCTTCAGACCTCGCGAAACAACGCCCTCCCCGACGCCTTGGAGCGCGCCAGCCAGGCCATGGTCTCGCGCCTCGCCAACGGCTTCTGAATCGGAAGCGCCGGGATCCAAACCCGCTTCACCCATCCGCTGACATGCCTTTCATCCTCGTCCCCACGCCGATCGGCAACCGCGACGACATCACCCTGCGCGGCATCGAGGTCCTCAAGTCCGCCGACCGCATTGCCTGCGAAGACACCCGCCACTCTGGCCCGCTACTCGCCCATCTCGGCATCACCGGCAAGCCCCTCGTTTCGCTCCACGAGCACAACGAGCAACGCCGCCTCCCCGAGCTCATCGAGGCCGCAAAATCCGGCGAGACCATCGCCGTCATTTCCGATGCCGGCATGCCCGGCGTCTCCGACCCCGGCTACCGGCTCGTCCAGGCCTGCCTTGAAAACGACATCCCCTTCGAAGTCCTACCCGGCCCCTCCGCCGTTCTAACAGCGCTGATCGGCTCTGGTTTCCCCTGTCACGCCTTCCACTTCCACGGCTTCCTTTCCGTGAAAAAAGGAAAGCGACTCGCCGCCATGGAAGCCGGCCTCGAAGCCGAGGGCACCACCATCTTCTTCGAGTCGCCGCACCGCATCCTTTCCACCCTCGAAGTGCTCGCCGCCGCACATCCCGATGCCCGCTGCTGCGTCGCCCGTGAGATCACCAAGAAGTTCGAGACCTACCACCGCGGCACGGCCACCGAACTCCTCGCCTACTTTCAACACCACCCGCCCAAAGGCGAGATCGTTCTTCTCATCACCGGTGCGTAAAACGCAAAATCTTAAACTTCAAACTCCAAGTTGAATCCACTCAATCGGCTATCTCGATTTTTGGAGTTTAGAATTTAGAGTTTACAGTTCCCAACGTTATGCTCGCATTCTCGACCTGCTGGAATAACTCCCGCCACTCCGACGGCGAGGAGATGATCGATGAAATCCTTGAGTTTGGCATCGACCACCTGGAGCTCTCCCATGGCATGACGATCACCAAGCTGCCCGGCATTCAGAAAGCCTACAACGAAAGGAAATTCACCTGTGTCGGTGTGCACAACTATTTCCCCTCCCCGGTCGAAGTCATGATCGACGCCCCCGATGCCTACGAGTTCACCTCGCATCGCGAGTTCGACCGCCAGCGTGCCATGGAAATGACCGAGCGCACCCTCGATCTCGCCGGGAGGTTCGAAGCCCACTACGTCGTCCTCCACATGGGCTCCGTCCCACTCAAGTCATCGAAGTGGACAAAGCCACTCACCCAAAAGGTCGCCGATGGCCAGCGCGACACCCCCGCTTTCGCCGCCGAGCGGCTCGCCTTCGTCAAGAAGCGTGAAAAGGTCGCACCGCTCTATTACCAGCGTGCCATCGAAGCCCTCGAATACTTCGGAGACCTCGCCAAGAAACACGGCGTCAAGCTGGCCATCGAATCCCGCTCCCGTTTCGAGGACATGCCGACTGAACGAGAAATGGTCCGCCTTCAAAAACACTTCGCCGATCACCCTTGGATCGGTTACTGGCACGACTTCGGCCACGTCCAGCTCAAGCATAACCTCGGCCTGCTCGACCACACCGAGTGGCTCGAAAGCATGCTCCCCCACATCATCGGTGCCCACGTTCACGACGTCCAGTGGCCCGCCCGCGACCACCGCGTCCCTTTCACCGGTGAACTGGATTACAAGAAGCTGTTAGAGTTCTTCCCCAAAGATTGCCCCCTCACATGGGAGCTCTCGCCCACCCGCAAGGCCTCCGAAATTCGTGAAGCCCTGACCGTCTGGCGGCATCTCTTTCCGGACCGTTGCTAAGGACTCAATAAACGTCCCGCTGGTAGCGCTTGTCTTTCTTCAGCTGCGAGATGAATTCCTTCGCTTCATCCGCACTCATCTTACCGTGGGTCTCGGCGATGGTGTGAAGTGCAGCATCCACATCCTTGGCCATGCGTGAGGCATCACCGCAAACGTAGAACGCCGCTCCATCCTGAAGCCACTTCCACATCTCGGCACCGTGCTCGATCATCAGATGCTGCACGTAGACCTTGTCCTTCTGGTCGCGCGACCAGGCCAAGTCGAAGCGCTGAAGCAGCCCTTCCTTCTGGAAAGCCGTAAGCTCCTCCTCATAGAGGAAATCCGTCGCATGGTGAGGATTCCCAAAGAGCAGCCAGTTACCCCCCTTCGCCCCCGAAACCTTGCGCTCCTGAAGGAACGCGCGGAATGGTGCAATGCCCGTTCCCGGTCCCACCATGATCATCGGTGTGTCACCACTTGGAGGTAGGCGAAACGCCTTGTTCGAGTGAACGTAAACGCCGGGATTCGTACCAGCCGAGCGATCGCAAAGATAGGTCGAGCAGATGCCTCCACGCTTCCGGCCATGCGTTTCATAACGCACAATGCCGACGCAAAGATGCACTTCACCGGGATGCGCCTTCGGGCTCGAGGCGATCGAGTAAAGACGTGGTTGCAGCTTCTTCAGGATGCCCACGAAATCATCCGCATCCGAGAAATCCGCCGGATGATCCACCACGAGATCGATCAGATCACGACCCCAGCAGAAATCCTCATACGCCTTCTTGTCGTCCGCTTCGACCAGCGCCCGCAGGTAGGGCGAACCACTGCGCGGCTGCCAGTCCTTGATCAGCGACTTGTTGATCGTTCCGATGTCGAAGCACGTGATTAAAGCCTCACGTAGAGGCATCTCGCGGCCGTCGGGGAGTTCGACGTCCGCGTTCGTCCGGAAGGAAAGGTTTTCGATGATCTCATCCACCACTTCAGGCGGATTCGTCGGCATCACCCCAAGCGCATCACCCACCTCGTAGCTCAAATCCGAACCATCCAAGGAAACCTCCACATGGTAGGTTTCCTTCTCACCACCCGTGTTGAGGTTGTAGCTCTTGAGGATCGTCGATGGAAATGGGCGCTTTTTCGAGTAGCCCTCGACAAGCTGATCCAGCACCTCAGCACCACTCGAAGCCGGCTGACCTGATGGAGCCAAAACGCTGATCACCGCATCCGACCACTCTTTGAAGGGGGCGTCAAAATCGACATCACTATCGACCCGCGCCGAAATGCGGTTCGCTCCGAGCGCTTCGAGGCGCTCATCGAAATCGATGCCGCACTTGCAGAAATCCGGGTAGTTGGTGTCGCCCAGAGCAAGCACCGAGTAGCGCACCCCCTCAAGCTTCGGTGCCTCGTCGCTGAGCATCCAGCTGTAAAGTTCCTCCGCATTATCGGGCGGTTCACCGTCACCGTAGGTCGAAGTAATGATCAGCAGATTCTTTTCCTGGGGAAGACGGCTGCGATCGTAGGCAGCCATGTCATACACTTCAGCCTCGAATCCACCCTTTTTCAACCGTTTCATCAACTGCTTTGCCAAGCTCTCAGCATTGCCCGTCTGGGATCCCCATAGGACGGTTACTGGCACGGTCGGACCTACAAAAGCGGCGGTAGCAGAACCACCTGCAAGAGTCTTGCGGAGGAAATCCTCAAGCCATACTCGTTGTTCGGGTGAAAATGGGGCGTCTTCGGGAAGCTGGATCATTTTAGTAGAAAAAAACCACCGGCGGCGGGCGGCGGACAATGGACTATCGAGCAAGCCATTCAAGCGCGTTTCACGCCAGAACGAGTTCAGCGTTCGTGGATTTTGATCGATTTTCGCCTGAAATCTCTCCAATCGACCCCATCAATCAGCGAGTAATTGCTGAAATCGAGGAAGAATCTTAACATAAAGCGAATTTTTTCCCCCTCGGGAAAGCTGTTCACCAACTGACCCCACGGGATTGTCCGAATCCACCGGCCCCGGAGACTCGGTGACATGACCAGGAGCGACGACCCGGCGCAAAAGATGGCTCGATCCGGCTTCACGAATCACCTCGACGCTGACGTCTCCCGCGCGAATCACCAGAGAGCCCAGCGGTGCCGAGTTTTCATCTGCCACCAAAGTCGCCCGCACCGCACTTCCCGCTGCCGTTTCGAACGAGTAGCTCTTCGCGCCCTTACTTTGCCGCTTGTCCGCCAGATCCAACTCCAGCCCATCGCGCCAGTTCGCCTGAACCACCAACCATGCCAGAAGCTGAAGCGCCGCCATCCGAGACGAGGGATGATAGCGGATCTCAACCGATGCGACCGCGCTGAGAGCATTCTGCGCAACGGGGTCATCAAACAAGGCCGCCACGGAAACCCGGAACTGGAAACTCCGCGTCCAAGAAAGATCCTGAGGCACGAGTCGGCTCGAGAACTCCATCGCTTCCATAATCTTCGGAAAGGACTCCTCGGGATTCGCCCACTCGGCGCTATCGTAAACCAGACGATCGATCAGGCTGTAGAACCGCTCGGAAAAGATCGGGCTCAGTTCGCCCTGCCACCAGAGAATGAGCGGCAGATCCGAATTCAGGTGAGCAAATACTGTGTTGCGCAGACGACCCGTCGCCCGACCTGTTAGAGCGAAGGAAAGCTGTTCGCAGCAGACTGACTTTTGACCATGGGAAAGGTGACAGTGCGCCGTGATCCAGGCCGTGATCGAGGTCTCTTCCACACTTCGATCGATCCCGACAAGCAAGGCCCGGCAAGCATGTTCACGGGTCAGTTCGCGCATCGCTTCAGAGTTCTCGACCAGCGATCCGGGCTTCTCCGAATAGACGGCTAGGTTCACCAGCGAGGCATTGGTCCGGGCATCATCTTCAGCCCAGAGCTGGCGCAGCTCCTTGTCGATCCCGCCGATCGGGACCTCGCGACCGAGCTCAGGGTGCATGGAAGGCGTTTCGTTCATCGCTTGGAAAAATTAAAGTCGGCGCCACTCGTGGCCATCTTCCTTCAAGAGATCATCAGCCTCTTTCGGACCCCAGGTTCCCGCCACGAATTCCGCCATCGGTGGTGGATTCTCGCTCTGGTGCCAAGCGTGCTCGATGTGATCGATGAAACGCCATGCCTCCTCCACCTCATCGCGCCGTGCAAACAAGGTCGCGTCACCCGCCATCGCATCAAGCAGTAGACGCTCGTAGGCCTCCGGGCTGGCTTTTCCAAAGCTCGTCGCATAGCGAAAATCCATCTTCACCGGCTCCAAACGAAGGCTGGTTCCAGGAATCTTTGAGACCATCCGAAGCGAAATCCCTTCATCCGGCTGAATCCGGATCACCAGCACATTGCCACCGGGAACACCGCCCGGAAGCGCATTGAAAAGGACACAAGGCGGCGACTTGAAGTGCACGGAAATCTCAGTCGCCTTCTTCGGCAATTGCTTGCCCATGCGGATGTAGAACGGCACGCCGCTCCAGCGCCAGGTGTCGATCATCAAGCGCACCGCCACATAGGCCTCGGTCATGCTTTCAGGATCGACTCGATCCTCTTCGCGGTAGCCGGGCACCGATTTGCCGTCGACGTGGCCCGCCACGTACTGCGCGCGCACCACGTTCTGGGCCACCTTTTCGGGACTATCCCACTGCCGCAGCGAACGGATCACCTTCACCTTCTCGTCACGCACGCCATCGGCGCTCAAGTCCGTCGGCGGCTCCATCGCCACCAGACTCAAAAGTTGCAGCAGGTGATTCTGCACCATGTCGCGCAGCGCCCCGGCCTTGTCGTAGTAACCACCACGACCGCCTTCCATGCCGAGGTTTTCCGAACACGTGATCTGAATCTGATCGATGTAACGGCTGTTCCAAAGCGGCTCGAAAATTGAATTGGCAAAGCGCAGCACCATCAGGTTCTGCGCGGTCTCTTTCCCAAGGTAGTGATCAATCCGGTAAGTGTCCTTTTCCTCAAAAGTCCGGTTCACCACCTGGTTCAGGTGCTGAGCCGTCGCGAGATCCGTGCCGAACGGCTTTTCAACAATGACGCGCGACCAGCAACCTTTCGCCGCCTTGCTCAGGCCCGCAGCCTTCAGTTGTTCAAGGATGTCATCAAAGAACTCCGGAGCACTCGCGATGTAGAAAAGCCGGTTGCCCTTCCCTCCCCGCTCGCGGTCGATCTCATCGAGCCGCTCTGACAAACGCTTGTAGCCATCGGCATCCGTGAACTCACTCTGATGATAATGGATGTTCCGCACGAAGCCCGACCACAATTCCTCATCGTGTCCGTTTCGCGAGACCTTGCGGTTCAACTCTTCGAGGCCGGAACGAAATTCCTCATCGCTCTTGTCGCGACGGGCGAAACCCAGAATTTTCACCCCCGGCGGCAATTCGCCGTCGACTGCCAGATTGTAAAGGGCCGGGACCAGCTTGCGGTGGGTCAAATCCCCGGTGGCACCAAAAATCACAACGCTGCAAGGTTGAGGATGACTACGGGAGACCAGATCTTGGCGGAAAGGATTACTCATTGGCGGGGCAGCTGTTTGCCCCATCCAGGCCATCCGTGGAAGTGAAATGGACATGAATTTCGATCATAGAAGCGCAGCAGTCCACCAGACCTGCGACCCACTTCGCCTTCAGCAGCGTCCTGAATCCTTGAAAGTTGCAAGACGACCAAGGCATGCCATTTTCCCTCCATGCTTCGCGCCCTCCTTTTTCTCGCCGCCCTTGCACTCACCGCCAGCTCCTTCGAACTCCCCTCAAGTTCGACCCAGTGCGTTGTCGGCATCGCCCAGGATTGGGACTCCTCCCACGTCACCCTCACCGCCTACGAAAAGCGCGGCAATCAATGGATCAAGGCGCATGGCCCATGGCCGGGACGTCTCGGCAAAAACGGACTCATCTGGGGTCTCGGCCTTCATCCGAATCCACCCGCTGCCAATTTAAAAAAGGAGGGCGACGGACGCGCTCCCGCCGGTGTCTTTCATCTCGGCGGTGCGTGGGGCTACGACGCCGCGATTAAGAAGCACCCAAAGCTTTTCTATCGTCAAATCACCAAACGGGATCTGTGGGTCGAAGACGTCGCATCGTCCAGCTACAACCGCCACCTCGTCCTCGATCACGATCCTTCAACCTCTTGGGAAAAGAAGCAGCAAATGCGTCAAGGCGACCACGCGCACTCGCTCAAACTCTTTGTCGCTCACAACGCACCACCGAAGGTCATTCCCGGCGGCGGCAGCGCCATCTTCTTCCACATCTGGCGCGGTGGAGGTTCCAAGCCGACCGCCGGATGCACGACCATCGAAGAGCACCGGCTCCGTCAACTCATCGCCTGGATGGACCCCGACCAGCAACCGGTTTACGTCCTCCTTCCTCAATCCGAATACGAGGCCAAACGCACCATCTGGAAATTACCCTGAGGGATCACTCGGCGCGACGCCGCGGTAGAGCGCGACAAATCCAATCGTGATCATGATGATCATTGCGGCAAGGATGCTCCAATACGTCGTCCAGCTCCCGTGTTCGCCCACGACCGTAAAGTCATACAGCTGCCGCACGATGATTGTTCCCATCAATGTCCCGATCCCACCACTGAAGAGCGCCAGCAAACCCTGCGCCTGACTCCGCATGCCGACCGGAACCCTGCGGTCAAGAAACAGCTGCGCGGTGATAAAGAAGAAGGTGTAGCAAAAACCGTGAAGCGAAACCCCGATCAACAGGCCCGTGCGTGTCCCCACCATGCCGGACCAGGCGAAAAACGCATAGCGCAGCACGGATAAAACCAATGCCAGCGTGAGCAAGCTCTTCACCCGAAAGCGGGTCATCATCGAGGCCATCAGCAACATCGCAAACACCTCGCTGACCTGCCCCAACGCCATCGTGGCCGTCGCCTTGGTGTCGCCAAGCTCCGCCAAATGCTTTGGTGCCCACATATAAAACGCCGCAATCGGAACCGACCACAAGGCAGTCACTGTAAAGAATACCAGATGATCCCTTTCCTTCAGCAAGCGAAATGCATCCAAGCCTAACAGAGTGCGCCATGAGCGCGAACGACCAGGCGGCGGTGTCGGGGGTAAAAACAATGCCATGAATCCTCCCAGCAAACGGATGGCTGCCGCTGCATAACCAGACACCACCGATCCATCGGCCTTCAACACATAACTGGTGAGCAACCCAGCCAAGGCCCAGCCAAACGTCGCACCCAATCGCACCAACGGAAACTCCCGCTCACCCATGCGCAGATGAGCCATCGAAATACTCGCCAGAATGCTCCACATCGGTGCGGAGACAATCGCGCTCAAGAACAGCAGCACCAAAAATACCCATGCTGAACATCCGAGATCGAGGGCGAGAAAGGCACCTCCCAGCAGTGCCGAACCAATGAAGCAAATCCAGCCCAAGACCATCTCACCGGAAAAGCGGTTATCCGCCAAGGCACCGACACAGAGTGGCGAGACCAGTGCCGCCACCGGGCCACAGAGCCAAGCCCACTGAACCACCATGCTGTCGAAGCCGCGCTCACTCAGCAGGTTCGTCAGCGCCGGGATGTAGAAGCCCGGAGACATCCCGAGCAAAAAGAACATCAGAGCCAAACTCCCCACCACCCGTCGTGGGCTTTGTTCAGTCCTCAGATCATTCGGCACGGGCGCAGCCTAGGCGACCGAATCCGCCGAGCAAGCCCCAGAGAGAGCTACTTTTAGGCAATCACTTTGACTGCCCCTCCTCTCCGAGCTTCGGACGGGAGGACCGCCTCTATGGCAGCCGCAGGAAGCCGCCTCAAAGACCCAGTTCCAGCTTCACTTCAATGAATGCATTCACCGCTCTTTCCAAATCCCCGCGCGTGTGGGCGGCGCTAATCTGGGTGCGGATCCGAGCCTTACCTTGGGGAACCACGGGATAACTGAAACCGATGACATACACACCACGCTCAAGCATCGCGTCCGCGAACTTCGTCGCGAGCGCCGCATCGCCCAACATCACCGGAACAATCGGGTGTTCACCCGGAGCAATGGTAAATCCCGCTTCGGTCATCGCCCGACGGAAGTAGCGGGTGTTTTCCTCCAAGGTATCGCGCAGCGCCGTTGACTCCTTCAGAATGCGCAGCGTCTCCAGCGAAGCTCCCGCAATGACGGGGGCCAGCGTGTTGCTGAACAGATAGGGCCTCGATCGCTGACGCAGCAGATCGATGATTTCCTTTCGCCCACTGGTGTAACCGCCGCTGGCACCACCGAGCGCCTTGCCAAGCGTGCCGGTGATGATGTCGATGCGCCCCATGACATCACAGTGCTCGTGCGTGCCGCGACCTCGCTTGCCCATGAAGCCTACCGCGTGGGAATCATCCACCATCACGAGTGCATTATAGCGGCCCGCGAGATCGCAGATTGCATTCAGCGGTGCAATAAATCCGTCCATTGAGAAAACACCGTCAGTCGCAATCAGTTTGAAGCGCGCTCCCGCAGCATCAGCAGCAATGAGCTGGGCCTCGAGGTCCGCCATGTCGCAGTTCCTGTAGCGGAAGCGTTTCGCCTTACACAGGCGCACCCCATCGATGATCGACGCATGATTGAGCTCATCACTGATAATCGCGTCTTCAGGACCTAACAGGGTTTCAAAAAGTCCACCGTTCGCATCGAAGCACGAGCCGTAGAGAATGGTGTCCTCCGTCCCGAGGAAGTCACTCAAGCCCGCCTCCAACTCCTTGTGCACCCCTTGGGTTCCGCAGATGAAACGCACGCTCGCAAGTCCATAGCCCCATTGATCCAGTGCCGCATGGGCAGACTCCAGAATGGACGGATGCTGCGCAAGTCCCAGGTAATTGTTGGCGCACATGTTGAGCACGGACTTGCCGCCCTTGGTCTCCACCATCGCACCCTGCGGGGTAATGATCGTGCGTTCGCGCTTGTAGGTCCCGGCAGACTCGATGCCCTCGAGCTGTCCCTTGAGATGAGATTGAAATGCAGAGTAGGTATTCATGGCGTGTGTAATGAAAACGGAAATGGCGGTGATACGGGCTGGGTCAATGAATCAGGCAACTCCTCAGTGGAATACCGACCAGTCGAGAACGACCTTACCACTCATCCCGGACTTCATGACCTCAAATCCTTTTTCAAACTCATCCGCACCAAAATGATGGGTGATCACCGGCTTGATATCGAGTCCGCTCTCCAGCATGACGCTCATCATATACCATGTCTCATACATTTCACGACCGTAGATTCCTTTAATGGTCAGCATGTTGAAGACGACCTTGTTCCAGTCGATCGACATCGACTCGCTGGGAATCCCGAGCATGGCGATCTTCCCTCCGTGACACATGGCCTCGATCATCCCCTCGAATGCCGCCGGGTTACCGCTCATCTCCAGTCCAACGTCGAAGCCCTCCTTCATCCGTAGCTGTTTCTGGACATCGGTGAGATTCCCCTTGGTCACATTGAGCGCGACATCCGCGCCAAGGCTCCGCGCCAGATCCAAGCGGTAATCATTCACATCCGTAATGACCACATGGCGCGCACCCGCATGCTTGGCAACCGCAACGGCCATCACGCCGATCGGACCGGCACCGGTAATCAGCACATCCTCACCCAGCAGATCGAACGACAGCGCGGTGTGCACCGCATTGCCAAAGGGATCGAAAATCGATGCCACATCGTGATCAACGTCGGGAGAGTGTTGCCAGACATTGGTCATCGGCACGCTAATCAACTCGGCAAAAGCCCCCGACCGATTCACCCCGATGCCCAAGGTGTCTTTGCAAAGGTGACGCCGCCCCGCAAGGCAGTTGCGGCAACGACCGCACACCACATGACCTTCAGCACTCACCATCTTGCCGATCCCAAAGCCACTCACATTCGCCCCAACAGCCACCACTTCCCCGACGAACTCATGCCCCACCACCATCGGCACCGGAATCGTCTTTTGCGCCCACGCATCCCACTTGTAAATGTGAAGATCCGTTCCGCAGATACCGGTCTTGTGAACCTTGATCAGCACATCGTTGATGCCCACCTCTGGCTCGGGGACCTCTTCCAACCACAGACCGGGCTCAGCTTTTGCCTTCACGAGTGCCTTCATGACTCCTGAGATCATGAACGCGCCTCCACTAAATCAGCAAGCCCAATTTCCACTTTACAGGAAATTTCAACCATTATAGTGACCTCCGATGCCTGCAAAGCGGAGCGCGAGAAAAGCGGCGAAGTCGGCGATCGCTGCTGATGCCGAGTCCATCAACGAGGATCTCGGGCGTCGCGTGAAGAAGCTCAGGCGCGACCGCGGTTGGTCACTTGAGGAACTTGCCTCCGCGAGCGGAGTGAGTCGTTCGATGCTCAGCGAGATCGAAAGGCAACGGGCGAATCCGACACTCAGCGTCACCTACCGTATCGCCCGGGCCTTCGGCCTTTCCCTGCAGGACCTTCTTCAAAGCGCCGATTCCGCCTCGTCGATCCAGACCATTCGTGCCGATGATCGAACGCAGGTTTTCCATTCGGATGAGCGCTGCCAAATCCGCACGCTTTCACCGCTCAATCTTGAGAAAGACGTCGAGTTTTATGAGCTCCGCCTACCAGTAGGTGAAGCCCTTCGCAGCCAACCGCACGTCGATGGCACCCGCGAGTTCCTCACCGTAGAAGAAGGCTTTGTGGATCTGCAATCCGGCACCTCTCGTGAGACCTTGGGCAAGGGAGACTCGGCCACCTACCGTGCGGATCTTGCTCATTCCATCTCCAACTCAGGCAAGCGCGAGGCAATCCTTTTTCTGGTTGTCATCTACCGCTAAGAGCCACCTTCCCGTCAAGCCCGACGGAAAAACGCGTGCTTGCATAAGATCCGCCCCCCTGCCTTGAGTGCCTTCGAAATCATGGTCACACAGGCTCAAATAGCCAAAAAACTGGGAGTCTCTCGCCAACTTGTCACCTTCGCACTTTCGGGCCATCCCCATGTCGCCAAGGAATCCCGCGAGCGCATCCTTGCCGCTGCCGAGGAGATGGGCTACCGGCCCAATCCCCACGCACGGGCCCTGCGGCGCAAAAGCACCGGCATCATCGCCCTGTGGATCCCGGACCAGATCTCGACCCATTACTCCCACGTCTCCCGTGCCCTTGGACGTCTAATCAAACAAGCCGGCCAAGAACTCATCATCTCCGAAGTCGGCGAAAGCGACATGAAGGAAATTTGGTCGAATGTCCCGGTCGACGGAATCATCGCCGTGGATGCCTCCGAGGCCGTCCAACAAGAGCTCGAATCCCTCGTCCGTAAATCAACCCCCGTGGTCAGTATCGGTGCCTATTCATCTCTCAAGACGGACCATGTCCAGATCGACTTCCTCAAGGGCACCCGACAGGCGATGACTCATCTGATTGAATCGGGATACAAGCGCATCGCCCACGCAAGCTTCGTCCAAGAGGACAGCCCTCCTGCCGTCCGCCGCCTCGGCTACCTCAACGCCATGCAGGAAGCAGGACTTGAGCCGGAGTTCATCTACTACCCACTCAGCGAGCAGCAGCGTTCCATCACCCGCCAGCTAATCCAGGACTATGCCACCGAGCAAGACCTGCCGGATGCCATCTTCTGCCACTCCGATGACGTCGCACTCGGCATCTACCGCGGACTTTGCGACATGAAAATCCCAGTCCCCTCTCAAGTCGCCCTCGTCGGGTGCGATGGCATCACAGACACCGAATACCTCGAGGTCCCCCTGACCACCTTGGTGCAGCCGGTCACCGAAATGTGCCGCACCGCATGGCGCTTCCTTCAGCAACGTCTGGAGAATCCCTCACTTCCGCTGCAACAATCCGTTCTGGATACCCAACTGGCCATCCGTGAGTCGACCATCCGTACCGCATAATCGAATCCAAAAACCTTTGAAGAAACGATAACGGACCTGACTTAGCACGAGCTAATTTTTGATTTGACGCTTCCCCGTCAACCGCTCAGCTTCGCACTGAAATCTACCACTATGAGTGAACCATCAAGGATCGACGCTCCGAATGACAAGGCGGGCTACAACCGCTTCCTCCTGTTGGTTGCCGGTTTAGGTGGCCTTCTTTACGGCATTGATATCGGGATTATCGATCCTGCCCTCGGTTACTTGGGTAAGACGATTTCGATGTCCGAGGAGAACAAGTCCGTCATCGTCGCGGCGGTTCTTGGCGGCTCCATGTTTGCCTCTCTCATTGCTGGATTCTTTGCCGATCTGATTGGGCGAAAGCTGATGATGATCATCAGTGCGGTAATGTTTGTCGCCAGCGTTGGCATCATCTTCACCTCCCAAACCTATGTCCCCCTCCTGCTGGGTCGGATCCTTCAAGGCATGAGCGGCGGAGTGATTGCCGTAGTTGTGCCGCTCTATCTGGCGGAATGCCTGCGGGCCGACGTCCGAGGCAAGGGCACTTCGATTTTCCAGTTCATGCTGACCTTCGGCATCGTCGTCGCCGCCTTCATCGGTGATCACTACACGAAGAACGCCGAGGCCGCCATCGAACTCGCGAAAGGGAACCAGGACGCCATCGTTGCCGCCGCCGACCACGCCTGGCGCGGGATGTTCCTCTCCGTGATCTATCCCGGCATTTTCTTCCTTGTAGGGGGGTTCTTTATCTCTGAATCCCCGCGTTGGCTCTATCGCAAAGGTCGTAAGGATCAGGCAAGGAAAGCGATGCTGCGCTCCCGCACGGCTGAAGAAGCCGAGCTTGAGCTTGCAGAGCTTGAAACCTCTCTGGCCCACGAGCATTCCAAACCAAAGATCTCGATCGGAGAGTCCTTCACCGAGATTTTCACCCAGCGGAAATACGTCGTCCCCTTCATCATCGCCTGCGTCATTCTCGGTTGCAACCAAGCCACGGGGATCAACTCGATTCTTGGCTTCATGACCACCATTCTCCAGCAGGCTGGTCTCGCGGCTGAAGCCGCCTCACAGAGTGGCCTTTGGATCAAGGTTCTCAACTGCGTGATGACGGTTGTCGCCGTCATGCTGGTCGACAAGAAAGGCCGCAAGTTCCTGCTCAAGCTCGGCACCGGTGGCATCATCGCCTCCCTTCTCTCCGGATCCGCGATCTTCTACTCCTTCGAATCAAAGCGGGTCGATGTCGCAGACAAGGTGACGACCATGATCGTCGACAATAAGCTCACGCTCGACCTCAATACGGTCGATCTTGGAAAGATCGTGGAAGCAGGCCAGCCCGTACAACTCTCCATTCTTTATGCCTACGGCAAGAAGCAGGACATCGCCGTTGGACTGAGCAACAATCCCAAAGAGAGCACGATTCGAATCGCCCTTCCAAGCAGCGATACCGAGAACGCAGGCCAACCGCTCACAATCCTTCGCGCCAACGCCGGCCCGGTCCCCACCAAGCAGACTGGTACGCTCGTTGCCATCTGTCTGGCCGTCTTCATTGCGTTCTTCGCGGTCGGCCCCGGCGTCTGCGTGTGGCTTGCGCTTTCCGAACTCATGCCGACTCGCATCCGCTCGGTCGGCATGGGTTTCGCCCTTCTGATCAACCAAGGAGTCTCCACCGGCATCGCCGCCTTCTTCCTGCCGATCGTCGGTAACTACGGCTACTTCGCCATGTTCGGCTTCTGGGCCGCCTGCACGGTCATCTATTTCATCACTGCCGCCTTCTTCCTTCCCGAGACCAAGGGCAAAACGCTCGAGGAAATCGAAGCATACTTCGAAGGCAAAAAATAACACCCCACTCAAGCTATGGCCACCATATCGATCAAACCCGCCATCACCGCCCCGCTCGATTCAGAATTCCTGCCAGCGGTCCTGTTCAACCGCCACTACGTCGAAACCGCCACAGCATCCGGCAAGGCCGTGCCCTTGGTCATCGGCCTGGAACGTGAGTGCGGATTAGTTTCCCGCTTCGAAACGGTCGTCATGCCAAGCGCCGACGCAGAAACCCTGCGCTACGTCGAGCGCATCGTGAAGTTCCTGCTCTGGGCTCGCGGGGGCTGGAAGCTCTACCTCGGCGGACCAAAAGTCATTGGCGAGGCGATCCGCAAGACCTACTCGGCGCGCGGCGCTCGGAAATTCGACTGCAAGATGATGGAGATCTCCTACGGGAAAAAGTTCGAAGTCGTCCTCACCACCCCCAGCAAGGTTCCCGCCGCCAAGGACATGCAGGTCGCCGCAGGCGGTCACCTCAAGGGCTGCCGTATCGGCTTCGATCTCGGAGCCAGCGACTACAAGGTCTCCGCAGTGATCGACGGCGAACCCGTCTTCACCGAGGAAACACCGTGGGATCCCAAAAACCAAGCCAACCCGGAATACCACTACCACCACCTCTCCGCCGCTCTGCACCGCGCGGCCGCCCGCATGCCGCGCGTCGACGCCATCGGCGGCAGTTCGGCCGGCATCATCGTGGATAACGAAATCCGCGTCGCCTCATTGCTGCGCTCCATTCCCAAAAAGCTCTTCCCGCAGGCCGCCGCGATCTTCAAACGCATCCAGAAGGAATGGAACGTGCCGCTGGTTGTCATGAACGATGGCGACGTCACTGCGCTCGCCGGCGCCCTCTCGCTCCAACAGACTGGCATGCTGGGCGTTGCCATGGGATCAAGCGAAGCGGCCGGTTTCATGGATAAGAAAGGCCGCATCCTCGGCTGGCTCAACGAACTCGCCTTCGCCCCCGTCGATTACAACCCCATGGCCGCGGCGGACGAATGGTCCGGCGATGCCGGCGTCGGCGCACTCTACTTCTCCCAGCAGGCCGTCAACAAACTCCTTCCCAAGGCCAAGATCAAGCTGCCCAAAACCATGGACCTGCCCGAGCGACTCGTCGAAGTTCAGGCACTGATGACCAAAGGCGACGACCGCGCCGCCAAAATCTACGAAACCATCGGCGTCTATCTCGGCTACACGATTCCGCACTACGCCGATTTCTACGACTACGCCCACATGCTTATCCTCGGTCGGGTGACCACCGGCAAGGGCGGTGATATCGTGCTCGCGAAAGCCCATGAGGTGCTCGAACAGGAATTCCCGGAGACCGCCGCGGCCGTCGCCATGCACGTTCCCGACGAAAAAACCCGCCGCGTCGGCCAGGCCGTCGCCGCCGCCAGCCTGCCTAAATTCAAAAAATAACCTCATGAACCTACATCAATCCACTGCTGAGATCTTCATTCCGGACGGCACGCCCGAAGCCGCCGCCCTGTCCCGCACCACCCACCTCGGAATCGGCGCGCACCAGGACGACCTTGAGTTCATGGCATTTCACGGCATTCTCAACTGCTTCGCGCGTGAGGACAAATGGTTTGGCGGAGTCACCTGCACCAACGGTGCCGGCAGCTCGCGCAGCGGCCCGTATGCGGAATTCACCGATCCCGACATGATGATGATCCGCCGCAAGGAACAAAATACTGCGGCAACAATCGGCGGATATTCCGCCATGCTTCAGCTCGACTACCCGAGCAGCGCCATCAAGAGCCCGACCGCACAGGAACTCAAGGAGGACCTCAAGGCGATTCTCACAGCAACCCAACCAGAGGTCGTCTACACCCATAATCCCGCCGACAAACACGATACCCACATCGGCGTGACCATCGCCGCCTTGCAGGCGATGCGTGAACTGCCAAGTGAGCAGCGGCCGAAACAGGTCATTGGCTGCGAAGTCTGGCGCGACCTCGATTGGATGCCGGACGAACTCAAAGTCCTCATGGATGTCAGTGGTCGCGACAATCTGGCCGCCGCCCTCAACGGCGTGTTCGATTCCCAAATCGCCGGTGGCAAACGCTACGATCTCGCCACTCAAGGCCGTCGCGCGGCCAACGCCACGTTCTTTGCCTCTCACGCCACCGATGCCAGCACCCAGCTCATCTTCGGCATCGACCTCACCCCTGTTGTGGCCGATGAAACGATGGATATTGTCGAATTCGTCTGCGGCATCATCGACCAATTCCGCGAAGACGTCCGCACCAAACTCAGCCAACGATTGGGACAAGCCTAATGGAAATCATCATCCAAGCAACCCAGCAAGCCGCGAACGAGGTTGCTGCCCGTATCGTCGCCCGCTTGTTGCACGAAAAACCCAATGCCGTGCTCGGTCTCGCCACTGGCAGCACCCCGCTGGGCCTCTATCAGGCACTCATTGGAATGAACCTCGACTGGAGCCAGGTCACCACCTTCAATCTCGATGAATACATCGGTCTGCCGCGCGAGCACCCGCAGTCCTATCACAGCTTCATGTGGGAAAACCTTTTCCAACACGTGAACATCGCCAAGGAAAATGTCCATATCCCGGATGGGAACGCGGAAGACATTCCAAAGTTCTGTGCAGCTTATGAGGATCAAATCCGCACCGCCGGCGGGATCGACCTTCAAGTTTTAGGCATCGGCACCGACGGACATATCGGCTTCAACGAGCCCACGTCCTCGCTTGCCTCACGCACCCGCATCAAGACGCTCACCCAGCAAACATGCAAGGACAACGCCCGCTTCTTCGGCAGCGAGGAAGCCGTCCCCAAGCACGTCATCACCATGGGCATCGGCACCATCATGGAAGCGAGGCAAAACCTGCTGCTCGCATTCGGAGATAACAAATCCAGCGCCATCGCCGAGGCGGTCGAGGGGCCCATCACATCGATTAATCCGGCATCCGCCCTGCAGATGCATCCCCTCGTCAAAGTCTGCCTTGATGATCCGGCAGCTAGCAAATTGCAGCGCGCAGACTACTATCGTTGGGTTTATGACAACAAGCCCGCCTGGCAGATATTCTAAAGCGACAAGGGGCGACCACACCACTAGACCACTTCAATCAATCTTATCTACTCGCATGAATTCATCGAATTTTCCATCCAGTCCACGCCGCGGCTTCCTCAAAGCACTTGGCGGAATCACTGCGGGTCTTGCCGCATTCCCATCCCTTTCCTCCGCCCAAGGCGATGCTGACACTCCTTCCCGGCGAAACGGTGCCCAATACATGGGTGATTTCACCGCACCGAAACTCAGCAAGGTGAAAGTCGCCATCATCGGTGTCGGCGCGCGAGGTTCCGGCCACGCGTCACAACTCGCCAGCATTGATGGAGTTGAGTTCGTTGGCATCTGCGATCTGGTCGAGAATCGAGCCAAAAAAACCGAAGCAAACGTCATCAAGAAGGGGCACCGTCCAAAAGTCTATTTCGGCGAAGAGGAATCATGGAAGAAGATGCTCGCGGAAACCAAGCCCGATGCTGTGTTCATCGCCACTCCTTGGAACCACCATGCGCCCATGTGTGTGGAATCGATGAAGGCCGGCGCGCACGCGTTCTGCGAAGTCCCAATCGCCGTGACCCTCGAGGAAATGTGGAAGATCGTCGATACATCTGAAACCACCGGCCGCCACTGCATGATGCTCGAAAACGTCAACTACGGTCGCGAGGAGCTCGTCTATCTCAACATGGTCCGCCAAGGAGTGATCGGCGAACTTCTCCACGGGGAAGCCTCCTACATTCACGAACTGCGAGGCCAGATGGAAAGCGGCAACAGCACCGGATCATGGCGAACCTTTGAGTATGCCAAGCGTGATGGGAATCTTTACCCGACCCATGGCTTGGGACCCGTCGCCCAGTACATGAACCTCGCCCGAACCGAGGATAACTTCGGCCGGATGGTGTCATTCTCATCCCCCGCCAAGGGACGTAATCTCTATGCGAAGAAGTCCACCAAACTCTCGAACCCCGAGTTCAAGAAACTCGATTTCCAAGGTGGAGACATGAGCACGTCGATCATCAAGACCACCCTAGGTCGCACGATCATGGTGCAGTGGGATGAAACCTCGCCACGTCCGTATTCTCGCCACAACCTGATTCAAGGCACCAAGGGCACACTGGCCGGCTTCCCCAATCGGATGGCCATCGAAGGCGTCACCAAGTCGTATCACGAATGGGCGGAGAACGAAGCCTGGGAGGAAATCGCCTCACAGTACGAGCATCCGCTTTACAAGCGGATGGGCGAACTCTCGAAGAAGATGGGTGGCCATGGTGGCATGGACTTCCTCATGCTATTCCGCATCATCGAGTGCCTTCAAAAGGGCGAACCGCTCGATCAGAATGTTTACGAAGGCTGCTTCTGGTCAGCCGTCGGACCGCTCAGCGAGAAGTCGGTGGCGGAAGACGGCAATCCCCAGGTGTTCCCGGACTTCACCCGCGGCAATTGGAAGACCACCAAGCCGCTCGGCATCATTGCCTGAGCTCCCGCGCAGAAGTTCGTAGCCGGGGGCCTCTTGGTCGGCCTCCGCATGGCCCCTTAAAATCCGATGCTGAGGCCGGTCCAAGCTTCTCCTCAATGACATAAAAAACGCCCAGAGTTTCCTCTGGGCGTTTTCAAAAACTGAAAACCGGCGGACCAATTAACGCGAGTAAAGTTCGACGATGAGCTGCTCGTTGACGAGTGGATCAATGTCAGAACGTTCTGGAACGCGCTCGACGACGCCAATCATGCTTTCACGATCCAGCGTGAGCCAATCGACGAGTGGCACCGACTGAGTCAGGTCCATCATGCGAAGCGCAAGCTGCTGCGCGGATGGCTTACCACCGATCTTGATCTTATCACCAGGCTGCACCTGATAGCTGGCCACATCGACCTTCTTATCGTTCACGAGCACGTGACCGTGATTGACGAGCTGACGGGCCGCAGCACGGCTGTTGCCGAAGCCGAGGCGGTAACAAACATTGTCGAGACGAGTCTCAAGCAACTGGAGAAGAATCTCACCAGTAATACCACGGCGACGAGCCGCTTCCTCGTAGTAACCGCGGAACTGCTTTTCAAGCACACCGTATTGGAAACGAAGCTTCTGCTTTTCACCAAGGGCGATCGAGTAATCGCTCTTCTTCTTACGACCCGCGCGAAGACCGTGCTGGCCCGGCGGGAAATTGCGGCGTTCAAGCGCCTTGGATGAGCCAAAGAGAGCCACACCAAAACGGCGGCTGATCTTTGCGCGGGGACCTGTGTAACGTGCCATGAGTCAGAAATGTTCGGAGATTAAACGCGGCGGGCCTTCTTCGGGCGGCAGCCGTTGTGAGGGATTGCGGTGACGTCGTTGATGGCGAGGATATCCACACCCAGACCTTGGACAGCACGAACGGCGGACTCACGACCGGAACCGGGGCCTTTGACGCGAACTTCAGCTTCCTTGAGGCCGTGACCCATGGCTTGCCGGCAAGCATCCTGCGAAACCACCTGTGCGGCGTAGGCAGTACTCTTACGCGAACCACGGAAACCCATCTTACCAGCGGTCGACCATCCGATCGTATTGCCGGACGCATCGGTCACGGTGACGATGGTGTTGTTGAAGGTGGCGGTGACGTGAACGATTCCCTTGGTGACGTTCTTCGACTTCTTGGCCTTGTGAATCTTAATCTGGCCCTCTTCGGCACCAGCGATCTCAGCGAAAATGTCGCGCTTCTCTTCCTTCTTGTGACCGATTTCAGCAGAAGCAGCTTCTTCGGCCCTCGGTGCCTCGGCCGCTTTGGGGGCTTCTTCGGACTTCTCAGCTTCAGCAGCCTTTGGAGTCTCGGTCGACTCCGCAGCAGGAGCAGCGGCAGCAGCGGTTTCTTCCGGTGCTTCAGCAGCCGGAGTTTCGTTCTTCGTTTCTTCGTCAGCCATCTTGGATGATAGGTTGGATCTTCGTCCTGATTATTTCTTAACACCCATGGTACGACGCTTGCCCTTGCGGGTGCGGGCATTGGTGCGTGTGCGTTGACCACGAACGGGAAGGCCACGCTTGTGACGAATTCCGCGAACGCAGTTGATGGAAGTAAGGCGCTTGAGCTGCGATTGCTTTTCGCGACGGAGGTCACCTTCAATGATGATGCCCTCGCTTTGAATGACCGTGCCGATTTTCACCAGCTGATCTTCGCTAAGCTGACCGGTGCGGAGGTTAGGGTCGATGCCAGCCTGATCAAGAATGCGGACAGCCGTGTTGTGTCCGATTCCATAGATGTAGTGGAGCGACGCCTCGATGCGCTTCTCGTTGGGGATTTCGATACCGAAAATTCGTGCCATGGGACTCTTTGTGTGAGCGGTTCCGCCATCACGGTAAAAACGGCAGGTAGCCGTTGGTCACTGCGGAGCGGGCGGGCTGTTTAGCAGAGGATCGGGGGCTGACAAGAGGGAAATCGATAATTTACCGACGATTTTTCTCAATATCCCCCATCCCCCACCCGAAACGCCTCTAACCCCTCATCCTACTCGACAAAACGAAGTGCCGCCCTAGCTTCGCTCCAGTCTGTAAGTCCCCGAAACATGGAAGATACCGTCACCGACCCGCCCACACCCTCCACCTCCGAACACCAGCTCCCCCCAGACGACGTCGCCGCCATCGACGAACTCGGGAAAACCTACGCCGCTCTCAAGGCGGAATTGGGAAAAGCGATCATCGGCCAGGAAGAAGTCATCGAACGCCTTGCCATCTGCCTTTTCGCCCGCGGCCACGCCCTGCTCATGGGTGTCCCCGGCCTCGCCAAGACCCTGCTGGTCTCTTCGGTCGCTCAAACGCTCGACCTTTCCTTCAACCGCATCCAATTCACGCCCGACCTGATGCCGGCCGATATCACCGGCACGGATATTATTCAGGAATCCGGCGTCGGTGGCCGACGCGAGTTCGAATTCGTCAAGGGACCCGTCTTTTCCAACATCGTCCTCGCCGACGAAATCAACCGCGCCCCGGCCAAGACCCAATCGGCCATGCTTGAGGCCATGCAGGAGCTCAAGGTCACCGTCCTCGGCCGCACCTACGACCTCAAGCCGCCATTCTTCGTCCTCGCGACCCAGAACCCGGTCGAGCAAGAAGGCACCTACCCGCTTCCCGAAGCCCAGCTCGACCGCTTCATGTTCCTCATCGAAGTCGATTACCCAAGCGCTGCCGAAGAAAAACAAATCGCCCGCGCCACCACCGGCTCGGCCGTTGCCAAGCTGGAACACCTCCTCAACGGCGAACGCGTCCTCGCTTTCCAAGCGCTCGTCCGTCGAGTCCCGGTGCCAGAGCACCTTTACGATTACGCCGTCTCGATCGTCCGCAAGACCCGCCCCGCCGCGTCCGAGTCCCCGCAATGGGTCCGCGACCTCGTCGCCTGGGGTGCCGGCCCGCGCGCCGTCCAGTATCTCATCCTCGGAGCCAAAGCCCGCGCCGCCCTGCGTGGACACTACATGGCCAGCATGGAAGACCTCGAAGCCGTCGCGCCCTCGGTCCTCGGCCACCGCGTCATCACCAACTTCGCCGCCGAATCCCAAGGCATGACTTCCAAAAAAGTCGTCGAACGTCTGATTCAAGAAATGCGCCAATCCTGAGATTCCAGAGTCAAGAAACCAGAATCCAGAGAAAGACAGTAGACCATGAGCCAACATAACTTTGAAAACCTCGATGTTCGGAAACGCGGCTGCCGTTTGGCAGTCGATGTCTGCGTGGCATCATATGGATCTAAAGACTTTGCGCTTAAGGATCAGATCCAACGCTCTGCCCTTTCCATTCCTTCAAACATTGCCGAAGGAGCCGAACGATCCAGCGATGCCGATTTCTGCCGATTTCTCGACTACAGTGCAGGATCCTGCGGCGAACTCCGCACTCAACTCATGATCCACCGCGAAGTCTGCCGCGAACTCGGCATCGATCATTTCAAGAACACCCCGGAAATGATCGAGGAAACCCGCGAGATCTCAAAAATGCTCTCTTCCCTACACGAGCGAATCAGCCCGAAGTAATCCAGCGCCTCTCTTCACCCCAACGAACCACCCAACCCCGTCTGGATTCTTGATTCTGGACTCTGGATTCTCAGCCGAATGACCTACGACTTCCTCGATAGCGACCTCCTCTCGCGCCTCGGCTCCCTGCCGGTCGAGTCCCGTGTTCCCATGATGGGAAGCATGGCGGGGCGACACCGTTCGCCGCACCGTGGATCTTCGGTCGAGTTCGCCGAGTATCGCAAATACGTCCCCGGCGATGACACCCGCCGCCTCGACTGGAAAGCATTCGCGCGATCAGATCGCTTTTATATCAAGGAATTCGAAGCCGACACCAACCTGCGCGCCTACTTCGTCGTCGATGCCTCCGGCTCGATGAACTTCGCCGGCCAGGGCGAATCAAAGGTCTCCTACGCCCGCCGCATCGCCGCCTCCCTTTCCTACGTCCTCGTCAATCAGGGCGACGCCGCCGGCCTCTCGGTCTGCACGGAAAAGCTTCACCTCGACGTCCCTCCAAGCCGCCGCCCTGCCCACCTTCAGCGGATCTTCGAAACGCTCCGCACGCTCGAACCGCAGGGAGAAACCGGTATCGTCCCCGCCCTTCACCAGATCGCCGAAAAAATTGGCCAGCGCGCCTTCGTCGTCATCCTCTCCGACCTCTTCACCGAGCCCGAAGGCTTCGCCGAAGCCCTCCAGCACCTCCGTTATCGAAAGCACGACATCTCGGTCTTCCACCTCATGGACCCGCAGGAGTTGTCCTTCGAATTCGAACGCCCCCATCGCTTCGTCGACATGGAAGACGGCACCTCCGTCGTCGTCGAGCCCACCCTCGTCGTCGATGAATACCATCAAGCCCTCAACGAATTCATGAGCTCCGTCCGCGCCAAGTGCCACGACGCCAACGCCGACTACCAACTCGTCCCGACCGACACCGCCCTCGAACCGCTACTCCGCGAGTTCCTAACCGCACGCCTGCCGAAGAAAGGAGGAAGATAAGATGTTCTTCCTTCAATCCGCGATGCTCTGGGGGCTCTTTGCCGTCTCGATCCCCATCATCATCCACCTGCTTAATCGCCGCCGCCACCGGACGGTCCAGTGGGCGGCGATGCAGTTCTTGCTGAAGGCGACCCGCGAATCCCGCGGCAAGAAACGCCTGCGCCACATCCTCATTCTCACCTGCCGCGCCCTCGGCATCGCGGCCCTCATTTTCGCCGCCGCCATCCCGGTCGTGAGTAAGCTCTTCGGACTCGGCAGTGGAAAACCCGATCTCATCGTCCTCGTCTTCGACCGCTCGGCCAGCATGGAGGCCAACCCGAAAAACGGTACCATCCCCCGCCGCGAACTCTCCCTCCAGCGCCTCCGCGATGCTTTCGCCGACCTCGAAGGCACCCGCCTCGTTCTCATCGATAGCGCTTCAGGAAAACCTCAGGACGTCCCCTCGCCCGACGTGCTCGCCGAACTTTCCGCCACGGCGGCCACCGACACCAATGCCGACCTCCCAGGCCTCCTTTCCACCGCCGCCGAGTTCCTCGCCGAAACTCCGGGCCGTGCCGAAGTCTGGGTCGCCTCCGATCTCCAAAGCACCAACTGGTCGGCCGACGACAGCCGCTGGGAATCCGTTCGCGCCTCTCTAACAAGCCTGCCGCAAACGCCACGTGTCCGCATTCTCGCACTGAGCGGCGAGAACGCCGAAAACCAAACGATCCAAATCATTTCCTCCCGCCGATCCGGCACGGACCTGCTGCTCGACCTGCGCATCACCCGCGGCGGCGATGCCAAAAGCCCGCTCAACCTGCCGGTCACCATCAACACCAACGGCTCTCGCACGACCGAAAGCGTGACCATTCCCGGTCAGGAAATCCGCTTCATCAAAACCCTGCCGCTCCCCTCGCCCGATGAAAGCGGCCACGGTTGGGTGTCGATCCCCGGCGATGGCAACCCGCGTGACAACGTCGCCTTCTACGCTTACGGCCCCGCCCTTCCGGTCAAATCCAGCGTCGTCGCCACCGGCGAAGCCGAGAAATACCTCACCCTAGCGGCCGCCCCCGATGGCTTTGGTGGCCAAAGCGTCGAAACCATCCAACCTACCCAAGCCGCCTCACTCGTGACCACCGACCAGGCCGCCATCATCTGGGCGGAGCCCCTCCCCACCGGACCCATCGCCAACGAACTCGAACGCTTCCTCAACGATGGCGGACATGTCGTCTTCTTCCCTCCCGCCGCCGACTCTAACAACTCCTTCCTCGATGTCACATGGTCGACGGTGGGCGTCGCCGCAACCGATCAATTCTTCATCCTCGATAGCTGGAACCACGACGACGGACTCCTCCGCGACGGCATCGACGGCACCCCGATCCCCGCCGAACGACTCCGCGCCGTCAAACGCCGCATTCCCGAAGGAGAAGTCACCGTGCTCGCCCGCTGGGACGACTCCCAGGCATTCCTTGCCCGGCGCGTCGTTGGTAAAGGCACGGCTTGGTTCATGGGCTCAATTCCCGACTACACATGGTCGAATCTCGGCGATGCCGATGTCCTGCTCCCCGCCATTCAGCGCGCCGTCGTCGCCGGTGCGGATCGCTTTGATTCCGGCTACCTCGCCACCCTCGGGAGCTCCACCGCCCGGACGAAGCCCGATGAAATCCGCGAGCGCCTCGACGACTACGGCACCGACGCCAAAGCCGAACCCGAATACCTCGCCGGCATCCAAAAACTCGGCGAGCGAACCCTCGCCATCAACCGTCCCGCCTCCGAAGACATCCCAGACATCATTGAAAGCAGCGCTCTAACAACTCTGCTCGAAGGCACCGACTTCTCGCTTTTCGAAGACACCAGCAGCTCCGGCCGCGAGAACGTCTCGCGCGGTATCTGGCGCGGTTTCCTCCTCGCCATGCTCTTCTTCCTCCTCTCCGAAGCGCTGCTCTGCCTGCCGAACAAACCCGTCGCTACCCACACGACCCCACGCCCTCCGGTCCAACACGCCCGCTGATCACCCGGCACCTTCCCGTGAATTTCAACCTCCATCACCTGCACTTCTCGCCCACGCCGCTCACCCTGGCGCTCGGTCTGATTGCCCTATTGGCCATCGGGGTCCTCTGCGTGATCTCATGGCGGCGCAGCGCCCACAAACTCCGCACAGGCCTGTTAGAGTCCCTGCGTTTCCTCGTCAGCCTCCTGGTCGTCCTCCTCCTTTGGAAACCCGAGTGGCTCACCGTCGTCGATCCCGAGACAAAGCCCCGCATCGCCCTCCTCGTGGACGCTTCCGGATCAATGAGCACCCTCGATGCCGAACTCCCGGAAAGCATCGACGCCAATCGCACCGTCGTTTCCCGCAGCAAGTGGATCGATCAAGTCATCGACGACGGCCTGTTAGATTCGCTCACTGCCGACGGCACCAACGAAGTCATCGAACGCGAAATCGCCGTCCCACCGACCGATGACACCGCGCTCGCCGGCACCGACCTTTCCCAACCAATCATCGACCTTTTAGAAAAGGAAACCAACCTGCGCGCCGTCGTGCTCTGGTCGGATGGCGACTTCAACCTCGGCCAACCACCCGTCGTCGCCGCTCAAAAGCTCCTCCAACGCGGTGTCCCGCTGTTCACCGTCCCCGTCGGAAGCGACCGCCGACTGCCCGACCTCGATCTGATCTCCGTCACCGCGCCCACATACGGCATCGTTGGTGAAAAGGTGCAGATCCCTTTCACCATCCGATCATCTCTCGATCGCGAAGTCCGCACCATCGCCCGCCTCCGCGACGAAGCCGGCCGCGAGCGCACCAAGGAGATCATCCTTGCTCCCGGCGAGGAGACCTACGAGTCGATCCTTTGGCAAATCGACACCGAAGGCTCATCGACCCTGGAACTCTCCATCCCGGTCGCGGAAGGCGAGCGCGTCGAATCAAACAACGCCCGCAAATTCACCCTCTCCGGCCGCCCCGAATCGATCAAGGTGCTGGTCATCGAATCCCTGCCCCGCTGGGAATACCGCTACCTCCGCAACGCCCTCTCCCGCGACCCCGGCGTCGAGCTTTCCTGCCTGCTCTTTCATCCCCAACTCGGTCTCGGCGATGGCCCCGACTACATTCAGGAGTTCCCGGAAAAGCCCGAGGACCTCGCCCGCTACGACGTCATCATCCTCGGCGACGTCGGCGTCGAACCCGGCCAACTCACCAAGGACCAGTGCGAACTCATCAAAGGCCTCGTCGAAAGCCAGGCCAGCGGCGTGGTCTTCCTCCCCGGATCAAAAGGCACCCAGCGCAGCCTGTTAGATAGCCCGCTCGGCGAGCTCATGCCGGTCGTCCTCGATACCGACAAGCCCGAAGGCATCATCGATCCCGTCGCCTCCCCACTGGAACTCACCGGCGAAGGTCGCGGCTCGCTCCTCACCCTGCTCGCCGACACCGAGGAGACCAATCCCCAAGTCTGGCGCTCACTGCCCGGTTTTTACTGGCACTCCGCCGCGCTCAAAGCCAAAGGCGGCACCGAAGTCCTCGCCGTCCACGCCAACCGCCGCACCAACTTCGGCCCCACCCCGATCATCGTCACCAGCACCGCCGGCAACGGCAAAGTCCTCTACATGGGCATCGACTCCGCCTGGCGCTGGCGTCGCGGCGTGGAAGATAAATACCACTACCGTTTCTGGGGCCAGGTCGCCCGCTGGATGTCCTACCAGCGAAACATGGCCGCCGGTCAGCGCGTGCGACTCTACTTTTCGCCGGAGCGGCCCGTCCCCGGCGACACCGTCACTCTCAATGCCAACGCCTTCGATGAAAACGGAGCACCTCTCGAAGAAGGCAGCGTCCTGATCGACGCCCTCCTCCCCGACGGCAGTTCGCAGCGCATCAGTCTTGAAAAAAACGACACCGCCTGGGGTTCCTTCACCGGTCGCCTCAAGATCGACCAACCCGGCGAATGGAAACTCACCGCCCGCATCGAAGGCAGCGAAACCGACGCCGTCGAAGCCACTCTGCTAGCCCAAGGCATCGAGCTCGAAAAAATCGGCCAACCCGCGCGACCCGAGGTACTTGAAGAAATGGCACGCATCGCCCGCGGCCGCATGCTCAACGCCATCCAGCTTCCCGACCTCATCCGCGAAATCCGCGCCCTCCCCGAGCCACGGCGTATCGAGAATCGCCTACCCCTCTGGTCTCACTGGCTCACGATCACCCTCGTCATCCTCCTCCTCGCCATCTTCTGGACCGGCCGGAAGCTGAACGGAAACTTCTAAACCAAGGAGCGCAAGGAGCGGTCGGCTTGCAGCCACCGGGCACCCCTAGCGAATGGAGCGCGCGACGCTGTCGCGCTTATCAACCCCGGCGACCCACCCTCGAAAAAATCACCTCACCCGGTGCCAAAACATCCTCCCTTCGGGATTTGCAAGTCCCCGCTCCTTGGCTGGACGGGCCCCACGAAAAACGCCACCTTGAGGCATGCCCCGCGCCCTTTGCATCGTCCTCGACTCCGTCGGCTGTGGTCACGCCCCCGATGCCGCTGACTTCGGCGACGCCGGCTCTAACACACTCGGCCACCTCTTCGCCCGCATCCCCCACTTCGAGCTCCCGAATCTCGCCTCACTCGGTCTCTACGAAGTCATGCGCTCGCTCAACCCCGAATTCCCTCTCAGCTCGCCTCTTCTCAAGAATGTCGACCACAGCTCCATGTGCGAAACCTCCGTCGGGAAGGACACCACCACTGGCCACTGGGAGATCGCCGGAAACGTCCTCGCCGAACCCTTCGCCACCTTCGAAAGCTTTCCCGATAATCTGTTAGAGGAAATCGCCACCGCAGGAAACACCACCTTGATCGGAAACGTCGCCGCCTCCGGCACGGAAATCCTCACCCGCCTCGGCGAAGAGCACATCCGCACTGGAAAACCGATTCTCTACACCAGCGCCGACTCCGTCCTTCAGATCGCCGCGCACGAAGAACACTTCGGCCTCGAACGCCTCTATCAACTCTGCCAAACCGCCCGCAGCGTTCTCGACCAACGAGGCATCCGCATCGGCCGCGTCATCGCCCGCCCCTTCATCGGCGGAAACGCCTCCAATTTCCAACGCACGTCAAACCGCCACGACTACTCGCTCCAGCCTCTAACAAGCATCCTCAACCGCCTTCAAGACGCAGGAATCCCCACCATCGGCGTCGGCAAGATTTCCGACATTTTCGCCAGCTCCGGCATCAGCGAATCCCATCCCACAAAATCCAACAACGACGGCATGGCGACCATCGACCGACTTTGGGCCGAGCAAAAAGAAGGCTTCATCTTCGCCAACCTCGTCGACTTCGACATGCTCTACGGCCACCGCCGCGATCCCGAAGGCTACGCCAACTGCCTCCGCGAATTCGACGCCTGGCTCGGCGGCTTCCTGCCAAAAATCGGCCACCATTTCCTCCTCATCACCGCCGACCACGGCAACGACCCCTATCACCCCGGCACCGATCACACCCGCGAGCAAGTCCCCCTCCTCGCGGTGAATGCACCCGACGCCCTCGTCCACTCCCCAGACTTCACCCAAGTCGCCACGCTAGTCGGCAAGCATTTCAACCTACCCCAAGACTAAAACTCAAAGGGTTCGTAGTTCCACCTTCAGGTGGTCGAACGAGGAATAGAGTCCACAAACCCAAGAGACCATTCGAACCGCCCGAAGGGACCTACCGTCGCCCTCAATCTCGCCAAGCAATTCCCGCTGGACACGTAAAACATTTGTTATAACGTAATCCCATGACCTTGAAAGTAACCAACATCGGCAATTCGGCGGGAATCATCCTTCCCAAGGAGCTACTCGAAAAACTTCGGGTAGGAAAAGGCGATCAGCTTTTCATTACAGAAACTCCCAATGGCATCGAGCTGACACCTTACGACGAAGAGTTCTCCCTTCAAATGGAGCTCGCGGAACAAATCATGCGGGAAGATCGCGACGTACTCCGGAAACTTGCTCAGTAGAGTCCATGGACGAGCCACTCTGGATTAGCGTCAAAGTCGCTCTCGCTCTGCACGCTCGACAAGTCGCCGAGCACGGTGGCGAACCCGGAGTGAGAGAACCGGAGCTTCTCGCCTCTGCGATTGCCAAGCCACAACAGAGGCTTCACTACGAACCCTCATCCTCCCTCTTTCAGCTGGCAGCCGCCTATGCGTCTGGAATCGCCAAAAATCACCCATTCGTCGACGGCAACAAACGAACCGCATTCGTCGTCTATCGACTCTTTCTGCTAAGGAACGGACTCACTCTTTCCGCCTCGAAAACCGAACGTTATCTCTCAATGCTCCAACTCGCAGCGGGAGAACTCAGCGAAGACGAATTCGCCAAATGGCTGAGCGAAAACACAGTGCCAATCTCATGAACCTCCACATCCCCACTCTCATCGGCCGCAAGCGCGACGGCGAGCATCTCCCCGCATCCGACATCCCCGCCTTGATCGACGCCTCCGCACGTTGATTCGGCTTCTCCTATGAAAACACGGTGCCGTCAGCGCTGATTGGAACCTCGAATCACTTCGAAGTCGCCATCGCCCCTCCGGTGGGCCAACAGTAATCCACCACGCACCAAGTTCCTCTAAAACTCGCCACCCAATCCCCAATCCCTCACCTCAACGGAGCACAGCCCTCAGTCACGAAGCGCTCCCGCTCGTAGAGCCCGGAAGGAAGCCTCGCCAGTGGCTCACGTTCATCGGGAACAAGCCGCCGAACCTCGACAAAACCCGCATCCCTCATCAGCTCCATTAGTGCATCAGGCTCATAGAAATACCGATGCCCCCATGAGCGCTGCAAGTGATTGACCACGTCCCCACGATTTCCCCGCCCCTTCAGGAAAGCGCCCAGATACCACTCCACGTATTCGTCCTCCTTGCCCACAATCATCCGCCCGATGAACTCCAAGTTCACGCATGATAGGCGCAACGAGCCGCCCGGGGCCAAGACGCGCCTGAGCTCACGGAGGATCAAAAGGAGCCTCTCAGGCTCCACACGCGGAGCCAGGTCCTCCGACCAGATCCAATCGAGGACTCCATCCTCAATCGGCAATTCCCCAAGCTCCAGAAGCTTCACCACCCTGATACCAAGGCAATTCCCATCAGCCCTCGGGTAGTCGCCGATCACCAAGCCCTCCGCTCCCAAATCAGGAATCTCAACATCCAAATCATGACGATCCACCAAGCGGAGAATCTCCCGATATTCCGCGATTGCTCTTAGCAGCTCGGCATTTCCCAGATCCATCCAGACTCCTCTCACCGCCCGCACAACGTCCTCCTCAATCGTCAAATCCCGGATCGCTCCTGATCGAATCAACTCCCCAGGATCTCCCCATCCCGACTGCCTGCTCTGCTCAATCAGACCGTAAGCATCCAATCGCCGACCAAAAAACTCTTCTCTCCCCGCTGAGGAACTCAACTCGTAATAACTCACCACTTTCAACCTCTCAGCAGGAATCCACGCAAGCATCCGCCTGATACGGCCAAGTTGCTCAGCCAGGTAGTTCCCACGGAACGTCTCCCATCCCGCCTCCATTCCCGACCGCCAAATCGCAAGTGGATGGCGAAGCAGGACATAAACCTTATCCGCACGCCCCGCAAGAAAGCGCCCATCATCTGGAATCACACTACACGACAAAATTTCGAATCAGAGGTCGTCTGATAATCACTTCAAAAAACTCAGAGAGTGCTTCGGCGAAACGTTGCGGGCGGATCAGCATGCGGTGGAGGCTTTCGAATCCTCGA